>LXNI01000379.1_pt1 | contig 53113 bp, 45 predicted proteins | sample 809091 | NCBI WGS metagenome assembly LXNI01 (sample SAMN04870527, study PRJNA318959) | sponge metagenome | biome: 01000161; feature: marine sponge reef; material: water | host: Sarcotragus foetidus | place: Greece: Milos, Mediterranean Sea | collected 2013-05-29 | depth 5-7 m
GCCCACGGCCTCGAACCGATGGCGGTGATTCGGGGCGCGGCGGTGGCGGGGGTGGAGCCGCACCGCATGGGCATCGGCCCCGTTCCGGCGACGCGGCGCTGCCTGGCACGGCTCGGGGTGGCCGCACGCGACCTCGACCTGGTCGAGTTGAACGAGGCCTTCGCCGCGCAGGCAATCCCCTGCATCCGTGAACTGGATCTGGACCCGGCGCGTGTCAATGTGAACGGCGGCGCCATCGCGCTGGGCCACCCGGTGGGGTGCTCCGGGGCGCGAATTCTGGCCACGCTGGTGCACGAAATGGGGCGCCGAGGCGCGGGTCTGGGCCTCGCCACCATGTGCATCGGGGTCGGCCAGGGAATCGCGGCCGTGGTGGAGCGGGGCTGAGATGGCGGGCCACGGAATCGGGAAGGTGGCCGTGATCGGCGCCGGGACTATGGGCCACGGCATCGCGCAGGTGGCAGCCATGGTGGGCCACGACACCGTCCTGTGCGATGTGGACGTGGCGCAGCTGGAGCGCGCCCTTGCCCGGATCGAGGCCACCCTCGCCAAGGGCGTCCGCCTGGGCAAGGTGGCGGAGTCGGCCCGGGACGGGGCGCTGGCGCGCCTCGCGGGAACCGGGGGGCTGGGTGAGGCGGTGGAGGGCGCGGATCTGGTGATCGAGGCCGTGCCGGAGGTGATGGCGCTGAAACGGCGCATCTTTGGTGAGGTGGAGGCGGCGGCCGGGGCGGGGACGATCCTGGCCACGAATACCTCGTCGCTGTCGATCACCGAGATGGCCGCCGGGCTGGAGTCGCCGGGACGCTTCGTGGGACTCCACTTCTTCAACCCGGTCCACATCATGGCCCTGGTGGAGATTGTGCGGGGGGATCGCACCAACATCCGAACCCTGAACAGCTGTTTCCATTTCGTCGAGGGCCTCGGCAAGGAGCCCATCCTGGTGAACGACTCCCCCGGGTTCGCGTCCTCCCGGCTGGGCATCGTGCTGGGCCTCGAAGCCATCCGCATGGTCGAGTCCGGGGTCGCCTCCGCGGAGGACATTGACAAGGCCATGGTGCTCGGCTACCGTCACCCGATGGGGCCGCTCCGCCTTACCGATCTGGTGGGTTTGGACGTGCGCCTGGGCATCGCACGCTACCTCCACGAGTCACTCGGCTCGGAGGCGTTCCGGCCCCCCGCCCTGCTGGAGCGGATGGTGGCAGAGGGAAGGCTCGGGAAGAAGACGGGCCGGGGATTCTACGAATGGGACAACGGACCATGACGACCCGGAACGTCCTTCTTTCCGTAGACGACCGCATTGCCGAAGTCACCATCAGCCGGCCCGACAAGCTCAACGCCCTGAATGAGGCCGTACGCAGTGAACTCACGGAAGTCTTCGACGATCTGGCCGGCCGGGACGACGTCAAGGTCGTCGTCCTGCATGGCGCGGGCGACAAGGCCTTCGTTGCGGGGGCTGACGTCAGCGAGTTCGCGGCGCGCTCCCCCGAGGAGCAGCGGGAGGTGTATCGCCATCGGCGAGTATACGACGCCCTCGCAGAGTTCCCGAAGCCGGTGATCTGCGCCATCCACGGATTCTGTCTTGGCGGCGGCAACGAGCTCGCGCTGGCGTGCGACATCCGGGTCGCCGACGCCACGGCCCGCTTCGGGCAGTTCGAGGTCCGTCTGGGCCTGATCCCGGGCGCCGGCGGCACGCAGCGTCTCGCACGTCTGGTCGGCCCGGGGCAGGCGCTCCGGATCGGGCTCTGCGGCGACCTGATCGACGCCGCCGAGGCGTATCGGATCGGGCTGGTCGAATTTCTCACCGAAGAGGGTCGCCACCTGGCCAGGGCCCGTGAACTCGCAGCCCGCATGACCCGGTGGAGCGTGGTCACCCTGAAGCTGGTGAAGAAGGCCGTGCGGGAGGCCTGCGAACGGCACCTTTCGGACGGCCTCGCCGCCGAGAAGGAGCTTTTCCTTGAGGCCTTCGCCTCCGAGGACGGGCGCGAGGGCGTGAAGGCGTTCGTGGAGAAGCGCCGGCCGCGATTTATGGAGCGGTGAGGACCCGGTCTCGCGACTGATTCCCCACCGCCCTACAATCCCAGCCCTTCCTTCCACCTGACCAGAGAGCACCTCCCATGCGCTTCCATACCTGGCGCCGCATTACCTGGGCCTACCACCTGACCTTCGCCATTGCCGTGATCTGGCCGATCCAGAGCCTGCTCAACACCCCCAAACCGTTCGTCCTCGGCCTCCCCTTCCAGATGGTCTGGCCCGCCACCTGGATCGTCGGAAGTCTGCTGGTGCTGTGGCGCCTCGACGCGGCGCGGACCCGGCACATCGGCGCCACTTCTTCCGGGGGTGACGAATAATGGACAAGTCATCCCTGATCACAGTCATCATCTTCGTTTACCTGGCGGTCACCCTCGCGGTCGGTCTGTTGGCCGGTCGGCGAGCGTCGCGGAGCGTCCAGGGGTACGTGGCCGGCGATCGCGATTTCGGCCTCCTGGTCATGTACTTCATCACCGGCGCCACCGTCTTTTCGGCCTTCGCCTTTCTGGGCGGACCGGGGTGGGCCTACTCGCGAGGGGCGGCCGCCTTCTACATCCTCACCTACGGGGTCCTGGGCATGGCCCCGTGGTATGCGATGGGCCCCAAGGTCGCCGCGCTGGGACGCCGCTTCGGGTTTGTGACCCAGGCGCAGCTGCTGGTGGGACGCTTCCCTTCGCGGGGCCTCTCCGCCATGCTGGCCGTGCTGACCCTAGCCGCCTTCGTCCCCTACATCACCATCCAGATGCGCGGGGCGGGCATCGTGATCGAGGCGGTGACCGACGGGCGGATTCCGTTGGCGGCGGGGGCGGCGGTGGCGTATGCGATCGTGCTCGTGTACGTGCTCTCGAGCGGCGTTTCGGCGGTCGGCTGGACCAACACCTTCCAGGGCGTCGTCATGCTGATCATCGCGTGGGCACTGGGGATCTATCTGCCCTATCACCTCTACGGCGGCGTGGGTCCGATGTTCGAGCAGATCATGGCGGAACGCCCCGAGCTTCTGTCGCTGCCGGGCCTGACCGGAAGCGGCGAGCCGTGGAGCTGGGGAGGATATTCCACCGCGATCCTCGCGAGCGCCATCGGTGTCACCATGTGGCCCCACCTCTTCATGAAGGCGTACACGGCCAGGAGCGACAAGATCATCCGCCGCACCGTCATCCTCTTTCCCACCTTTCAGCTCTTCCTGATCCCGGTGTTCCTGATCGGCTTCGCGGGCGTGCTCTTTCCAGAATCGCCCGACCAGGCCGATTTCATCCTTCCCTTCCTGGTCCTTCGATCGGAACTGCCCGCGCTGGTCGTGGGACTCTTCTGCGCCGGGGCGCTGTCCGCGTCGATGTCCACGGGCGACGCGCTGCTCCACGGGGCGGCATCGGTGGTCGTGGAGGACGGCGTGCAGCCGTTCTGGAAGCTCTCGGACAAGGGACAGCGGCTGCTGATGCGGATCCTGGTGGTCCTGGTCGGCGCCGTCGCCTACCTCTTCGCGCTGGTGGAGGGCTTCTCGCTGGTGGACCTGCTGCTGGCGTCGTACGGGATCATCTGCCAGTACATGCCGGCCATGCTCGCGGCACTGTACTGGAGACGGGCCACGACGGCCGGTGTGGTCTCCGGGTTGCTCATGGGCTCGGCCGTATCGGTCTTCTTCTTCCTGATGCCGGAGCTGAAACCGCTGGGCATGCACGAAGGCATTCTGGGGCTGATCGTCCACATCCCGGTCCTACTGGTCGTCAGCCTGCGTGGCACGCCCCAGGATGACGAGCACGTGGAGGGGTATCTACATGTCTGACAACGACCAGAGGTTACAGGGAGCTTCGTCCCCGGGCGGAGGTACGCCCTTCGGCACCGTCGATCTCGAGCGCCTGCGGAAGGAGATTCTGGACTGTGATCATGAGTTGGTTCGTATCCTGGCCCGACGCAAGGACCTGGTGCGGGAAGTCGGGGCTCTCAAGGCGCGGCTCGGGCGGCAGGTAACCGACCCCAGGCGAGAGGCGGTGGTGGCGCGCAGGGCGGCCACACTGGCCAGAAGTGCCGGTGTCGACGAGGAACTGGTGCGGAACCTGATCTGGCAGATCATGGCCTCGGCCCGGAAGCAGCAATCCCCGCCGCTCGCACGGTCCGGCGAGCCGCCACGTCCCGGGAGGGGTTAACAGAGAAAGCCCCCGGCGGGCAGCACACCACCCGCTCGAGGGCTTCGTCTCGCTGGCGAGTCGGAAAGCTCCGTTTCGGCGCCGCCATGTGCTGCGGCCGGTTTCCCGTCTCTTTACCCGCCCGGCGTCTCCGCCGCTCGGGTCGTCCCCCGTTCCCGGGGACTTCGGCTGCTTCCAGCGACCCCTGCAGCCGTCGCGGTCCCGACCGAATCCGGTTCCGCGCCTGCCGTGGCTTGCCGTCTCCGGCGCCCCTCGGCCCGTCGACTCTCGGCTGGTTGCCTCTCCGGGGTTTCCCCCTTCAAGGTCCTCTCCGAGGCCCGACACCCTCCGCTTCGGTTGCGTCCCTTTCGGGCCACCCCCTCCGCTTCGGGCAACCATGTTAACACATCAAATCCGAAACCGCAAGCTTTTTCTTTGAATGAGGTCGGATCCTGTCCTTCCGCCGACCTGGAAGGCGCGCCGATCCCTATTCCGCGTAGACCGAAACGACCCGGCGCCGGCGCAGATTCTCGAACTTCACGACCCCGTTCGACTTGGCGAACAGGGTATCGTCGCGCCCCCGGCCCACGTTGTTACCCGGATGGAAACGGGTGCCTCGCTGACGCACCAGGATGTTCCCCGCCAGCACCTTCTCACCCGCGTAACGCTTTACGCCCAAACGATTTGGATTGCTGTCGCGTCCGTTCCTGGACGACCCTACACCTTTCTTGTGAGCCATCGGATCCTCCTAGATCGTGATGTCGGCGACACGCACGACGGTGAAGTTCTGGCGATGTCCCTGCTTGCGACGATAGCCCTTGCGACGCTTGCGTTTGAAGACCGTGATCTTCTTCGTGCGGTCGTGGGCCAGCACCTCCGCCGTGACCTTCACCCCCTCCAACACGGGCTCCCCCACCGAGACCTCCTCCCCCGATCCCGCCAGCAGGACATCGTCGAAGGTCACCAACTCCCCCGCTTCGACGTCCAGGGAGGGAATCAGGAGAGTTTTCCCGGGTTCGGCCCGAAACTGCTTCCCGCCGGTCCTGAATACAGCGAACATGAGTACTCCGCCAGAGTGGTTGCATTCGTGGAATCGATCCGCCCAGCCAAGCCGGACAGCCTTTAAAGGTAGCCAAGGCGTTTCCGAGGTCAACAGCAAGTCTGGCGTAGCTCCGCGAGCGGTCGGGAGCCGCGGAAAGTTGGGTCGTCAGTCGGTGAAGGGTTTCAGCACTCTGGCCCTTGACGCATGGCGCAGGCGCTTGAGGGCCTGTTCCTTGATCTGCCGCACCCGCTCGCGTGTCACGCCCAGCCTGGAACCGATGCCTTCCAGCGACAACGGGTCCTCGTCACCGAGACCGAAATAGAGGCGCAGAACCTTGGCCTCGCGGGCGTGCAGGGTCCCGAGGGCGGCTTCAAGGGCATCGGTGAGCGCCTTCTCGAGGATCGGCTCGTCGGGGCTTGGGGACACCCGGTCGGGCAGGTAGTCGAGCAGGCGGCCGTCTTCGCCCGGGGCCACGGGCGCATCGAGGGAGATGTGGGCGCGCGCGATGGCGAGCGTCTTCTCCACCTCTGCGCGCGGGAGGTCCACCTCCTCCGCAATCTCGGTGGCGGTGGGCTCCCGGCCCAGCTCCTGAACCAGCATGGCCTTGCGTTTTGCGATGCGATGAAGCACCCCCGCCCGGTTCAGCGGGACCCTCACGATCCGGCTCTGCTCGGCCAGCGCCTGCAGAATCGCCTGCCTGATCCACCAGACGGCGTAGCTGATGAACTTGATCCCTCTGGTCTCGTCGAACTTCCGGGCGGCCTTGATCAGGCCGAGATTCCCCTCGTTGATCAGGTCGGGAAGGGGCACACCCTGATTCTGGTACTTCTTCGAGACCGTGACGACGAATCGAAGGTTGGAACGCACCAGCTTGTCCAGCGCCTCCTCCTCGCCGCGCTTGATGCGCTGGGCGAGACGCACCTCCTCGTCCCGGTCAAGGAGCGGATAGCGGCTGATCTCCTGGAGATACTGGTCGAGAGATCCGGCGGAGGGACCCGGACGTGGTGAGAGACTCATCTTCCCATCCTGCTGCCGGCGGCCCACTGTGACAACCCGCTTGCAGCACAGGGGCGACGCCCGCGGCTCAACGGGATCGGCGAGGTCGGCACGTCCCTACTCCCGTTCCAGACCATGACGTTCGATTTTCTTGTACAGGTTCGAGCGGGGCATCCCCATCCTCCTCGCGGCCTCCGAGACATTCCAGTCGTAGTCGCGCAGCTTCTCCGCGATGAAAGCCTTCTCGGCTGCCTCCTTGAACTCGTTCAGGGTCTCCAGCGACATCATGCTTTCCGGAACGCCGGTTTCGGCGGCTCCGGTCGTCGCGAGCTGGGTCACATCGCGCCGCTCCACCGCGTCTCCCGGGCTGAGAATCATCAGGCGCGCCACCGCATTCTTGAGCTGACGGACGTTGCCGGGCCAATCGGGCTGCGCGAGAGCTTCCAGGGCCCCGTCGCTGAAGTGCTTGTGCGGCACCCCATACGTCCCGGGCGTCAATTCTGCGAAGTGCCTGACCAGCATGGGGATGTCCTCGGTGCGTTCCCGGAGCGGTGGAACACGGATCGTGACCATGTTGAGCCGGTGGAGAAGGTCTTCGCGGAACTCGCCCCTGTCGATCAGCTCATAGAGGTCCTTGTTGGTCGCGGCGATGACCCTCACATCCACGGAAGCCGGCCGCGCCCCTCCGACCGGGGTGATGTCGCCCCCCTGGAGCGCCCTCAAGACCTTGGCCTGCGCCGCGAGTGACATGTCTCCGACTTCGTCCAGGAAGAGCGTCCCCTGGTGCGCCTGCACGAACTTCCCCATCCGGTCGGCCACTGCCCCGGTAAAGGAGCCCTTCACGTGGCCGAAGAGTTCGGATTCGATCAGTTCGGAGGGGATGGCGGCGCAGTTCACCTCGACGAACAGCTGTTCCGCACGGGTCGAGCGCCGGTGCAGGGCCCGGGCGGTGAGTTCCTTCCCGGTTCCATTTTCTCCGGTGATCAGCACGGGCGCGTCGGTGCCTCCCACCTTTTCGATGTCCTGGAGAACCTGCTTGATCGCGCGAGAACCGCCGACGATGCCGTGATGGATTTCGATTTCGTGGGTCAGACGCTCGACGCTGTCCGACAGGCCGCGCACCAGGAGAGCGTTCCTGAGGGTGACCAGCAGCCTGTTGGTGTCGAGCGGCTTTTCGAGAAAATCGAAGGCCCCGTTCCGCGTCGCCTTCACCGCGGTCCCGATCGTTCCGTGCCCCGAAATCATGACCACGACCGCCCCGGCGTCGGCCTGCCGGATGCACTCGAGGACCTCGATGCCATCCATCTTCGGGAGCTTCACATCGAGGAACGTCACATCGGGCCCGAAGTCCGGATAGTCGATCAGTCCGGCGGGACCGTTGCTGCACAGGTGCACCCGGTGGCCCTCGTACTCGAAGACCTGCCGAAGGGCCTCGCCGACCGACTCTTCGTCGTCGATGATCAGAATTCTTGCCATGAAATCGGGTCTTCCGCCGTCCGTTAGTGTCTACCTGTCCGTGGATGAAGCCGGCCCGGCACCAGGCGCGGCGAATGCCGGGGGGACTCCATTCACGGGCTAAGCTCGAACCAGAACCAGTTTGCCGTCTTCGATGTACGCCCCCTTGAGCCCTCCGAGCGCGGGGACGACCACAGCCGACGCTGGCGTACCCGGCCACCGCTCCAGGCCCAACGCCTCCAGGATCTCGGGGACCGTCTGCGCCGGAACCGGCCATCCCTGCACCTCGATGCCCTCGACCACGAGCATCGATCCCCGGTCGCCGAAGAGATCGAGTGAATTCTCCACGACGACCTGCAGCGTATCCGGCAGGATACCTGTGATTCCGCCCAATCGGGGCAGGTCGGGGATCAGCGCGGGCACCACACGGGCCCGAATCTCCATCCTGTCCTCGTTGAAGGAGACGCTCGGGTCCAGGACACCGGCCGGCACGATTCCCGGAGCCGAGAATCGCAAGAGAGACGAAACCTCGGAGGCCTCGAGGCGCAGTTCCACGTCATCGGAAACAATGAATGCGTCGATCCTGCCCTCGGCGCTGGCCGCGGTCTCCGGCGTCACCGGATACATCCGCTCCCCGCTCTCCCCGGCCTGGCCGATACCGAGTCCGGCCTCCACCCGCGGGAATACCTCATCGCCCCACTTCCAACCCACATATGCCGCCAGGATTGCCACCAGCAACACAACGGCCCTGGTAACGAATCTCTTGAGCGTCTTACCCATCTGCTCGGCCATTCTCCTGTCGCAGCCCGTGAAGAGAATCCGCGTCGCTCTCGGCAGGCGACGCGGGGCTCGTCCGCGGATCCCCCGTTCCGAAAATCGCCCGATGGACATTCGTGTAGCGGGGTCCACCGGGACGCAGGTCACTCCGCACAAGGTGAATCGCCGCGACCGTGAATGCCAGATCCGGAGTGGTCACTGCCTTGCCGCGCATGGGACCACCCCTTCCGGAGCGACCTCTGTTGGATCTTCCTACCGTCAAGTGGGGCCTAAAGATCCGGCCTTCGTGGTCCAAACCCTCGCGGGCAAGTGCCCGGTCCAGGCTTGCCCGGAGGCCTGGAAGCGGCCGGCTCCGCACCCCTACCCAGTAGATGCGGGGCGGACCGCGCCCAGGAAAGGTGCCCGTTCCGGCCAGTTCGACATCGAACGGAGCCATCTGGTGGAGCGCCTCCGACGCGGCAACGAGCCGAGGCACAAGCCCCGCCGGCACGTCGCCCATGAAACGCAAGGTGATGTGCAGGCGGTCCGGTGGCACCCAGCGTACGGAAGGCAGGGCCTCGCGCATGGGGGCGAGAGAGCGCCATAGCGTCTCGCGTACCGCGTCCGGCGGCCAGATCGCAAAAAACAGGCGCAGCGGTTTCAAGCCACCGGAACCGCCACCGGTCGGAGGGCGGCGGCAACGCCGTGAACCGCGGCTTCCACATCGCGCCGCGACGAGGCCCAGCCCAGCGAGAAGCGAACGGCCCCCTCTTCGGATGTGCCCAGGATCCTGTGCACTTCGGGCGCGCAGTGGAGCCCGGCGCGCGTCTGGACCCCGTGTTCGCGGTCGAGATGCTCGGCGAGGGACGCGGCATCCATTTCCCGGGCCCTGACGGTTACGACGGGAACGCCATCCGGCGCGGGGGGCGAGAGCATGTCGAGTCCCGGCACCGACGACAGGCCATCGACGAGTTCGGCCTTGAGCGACATCTCGTGCGCATGTATGGCGTCCACCCCCTGCCCCGCCAGAAACCGGCAGCCGGCAAGAAGACCCGCCATGCCGGGCGGATTCCCCGTTCCCGCCTCCAGTCGGTCCGGCATGGCCGGGGGCATGAGCCTGTTGCGGGAATCGCCACCGGTGCCCCCCACCAGCAGCGAATCGACCTCCAGCCCCTCCCTTACCCACAGACCACCGGTGCCCTGGGGGCCCAGAAGCCCCTTGTGACCGGTGAAAGCCACCACGTCGGCCCCGTCGGTAGCCAGACTGCGATTCCAGTGTCCGGCCGACTGCGCGGCGTCGACCACCACCACCGCTCCGGCTTCGTGCGCCATGTGTGCCAGCGGCTGCAACGGCATGAGCGTGCCCAGAACGTTCGATGCGATGTTGACGACGAGCACGCGGGCGCCGTCCAGCAGCCGCTCTGCCTCGTCCAGGTCGACCGAGCCGTCCGGGCTGCCCGACAGCATTCGCAGATCCACCCCACGGTGTTCGGACAGGTAGTGGGCCGGCCGCAGCACCGCATTGTGGTCGTACTGGGAGATGACCAGGGCGTCGCCGGGGTCGAGCAGGCCCCAGAGCGCGGTGTTGAGGGCGTGGGTGGCGTTCTGCATGAAGGCGAGCCGTCCGGGATCGCCCGGTAGGCCCATGACGCGGGTGAGTGCGCGGCGACAGCGGAAGGCGAGCCGCGCCGCCTCCATCGCCCCGGAGTGTCCCCCGCGTCCGGGCGAGCACCCCACGCCCTGCAGAAACCTGGCGACGGCTTCGGCCACCTCGGGCGGGCGCACCGCCGAGGTGGCGGCGTAGTCCATGTAGTGTCCCATGACAGGGCTCCTCCGGCCAAACTTCGTGCGGGGTACGGTATCTCATTGGCCAGCCTAATCGGTGGAGGCGCCGGGAAACAAGGGTGCGACCCCCGCGGCGCGGGCGGCGGGCGCCGTCCGGGGCCGGCCCGCGGGCATTCCGGACCTCCTCGCCAGGCCCACGCGGAGGCGGAGCGCCTCGGCGACTTCGCGTGTACCCGGATGCTCCTTCCGTGCGAGATCGGATATGGTTCGCGCGACCCGCAGGGTCCGGTGCACCGAGCGGGCTGACAACCCGTATCGGGCGATTCCGTCCTCGAGGAGCCGGCTTCCGGAGTCGGACAGGCAGCAGACCCTCATGACCCGTCGCGCGGGCACCAGCGCGTTCAGCGCCCCGTCACGCGAGTAGCCCCGCGACTGCAGTCGCCTTGCCCCGGCCACGCGGACACTGGCCGCCGCCGAGTCCCCACCCGACTCTCCCGCGGCCCCCGTCAACTCGTGCCAGGTGACGGGTCCGACGTGAACCTGAAGGTCGATCCGGTCCAGGAGCGGCCCGGAGAGCCGGGACCGGTAGCGCGCGATATCGCGGTCCGCGCAGACGCAGTCCTCTCCTACCTGCCCGCACGGACAGGGGTTCATGGCGGCGATCAACTGGAACCGTGCCGGAAAGGTGACCGTGTGGCGGACGCGGGCGATGCGCACGTGGCCCGACTCCACGGGTTGGCGCAGGGTCTCGAGTACGCTCCGGTTGAATTCGGGGAGTTCGTCCAGGAAGAGCACCCCCAGGTGGGCCAGGCTGATTTCACCCGGCCGCGGCGGATTGCCCCCTCCGATGAGCCCGCCGGCGGAGATCGTGTGGTGGGGCGCGCGGAAGGGGCGATCGGTCTTGACGGGGTCGTCATCGTCGAGGAGGCCGGCTACCGAATGGACCCGCGTCACCTCCAGGGACTCCGCCTCGGCCAGCGGGGGCAGGAGCCCGGGGAGGCGCCGCGCGAGCATGGTCTTGCCGGCGCCGGGCGGGCCCGACATAAGAAGGCTGTGCCCTCCGGCGGCAGCGATGACCAGTGCACGCTTCGCGAGGGGTTGTCCGCGGACATCTCCGAGATCCGGTTGGGACCGCGGAGCTCGGCCGGCGGGGCGTGGGGGTATGTACGGGGGCTCCAGGTCACCTCGCAGCAGCCCGACGACCTGGTGCAGCGATTCGACCCCCACCACCTCCACCCCGGGTACCGCGGCCGCTTCTCGAGCATTGTCCAGTGGAACGAACAGGCGCTTCATCCGTTGCGCACGACAGCTCATGGACAGCGCGATCACCCCCCGGATCGGACGCACGGAGGCGTCGAGACCCAGCTCTCCCACGAAGGCGCAGTTTCCGAGCGGGTCTGCGGGCACATGGCCGAAGGCCGTGAGGAGCGCGACCGCGATGGGAAGATCGAAGCCCGACCCGGACTTGGGCATGTCCGCGGGCGCCAGGTTGACGGTGATGCGGCGCGGCGGCAGGGCCATTCCGCTCTGCGCCAGCGCGGCGAAGACCCTCTCCTTGCCTTCGCGTACGGCGCCGGCCGGAAGTCCGACCACCGTGAAGATGGGAAGCCCGGTCTGGACCTTGACCTCAACCGTGACCGGCTGTCCCTCCACCCCGTGGACCCAGTAGGAATGCACGACTGCGAGCATGGCGCCCCCTGCGAGAATTGAGTTGCCGGCCCGCAGTTTAACGTGGCCCCCCGGGCGCTGGAATGTCGAAATCGGCCAATCGGTGCGGGAGGCGGTTGCGCGAGGCGTGCCCGGTTCCGGGGCGGGGGCTGGCGGAACCGGTCCTGCCGATGCAAGTTGGACGCGCTTTTGACTGGGAGATGACATTGATGACCATCGCGATCATGGCCGAGAGACGGTCGGGCGAACGTCGCGTCGCACTCGTTCCGGACGCTGTGCGGCACTACCGCAAACGAGGCTGGAATCTGCGCGTCGAGGCCGGCGCGGGGGTGGCCGCCTCTTTTCCGGACCGGGATTTCGAGGAGGCGGAAGCGTCCATCGTCGCGGGACGCGATGCGCTCCTCGACGGGGCCAGGGTGGTGCTGAAGGTGCAGCCGCCCACCCGCGACGAGGTGGCGGCCCTGCCCCGCGGTTGCGTCCTCGTGTGCCACCTCAATCCGCTGGGTCCGCCCGGGATCATCGAGGCGCTGGCGGCACGGGAGGTGAGCGCATTCGCGGTGGAGATGATTCCGAGGATCACGCGCGCGCAGAAGATGGATGTCCTCTCCTCGCAGGCTACCGTCGCGGGGTACAAGGCGGTCCTCAACGGCGCCGGGGCGATGACCCGCTTCCTGCCCATGCTCACCACCGCGGCCGGAACGGTCCGGCCCGCGAAGGCGATGATTTTGGGCGCCGGAGTGGCGGGACTGCAGGCGATCGCGACCGCGAGGCGGCTGGGCGCGGTGGTGTCGGCCTTCGACATCCGGCCCGCGGTGAAGGAGCAGGTCGAGAGCCTGGGCGCGAAGTTCCTGGAAGCAACGCTGGACGAGGCCAGCGAGGACGAGGGGGGCTACGCCAAGGAGTTGTCGGAGGAGCAGCACGAGGCGGAGCTGGAGCTGATCGCCACGCACATCCGAGACCACGACCTGATCATCACCACGGCGCAGATCCCCGGAAGAGCCGCACCCGTGTTGATCACGGAGGAGATGGTGTCGTCCATGCGGCCGGGCAGCGTGATCGTCGACCTGGCTTCGGAGACCGGCGGCAACTGCGAACTCACCTCCGCGGGCGAGAGCGTCGACCACGGTGGTGTCACCGTCATGGGACCCACGAATCTCCCGGCCGAGCTCCCCTTCCATGCCAGCCAGATGTACGCCCGCAACCTGGCCAGCCTCGTCGACCACCTCTTCGACGACGAGGGCGGGGTCGACTACGACGACGAAATCACGGCCGCCACCTGCGTAGCCCACGGCGGCGAAATCACCAACGAGCGCGTCAGGGACAACCTGGCAGCCGCCACGGAGTAGAGAGCCCATGGGTGAACTCCTGATCGGCCTGTACGTCTTCGTGCTGGCCACCCTCGCGGGGAGGGAGGTGATCTCGAAGGTCCCCCCCACCCTTCACACGCCCCTCATGTCCGGCGCCAATGCGATCTCGGGGATCGCGATCATCGGGGCGCTGGTCGTCACGGGGGTCGCGGACTCGACCTGGGTGAAGGTCCTCGGCATCGCGGGAATCGTCATGGCCACCATCAACGTGGTGGGCGGCTTCATGGTGACGGACCGCATGCTCCAGATGTTCAAGAAACGCTGAGGCCGTCGTGGACACTTCCATCATCGCTCAAATCGCATATCTGGTCTCGGCGATCCTCTTCGTCTCCGGGATCAAGCAGCTCTCTTCGCCGGCCACGGCCCGATCCGGGAACATCCGCGCGTCGGTGGCCATGCTGCTGGCCATCGTGGTCACACTCATCGACAACCAGATCCTGGACTGGACCACCGTGGCGGGCGCGGTCATCGCGGGGGCGGTGATCGGGGGAGTTCTGGCCCGCAAGATCGAGATGACCGCCATGCCGGAGCTGGTGGCGATCTTCAACGGCTTCGGGGGCGGCGCTTCGGCGGCGGTCGCGGCGGCCGAGTTCGTCCGCGTGGAGGGGAGTGGCGGGGGAGTCGCCCTCGGCGCCGGGGTGACCATCGTGTTGAGTACCCTCATCGGCGCGGTGACCTTTTCCGGAAGCCTCATCGCCTTCGGCAAGCTGCGGGGTGTCGTGACCGGCAAGCCTGTCACCTTCCCGCTGCAGAAGAGTTTCAACGCGCTGCTCTTCCTGGCGGTGCTGGTGGTGGGGGCGGGGATTGCCGATGTCGGTGTCGGCGACGCAGTGGCCTCGATCTTCGGATCCAGCGGGGTCGAGATGAGCGTGGCCTTCTTCCTGGCTTTGGTCGCGGGCGCGCTGATTCTGGGCGTCCTGCTGGTCATCCCGATCGGCGGCGCCGACATGCCGGTGGTGGTGTCCCTGCTGAACTCCTATTCGGGGCTGGCGGCTGCGGCCACGGGCTTCGTGCTGGGCAACATGATGCTGATCATCGCGGGGTCGCTGGTCGGGGCCGCGGGGCTGATTCTCACCCAGCTCATGTGCAAGGCGATGAACCGCTCACTCGGCAACGTCGCGTTCGGGGCCTTCGGGACCGACGGTCCGACGACGAAGGCAAAGACGGGCGAGCGCCCGGTGCGTGATGTCGACGCGGAGCAGGCTGCCATGGTTCTCGCCTATGCGGGGTCGGTCGCGGTTGTGCCGGGGTACGGTCTCGCCGTCGCCCAGGCACAGCACGAACTCAAGAAGGTATGCGACCTGCTCGAGGAACGGGGGGTCCGCGTGCGCTTCGGGGTCCACCCGGTCGCGGGTCGGATGCCGGGACACATGAACGTTCTCCTCGCCGAAGCCGACGTCTCCTACGACAAGCTGCTCGACCTGGACGACATCAACGCCGAGTTCGACACGACCGACGTGGTGCTCATCGTGGGCGCCAACGACGTGGTGAATCCCGCGGCCCGCGATCCGGATTCGGTGATCGCGGGCATGCCGATCCTGGACGTGGACCGGGCGCGCACCGTCATCGTGATGAAGCGCTCGCTGAGTGCCGGATTCGCCGGCATCGACAACGACCTGTTCTACATGGAGAACACGCTGATGTTCTTCGGCGACGCCAGGGAGCAGATGTCGGAGCTGGTGAAGGAGGTGCGGGAGGCGTAGGGGCTAAGCGGCCGTGGCGGAGCCCTCCGCGACCCGGGGCGGCGCCACTCCCGGGGCTCGCGCGGATCTATCCACCGGCCGCCGAACGGATCATCTCGGCGGTCAATTCGACAGTTTGCACTTCCGAGCACGGACCGGCCTCAACGACCGTCACCTTCTCGCGTCTCCAAACGTCGTATCCCTCCGCCCGAACCTCGACATCGTAGGTGCCGGGCTCGATGGGGCCGCCGCTCAGGACGTGGGCCGGAGAGGCGTACAACGTGTCCCGCTTCTCTCCGTACGCCACAATCCCGATCGGCGTTGACGTAATCTTTCCACCCGTGACCGCATCCCGCACTTCGATTCGGACGGCAAATATCCCTATGTCCGTGCAGACGGCGCACCCTTGAACGAGCACGAGAGCAACCGGGACGAACAATCTCAAGCGCATGGTCGTTTCCCTTCTTGGCGGGTGGCCGATTGGGCTGCGGGATGCGACCGCTCCGCTCACCCGGCAATCATGGTGGTAACCGTAACTACCCGTCCGCCCCCCCGCGAGTTCCGCGACCATCCGCCGCCGCTCTCAGCGCCTCCCACGCCGCATCCACATGGAGCGCGGTCGTATGGATGTTGCCGATGGCGAAGCGCAGCCAGGTCTCGCCGTCGATTGCCGTTGGGGACAGGAAGGCGGCGCCGCTTTCGTTGACGCGCTCCATGATCGCCTGGTTCAACGCGTCCCGCTCGCGTCCGCGCACCCCCGCGGGCGACCAGCGCAGCACCACCAGGGAGAACGGTGAAGGCCGCCAGCGCTCCCACCCGGCGGCGGCGTCGACCCGGTCGGCGAGGCGACGGGCCAGCACGACGTGATCGTTCAGGATCGCCCGCAGCCCCTCTTGGCCAAAATACCGCATCACGAACCAGAGCTTGAGCGCGCGGAACCTGCGTCCCAGCGCCAGGCCGTGGTCCATGAGGTGCGTGACGCCGGTCTCGGGGGTCTGGAGGTAGGCGGGGATGAGGGAGAACGCCGCCCTCAGCTGCGCGGGGTCGCGGACGTAGAGGACCGAGCAGTCGACGGGCGTGAACAGCCACTTGTGCGGGTTGATGACGATCGAGTCCGCGTGCTCCCAGCCCGTGAAGTGGTGGCGCATGCCGGGGAGCGCTGCCGCGACGCCCGCGTAGGCGGCATCGATGTGGAGCCACACGTTGTGTGACCGGGCGATCTCGGCGATCCGCGCCACCGGATCGATCGCGGTGGTGGAGGTGGTCCCGATGGTGGCCACGATCGCAAGGGGGCGAAACCCTGACGTTACGTCATGGTTGATGGCTTCGACCAGCGCGGCCGGGTCCATCGCGCGATCCCGGCCGGTGGCGATAGCGCGCACGCCCCGGCGGCCGAAACCGAGAGCGTGGACCGATTTCAGCACCGACGAATGGGCCTCGGTCGAGGTGTAGATGCGTCCGGGGGGGGCACCCGCCATGCCGTCCTCCCGCGCCTCGGGAAGGTGACGTTCCCGTGCCGCCGCCAGCGCCAGAAAGGTGGAGGTCGAAGCCGTGTCGTTGATGGTCCCCGCGAAATGCGAGGGCAGGCCGACAAAACCACGCAACCACCCGAGCGTCACCTCTTCCAGCTCGGTGGCGGCGGGCGAACTCTTCCAGACCATGGCGTTCACGTTGAGCGCCGCGGCCAGAAGCTCGCCCAGGATTCCCGGTCCCGATCCCGAGATCGCGAAGTAGCCGAAGAAGGCCGGATGGTTCCAATGGGTCATGCCCGGAACGATCACCGACCGGAAGTCCTCGAAGAGTGCCTCGACCGGCTCGCCCGTCACGGGAGCCTCCACGGGGAGCGCACCCCGCACATCGCCCGGTTTCGTCCTGGCAAGCACGGGATAGTCGCCGATCCCCTCCAGGTAGTCGCCCACCCAGTCCACGAAACGGTGACCCCACTGCCGAAACTCCCCGGGCGCCATCCCGCCGGGAGCCGGCGTGATCATCCGGTTGTCGGGTCCCGACTCGTCTTCCGGCTCGGATCCGCCACCGTGCCGCGTCACTCGCGCCCGATCCGGGCCATGTGCCGCATGGTCCGGCTGCCTTCTTCCTGAAGGGTCCGGATCTGCTCGCGGACCTCGTCATGGTCGTCCCGCCCAAGAGGCGCAGGCCCGCCCGACCCGTGAACCAGGTTGAAGAAGAGAAGGTCGGTATGCCCGACACTCGCCTGGGTCACCCCTATGTCCACCGCCCGATTGAGCTGCAGCACATCGCGCATTTCAAGTCCCCGGACCGTGGGGGGAGGCCGCTCGAACATCAGCCTCACCATGACTTCGCGCAGAATCTGGAACTCCTCGATCACCTCGCCCGCCGACAGCCCGCGCCGCGCGGCCACCGAGCCAAAGAGTTCGGCGCACTCCGACCAGAGGGGCAGGATCTGGGTGCGATAGGGACCCAGCATTCCTGGCAGGAAGGACACGAGTCCGCGGCAGAACAGGTGCACCAGAGACTCGCCGGCCCGGGACCACGAGTTTCGCGCGGTGAGAAGCCCGTCTGCCCACCGCTCCGCGATCAGGGCAGAGTGCTCCTGCACCCACTCGGCGAGATTGCTCGGGGCCACCACAGAGCGACCCCCGGGCCGCGGACCCGGATCGCCGGTCCGTCCAAAGTTCATTTGTTGCACGGGTTCATTCTACCCTGTCCGCATCCCGGTCGCCAAGATCTTCAACCGCCGGCAGCTTCGCCCCGGATCGGGCCCTTCCGGTGCGGAGCCGGACGCTCACGCGCGTCCCTTCGTCCACCACGCTCTCCACCTCCATCGCACCCCCCCACGAGTCCACCAGCCGCTTGGCGATGGGAAGTCCCAGCCCGCTCCCCGTCGAACGCGTGGAGAAGCGGGGCTCGAAGATGCGCGGCAACAGCTCCGCCGGAATCCCCGTGCCTTCGTCCGCTACCGTCACCCGCACCATGGAATCGGGGCTGTCCGGCACCGTTGCACCGATCCTGACGACTCCCCCGCCCGGCATGGCTGCGCGGGCGTTTTCCAGCAGGTTCAGGAGTACCTCCTTCAACTCGTCCGGGCGGCAGAGCACCAGCGGCAGCGCATCCGACAGGTCACTCTCGATACGTATGCCCGACTCGCCTCCGCCGCGGTACAGGTCCACGACTTCACGCAGCACGCCGTCCAGGTCCACGGACACCAGCGGCCCCTGTTCGGCGGCACCGGGAGAAGCCAGCCGCGCAAAGCTGCGGGCAATCGACGCAAGTCGGTCGATCTCCGTCAGGATTGCGCCCACATTCCGCTCCAGAATCCGGCCGAAATCGCTCCTCCGGTCACTCCAGGCGCGGCGAAGATGCTGCACGGAGAGCTTCATGGGCGTCAGCGGGTTCTTGACCTCGTGCGCCACCTGATTGGCCATCTCGCCCCAGGCAAGGATTCGCTCGCTGCGGAGTTCGTCGGTGACGTCCTCGAGGTTCACCACAACGCCGCCCAGATGCCCTTCGTGCGCGATCCGCCGGGCACGAGCCCGAATCCTCCGTTCGCCCCACTGGAAGTCGGCATCCGATTCCACGGCTCCCCCTTCCTGGTAGAACTCGGCCACCCAGGCGGCGAGCTCCGCGGCATGCGGACCGGTGCCGGGAATGGCACTCCCCGCCTCCAGGGAAGTCTCCAGGAGCAGTTCGGCTCTGGGATTCGCCACCGTAATCCGTCCACCGGTGTCCACGGCGATCACTCCGGTCGCCACCTCCTCGACGATCGCCTCCGTACGGCGTGTGGTGCGCAGCAGTTCGCGCCGGGCATTGTCGAGTCGGAGCACCATGCGGTTGAACGCCGCAAAAACGGATCCGAACTCGTCCACGCGGTCTTCCGGGAGGTGCACAGCGAGGTTCCCGCTTCCCACGCGTTCCGAAGCGACCTGCAGCGTCTGAATGGGACGGGTCAGGGCCTGTCCCACCAGGAGTGCCAGACCGAGCGACAGCACCGGACCGAGCACGATGGCGAACCCGAGCAGGTCCGCGACATCGCGTCTGCGGAGCGCGGCCGCCCCTGCCCGCAACGGGACCGGCGAGGCCACGATATCCCCATCGGGAAGCCGTCGGTGGGCCATGACGTACTGCCAGCCACCCAGGTTCTCCACCTTCGACGCCCGGAGGCTCTGCCGGGTCTCGAGATCGTCGTAGATGCGCGGGTCGACCCATCCTTCGTACAGGCCCAGCTCGATGAGTTCGTCCACCGAGCCCCCGACCAGTTCACCGTCGCGGTATTCGAGCAGATCGGCACCCACGCGGCGCGCCAGCGATTCCATCGAGCCCCCCTCCTCCAGATAGGCTGCGCCGATCTGATCGACCACCCGCTCCGCGAGCGCCGTCGCGGTACGCTCCGACGCCCCCGCCAGGGTTCGATAGGCCAATGCGCCGAAGAGCGCGCTGGACAGGATGAAGAAGCCGAAGAGCGTCCAGGTGACCCTGGCGCGGAAGGAATAGTACAGACCCCTCCAGTCGACAGGCCCCGGAAAGCGCAGTCCCAGGATGCCCACGCCGAGGAGCCAGAGGACCGCGAACGCCGCGAGGTCGATAGCCAGGACCAGCGTGGCCCGGGCCAGCATGACCTGCATGTTGGGGATGCTGAGCGTGTAGAAGACCGAGTAGGGACCGTCCGGATAGCGGGCCAGTCCCCTACCCCCCCATCCTTCGTCGTTTCGGTCCCAAACAACCGGGCTCCCTTCCGCCGGGACGGCTCCATCGGCGGGGCCGACCAGCGTCAGGAACTCTTCATCGCCTCCTTCCTCGACGGAGGCGAAGAGCGGTCCCAGCCCGGTCGGAACTTCGATGGTTCTGCGGGGGGGGATGGCGCCGGTCAGGAAGCGGCCACCACCCAGGGGCGCCCCGAAGAGGTGATGAACATCTGTTTCACCCGGGCGGCGGTACTCGCGCATGCCACTTGCCCGGAGATCCGAAAGCGCCGCTTCCACGACCGGTGACCGGTCCCCTTTAACGCCCAGTCTCAATTCCTGAAGGGGGGCGTTATCGACGGACCAGAGGGTGAGAAAGATCGGCGACCCCTGCGCCGCAAGTCCGCTGGTCACCCACGCCTGGTACATCAGCTCGACATCGCCGGCACCGGTCTGCTCCAGGGAGTTCGCGTGAAGAGCAAATCGTTCCAGTAGCGAATCGGGATAGGGCTCGGGAGTCACTCCCAACCGCGCCATCTGGGTCTCCGCGATCTCCAGACGGGCCTCCGTGCGCATGGACCACGCAAAGGGAAGCGCCGCCGAACCAGCCAGCCAGAAGGCGCAAAACCAGCGCACATACGACAGGTGCCGCGACCCGTCGAGTCCGCGCACCATGAGAACGGCCGGCAGCATCCACAGGACCGAAAGCGGAATCGACACATGCGGACCGACCCTCACGCCCACGGCCACCCCGATGCTCAGCATGGTGGCCACGGCAATACCCAGGAAGACCAGGCTCGGCGTGCTTCGGGTGCTCCCGGGGACGCGACACGCCAGTGCCACCCCGGCGACGAGCGTCAGGATCAAGGTGATCGTCGCCTGGAAGACGATCCAGCGCAGGTCGGTGGTGCCCAGGAGTTCCGGAGAGGCGCTCTTCCCCATGAAATGCAGGACCAGGGGGAAGCTCAGCGCCACAATCGGGGGAGCAAGCCAGCTCCCCAACCGTTTCCAGCGCGGCGCCACGAGCACGGCCAGAGGCACGGCCGCAACACACAGCAGGAGAACGCGGCCCAGAGGCAGGGGTAAGGGTCCGAAGAGTTGGAAGAAGCCCGGATCGACCAGGGCCGGCGCCGTCAGCAACCTCTCCAGCGGAAGCAGCGCCACGGCGGCGAACAGAGCGGCTACCGAGTAGGGCAGATCTCGTTTGGGACCGCCGAAGGACTCGAGCACCCACACCAGCGCGGCCAGGGCAATCACGATGTGGATGCCCCTGCCCCGGCGTTCGGAGCGGCGCGTCAGCGGGTCGGGCTCCTGTACAGTGAAACTGAGGAGGGGCTCGTCCTCCCAGCCGAAGTCGAAGACCCCGGGACCGGCCACCCGGTCCGAACGTGCGATTCGTATTCCTTCGCCCGTCTCCTCCCGGAATTGCGAAACGAAGTCGCCCAGACCGGACGCGAAAGCCTCCGGAAGGTCGGAACGCATGAGGCTCGCCACCACCGCTACGCCGAGTTCGCCGGGGATCTCCGCGGTGAAGTACAGGTAGGAGAAGAGCGGAGTCCCGAAGTAGGAGTAGTGGCTGGTGCCTGCCGGCACCCCTTCCGGGACACGGCCGCGGTGCCCGCCCGCCCACACCGTCAAGCGGCCATCGGGTCCGTACACAGCCGCCCCGGCCATCCCCGACTCGTCTACCACCGCCTGCAGCGAATCCTGAAGGATGGCGCGTTCTGCGGCGGTTGAGGCGGCCTTGACGACCCTCGCCACCGACGAGTCCCCCCGGGCGACCAGTTCGCTCATCACGCGCTCGAGTTCCACACCCACCTCGTCACGCCGCCCGTCCCAGTACGACTGCCAATCTTCCGTGAGCCGCCGGTCGACCACATCCGTGTGGAGACCCACGGCAATGCCGGCCACCAGGAGGAGGGCCGAGATGACGTGGCGCCGACTGCCCCGGGCCTTGACCGCGGAGGTACAGGCAAACACTGCCGCGGCGGCTAGCGCCCACGGGGTCTCCAGCCGGGCCCATGCGATCAGCGACAGGAACCCCATCCAGATCAGGAATCCGGACCCGGATGGCAGCCCGCGAACGTGTTTCCCGTCCGTCATGGGGGTAAGCGCGAGCATCGGTCGTCTGTTAGCGGCATGTTCCTCCAACGTGGTTCGAGCGGCTCGCCAATCCCCCCGCACTTGCTGGCGACATTATGATTCAAGGTAATGGATCGCACCCTCTCTTCGTTACGGTCGGGCACAAGACCGTCCAGGACCCTGTTGGGCTGGGCTCTTGTGGCCATGTTGGCCGCGGCGGCCCCGGACCGGATTTCCGGCCAGCTGGTGGACCGCGGCACCTTCGTCCTGTATGCCGGTGGCGAGGAAGTGGGCATGGAGGAATTCACGATTCAGCGACAGGGGACGGGAGAAGCGCAGGTCACCGCGGCCACGGGCACGCTGCGGCTGCGGGACGGCCGGATCGTGAAGACCCTCCTGCGGCTCGTCGGCACAACGATGATTCTCAACGTGTACCAGGTGTCCGTATCCGGTTCGGACACCCTGGACGTGAGGGTCGCGCGGGACGGCAACCGACTCCGTACCCGAACGGTGGCTCCCTGGGGCGAGGAGGCCCGGGAGTATCCGGCGCGCGCCACGACCGTAATCCTGGACGATGGGGTGGCCCACCAGTATTTCCTGCTCGCTTCCCTGGTCGAAGCCTACGGCGAGGAGGCCCGGCTCCACGCGGTGGCGCCGCTCGTCGAAATGGAAGAACTGCCGGCACAACCGGTTATCGGCCAGGAGACGATCGAGGTCGCCGGCGAGCGGGTCGAAACCACGCGCATTCGCCTGTCGTCGGATGAAGATACCAGGACGGCATGGTTCGACGGAAGCGGGCGTCTCGTGCAGGTGGCAACCACACGGGGAGACTTCCGGGCCGTGCGGCTTCGTTGAACGTGAAGCCTGTCGAGCGTGTCTCCGTATTAGTGGATTGGCCACCAACGCCAAGGCGCGGTGCGGCCAACGCAGTCGCAACAGGTATTGGAGGCTCCCCCGGGAGACCGACATAGCAAGGAGACCCCCGTGAAGAAATCGCTGACGACCTCCGCCGCGGCACTGCTTGCGGGCTTGGTGTGGCCAAGTCTGGCGCCGGTAGCGGCTGCGGGCCAGGAGACCGTTCCTGCCTCCCTGACCCTCCAGGAGGCTCTGGAAATCGCACTCCGGAACAACCCGCGGGTGCAGGCGGCACGCAACGATGTCGGCGTGGCCAACTGGAACCTCAACTCGGCGTACGGCGCTTTGCTGCCCTCGGCATCGCTCAATTCCAGCGTCTCGTGGCAGGGCGCGGGAGAGCAGCGATTCGGCAGCATTACCGCCGATCAGCTGGGGTTCGGGGACCAGCCGTCGTTCCTGTTCAGTTCATACAACGCCGGCGTCAACTTCTCGCTGAGCGGTCGCACGCTGATGGCCCCGGGACAGGCCCGGCGCAACCGCGATGCGACACGCGCCCAGGTCCGGACCGCGGAGGCCAGCCTTCGTCTGAACGTGACGAAGGCCTACCTGGAGGTGCTGCGCCAGATCGAGGGTCTGTCCCTGGCCGAACAGGAGCTGGCCCGGGCCGAGCTCAACCTGCGCCTCGCGAGGGGGCGCCTGGAGGTCGGATCGGGCAGCGCGATCGATGTGCAGCAAGCCGAGGTCAGCGTGGGCCGGGCCGAGATCACCCTCCTCCAGTCCGGCACCGGGGTTCGGAACGCGAGGGTGAGGCTCCAGCAGAACCTGGGGGTCGATCTGAACGCCGAGCCGGCGCTTGCGACGAGTTTCGCCGTGACCGAGCCACCCTGGACGGTGGAAGCGCTCTACGGGACGGCAATCATGCAGAACCCGGATCTGCAGGCGATGCGCGCTGGCGAGGAATCGGCCCGCTACGGGGTCAGGATGGCCTGGTCGTCGTATCTGCCCAATGTGTCGGTGTCCGCCGGGTTCAGCGGCTTCACGCGACAGGCGAGCAGCACCGCCGGACAGGAGCGGGCGGCCATCAACGCGGGGCTCGCGGCCATCGCGCAGTGTGAATTCCTGAACGGCCTGATCTCCCGCCTCCCGGATCCCCCTCCCCTGCAGAACTGCTCGCTCCTCGCGACCCCCGAGTCGGCGCTGGAGGCGATCCGCGAAGGGAACAAGGCATTTCCCTTCAACTTCACCACCCAGCCGCCCTCGGCCTCGCTCTCCGTCTCCATACCCATCTTCCAGGGTCTGGGCCGGCAGCGTGAAGTCGAGAGCGCTCGCGCGCTGCTGCACGACAACAGGTACCAGGTTCGCGAGCAGGAACTGGCGTTGCGGGCCGATATCGAGTCGCGCCTGGCGATCCTGCGCACGGCCTACGAAACCGCGCTGATCGAAGAGCGCAACCAGGACTTGGCGGATGTGCAGCTGCGCCTGGCCCAGGAACGTTACCGCGAGGGCCTGTCCAACTTCATCGACCTCGTCGAGGCCGAGACGGTCAAGGCGCGGGCCGACCGGGAGCGGCTCTTCTCGATCTTCACCTATCACGATGCGATCGCCGACCTCGAGGCGGTGGTCGGCACTCCTCTGAGGAATCCATAGACACACGATGAAAATACTGATCGCGGTGCTGGGCGTTCTGGTCCTGGGCACCGCCACCTATTTCAGCATGGCCCAGCGGCGTGCAAACGGCGTCGAAGTCCGGGCCGAAGTCGTCGAGAGGCGCGATCTGATCGCCACGGTCATCGCCAGCGGCAACGTGCGGGCGCGACGGAAGGTCGACATCAGCTCGGACATCTCGGCGAGGGTCACGGAGCTGCTGATCGACGAAGGCGCGGACGTCGAAGAGGGCCAGGTGCTGCTGCGTCTCGATCCCAGCCGCTACGAGGCCGCCGTCAACCGAAGCCAGGCCAATCTGATGCAGTCGCAGGCGGCGGTGGCGCAGGCCCAGGCCAACTTCGTCAGGGCCGAGCGGGACGCGGACCGGAAGGAATCGCTGTGGGCGCGGGACTCGCTGCTCGTGAGCCGCCAGGAGGTCGAGAACGCCCGCACCGATCTGGAGGTGCAGGAATCGCTCTTCCGATCTTCCGAGTTCGGCGTAAGCCAGGCCCGGGCGGCACTCGACGAGGCGCGGGACCAGCTGTCCAAGACGATCATCGTGGCGCCGATGTCGGGAAGGGTGACCCGGCTGAACGTGGAAGAGGGGGAAACGGTGGTCGTGGGGACGATGAACAACCCGGGAAGCCTGGTCCTGACGGTTTCGGACCTGTCGGTGATGGAGGTGGTGCTCGAGGTGGACGAGACGGATGTGCCCGAAATCAACCTGGGCGACAGGGCCACGGTCGACCTCGACGCCTTTCCGGATCTGGAGTTTCCGGGGGTGGTGACAGAGATCGGCAACAGCGCCATCCGGCCGCCCTCGCAGGTGGCCGGGACGGGACAGACTCCCACCATCGACTTCGAGGTGGTGGTCACGCTTCAGAATCCGCAGGCCGAACTGCGCCCGGATCTCTCCGCGACGGCCGAGGTCGTCACCGAGACACGGATGAACCAGCTCAGCATTCCGATCATCGCGCTTACGCTCCGCGAGGAGGACGGGAGCGATGACAGCGATCCCATCGAGGGCGTGTTCGTGATCACAGAGGGACGCGCATATTTCACTCCGGTCCAGATCGGGATCGCTGGGCAGGAGTATTTCGAGGTGACTGCGGGGCTCTCGGCGGGTGACAGCGTGGTGAGCGGGCCGTACCAGGTGGTGCGCACGCTCGAGGAAGGGGCGGACGTGCGCCCGGTCGAGGACTCGGACGACGAACGCGACGGGTAGTTGAGTGCGGCTGCTCGAAGGGGTTCGCCTCGCCTGGGACCAGATCCGGACCCAGAGGCTCAAGAGCTTCTTCACCCTTCTCGGGGTGATCGTCGGCGTCATGTTCCTGATTGTCGTGGTCAGCATCGTCGAGGGGATGGACCAGTACATCCGCGGCACGCTCACCGACAGGATCATGGGCGTCAACACCGTCAGGCTGGGCAAGGAACCCCGGGAAGACATGAACACATCGCCCGAGCAGAGGCGCGCCTGGGCCAGGGCTCCCGAACTGACGTTTGACGATCTCGAACACCTGCGCCGCGAAGTCACCTACCCCGTGCTCATCGGTGCGCAGTCCGACACGGGCGGCGAGCTGGAGGCGGAGGGGGGCGTCAAGGCGGAGAATATCCAGATCGTAGCCGCGTCGGCCGAGATCTTCGAGATCCGAAACTGGAATCTGGAACGGGGCCGCGCCTTCACCCGCCAGGAAGCCGCGCAGGGGATTCCCGTGGCGGTGCTGGGGACATCCACGGCGGAGGTTCTCTTCGGCACGGTGGATCCGATCGGCAAGACCGTCCGGATCCGGGGATTCCCCTACCGGGTAGTCGGCGTCCTCGAGGAGCAGGGTTCCTTCCTGATCTTCTCGCTGGACAACCTGGTCATCGCGCCGGCGAAATCGCCGATACGCAGCCTCGTCCGCCGCGGGAACGTCGTCGAGGAGATCATTCTCAAGACGCGCGACCCGGAGCTGGTGCTGCCCGTCTGGGAGCAGACGGTGGAAATCATGCGGCTGCGCCGCGGTCTGAGACCTGACGAACTCGACAACTTCGCCGCCGAGACCACCGATGCCTCTCTGAGTTTCTGGGATACGATCAGCCGCATCCTCTTTGTCGCGCTGCCGGGACTGGTCGGGATCTCGCTGGTCGTCGGGGGGATCGTGATCATGAACATCATGTTGGTGTCGGTCATGGAGCGCACTCGTGAGATCGGCGTTCGCAAGGCGATCGGGGCGCGGCGATCGGATATCCTGGTGCAGGTGCTGATCGAGAGCGCCACGCTGTCCGGGGTCGGGGCGCTGCTGGGGGTGGGCGTGGGTGCCGGCATGACCCTCTTGGTGGGGGGAATTTCGCCCCTGCCGGCCGTTGTGGCACCCAGGTGGATTGCGCTCGGCATGGCTCTGGGGGTCATCGTGGGCGTGTTATCGGGGGTTTATCCCGCGTCGCGTGCCGCCAGACTCGATCCCGTCGATGCGCTGAGGTACGAATGAGCAACGGGACGCACGACCGCGCTTCCACCGAGGCCCAATTCCGGCACGCGCCCATAGGCCGGATCATAATCGAGAGCCTGCGCGTCGCGTTCGACGCCCTGCGGGCAAACTGGATGCGGACATTTCTCGCCGCGCTCGGCGTCGGCATCGGCGTCGGGGTCGTCGTCACCGTGTCCGCCGTGATCACCGGCATTCGCAGCGAGGTAATGACCGCCTTCGAAGCCTCGGGACCCCAGAACTTCACGGTCATGCCCTTCGACTTCTCCGACGCGCGCGCCTCCTTCAACGCCGGGAGACCACCGTGGTGGGACCGGCCGGAGATCACCAACGAGGAAGTGCGCCGGGTGCAGTCGCTCCCCGCTGTGTCCGAAGCGGTCGCCGGATACGAATTCGAGGCGGCCCTGCGCTTCGAGTCGCAGTGGGCATGGAGTGTGGCGTTCCGAGGATACTCAAGCGGATGGGCCGCCTTTTTCGGCGGGGACTTCGTGGCGGGGAGGGACTTTACCGCCGCCGAGGTGAGCCAGGCGCGCAGCGTGATCGTCCTGTCTTCGAAGCTTGCGGAAAACCTTTTCGGCGAGCTGGATCCCGTGGGCAAACGCGTGCGCGTAAGCGCGGGACGGCGGGCGTCGAACGAGCTCTTCACCGTCGTTGGCGTTTTCGAACCACTCCCCAATCTTCTGGGGGAACTGGCAGAGAATTTCGCGCACATTCCGTTTACGGCTGCCGACAAGCGCCTCAAGGCTCGCACGCGCTGGACCTTCATGAACATCCAGGTCGTGCCGAGGCCGGCCGCGGGCTCCGACGAGGCCCAAAACCAGGTCGTGGCGGCGCTCAGATCCATGCGCGAACTCGGCCCCCGCGAGGACAACAACTTCGCCATCATCGCCGGCGAACAGGTCATGGAGATGTTCAACCAGTTCACCGGGATGTTCCTCGTGGTGATGGTGGGCCTCTCGTCGGTCGGCATGCTCGTGGGGGGGATCGGGGTGATCGGAATCATGCTCATCTCCGTGACGGAACGGACGCGCGAGATCGGCGTCCGCAAGTCGGTGGGCGCCACGCGCCGGGAGATCAAGTGGCAGTTTCTCATCGAGGCCTCGCTCATGACGGCGGCGGGGGCGGGGGTGGGGCTCCTCGTGGGCTGGGGGGCTTCGGAGGGCATCGCTTCGATTTCGCCCCTACCCGCCCGCATCCCCCTCTGGTCCGTCTTTGCCTCGCTGACCATCGCCGCCCTGACCGGCATCGTCTTCGGCATGCTGCCCGCGGTCCGGGCGTCGAAGCTCCCACCCGTTGACGCGCTCAGACAGGAATGACCGAGCCCCTCGACATCCTGGCCGTCATGGCCCATCCGGATGACGCCGAGATCTTCTGCGGTGGCGCCCTGATCAAGTCGGCGGAGGCCGGCGAGCGCACCGGCGTTCTGGACCTGACGGCGGGCGAAGCGGGGTCGCGCGGCACGATCGAGTCGCGGGCCGGAGAAGCCAGGGCCGCCGCGGAAGTGCTGGGGTTGTCGGACCGCCGGTGTGCCGGACTGAAGGACACCGGCCTGATCAACGACCGGCATTCACGGGTTGTCGTTGCAGGTTTGATACGCATCCTCCGGCCGCGAGTCATCGTGACGCACTGGACCGGGGGCCGCCATCCCGACCATCGAGCGGCCGCCGCGCTCGCCAGGGACGCGTCGTTCATGGCCGGTCTTCGGAACTTCCCCGCCGAGGGGCCGCCGCACCGTCCCGAAAAGGTGGTCCACGCGCTCGCCTTCACGCAGGAGCCGATCAAGCCGACCTTCGTCATCGACATCACCTCGCAGATGGATCGCAAGATCGAGGCGCTGTCCGCGTACGGCACGCAGTTTCACGGCACGAGCGGAATCGGCGAGGTCTTCCCGGCCGGCGACCGTCCCGTGCTGGAACAGATCCGCAATGTGCATGCAGCCTGCGGCTCGCTGATCCGTCGCCCCTACGCCGAGCCGTACTGGACGGAGGAGACGACCAGGGCGACAACGTTGGGCAGCCTCACCGTCGCGACCTTCTGAATCAACGGTTCAAGCAACCCGCGGACCGAACCCTTCACGGACTGCCAGGGGCGCCCTCACTCGCAGAGGGCACCGGCGGACCCGACGCCAGGGCCCGCCGGATTCGGGGGAAGGAACAGCAATGGGAGCCCGTGGCAAGTAGCCCTGCCAGCCCGGCGCCTCAGTAGCGCTTTCGGTGCTTGCGCGGCTTGACCCACGGACAGCCCGGGCATTCCGTTTGACAGGCTACAACTGGCCTTCCACTTCGCAGCAGAATCCGGGGGTCAGACAGAACCACAGGCAGAGCTTCCACGGCCCGACCCAGATCGTCCATTCCGGGATGCCCTTCGCCTGAGCGGACGCAACTGACGTACCGGCGAATGCCGGAATTGTGAACGACATCGCCACCACGATCGCAGCGACTTTCACTGCGGTGACGGTACGAACCTTGATTGACTGGATTCCATTCTTCATGATTTCCCTCCTCTTTCTTGAGAATTCTTCGGTGTGTAATCGGTGTGTAATACGCCTCATCAATGAATACCGCATCCCTCCCCCGTCGATGTAACTCCTTCGTTCGCAACCGCTTCAAGCAAGCCGAGCAGGTCCCGTCCACCACCCGCTGAACGCCACGTCTCAACCGAGTCGACCGCAACCATCGCCTCAACCACCGCCTTCCGGGTCACGACGTACAGGACCGAGAGCGGCGCGGACCCGAAGTCCCGCGTGTACTGCTCCGGCGTTCGCGTTTCCACCCGGGCCGAGATCCGTTGAGACGCCAGGAAGCCGGTGACCAGCCCTTCTTCCCCCTCCCGCCCCTCCCCGACCGCCACAACCACGATCTCGATGCGCTTGCCAAGCCGACGCTGAAGCCCCCTGACCACCCTGGCCCAATCGCCCAGCTCGCATCCGAGGCACTCTTCGGCGGCGAACACCCACACCAGCGCCGCGCGCGCTCCCGACAGACCGATGGCCGGCATTCGTTCTCCGACGCCGAGTTCGGCCACCCCCGGCGCTTCGGCCGCGGAACAGGCACCCACGAGCCAGACGTACCACCCCGCCACCACGCCCACCCGGACCGATGCAGCCAGATCAAGTCTCCTCACCTTGCCACCTCCCCCCGCCACCGCGCCGCAATCCAATGATTGGGCAACAGGGAAGCCGGATCGTCGAAATAGAAGAGGTCCTCCAGGACCGCGTAGAGCCGCGGCATCCTGGCCGCGCGCCAGACCGTTTCACCACCGCGCCGGTTCACTACGAGCAGACCCCACTCTGCATCGAAGCCCCGCGCCTGCATGGTTTGAACGACCAGCGCGCCATCTTCGAGGATGAACACGCCGTTGACCTGCGTGAGCGTCTCCGCCGCGGCCCGAATAGCCCTCGGGTCGGTGATCACCCCTGCTTCCGCCCCCGGCAGCGCACCCATGGGCCTCGGCAGCGACAGCGGGAGCTTCTCCAGAATCCCACCATCGCGGTCGAACTTGTACAGCGTGTCCGACAGAGCCCAGACGGCCCATATGGTGTCACCCTCCAGAACCGCGCCGACGGAGGTGTAGGAGGCCGCGTAGGCGCGCGATTCCTCGGGAACCCCGATGGGCAGGAAGCTGCGTTCAATTTTGTCGGTGCGGCGATCCCAGATGTGCAGAAGGCGAGGCGGCTGCTCGGAAATGACCTGCCCCGACAGCAGATGGCGACCGCCTCCCAGATCCTGGGCGTCCAGGACGAGCGGCAGCGGCGACGCCACCACTTCCGGCTCTCCGCCATCGCCCGCGGGGAAGAATGTCAGCCGCGAGCGCATGGCGTCGGCGACAACAATGCCGCCGTCCAGAAGCCTCCGGGCCGCAATCGGCGTCCGGAATTCACCGGGGCCTTCACCCCTGCGACCGAGTACGCGCCGGAGCCGCCCGGCCGTGTCGTACACATTGACCTGACCCTCCTGGGGCTCGGCGAGCAGGAACTCGCCGGGGAGACCGGGCGATACCATCGGAAGTACCGTCATGGCCTCGTCGCTCTCCTCCAACACCACGTTGTGCGAGACTTCGAATGCGTCCTCGAAGGCTTCCAGGTCGACGAGCGTCGTGTCATCCGAGCCGTTGTTGCCCGTTGGATCGGCAAAGGCAACGAGGGCAGCCTCCGGCACCTCCCTGTCTGCCGTGTCGCAGGCCGGAACAGGGATGGACATGAGCAGGACGAAAGCGCTGCCAGGGATTCCCAATGATCCGCGCCCCATCCGGGTGCCGCGTCCTGTTTCAGTTCTCTGGTGCTTCCGCCCGATTTCTCTTGTCGCCATCCGGTGGCTGCCTCCGTGCATGTGCCGGGTCGCGCCGGGACCCTCTCAAGGGTCTGGGCCGGGCCGTGTAGGATCCGGTGGAACCCGGACCCCGGCCGGTACGCACGAAGATGGGGGGTCGGCCGGGACGCCTACATAGCAGGATGGGACAACCGTACCCAGCGGAAGGATCGAGCGCGGCATTCCGTCCGCCGTCCACCCGTCCCACTCTCCACGCGTCCTCCGAGTACCGCGGACCCGCTCAGGTCAGACCGCGACCCCCTGTCCCCGCAGCCAGCCCCCCATGCTCTCCTGAATCTCCGCCAGCCGGGCCGGTGTTCTGGCCTCAAACCGCGCCACGATCACCGGTTGCGTGTTCGAAGCGCGGATCAGTCCCCACCCGTCGCCGAAGAGAACGCGCACCCCGTCCACCGCGATGACGTCGTGCCGGCCCCGGAAGTGCTCGACGGCACGCTCCACAATCCCGAACTTGTCCTCCTCCGCCACCTCGATGCGCAGTTCGGGGGTCGACGCGTACTCCGGCAGGGCGCCGGTCATGGCCGAGAGCGGACGATCGGAGGCCGCGAGCAATTCTCCGAGGCGGCAGGCCGCGTAGAGGGCGTCGTCGAACCCGTAGAAGCCGTCGGCAAAGCAGATGTGCCCTGACAGCTCCCCGGCCAGGGGCGCCCCCGTCTCCTTCATCTTCTCCTTGATCAAGGAATGCCCGGTCTTCCACATGACCGGCACACCGCCCGCCCGCTCGAACTCCTCGGACAGGACCTGCGAGCACTTCACGTCGAAGACGAGCGTCTGGCCCCGGCCCCTTCGCCGCAGGAGATCGAGGCCGAAGAGGAGCAGAAGGATGTCGCCCCGTACCATCCGGCCGCGGTCGTCCACCACCCCGATCCGGTCCGCATCGCCGTCGAAACCGATCCCCACCTCGGCGCCATGACTCCGCACGGCCGCGATCATGTCCCGCACGTATTCGTCCACGGTCGGGTCGGGGTGATGGTTGGGGAAGGTGCCGTCCGATTCGCAGTAGAGGGGGATAACTTCGAAGCCCACCGCCCGCAGCAGCTCGACCGCGACCACCGCGCCGGTCCCGTTCCCACAGTCCACGACCGCCTTCACCGGGCGTTCGATCCGGAACCGCCCCGAAACGTCGGCCACGTAGGCGGGCAGCGGGTTGACGATCTCGATTCCCCCGTCGCCCACCGCCAGGTCGCCCGTGCGGATGCGCCGGAGCAGACCCTGGACCGCCTCCCCATACACGGAACCCCTCCCCATGGTCATCTTGATCCCGTTGTACTCGGGTGGATTGTGGGAGCCCGTGATCTGCACCGCGCCGTCGGCGGCGAATTCGTACTCGCTGAAGTAGGTGACCGGGGTAGGGACCGTGCCGAGCTGGACGACATCGCACCCGGCCGACCGCAAACCGCGAACGAGCCCGTCCCGCAACTCCGGCGAGGAAGGGCGATTGTCCTCGCCGACCACAACGCGGGGCGTCGAACCTGCCAGCCGCGCGCTCAGCTCCGACCCGTACGCGCGCCCCACCGCCTCTGCCACCCCGGCATCCAGATCTTCGCCGACGACGCCCCTGATGTCATATTCGCGAAAGATCCGCTCCGTGATCCGCATGCCGCCCGCAGACCCGCTCAGGGACCCGCCGCGGACCCCGCGTCCGTCGCAATCTGCCGCAGGCTCTCCGCCGAGCTCCGGGCAAGATCGAGCGCCGCGTCGGGGAAGATCCCCGCCAGAATGATGAGCGCGACGCTCACGACGAGCACAATGCGGGTGGCGAAGGGGGTGATCGCCGAGTCGGCCGAATCGGCGCCCTCCGGCGCCTCCTTCATCCACATGTACCAGGCTACGCGCAGGTAGTACCAGTACGACACCACCGTCGTAAGGACGAGGATGACGATGAGGTACCAGAGCCGCGACTCGGCCGCCCCCAGGAGCAGGTGATACTTGGCGATGAACCCGGCGGTGCCCGGGAATCCCGCCAGCGACAACAGCAGCACGGTCATCAGCACTCCCAGCACCGGCTTTCGCCACCCGAAACCGCCGTAGTCCTCGATGCGGGCGTTGGCCTCGCTCTGGTTGCCGACGGTGACCACCACAGCGAAGGCGCCGATGGTCATGATCGTGTAGACCAGCAGGTAGAATAGGAGACCCGACGTCGCGGTGTCGTTGGCGGCAACGATGGCCACCAGCAGGTAACCCCCGTGCGCGATCGACGAGTACGCCAGCATGCGCTTCACGCTCGACTGGACCAGCGCGATCACATTCCCGGCGACCATGGTGACGGCCGCGATCCACCACAGGATGTTCGCCCATTCCGCGTAGAGACCGTCCAGGCCCACCAGGAAGACCCGCAGGAAGGCCACGAACGCCGCCGTCTTGACCGACGCGGCCATGAAGGCCGTCACCGGCGTGGGCGCGCCCTCGTAGACATCCGGCACCCACATGTGGAAGGGCACCGCCGAAACCTTGAAGGCGAAGCCGATCGCCAGCAACGCCACGCCCGGAACCATCAGCCCGGCCACCGTCGTCCCATCCTGCACGGCCGCGGCCACGGCGGTGATGTTGGTGCTGCCGGCCGCGCCGTACACCAGCGCGATGCCGAAGAGGAGGAAGCCGCTGGCGAAGGCGCCCAGGAGGAAGTACTTGAGCCCTGCTTCCGCCGACCGCCGGTCGCGCCGGTTGAACCCGGCCAGCGCGTAGATTCCGATCGACATAAGCTCCAGCCCCAGGAAGATCATCATCAGGTCCCGGGCCGAGCCCATGAACATCATCCCGACCACGGCGAAGAGGATGAGCGAGTAGTACTCGCCCGCCTGGAGCCTCTGGCGCGCCACGTACGACAGCGAGATGACGATGGCCATCCCCGCGCCCAGGATGAAGACCCAGTTCGCGAAGAGGCGGAAGCGGTCCAGGGCGATCATCGCCCCGGTGCCGGCTTCGCTCACGCCCGAATAGAGCCAGCCGTTGGCCACGGCCGCCAGCGCGAGTCCGGCGAGAGCGAGCCAGCCGAGTTCCTGTCCCGACCCCGCTCTCTGCTTGCGGGACACGCCCGCGATCAGCACCACCATGCCCCACACCGTGAGGACCAGCTCGGGGAGCAGGGCCATCACGTAGTGGAAGCTGGAGGAGTAGTCGAGGAGCATGGAGTCAGTCCTCCCGGGCTGGCACGTTAGCGGGGGCCAACACGACAGCGGGGTCGTCGGAGAGATCTTCGACCGGAATGACCACGGCCTCGACCATCGTGGCCCCTTCGATCGTCTCCACCGCCGCGCGCGGTGCCCCCTCCACCCGTTCCAGCACAACCTCGATGCTCGGTTCCATGCGCTCCAGGAAGGGGGTGGGGTGCACGCCGATCCAGATCATCAGCGCGACCAGGGGGGCCATGATCGCCATCTCGCGCCGCGACAGGTCGGCGAACTTCCGGTTCTCGGGCTTGTCCAGCTTGTTGAAGAGGACCCGCTGCACCATGGGCAGCATGTAGTAGGCCGCAAAGATGACCCCGGTGGCGGCGATCGCGGCCACGACCATGTGCGTCTCGAAGGTGCCGAGCAGCGCCAGGAACTCGCCGACGAACCCGCTCGTGCCGGGCAGCCCGATCGAGGCCAGCGCGGTGATCACGAAGGCGGTGGCGAACCAGGGGGCCACGCGGCCGATGCCGCCGTAGTCCTCGATGAGCCGAGTGTGGCGCCGCTCGTACATCATGCCCAGCAGTAGGAAGAGGGCGCCCGTCGAGATGCCGTGGCTGATCATGACCACCATGCCGCCCTGGAGGCCGTTCAGCGTGAGCGCAAAGACGCCGATCACCACGAAGCCCATGTGGGCCACGGAGGTGTACGCGACCAGCTTCTTGGCGTCGGGCTGGACCGCCGCCACCCACGCCGCGTAGATGATCCCCACGACCCCCAGCACCAGCATGACCATGACCACCACCGGGTGCCGGGCAGCCTCCGGGAAGAACGGCAGGAGGAACCGCAGGAAGCCGTACGTCCCCATCTTCAGGAGCACCGACGCCAGAATGACCGATCCGGGTGTCGGGGCCTCGACGTGGGCGTCGGGCAGCCAGGTGTGGAAGGGGAAGATCGGCACCTTGATGCCGAAGGCCAGGGCGAAGGCCGCGAAGAGCCATAACTGCTCGCGCAGGCTCAGTCCCGCGTTCATGAACGCTTCGTACCCGAAGGAACCGGTGCCGCTGCTGAAGTACACATAAAGGATGGCCACCAGCATCAGCAGCGAACCGACAGCCGTGTACAGGAAGAACTTGATCGCAGCGTAGATCCGGCGCTGTCCCCCCCATATGCCCACGATGAAGTACATGGGCACCAGCGTGAGCTCGAAGAAGACGTAGAAGAGGAAGATGTCGGTCGCCAGGAAGAATCCGACGACGCCCATCTCCAGCAGCAGCATGAGGGCGTAGAAGGCCTTGCGGCGCGTCTTCACGTATTCGAACGACCCCAGGATGGCGATCGCGCTCGTGAAGGTCGTGAGCAGGACCATGAAGACCGAAATGCCGTCGATCCCCAGCGAATAGCTCACGCCCCAGGACTCGATCCACGGCGCGGTGGACACCATCGTGAAGCCGCCGTCACCCGGATCGAAGCTCCACCACAGTCCCAGGCTCAGCGCGAAGACCAGCGCCGACCACCGGAACGCGATGTCCTTGGCCCTCTCGGCCGACGTCAGCAGCACATGCGCCGTCCCCACCAGCGGCAGCCAGATCAGCGCGTGGAGGATCCAGTCCTCGTACAGGATCGAAGCGAGAAGGTCGGTCATGGCGTCATCACAGGAAAACCGCCGCGCCCAGGACGAACAGCACGCCCAGGGTCAGCACGAATGCGTACATGTTCACCTGGCCGGTCTGGAACAGGCTGGTCGCCCATCCGGCCAGGCGGGCGAAGTTGCCCGTGAAGTTCACGAACCCGTCGATGACCACCGTGTCGATGGCCTTCCAGCACCAGCGGGACAGTGCAACCACAGGCCGCACGATGACGGCATCGTAGAGCTCGTCGAAGTACCACTTGTTGTAGACGAACCGCGGCAGGGCCGACTGCGGGCCTGGATCCTCGGCGGCCGGCACGTAATTCCGGCGGCCCACGACCATCACGGCCGCTGCCACGATCACCGCGGCTGCCACCGTCGAAATCAGCGCCCACGCCACCTCCCCACCCCCCGCCGGCGCCGCATGCGCCGCCTCGCCGAACCCCGCCACCTGGATCTCGGCCGCCGTGTGCGTCACCGGCTCGAGCCAGTGGTGCAGCCATTCGCTCATCGGCAGCGCGCCCCACAGCCCGGCGAAGGACTCGCGCAGCGCATCGGGCACGTTGATCCATCCCCCGAACACCGACAGCACCGCGAGCACGATCAGAGGCACCGTCATGACGTTCGGGGCCTCGTGCAGGTGGGAACTCGCCGCCTTGCCGGTGCGGTTGGCGCCGTGGAAGGTCATGACCATCAGGCGGGTCATGTAGAAGGCGGTGAGGAGCGCGGTCAGGAGCGCCAGTCCCCAGTACACCGCATACAGCTGTCCGAACGGATTCGACTCCGCGCCCGCCCACGCGGCCGTGTACCAGATGATTTCGTCCTTCGAGAAGAAGCCGGCGAAGGGCCAGATCCCCGCGATGGCCAGGGTCGCGACCCACATGACCGCGCAGGTGACCGGCATGTACTTGCGCAACCCTCCCATGTTGCGCATGTCCTGCTCGTCGAGGTGGCCGTCACCGTGGTGCGCGGCGGCGTGCATGGAATGGATGACCGCGCCCGCGCCCAGGAAGAGCAGCGCCTTGAAGAAGGCGTGCGTGACCAGGTGGAAGATGCCCGCGGTGAAGGCGCCCACCCCGACCGCCAGGAACATGAAGCCCAACTGCGAGACGGTCGAGTAGGCCAGCACCTTCTTGATGTCGTACTGCTGGAGCGCGATGGTGGCCGCGACGAGGGCGGTCAGCACCCCGACCCCGGCCACGATCGCCTGGCTGGTCGGCGCGAGGGCGTAAAGGACCGACGACCGCGCCACCATGTACACGCCCGCGGTGACCATGGTGGCCGCGTGGATTAGGGCGGAGACGGGGGTGGGGCCCGCCATGGCGTCGGGGAGCCAGATGTGGAGCGGAATCTGCGCGCTCTTCCCGGCCGCGCCGAGCATCAGCAGCAGGGTGATCGCCGTAATTGTGACCCCGCCGGCCGCGAAGTGGTTCTCCGCTCCCGCGAAGATCGGGATGAAGTCGAGCGTCCCGAAGCCGTTGAAGAGGAGGAACATGGCCAACAGGAAGCCCACGTCGCCGATCCGGTTGACGATGAACGCCTTCTTCCCGGCATCCGACTTCTCGCGGTCGCTGAACCAGTATCCGATCAGCAGATAGCTGCACAGCCCAACCCCCTCCCAGCCCACGAACATGGTGGCGAAGCCGGAGCCCAGCACCAGCACCAGCATGAAGAAGACGAAGAGGTTCAAGTAGGCGAAGTAGCGGGGATAGCCCGGGTCCCTGCCCATGTAGCCCACGCTGAAGATGTGGATGAGAAAGCCGACACCGGTCACGACCAGAGTCATGACCATGGAGAGCTGGTCGAGCTGGATGGCGGCGGCGATGCGCAGGTCGCCGGTGACGATCCAGCCCCAGTACGAACGGATGACGGGATCGTGCAGATCGGCCGGCATTCGCAGGAAGTTCAACACGGCCAGGGCGAAAGCGAGGCCCATCACGCCGGGCCCGATCCAGGTCGGCAGCCGATGCGTGGCCGGCGGCCTCGACCCGGCAAAGGGGTCCCAGTCCCGACCTTCCCGCAGCGCCGCGGAAGAGTATCGGGCGGACCGCAGCGCCAGGATGCCGTTGAGTACGAACCCCAGCAACGGTAGCAGGACGATCAGTCCCGGGAGGACCGGCTCCCATTCGGCGGCGGCCGCTTGCGCGCCGGGAGCGGCTGCCGCGGCCGTCACCGGACCGCCGACCGAGCCCAGAACGCTCGCGATAGAAGCGGCGCTCACCCCGGTCACCATTTCAGCAGGTTGAACTTGTCCACGCTGACCGTCTCGTAGTGACGGAAGATCGAGATGATGATCGCGAGCCCCACCGCCGCCTCGGCCGCGGCGACCGTCATCACGAAGAAGACGTAGATCTGCCCCTCGATCCCCGTGTACCGGGACAGCGCCACGAAGGCCAGGTTGACCGCGTTCAGCTGCAGCTCGATACACAGGAAGATGATGATCGCGTTCTTGCGCACGATCACCCCCAGCGTCCCGATCACGAAGAGCAGCGCGCTGAGCAGGAGGGCGTGAGTCAGCACGTCACTTCCCTTCCTCTCGGTCGCGGGGCTTGGCGAGGACGACCGCGGCCACGATCGCCACCAGCAGCAGCAGTCCCATGAGTTCGAAGGCGACCACCCAGTCGGTGAAGAGCGGGTCGGCGATCACCCCCACCGCCCCCTTCTCCACCACCGCCGCATCGATCGCGGCCGCCACTTCGGCGCCGCCTGCGCGCAACCCCGTCTCCTCCGTGCTCATCAGCCCCTGCACCAGCACCCCCGCCGTGAGTCCCACCACCACCAGCGACAACAGCGTCCACGACCCGTACTTCAAGTCGGCCAGGTAGTCGTGGCCCAGGTTCAGCAGCATGATCACGAACAGGAACAGCACCATGATCGCGCCGGCGTACACCAGCACCTGGATCGCCGCCAGGAAGTGCGCCTCGAAGAGCACGTAGATCCCGGCCAGGCTGGCCAGCGTGGCCACCATGAAGAGCAGGCTCGCGACGGGACTCCTCCCTGTCACGACGCCGATGGCGCCGCCGGTGGCAACCACCGCGAACAGGATGAAGAGGATGTCGGTCATTCGGAACGCGGATCCGAGGGGTCCCAGAGGAGCGTGACAGGGTGATCCTGCTCCATCAGCCGGTCCAGGTCGTAGACGAAGCGGTCGCGCGTGTACTCCGCGTTCTCGAAGTGCCGCCCCACGTGGATCGCCTCGACCGGGCACACCTCCTGGCACATGCCGCAGAAGATGCAGCGGAACTCGTCGATCTCGTAGACGATCGGGTAGCGGTTCCCCTGGTCGTCCTCGCCACCCACCAGCCGGATGCAGTTGGCGGGACACACCGTGGGGCAGAGCCCGCAGGCCACGCACTTGGGACGGCCGTCGGCGTGCACCTCCATGCGGTGGGTGCCGCGCCAGCGCGGGTGCAGGTCGGGCTGCTCCTCGGGGTACTCCAGAGTGACCTTGGTGGGTCGCACCATGTGCTTGAAGGTGAGGCTCATGCCCTTCAGCGTGGCCCGCATGTACGATGTGCGGCCCGCCTCGGGGCGCCTCATCACCTTGACTGAAATCGCCATTGTTCTCCGCTCCCGTTCAGTTCGACGCGGCCGGTCCGCTCGGCTTCGGCGCCACGGGGGCGCGCCGGCGGGGCATGTTGCGTTTCCGGTGGGCCCCCGAGATGACCCTGTCGCGATCCACGAAGAAGAGGAACGCGAGGGTCGTGATCCCGCTCACCCCGGTCAGTACCCCTCCATACATCATCCCGAAGGGCACTTCCAGCTGGTCCAGCACGAGCATGGTCCCGGCCACCAGCATGATGTACCCGAGTGCGCCCGGCAGCATGACCTTCCACCCCAGGTGCATGACCTGGTCGTAGCGGAAGCGTGGCAGCGTCCAGCGGATCCAGATGTACAGCAGCAGGAAGAAGCCCGTCTTGGCGCAGAACGCCCCCAACGTCAGCAGCGTGATCAGCACGCTCGGCGTCGCGGCGATCGGCGTGCCGGCCTCGTCGAAGCCCTTGATCCACCCGGACTCGTGGCGGAACATGTCGTCGCCGGTCCAGAAGGGGATGTCCCACCCCCCGAAGAAGAGCGTCGCCAGCAGCGCCGAAGCCGTCACCACGTGCGCATACTCGGCGATGAAGAACATCGAAAACTTCATGGCGGAGTATTCGGTGTGGTACCCGGTGATGAGCTCCGATTCGGCCTCGGGCATGTCGAAGGGGAGCCGGTTGGTCTCCGCCAGCGCGGAAATCAGGAAGAAGATGAAGGCCAGCGACAGCGGGAAGACGAACCAGAGCCCCAGCTGCTGCTGCCGCCAGACCGTTTCGGTCAGCGTGACGTTGCCGACCAGCAGCAACACCGCAATCACGCTGAGCCCCAGCGCCACCTCGTACGAGATCATCTGGGCCGCGGCGCGCAGGCCACCCAGAAACGCGTACTTGTTGTTCGACGCCCACCCCGACAGCACGATCCCGTACACGGCCAGCGAAGACAGCGCCAGGATATACAGGATCCCGATCGGGACATCCGCCACCACCATGTCCACGGTGCCTACCGGCGTGGGCAGCGGCGCCGCGAACGGGATCACCGCCATCGTCACGACCGCCGGCATGATCGCCAGCGCGGGACCGAGCACGAAGTAGAACTTCGCCGCCGTCCCCGGCATCGTCTCTTCCTTGATGAGGTTCTTGAGACCGTCGGCGATGGGTTGCAGGAGTCCGAAGGGACCCACGCGGTTGGGGCCCAGGCGGTCCTGGATGAAGGCCGACACCCGGCGCTCCGCCAGCGTCATGTACGCGACGACCACCATTACGACCGTGAAGACGGCCAACACCTTGACCGCCCCGATGGTCACGAACCAGAAGGTGGAGAGTTCCTGCATCTCACCCATGGGCGGCCTCCGTCTGCAGCGCGGCACCCTGGTCGCCAAGCGCGTCGTACGTCAGCCCCGCGAAGGCGGGATGCGCGGCAACCAGTCCCGCGAAGACATCCTCGGCACTCGCCGGCGTCCCCTCCCCACCCAACGCCGCCGCCAGGGCACCCAGCACCAGCCACGCGGGCCGCGCCGACCCCGGCGCCTGCATGCCCTGCCAGTAGCGCTGCACCCTGCCCTGCGCGTTCACGAACGACCCCTCCTCCTCGGCAAAGGTCGTGACGGGCAGCACGAAGTCGGCATTCCGCGCTGCCGGCGAGTCGTGGGTACCCAGGTACACGTACAGGCTGGCCCCGGCCCCGAAGTCCTCGCCCTGGTCGGCAAGCTCGTCTCCCAGCACCAGCAGCACCCCGTCGTGCCCGGCCACATCCTCCAGGCCCCCCCCGGCGGCGTCATCCCCACAACGCTCGAAGCCCAGCAGCCCCGCCCCGTCCACATTCGGAACCAGATCGCGGCGCCGAACCAGGGACGGGAATCCCGGCAGCGGAACCTCGTCGGCGGCCCGCACGGAGCGAAAAACCCGCGCCGACACATCCCCAGCCGCCCCACCCACCGCCGCCAGCGCCGCCAGCGCCTCATTCGACGCCGACGCCGAACCCACCACCTTCACCTCCGCCCCAGACCCCTCCCGCAGCTGCACGAACAGATGCTCCAGCGCCCTCTTCCAGTCCACCGCACGCCGCTTCGCCCCCCGCCCGGCCGCCGGCTCCTCGAGCCGCCCCGGCCGGTTCATCCACTCGTAGTTGGCGCGCCCGTAGTCGCACATCCAGTGCCCGTTGACCTCCTGGTTCTCACGCGGCTTGAGCCGCTGCACCAGGTTGTCGCGCGTGTGCAGCTCGATGTTGCACCCCTGGCTGCAGTTCGGGCACACCGACTGCGTGTGGTCCAGGTCCCAGGCGCGCGCCTTGTGCAGGAAGTCCTTCGAGACCAGCGCGCCCACCGGACAGATGTCCACCACGTTGCCCGCGAACGACGCCCCCTCGAGCCCGCGGTCGAAGAAGGTGTCGATCACCGCGCGGCTCCCCCGATCCACCACAGTGAGCCTGGAATCCCGCGCCACCTCGTCCATGAAGCGCACGCAGCGGGTGCACATCACGCAGCGGTCGCCGTAGTAGAGCACGTCGCCGCCGAAGTCGTCGCGCCCGAAGACGCGCTTGGGCTCGCGGCCGCGCCCCTTTTCCCGACCCTCCTCGAACACATAGTCCTGGAGCTTGCACTCGCCCGACATGTCGCAGATGGGACAGTCGAGCGGGTGGTTCACCAGGTAGAACTCGAGGACCCCCTGCCGCATCCGTTTCGCCGCGGGACTCTCCGTGTGGACCACCTGCCCGTCCTGGGCCATGGTCACGCACGACGGCTGAAGCTTGGGCGCGCCCTCCACCTCGACCAGGCAGATGCGGCACTGCGCCGGCGCGGTGAGCCCCGGGTGGTAACAGTAGTGCGGCACCTCGGTGCCCAGCGTCTCGGCGGCGTGGAGCAGCGAGGTCCCCTTTGGGACGGTGACCTCCTGGCCGTCGATGGTCAGGGTGACGGTGTCGGCTTTGCGACCGTTATCGGGCATGGGGACTCCTCGCTTGCATCAGGCCGCTCCCACCCTTTCACCCCGCCGGATGAGGGCCAGGTAGTCGTCGCGGAACTTCTCGATCGAGGAGATGATCGGCATCGCCAGAGAGTCCGACAGCACGCAGATGGTGGTCCCCGTCATCTGCTCGGAGATCTCGATCAGCGTGTCCAGGTCGTCCTCGGTGCCGCGGCCGTCCTCAATCCGCTGCAGGATCCGGGTGGCCCAGGTGGTGCCCTCGCGGCAGGGCGTGCACTGCCCGCACGACTCGTGCGCGTAGAAGTAAGCCATGCGTCTTACCTGCTTCACGATGTCGGTCGTGTCGTCCATCACGATCACCGACGCGCAGCCGAGCATCGAGCCGGCGGCCTCGACCCCCTCGTAGCAGAGCGAGCACTCGCGGCAGTCCTCGGCGCTCATGATCGGCACCGAACTGCCCCCCGGGATGACCGCCTTGAGGGCTCGGCCGCCGCGAATCCCCCCGCAAACATCCTCGATCAACTCCATCATCGGGAAGCCCAGGGGGAACTCGTAGTTCCCGGGCTTCCGCACATGCCCCGACACGCAGAACAGCTTGGTTCCGGGGCTCTTCTCGGTGCCCCACTGGCGGTACCACTCGCCGCCGTGCCGGAGAATGTGAGGCGTCGCGGCCAGCGTCTCCACGTTGTTGATCGTCGAGGGCATCCCGAAGGCGCCGACCGCCGCCGGGAAGGGCGGCTTGATGCGGGGCTCCCCGCGGCGCCCCTCGAGCGAGCTCATCAGACCGGTTTCCTCGCCGCAGATGTAGGCGCCGGCCCCGACGTGCAGCGTCATGTCGATGTCCACGCCCGAACCCATGATGTCCTTGCCGACCAGTCCCGCCTCGTAGGCCTCCTCCAGGGCCCGCGCCAGCACCAGCGTACTCTCGAAGAACTCGCCCCGCAGGTAGATATAGCAGTGGGCGGCGCCGATCGCGTACGACCCCACCAGGCACCCCTCGATAAGCTGATGCGGCGTCCAGCGGATGATCTCGCGGTCCTTGAAGGTGCCCGGCTCCGACTCGTCGGCGTTGCAGAGCAGGTAGTGCGGCCGCCGCGCATCCTTCGGCATGAACGACCACTTGAGCCCGGTCGGGAAGCCCGCCCCGCCCCGCCCCCTCAACCCCGACGCCTTCACCTCGTCGATCGTGGCCTCGCGCCCGATCGCCAGCGCCCGCGCAATCCCCTGGTACCCGCCCATGGCCTTCCACCCGGCCACCGTACGCGCGGCCGGATCCCCGAACCCCTCGCTCAGGATCCGGGTCTCCTTCTCGTGTCGGTACGGGTAGGCCAAGGTCTTTCCTTACAGGGTCTTAGAAGCCGTCGTTCACTTCGCGCATTAACCGCTCCAGCACGTCCGGCACGTCATCCACCGACACGTCCTCGAAGTAGCGCGAGTTGATCTGCACGCAGGTGGGAAAGCCGCACGCCGCCAGGCACTCGGCCTCCGCCACCGTGAAGTTTCCGTCGCTCGAGGTCTGGCCCAGCTCCGTGCCCGTGTGCTTCAGGAAGGCCGCGAGGACCTCGTCGGCGCCGCACAGGTTGCAGGAGATGTTGGTGCAGACCTGTATGAGAAAGCGCCCCACGGGACGCTTGTTGTACATGGTGTAGAAGGTCGCGACGCCCCTCACGAAGGCGTCGGTGAGTCCGAGCAGCCCGGCCACCTCGTCCATCGTCCCGGGCGAAATGTGGCCGCGCAGCTCCTGGGCCAGGTTGAGCGCGGGGATCAGCGCGGCGCGGGCGGTCGGGTAGCGGCTGCGGATCTTTTCGAAGCGCTCCAGGTACGGTCCCTCGAAGAGCGGAGCTTCCGGATCCTTCTTCACCAGCATGTACGGCAGGCTCGGCGCGACGCTCGGGTGCCCCCCGTCCAGCGGTGGCTCGCCCGCGAAGTCGCTCCCCCGCACATCCGCCTCGGTCAGGTCGAACTCACCGGTGTTGCCCGCCCAGCCGGGGTTCTGGAAGCGTGCCTCGCTCACCGGTCGATCTCCCCCAGCACGATATCCAGGCTTGCGTTGATCATGATCAGGTCGGCCATGAGGTGGCCCTCGGACAGCTTCGGAATCGCCGACAGGTTCACGAACGACGGCGGCCGGATGCGCCAGCGCACCGGCTTGGGTCCCCCGTCCCCCACCACGTACATCCCCAGTTCCCCCTTCGACCCCTCCACGGAGAACCAGCAGTCCTCGGCGGGCGCGGGAATCCCCTCGGTGATGAGCTTGAAGTGGTGGATCATCGACTCCATGTCGGACATGCAGTCGGTCTTGGACGGCAGGCTGACCCGGGGGTCGTCGATGTCCATGGGCCCGCCGGGGAGCCGGTCCAGCGCCTGGTGCAGAATGCGGATGCTCTGCCGCATCTCCTCCATGCGCACCAGGTAGCGGTCGTAGCAGTCGCCGTGGCAGCCGATCGGGACCTCGAAGTCGTAGCTCTCGTAGTCGTAGTAGGGGCGGTCCTTGCGCACATCGTAGGGGACGCCGCTGGCGCGCAGGTTGGCCCCCGTAAGCCCGTGGTTGACCGCCTCTTCCGCCGAAATCGCCCCAATCCCCTGCGTGCGGCCGATGTGGATCGCGTTGCAGGTCAGCAGACTGTCGATTTCGTCCAGGGTGGCGGGCAGGTTGTCGACGAACTCCCGCACCCCCTTCGTCCACCCCTCGGGCAGGTCGGCCATCATGCCGCCGATGCGCGTGGCCGAGGTCGTGATGCGCGCCCCTGTGAGCGCCTCGTGCAGCGTGTAGACCTTCTCGCGCTGCTGGAAGGCGTACAGGAACGGCGTGAAGGCCCCCACATCGATCGACCACGTCCCCAGCCAGAGCAGGTGCGAGAAGATGCGGTCCATCTCCATGCAGATCACGCGCGCGACGCGGCAGCGATCCGTCACCTCGATCCCCATCAGCTTTTCGACCGCCATCACGTAAGCGCAGTTGTAGATCAGCGGGGCGAGGTAGTCCATGCGGTCGGTGAGGGTGACGATCTGGTTCCAGGTGCGGTATTCGCCGAGCTTCTCGAAGGAGGAGTGGAGATAGCCCAGCCGGGGCACCACGCTGACCACGGTCTCGCCGTCGAGTTCGACGACCAGGCGGAGGACTCCGTGGGTGGCGGGGTGCTGGGGTCCCACGTTGACGAGCATGGTCTCGGAACCGAGTTCGGGCTCCGGGGCGTCGAAGGGGTCGATGGGGCTGGGAACCGGGGTTCCGCCGGGTCCCATCTCGGGGTTGCGGCGGACGGCGTATTCGGTCGTGCTCGAGGCCATCAGCCGGTTTCCTCCTCGGCGCCCGCCGGCTCGACCACCTGCGGCACCCGCTCCGAGATCTCGCCCGGGACGTAGTAGTCCTCCGGGTCCTGGGTCAGCGCGCGACGGGTCTGCTCGGCGCGCGAGAAACGGCCCCGCAGCGGGAAGTCCTTCCTGAGCGGGTGCCCCTCGGCGTAGTTCTCGGGCATCAGGATGCGGCGCAGATCGGGGTGCCCCGTGAAGGTGATCCCGAAGAGATCGTACACCTCGCGCTCCAGCCAGTCGGCGCCCACCCAGATCCCCGTGACGCTCTCGATCTCGAGCGCATCCAGGGACAGTTCGCACTTGACGCGCAGCGCGGCCCGGTGCGGGATCGACCACAGCTGGTAGACGACCTCGAGGGGGCGGCCGCCGCCGTAGTCCACCGCGGTGATGTCGGCCAGGTGGTCGTAGTGCTGCTCCGGGTCGTTGTGCAGCCAGCCGAGCACCTCGGCGATGCGCGCGGCATCGACGTAGACCACGTCCTCGTCGCCGGCGCAGATCTCGTTGCGGAACACCGCGTCGGGGAACTGGTCGCGGAGCGCGGTGACCGAAGGGTTGCCGGGCACGACGCTGCCCTCTGGCGACGAATCGCCCGAGTCCTCCCGCGCGGCGCCAGGGCCAGCCGCAACGAGGTCGAAGCCGGAAAGGGGGCCGGACGACGGTTCGCTCGTCATTTGCCGTGCTCCCGGCGGAGGTCGCGGGGCGGTTGCGCGAAGGTCTTCAGGGGAGTCGGTCCTCTGCCCGGCCGATGGCATCGGTCTCGACGAGGCCGCTCACCCGGTTCTGGTGGGTCGAATTGCCGAAGGGCCCGGTCAGGTCGGCGACTTCCTCGTCGTCGGCCCTCGGCCTGCCCACAGCCAGCGGATCCTCCGCCCGCAGGGCAGCGTGGTTGGCCAGGCTCTCCCCGCGGATCTTCTCCTGCACCATCATCAGGCCGTAGATCAGCCCCTCTGGACGCGGCGGGCACCCCGGGATATACACGTCGACGGGGACGATAGTGTCGATCCCCTGAACCATCGAATACGCGTCGAAAACGCCCCCCGACGACGCGCACGCCCCCATCGAGATGCACCATTTGGGCTGCATCATCTGGTCCCAGATGCGGCGGAGCACGGGGGCCAGCTTGTACGGCACCCGTCCCGCGCAGATCAGCACGTCGGCCTGGCGCGGACTGAAGGACATGCGCTCCATGCCGAAGCGCGCCAAGTCGTAGTTGCTCGCCGCCGAGGCCATCATCTCGATGGCGCAGCAGGCGGTGCCGAAGGGCATGGGCCACAGCGAGTTGCGCCTCGCCCAGTTCACTACGAAGTCGAGCTTGGTGGTGAGGAAGGCTGGCGAACCGGAGCCCAGGATGCCGGGTTTGTCTACTCCCATTCCAGACCACCTTTCTTCCACTCGTAGACCAGCCCCACGGCGAGGACCACCACGAAGAAGAACACCGCCACGAACGGCCCCCATCCGAGCTCGCGCACCCGCACGGCCCAGGGGACCAGGAAGATCGTCTCCAGGTCGAAGACGATGAAGCTGATCGCCACCATGTAGAACTTGATCGAGAAGCGCTGCCGGGTGTCGCCGAGCGGGATCATTCCCGACTCGTAGGGCATCGCCTTTTCGGGAGTGGGGCGGCGGGGATTGAGGATGTGGGAGGCGACGGCCATCCCGACGGCGTTGAGAACCGTCACGCCGAGGATGATCAGGAGCGGTATGTAGGACTTCGCCATGTTGACTGAAGGTCCTCCGTGCTGGGTTCCCCGCCCTGGCGGTCTACGCTCGTCAAAGCGCACCCGCCGAAGGAGGCTCTCGCCGATCCACACGAGCTTGTGAAATTTTTCACGAACTCTTGAATCAAGGCTGAAAGATACGGGGGGAGTCCACGGGATTCAAGTTTGAGTACATCCCAGGGGGAATTGTCGGCACCGGGACGGCCTTCCCGGCCGACGCCAGCACATCCAGGCCGTCAACCGTGGCCCGCCACCCCTCGCCCGCTCCCGCTCGCTTGGCGCCCTCGCCCGGCTACCCCTATCTTCCCGTCACCTCCGGCAGCTTCGACTCCGCCTTCCGCCACGATAGATTCAGTCCCCACCCCCCACCTTCTCCCCCCCAAACCCTCCATGCCCGTCAAGAGCGACCGCTGGATCCGCAAGATGGCCCTCGAACACGGTATGATCGAACCCTTCGAGAGCGGCCAGGTCAGAAACGGCAGCATCTCCTACGGACTCTCGTCCTTCGGCTACGACATCCGGGTGGCTCCCGAGTTCAAGGTCTTCACCAACGTCCACAACCTGGTGGTGGACCCGAAGGACTTCGACGAGCGCTCCTTCGTCAACGTCAACGGCAGCGAATGCATCATCCCGCCCAACTCCTTCGCGCTGGCGCGCACGGTCGAACACTTCCGCGTTCCGCGCGACGTGCTCGTGCTGTGCGTGGGAAAGAGCACCTACGCGCGCTGCGGGATCATCGTCAACGTGACCCCGCTGGAACCCACCTGGGAGGGGTTCCTGACGCTCGAGATCTCCAACACCACCCCCCTGCCCGCCCGAATCTACGGGGGTGAGGGGATCGCCCAGCTGGTCTTCTTCCAGGGGGACGAAGCGCCCGAGGTGGCGTATGCCGACAGGAAAGGGAAGTATCAGGGACAGGTGGGGGTGACGCTGCCGAAGCTGTAGCGGTCGGCGTGCGATTGCCCCCGCGATGAGCCGCGCCGCACCCCTTTATGACAGGAGAAACAGAGCGGTGATGACGAAACGGATTGTGATCGGCGCGGTGGCGGTGATTCTCGTGACGGCCGCGTGGGCGGCTCCGGCGTGGCCGCCGGACGCCGGGCCGCGCGGGGACCCGGCTACGCAAGGCGGCGAGGGAATGGCCCATTCCCTGGTGGACGGCTGGATCGACGCGCTGGGCGGCATGGAGACGTACTCGAAGCTCCGCAGCGCCTCCTACACGCTCGCCACCGAGATCTGGGACCCGGCCAGCGGCCGCCTCCGCCGCACCCGGCCCCGTTACGTCACCATCGCGCGTTTGGAGACCGGCGAGGCCGCCCGGATCGAGCGCTGGGAGGGCAACGACTTCATTCAGCACGGCTTCGACGGCGTGACCGAGTGGGCCGTCATGAACGGCGAGACCCTGGGCCCGGGCGACAAGGACTACGACGAGGCGCGCTACGTGTCAGGCGATGTCCACTACTGGATCGGACTGCCCTTCAAGCTCAAGGACCCCGGTGTCCTGCTGCACTACGACGGCACCGACGACCAGGGCCGCCACCTGGTCCGCGTCACCTTCGGCGAGGGCGTCGGCGACCACGAGGACACTTGGTTCTACACCTTCGAGGAGGGCCGCGCGATGCCGGTGTCGATCGGCTACCGGGAGGAGGGACGCGAGAACATCAGCCGCACGTATTGGGAGGATATCCGCGAAGTCGACGGATACGTCTTCGCGGGAAGGCGCGTGCACGTCAATGCCGAGGGCAGGATCTGGAAGGTGCTGGTGACGAGTAACTTCGTGCTCAATCCAGAGGTGGATCCGGCGATGTTTCGGGGGCCGTAGCGGGCGCCTGGGCCTCAGTCTCGAGACACCGTTGCAGCGGCCCGAGTACATCTTGCTGCCAATCTGGCCAGACAATCCCGCTAGTTCGACCGCCTTACGAAGAAGACGCCGTTACCCATGGAGGTAACCGGGATCACCCCGCTCGCAAAGAACGGATAGTTGCTCCAGGACCCGGCGGTACCCGTGCCGGAGGCACCGGGCTCGGTGTCGAAGTAGGCGACCTCCACTGGATTCTCCCGGCCGGCGATGCTCAGGATGCGCAGCCCCGCGCTGTAGTTGGACTGGTACACGAAGTCGCCCACCACGTACAGGTTGTGGTCGGTGGAGCTGGTGGCATGGAGGAACTCGGTGACGACGATGGGATCGTCCAGGTCCTTGACATCCCATACAATCGTACGGGTCCTGCTGGTCTGGCCAGCGGTCTCGTCCAGTTCGTCGTTCATGTAGAAGTACTCGTGGGCATCGTCGAGCCATCCCTGATGCGCGTAGGTCACACCGGGATAGTCGGCCGATGCCAGCGCCACCGGGTTGGACTTGTCCGAGACATCGGCGATGCTCAAACGGGTCTCGTTGGAGCCGAAGCACACCTCCTTCCCGGAATGGGCCGCATCGGGCCCGCCGTAGACAACGCACATGGCGTCGTGCGTGTAGCCGGAGCCGGAGCGTCCGGTTGACGCATCGTTGAAGCAGCCCGCGTACGCGGGGGCCGAGGGCGTCTGGATGTTGATGATGTGCAGGCCGCTGCCGCAGCTGCCGTCGCCGCCGACCGAGTACGCATAGCCGGTCGCTTCGTTGATCACGATGTTGTGGGCACTCCCGATACCGGTGTAGAGCGCCGTGGCGGTGAAGGTCCGGGGCGGATTCTGCACACCGCGCAGCTGGGTAAGGTCGAACACCTGCATGCCGTGGGCGCCAGCATTGTCGGCCACGATGAAAGCATGGTTGCCGTACACCTTGATGTCGCGCCAAAGGCTGGCGGCCGCACCGCCCGTCATCGGCAGGACACCCGCGTAGACTGGGCGTTCGGGATCGGCAAGGTTGACGAAGGCCGTTCCGGACGAATGCCCCACAAGAGCCCACTCGGTACCGGTGACGGGATCGGTCCAGCCCCAGGCATCGCTGGCGATCCCGTCCTGAGCGCCGATCTGCTGGCGTGTGAGCCTCGACACCAGGTCAACGCCCTGGCACGGGAAGCCAGCCGCGGAGCCGCCGCGACACGGCACGACGCCGCCGGGCGTCGAATCGCCTACGGTCACGGCGAACGCCAGAGATGCGTGCAGCCCGCCGGTGTCGCTCGCCGTGACCACAACGTCCGTGCTCCCCTGAGCCACCGTTCGCACCACTACCCGGCTCCCCGTCACTGTTGCGGTAGCCACGGCAACGTTTGTACTCGTGGCCGCGTAGGATAGGGGATCGCCGTCGGGATCCCAGATGTACCGCGCTGCGTCCAGGAGGAGGGAGTCTCCTTCCTTCAAGGTCTGCGCCGCCACCAAGCCCACAGCGACCGGCGCCCGATTGGTATCCGAAGGCTCGGCAACCGCAGCTGCGAATCCAAGCGATGCGGTCAGGCCGCCGGGATCTCTGGCATTGATCTCGATATAGGACACCCCCACCGCCAGCCCCCGCAGTTCCAGCTCGGACCCGCGCACCGTGACGCCCACCACGACGGTATCCGAACTCCGGGAGGCGAACACGAGATCGTCCCCATCCGGGTCCGAAAAGTAGGATGCAACGTCAAAGGTTGAGGTGTCGCCCACTTCGAAGGTCCGATCTACAAGTGCCCCTACCGTAACCGGCGCTCTGTTCGTACCAGGGTTGTTCGATTCCCGGACGCGCACCTGGAATTCCTGAGCAGCACTCAGTCCCCCCGGATCCCGGCCGACGACCTCGATGGTCACAGTCCCGGGCCCCATGGCCCGCAACAGAACCCGTCGCCAGGACACCCAGACTCTCACTACGTCGGGATCCGAACTCGTCGCTTCGAAGGTCAGTGAATCGCCCTCGGGATCGGTGAAGCCGGGTGCGGGATCCAACCTCGCGACCGCTCCGCCGGACATGGACAGTCCCTCGAAAGTACCCACTGCCGCGGGCCCGAGGTTGGGGACGGTCACGGTAAACGTCTGCGTCGCCGAAAGGCTCTCGGTGTCGGTGGCGATGACGGTTACCGTCGCCTCACCCCTGGCGGCTGCCGCAATGGTCAGGGTGGTGCCGGAGACCCAAACGAGGGCCACGGTGGAGTCTGAGATGGTGGCCGCGAAAGTCACGGCGTCGCCGTCGGGGTCGGTGAAGTACGGCGCCAGCTCAAGGGTGGCTGAATCCCCGGCCGGGAGGGTCCGCCCTTCGATCGTGCCGGCTGGTTGCGGGGGCTGATTGTTCACCGAGACTGCGAACGTCTGCACGGCCGAAAGACCTTCCTCATCGCTGGCGGTCACGGTGACGGTCGCCCCGCCCTTGGCGATTGCGGTCAACGTCAGCACCGAATCCGAGAGCTCGACGCGTACCACGGCCTGGTTGGATGGGGTCGCGGCGAAGTTCAAGATGTCGCCGTCGGGGTCGCCGAAATGGGCGGGGAGGTACAGGGTCGCGACATCTCCGATCTGGAAGGCCCGGGGCTGAATCGGGTCCCGAGTTACCGGCGCCTGGTTCGGCACGGTCACGACGAACGCCTGGGCGGCCGCGAGGCCCTCCGTGTCCGTGGCTGTCACGGTCACCGTCACTGCGCCCTTCGCGAGCGCGCTGATCGCCACGGTGCTGCCAGAGACAGCAGCTCCGACCACCGTGGGGTCCGCCGTGGTGGCCGCGTAGGACAGCGGGTCCCCGTCGGGGTCGGTGAAGTAGGGGGACGGGTCCACAGTCACGGTGTCGCCGACTGCAACGGTATCGGCCGGCAACGCGCCGGTCGCCACCGGCGCCCGGTTCGGTACGGTCACGGGGAACGACTGCGTGGCCGTGAGGCCCTCGGTGTCGGCGGCCGTGATGGTCACCGCGGCCTCGCCTTTGGCAGTCGCGGTTACCGTAACTGCGCCGGCAGAGGTCGAGACGGCCACCGCAGGATCCGAGGAGGTGGCCGTGTAGACCAGCGGATCTCCGTCGGGATCGCTGAAGTATCGGGACGGGTCCAGGGTGGAGAAATCGCCAACCGGAACGGTGTCAGCCGGCACCGTCCCGACGGCAACCGGCGCCCGGTTCGGTACGGTGACGGTGAACGCCTGCGTGGCGGCCGGGCCTTCCGTGTCGTTAGCGGTGACGGTCACCGTCGTTGTGCCCTTGGCGAGCGCTGCAACCGAGATGGTGCCGCCGAAGACGGAAACACCCGCAACCGTCGGGTCGGCGGTGGTGCCCGAGTAGACGAGCGCATCCCCGTCCGGATCGCGGAAGTACGAACCCAGCTCATGGGTGACCGTCTCACCGACCTCCACCGTCCCGTCCGGCATCGAACCGACCGGCTCCGGCGCACGGTTCGGCACGGTCACGATGAAGGCCTGCGTGGCCGAGAGGCCCTCTGTGTCAATGGCCGTGACGGTCACTGTCGCTTGGCCTTTCGCGAGCGCCGTTGCGGCCACGGCGCCATCGGTGACCGCGGCATCGATCACTGCGGTGTCCGAAGCGGTGACCGCGTAGGCCAGTCGGTCGCCGTCGGGGTCGGTGAAGTAGGGGGACGGGTTGATCGTCGCGGTGTTGCCGACCGGAACGGTATCGGCCGGCACCTCTCCAATGGCCACCGGCGCCCGGTTGGGTACGGTCACGGCAAACACCTGCGTGGCCGCGAGGTCCTCGGGGTCGGTGGCCGTGATCGTTACCGTCGCATCGCCCTTGCCGATAGCCGTGACCGTGACGGTGCCGGCGGAAGCAGAGACACCGACCACGGCGTTGTCCGAGGAGGCGGCCGCGTACACCAGCGGATCTCCGTCGGGGTCGCTGAAGTAGGGAGACGGGTCCAGGGTCGCGGGCTGGCCAACCGGAACGGTGTCGGCCGGCGGCGTCCCGACGGCAACCGGCGCCCGATTCGGCACGGTCACCATGAACGCCTGCGTGGCGGCCAGGCCTTCCGTGTCGGTGGCGGTCACGGTCACCGTCGCCCTCCCCTTCGCGAGCGCTGCAACCGAAACGGTGCCGCCGGAGACCGAGACACCCG
>LXNI01000380.1_pt1 | contig 53108 bp, 46 predicted proteins | sample 809091 | NCBI WGS metagenome assembly LXNI01 (sample SAMN04870527, study PRJNA318959) | sponge metagenome | biome: 01000161; feature: marine sponge reef; material: water | host: Sarcotragus foetidus | place: Greece: Milos, Mediterranean Sea | collected 2013-05-29 | depth 5-7 m
ATGCCCTCGGGGAGCGTGACCAGAGCATTATGCCACAAAGGAAGCCTCGTCAGCGAGGTCAGCTCATCAAAGATGCCCTCGGGAAGCGTGACCAGAGCATTTCCGCCCAACCAAAGCTCGGTCAGCGAGGTCAGTTCATCAAAGACGGCGGCGGGAAGCGTGACTAGAGCATTTCTGTTTAACCAAAGCCCGGTCAGCGAGGTCAATTCATCAAAGACGCCGGCGGGGAGCGTGACCAGAGCATTATCATTCAACAAAAGCCCATCCAGCGAGGTCAGTTCATCAAAGATGCCGCCAGGGAGCATGTGCAGATCATTAATGCCCAAACCAAGATTAGCCAGCGAGGTCAGTTCATCAAAGATGCCGTCAGGGAACGTGCTCAGATTATTACGCTCCAAATCAAGCATGCGCAGCGAGGTCAGTTCATCAAAGATGCCCTCGGGAAGCGTGACCAGAGAATTTCGCCTCAAATCAAGTACACGTAGCGAGGTGAGTTCATCAAAGATGTCGTCAGGGAGCGTGCTCAGATTATTACCATACAAGGAAATCCCAGTCAGCGAGATCAGACCACCAAAATCTCCGGCTTTCAGACTTGAAATATTATTAGAGTTTAACGATAGAGTATCTGCGATTGCGGCTAGTTGTGTACTCGTAACTTCTGCACAATCATTCGTACCAGGGATCTTACTCAAGATCTCATTCATTACGGCGGCCGTTCGGTCGCAAATATTCATGCTCATATGTGCGACTGGCTTCACTGCCGAAATCGCAGCCACAGGCATTTCCCCGTAGAACCTGTCCTGAAAGATCCCGCGTGTTTCTGCCTCCAGCCGGAAGCGCTCATACCGATCAGGAATTGACCTTCCTGTGTTTGTACTCTCCAATCTTAGGTTTTCCCATTCTCTGAAGTCAGTCTCTCCGGAAGGTGCATGCTCCGGCATCTGTGCGAGAACTGGACAGAGCAGAAATGAGAAGAATGCGACCAGAGAAGAGAAATATACAAGCCGACGATAAGCCTGTCGCTCTATAGGTGCAAGATGAGAGAATGTGGTGGCGTGCCTCCCAGTGGAGCAATGTACGCCGGCCCGTACGGATGTATTTGTGATCCCCTCCTTTATGGAATCTGAAATCAGCGCCGTAAAGAATTTCATTTCTTAGAATTTGTTTATAGGCAACTGGCGTGAATCGCGATTTTCCTGCACAGGTTTTACGTAACCCGGCCACGGTACCTGACCACCACAATGAATGTTTTTATTTGGTTGCAGGCTTGTGATGTGCCATGATACCCAAAATCAATTCCACACCCGCTGGACACAGTAGACAATCAGAGGCACCCCCATGGCCAGTCCAGCAAATATACCGGCTGCTGATAAGATTTTTATTGACCATGGATCGGTCACTGTTATTATCGAATAATAACCAAAGACCAAGTTGAAAAGGAATGAAAACCCCGCAATCAAGGCCAACCAATGTCTGTGGCGATTTGCAGATAAATTTTCACGTTCCGATAATGTTTTCTGTGTTATTGATGTTGTCACGTCGGCCGGCGGACATTTCAGCCGCCGGCCAAATGCGAGCTTAGTACACGTTCAGCTGAATGCGTTTTTTGACCACGCCGAATTTGAGTGTAGTCGAACCTACACCGGGGACCTCAACATGAATCAGATACATCCCACTCGCTATGGGCAGATTCTGATCCGTCGTCAAATTCCATGGAATGGTGGCCACACCGGGCGATTGCTTACTGATCGTCTTAATAAGCGTACCATTGAGCGTAAATACACGAATAATCGCTACATCGGGCAGATTCGTGAAACGTACTTCATCAGTAAACTGACCCACCTCGTAGGAAGATGCTCCCTTGTACGGGTTCGGCACAATTCCTATATCCTCCAAGCGAAGTTGCTTGGTTGCGAGGTCAAACTCCGTCGCAGCATAGCCTTCGGTTGAGAAGGTATGCACATCTCCAGGTTGGTTAGGCTTGGAGGTGACGATCCTGAATACTGTACCCAACTCCGCCATATCGGGATCGTACGGAGGTGCAGTACCAATATTCCACCCCACAAGTACCATCCTGGCAATGATTTCATGTCCTACCCCAATGTTTCCGGCAAAAACCTCATTATAACCGATCTCGCCGGGGGTCAGGTCCGTAGGTGGATACCAGTAGACCCAATCCGTAAAGGGATCATTGGCAGCACTCGAAGCAGGATGATCGCCGCCGATATCAAATACACCGTGCTCGGTTCCCCCTCCACATGTGTTCGTATCACAAACAACCGGAACCAGACGCACATCATCACTGGCATCATTCGGCGTGGCAATCCCGGCATCCCATAGCTCAAATGGAACCTCCATCAACGAGCCATCGCTGAATGCACGCCAGCCCAAGCAGTCTGCTGCCTCAACTGTGCCATTGATCGTGTTTGCACAACGCTCGGTGAAGCGCATCTCATAATCTGTAATTCCAATGTAAGGTGTATTACCACCGTTACGCGTGCTGCGAGCAATGAAAGATGCAAACGGCTGCGTAGCACCACCCGCATGGATCATCCAAATTGCTCCATTGGTTTGCTGCCTCCCTCGGTCGAGCCCTACACCTTGAAAATTGGGGAAGTTATTCCACGTTATTGCGGCATAAGCAGGTGGATCCACAGGCCCACCAGCATTAGCTGTAACCTGAAAATCCTTGAACCCCGGATCCGGCCCCCGAATCGTGAACAGCAATCCGTCAAGTACCATAACATTATCCCGCTGTGGAGCAGCATAATCAATGGATGAACCATCAAACAGCACCGTATCGTCACGCTTGACCCTGTACGTAATCACACTCGCATTGATATCGTCAATTTTCTGGCGTGCCGCTACCGCACTGATCGGATCAGGCTCATTCCCGTCCACCGCCACAGAAGCAGAACCCAAAGTCTTGCCCGGAACATCGTGCTCGAAAAATTCAACCGTGTAAGTGGCTTCCTTAATCGCAGCCGGATTGACAATGTCTGCGGTTACAAAACCATCCCCGATGCCTTCTTTCATTGCCGTGAAATCAGACTCATCAAAGTCTTCAGCTGCGGCGATCGCAGCATCTGCGATTTCCAGCGTCGATCTGGTTGGGGTAACCTCTACACGAGTAATTGGCCCGCGGGTAATCTTACGACCAGGATTGTCGTAATTGTGTGCGTACGCCTGTACACCAAAATGATAGGTGGTGTAATTCGTTAAACCCGATGCCACATGGAAGTTCTGGACCCCACGATCCGTTCCGTTCGCCACAACCGTCTGCTCCTCCTGGATTAATCCATCAATAACCGCCTGGCCTCCATCGATGACGCGCGTTACTCCATTAGGCACGTCGTATACCGCCACCGTTGTACCCACTTGATCCAAAGCACTGGAATATTGGATTACCTCATACCCCTCGAATACTACCTCATTATTATCCTCTGGTGCAAATGGATCTTCAACCCGATAAGACTCAAGGAAATTATTCGATTGAGGTGTATTGCTCCACTCTAGAACTGCACCCCCATCCACAGCAGTGACTGTTACTTGGGGTGGAGCCGGCGGCGCTGGAATCTGGAAATCAATATCGTAGGCCGCCTGGGCAAGTGCACTTGCCGCTTTCATCTTCTGAACTGAATCAAAATTGTCTGCTCCCTGAGCCCAAACTAATCCATAGACAATCTGCTGAAAATCACCCGGATTGATCGTGAACGGCCCCGTTCCCATAACAAAGCGTCTATCCGCTGCCTCAATGTTCGTCCCTGCACCGTCTGAATTGCACTCAGACCAGTACTGGCAGTTATCATCGCTGGCACCAGGATCTCCCGGGAACATATATGCGGTGCAGTCTTCCGAGAAGTCTCGACCGTTCCCCCCCTCCGTAATACACTTGCCATCCTTCCAGCGCCCGCGCGTATAGTTATAGTGGTCCAAAGCAGTACTGGGGTCTTCTGTGACACCTCCACCATTGTTATAGAAGGTGAACGAGGTCATTTCAAGATTCTTGAAATCCTGAACATAGTCACTGCTCACCTTGGCCGAATCACCGGGCGATGGCACGATCGGTCCCTGGAAAAAGTCATACCCGGCAGCCGGAGCAGGGGAACCGTAACCATCACTTCCCTCATCCTCATTGTCCGAATTCCATACATAACCTACACCCAGCGTCGTATCGGAACCTACCCAGTCATCCTGGAAGTTTCCCAGATCGGGATCGGAAAATATTGCCATATGCACATCGGTGAATGGCTGATTTCCTTTGTAGTAAAGATCGTACTTGTAGAATGTGGCATTACCAATGTCTCCTGCGGTCCTGAATGCAAATGCTGTAACGTGCACTTCCAGACCAATAGGAGGGGAAGCAGCTCCGTTATGCTCGTTCCCGCGATCATTCATGACCCACCAGATCGACTGGTCTCCGAGAATTGCTGGCCGCTCTCCGCCAGCCAGGTCAATCACTCGGCTTACCCGTTGGGCAAGAGGCTGATTCAAGACAAAGATCGTTTCTCCAGACTCATCAATCTCTCCATCTCCATCATCATCAACCCCGTTGCCAGGAGGAGCATAGGTAGGAGCCCCTAAACCCGTGGGCCAATCACGTAAGTCTGGAGTGGTTACTCCCGTACCTTCGTAATCCTGAATATCATCAATGCTCACCTTGTAGAGTCGATCGAAATCTGCACAGTCAGCCGGAGGGGCTCCATTGTCATCCAACGGACCAGCCCAGAAGTGATAGTTACCGTAACGTGCTGCCGCTACACGCAACTGTCCACCTACATAACCGCCAACCCATATACCACCGGTAAAGATAGCCTGCGCTCCCCCACCCTTCGGTACATTGTAGACGTGTGGACTTCCACGCCAGAACAGGTTGCCGTTGTTGAAAATACGAGCCCGAACGTTGTTGATGTCCAGGTAGGACTCGCCTAGCGCCACAGTGCATGTTCCAACTTGTGCACGCGCCTCGAGTACTGAAGCAAGTCCCAGTACAACCAGCAAGACCAGTGAAAGTAAATATTTGCGTTTGCTCATTTTTGTCGTCTTTATTTGGATGAGAGTAGCAACTTGGGCCCTATCGGGCCCGCTGTTGATTCACCGATTGTCTTCTTATCAAAAGTCGAAGCGAACACCGAGCCGGGTCAAACGTGGTCTTCCTACGTATCCCAATTGTCGGTTCCTGAAGCTGTAAAGCGTCTCTGAAACGGGCTGCGCAGAATCCAGGAACTGAACTCCACCGGCCGTTGACAGGAATCCATCGTCACCCGGCAAGCCTGAATATCTATACACATTCTGAACATTGACGGTGTTCAAGACATTTTGCATCCACAGAAACGCTGTGATCGTCCCCTTGGAACTGACCTGGAACCGTCGCTGAATCCTGAGATCGATCCGGTTTGTCCACGGCATCCGATCTTCGTTGATACCACCACGTGGGAGTGGAGCACGACTAGCATTCACAGGGATTGGGTATTGCACGCCGGTATATGGGAAGCCGCTGCCTGCAGTAAAGAGTACGTTAAAGCCAAAATTCTGCAGAAGCTGCGTGCCTACAAGCGTTGGTCCCTCTCCCTCACCTAGGCTGTAATCAAGCGTAACATTAATCTTGTGCCGTTGATCAAAGCTAAGCGGGCTGATGAAGTTTGGAGGTGTTTCGTCAATCCACACAATGGCACTTGTCGTCCTCGAGCCGGATCCCGTTCCCTGAGCAAAGGACAACGTGTAGTTTGCCCGCAAAGCTACGCCCTGGGTTCTCCGAAGATCATAATCAAACTCAAGTCCCTTGACGGTGCCAAAATCAACATTCTCATATCGCGAATATGTAGCCGGGCTTGCACCACGAATGTCACGGAGCTGTATGAGGTTGTTGATCTGGTGGAAAAATCCACTGACCGTGAATGCTTGTCGAGCACCCAAACGTTGCCGGAATCCCAACTCGTACTTCGTCGTGTTTTCCGGGAGCAGGCTATTATTGCCATTGCAGGCCGTGGCCGCCAGGCAATTCAACAAACCAGCACCTGTAGCGGGACGCTTGGATACAATACCGTAGCTGGCAAAGAAGAGTGCCCTGTCTGTGATGGGGAAGCTTACCCCAATCCTCGGCATGAATGTTACCTGAGGCTCGTAGTCTTCAAACATATCCTCCGTGACCTGCGAGCCCGTGTAGTCCACAAGACCATTCAGTAGAATGTCGCCAGCACCTGCCGGATTACCGTTGCTATCAAAGAAATTCCCCTCATAATCGCGGTAACCTACGACATCACTGCCGCTGAAATACACCGCATACTCCGATCCTATGCCTGAGGGTAGGCCTATGCCCAAATCTCCGGCCCGCCTAATCGGACGGCGCGCGTATTTATCCTTCAGGACCGGGCGGTTGTTATCCCATACATCCACACGAAGTCCCATGTTCAGGACTATATCCCGAAACTCAATCTTGTTCTGGACGAACGCTCCGTAATAGATTGGCTTATGGGGGGCCTTGTAGTAATGCGATTCCGGTTTATCCCTATTCACGTCCAGGTAACCCTCAAAGTTCTCAGAACTGTGTTGCTCTGTACCCAGTAGGTTATAACCGGCCCCACAATTAGGCCGTTCTAGTGAGAAACACATAATCCGTGCAAGGATATGGGTAGGCAAGTCAGAAAAGCTCGTATAGCCAGAAGTGTTCAGATCCGGGTCATCCGAAGCAATATTTTCGGGGTTACCATCTGCAAAAACCCGGGCCAAATACGCCTCGTCAATATACCAGGACCGTTGTACACTGGTCTCGTACTCGGCGCCAAACTCCAACTGGTTCAGGCCGATTTGGGTGGTAGCTGAAGCAGCTACCCTGTACGTGTGTCCATTATCTTTCCGAAAATTAAGCCGGCCACCACCAATAGCACCAACCAAGCCTGCCGTGGTTTCGTTCGAGATACTAAGTCCATCCTCGTATCTGCGAACATAAGTCGGTACCTGTACCGTGACCTCAGTGTCATCACTCGGATCATCGGGGGTCCCATGATCATCAATACGGGTTTCCTCAACATAGCTCAGGTTCCTGTATCCCGCGAGCGTTGCATGAACCGGATGGTCAATGTCTCCATAACTCCAAATATCATTGAGCGTGCGACCGAAGCGTGGATCATAATCCTCATCAAAGTAACTCCTCCAGCTGCCCTGTATCTGATAGAAGGTTGAGCCTGACAAGTACTGCGTCCAAGTTGCAAAGGCTGAGTACCGACGGTCATCATACCGGTTGACGACCTGGGGAGAAAATATCTCCCGCGGCCAGGAAGAATTCTCTCCCCTCATATTGCGATACGTGCCACCAAGTCTTAGTCGTCCGCTCTCAAAGACACTCCAGGTTATATTCCCGCTGAAGCTGTAGTTGTTATTAGACCGCATAGGCTTTTTATAGCTGTGCGTAAAATCGTTAGCTGTCAACTGCTCTGCACGAGCGACTGGATTAAGCGCTACTGTGCTGCCTTCTGCAACTGGAATGACCGTGCCGTCATCAAAAGTTAAACCACCGCCACTCAAGTCAGGTGCTCCGGTGTTATCAACCATGAGCTTTGCCCCATCTGCCAAGGTTATCGGGATCCCCACGACAGATTCATTTCCGTCGGCATCCATCACGGTGAGCCCAGCCGGTGCTCCCCACAGATCATCAAGTTGGGACTGTGAAAGCCGAGGCGTAGTAAGGTTCCGCGGATCACGGTCTGCCCAACCATTGTATTCGCCGGCAAAAAAGAAGCTGAGCTTATCCTGAATGATCGGACCACCAATCGTCGCGGACACCAGATTATAGCCATACGAATCAAATTGCGTAGAAGACAATGCTTCCAACGAGCCAAAGTAATTCGGTCTACCCGATTTGGTGGTGATATTGATGATCCCACTCATGGCATCCCCGTACCGCGCATTAATGCTGCCAATCAGCATTTCCTGCTGCTGCACTGCTCCTTGGGGTACGCCGGGTGAGCCGTCTCCACTCTTAACCCCATCCACATAATAGGTGACTTCTCCACCACGCCCACCACGGATGTTCAGCGTATTTGTACCCTCTTTGCTAACAACCCCCGCCTGAAGTTTGGCTACTTCGGCGGCACCTCGAACCGGAAGTGTCTGGATTTCCTCAGCGTTCAGGCTTTTCAGAACACCGACTGCGTCCTTCTGAATTAGTGGGCGTTCATATTGAACCACTATCTCCTCAAGTTCGACACCTGGAGTGAGTTCAAAATTCAGCTCACGTGTGTGGTCAGGAGTGACCTCAACACCAACTACTGTTTCTGTCTGGAAGCCGACGAATTGCGCCTGTATGGAATAGTCACCCACAGGAATGCCAATGATGTAGTAGTTTCCGTCAATGTCCGTGGCGGAACCTAGCGTAGTACCGACTACGATTACCGACGCTCCAGGCAATGTCTCCCCTGTCTCCGAGTCAGTTACCTGCCCGGCAATCTTGCCCGTAGTCTGGGCGAGCACTGCCACAGGCAGTACCAAAGCGATGAGTACGAGTACACTCAATTTACGTAGCATATTGGACCTCTGCTGTTTGTGATTTATGTTCATGGGTTCATGCGCCTGAGTCGCGGCACATAACTGGTTCAACGACCGAACTCCCCACAACCGCGCGGCTCGGGACGCAGCAATCGGCGTCCTACAGTACGGAGAGGGAGTGTCATCAAGAGGATTGCGGTAGCTGTTCCAGATTCGTGATTTATCTAGTGAGTGGTGTATGTCCGGTTAAACTCCGTGCACAGCGCGTAGGGATAAGATACGACATAATCAATACTTATGCACACCCATATCGTTAGCCCCGGCCGCTTGCGGGAGTTTCAGTAATATAAGCATTGTGCACAAGATATGTGCACCGCGCTCATAAATATTCCAACACTTCCCGCTGCTTCATGAAACGGCAGGAAGCGCGTTCCCTATTCGATCCAGCAACTCGTTCCGCCCCATAGTACCAAGTGCAGAAGTCACAACAATTGGTAATTCCATTCCATGGGCAATCAGATCCTTTCGCACCCACTGGATGCTCCTGGTAATCCCATTCCCCGACAACTTATCTGCTTTCGTGAGCACCAAAAGACTCTGCACATGATTTTCGCATAAAAGCAACATGATCTCCTTGTCCAGACTTGTAGGTGGATGCCGACTGTCTACAAGGTGAAGCACAAGGCTTAATGTAGTCCGACCGGTCAGGTAAGCACCAATCCTCCTTGCCCATTGAGCTCTTTTCTTTTTACTGACCTTTGCGTAACCATACCCTGGAATGTCAACAAAGTATACTCCTTCGTTGACACAATAGAAGTTGAACGTCTGTGTCTTGCCCGGCTTTGCACTGATTCGTGCAAGTGCATTTCTTCGAGCCAACATATTAAGTAGTGCGCTCTTACCCACATTGGAGCGTCCGACGAAGGCGATTTCCGGAAATTCTTCATTCGGTAGCTGATCCATGCTTTCCGCACTCTTCACAAAGCGGATGCTTCGAATATTCATCGGACTTTCAGAACTCAAACTCCCGCACTCTGAACGGCTCGGCCTATATGCGCAGGATTACGAACCACGTAGGCTCCTGCATCTTCCAGTGCTGTAAACTTATCCTCCGCGGTGCCCTTGCCCCCCGCAATAATGGCTCCTGCATGACCCATACGACGTCCTGGTGGCGCCGTTGCTCCGGCAATAAAGGCAATGACCGGCTTGGTCATGCGAGCTTTGATGTATGCAGCTGCATCCTCTTCGTCTGTCCCCCCGATTTCTCCGATGAGAACAACCGCGGCGGTTTCCGGGTCCTCCTCGAAAAGCTGTAGCGCATCTGTAAACCGAGTACCAATTACCGGATCCCCTCCGATCCCTACCGCCGTGGTTTGGCCATAACCCTGGCGTGTAAGCTGGTCAACTGCTTCATATGTCAGTGTGCCCGAGCGGGAAATGACCCCCACAGGGCCTTCGGCAAAGATCATAGCCGGCATAATGCCGACCTTGGCCTGACCGGGTGTTAGAGCACCTGGACAGTTGGGGCCAACCAAACGGGTCCCTTTGGACTCCACATAGTGGTAGGCCTCTACCATATCCTGCACAGGTATACCCTCAGTGATGCATATTATCAATCCTATCCCGGCCCCTGCTGCTTCCATTATGGCATCTTTGGCAAAAGCCGGTGGGACAAAAATGACCGAGGTATTCGCACCCTCACATTCCACGGCTTCAGCAACCGTATCGAACACCGGACGGTCAAGATGTCGTCGGCCTCCCTTACCTGGTGTAACTCCACCAATCACCGTGGTACCAAATTCGATCATCTGTTCCGCATGAAATGACCCCTCTTTGCCCGTGAATCCCTGTACCACGAGCCTTGTATTTCTGTCAATCAGTATGCTCATCAACCTGTTTGCTTGACTAGTTTATTTGTCTATTGTACCAACTAATTACTGTACTTGGTACGTATTTCCTATCAATCCATAATTGCCTTTCCTATACCGAGGAGCTTATGCTCGCTGAACGGCGGCCCTAAAAGCTGCACACCAACAGGAAGTTCCTCAGATGTTTTTCCCACAGGGACGGACAAACCGGGCACACCCGCCAGATTCGCAGTCACCGTATATACATCGCTTAAGTACATCTGCAGTGGATCCTGACCCCATTCGCCAATACGCGCCCCAGCTGAGGGGGTAACTGGAGTCAAGAGTATGTCTACACGCTCCCATGCTTCATCAAAATCCTGCCGGATCAACGAACGGACGCGCTGCCCCTTACCGTAGTAGGCATCGTAGTACCCTGCCGAAAGTACATAAGTGCCAAGCATAATCCGCCTTTTTACCTCAAACCCAAATCCGCGACTCCGTGTTCTGGTGTACATGCTATCAATTGAAGTACCTTTGCCCTCCAATCGCAGTCCATATTTCACACCATCGTAGCGAGATAGATTACTGGATGCTTCTGCCGCTGCAAGGATGTAGTAGGCCGCCACACCATAAGCAGTATGAGGCATGGACATTGGCACAAGTTTCGCCCCCATAGACTCCAGATTTTTGGCTGTCCTTTCAATGACCTGTCTCACTTCGCTGTCAAGCCCTTGATCATAGTACTCTCTGGGTAGCCCAATGCGCAAACCGAAAACGGACCCCTCTTCCGGGCCACGCTTGTGATCGACAGTGCGATCTATACAAGTTGCGTCATTGGAGTCCGCTCCAGCCATCTGTGACAGGATAAGCGAAGCCACCTCTGCATTACGGGCAAGTGGTCCGATACAGTCAAACGAAGATGCATACGCAATCAGACCATAGCGACTCACCAATCCATATGTTGGTTTAAGTCCAAGGATACCACAAAAAGCTGCCGGTTGACGTACGGATCCGCCTGTATCGGTGCCAAGTGCAGCATGACACATACCCGCTGCGACTGCAGCCGCAGATCCCCCGGATGAGCCTCCAGGGACATATTCTCCATTACAGGGGTTTAGCGTGGGCCCCTCTGCAGAGGACTCAGTCGTTGAACCCATGGCGAACTCGTCGCAATTGGTCCGCCCAATGAGTAAGGCGCCTGCTGCACGCAGGCGCTTTACCGAAGTAGCCTCAAACGGTGGGCAATACCCTTGGAGTATTCTTGATGCACACGTAACCGGCCAGTCCAATGTGCTCAATACATTTTTAACACCAAGCACCAGTCCAGCCAGTGGTAACTCCGAACCCTGAGCCAGTGCGTCATCAATAGCCTTCGCCGAACGATGTACGGACGCAGCATCCACGTATGTGAACGCGTTAAGTGCTGGATTTTTTGCCCGAATCACGTCCAGAGCCAGTTGTGCAACCTCTGCGCAACTCGTCTGCCCTTCAAGCAAAGCACGCCTACAATCAGCAAACAACGGCAAAGCCATCAGCGTTCAGTGACCGTGCCTGGGCCAAAGAGGGCTATTGGGAGGGAGGTGTGGGATCGGTCGACTGCGACGCCCCCTGAGATGGTGGTTGAGACGGGTAGTCCTGTCCCTGTTGTGATGCAGGAGGGCGATATGCGGGTGGGCGGTCTTCCAAAGTGAGCTCACGGCTGATATCACTTGTAGCAGACTTGAATTCCCGAATGCCTTTGCCGAGACCACGTGCAATCTCCGGTATACGCTTGGCTCCAAATATTAGTAGAACTAGGAGCAGTATTACTGCTATTTCCCAATGACCGAGTCCACCAAATAACAGTATCATTTCACTCTCAGGTATTAAGTTGACACCACGATGATCAAGCTGTACATTTACGCTTCCCTTGGGTTCCCCTGGACTTCGGTGCAGCCGAAAATACGGGACAAGACTGAAAGGTAAGTGCACCAAACATAGCAAGATGTCCTGCACGAATACCAACTCTCGCCTGTAAGAGAATGTACGACGAGGAAAATTTAATGAATGAATGAACGTGACATCGTTTCTGATTTTTCCAGTGCCAACATCCGCTCTGTGTTCGTAGGCCCGAATCCCATAATCATTATGATCACGGAGGCAAATTCATGTATAGTCCTCGAAATATGCACTGTACTGCGATCTCTGGACCAGCTCCCGCACTCTGAAGTTGAAGCCATGTCATGACACGATCCATTTCCCGCACAGACCGCTTTGCAGGAAGAGTTCATCTTCCCGCAGATAAATCAGTGGCCCACCGTGCAGCACTTTTCGCAGCAATCGCAAACGGATCTTCCATCCTGCACAACTTCCCTCCTAGTGCAGATCCACAGTCCACGCTCTCCTGCCTGCGGCAGCTGGGGGTCCCAATTGAGACCTCTACGGATAGCTCGGTGATCATTCACGGTGTTGGGCGGGACGGGTTTGGCGCACCGGATGCTCCACTTGATTGTGGCAACTCCGGAACAACTATGCGCCTACTGTCCGGCGTACTTGCTGGACAGCCCTTCAGCAGCGAGCTTACCGGAGACTCATCACTCAGAAGCCGCCCCATGGAACGCATTGCACGGCCTCTCCGAACTATGGGGGCGACTATCTCCCTCACAGACGGACACGCACCGATCAGAATGCAACCCTGTGACAACCTGACCGGCATCCACTACAAGCTGCCAGTACCGTCTGCGCAGGTAAAGTCCTGCGTACTACTTGCAGGATTATGGGCCAAGGGACACACCATTGTATATGAAACGATTCGGTCGCGTGACCACACTGAGCGTATGCTGAATCTCACTGTACGCTCCTCCACCGGAGGTCGTGCAATACATTCAGACTCATCACATACAGTTCCTCATGGCGCGTTCACGCTGCCTGGTGATTTTTCCGCAGCCGCATTTATTCTGGTAGCCGCTTCCATCGCGGGAACCGCTTCAGTCCACATGTCAGGGGTTGGACTCAACCCAAGTCGAACCGGTCTACTTACTGTATTGAGACGAATGGGCGCAGACATTCAAATCAGCAATAGACGAACATCAGGTGTAGAACCTACAGGTGACCTGTCAGTGCGCCAAAAGTCATTGCGCGGAATCACGGTCAAAGGGGATGAAATCCCAAATGTAATCGACGAAATACCTATAATCGCCGTGGCCGGTGCCTTCGCGAAAGGAATGACCATCATACGTGATGCGATTGAGCTCCGGTACAAAGAATGCGACCGCATTCGAGCAACCGTGACCAACCTCCGGGCACTGGGAGCCGAGGTTGAGGAATTCGAAGACGGATTGGCAGTCACCGGAATGGTGCCACTGAACGGCACCAGGGTTTCAAGCTACGACGACCATCGCATTGCAATGGCCATGGGAGTCGCAGCCCTGGGAGCACACGGCACTACAACAATTGAGGATGCTCAAGCTGCCTCCGTATCATTCCCGGAATTCTGGGATACCATAGCTGCGCTGCAGACATAATTCGGTGCAAAGCAGGACGCTTGCTGCACTCCCCCTACGAAATTGACCAGGGATAAGGAGTACATCTACACGGGCAAACCAGTGTTTTTGGGGGCGTCTGCCAAATATTTCTGCACCACGCAGCCCACAGTCTGGGTTGTCAGTAAGCGCGGTCGCCGATCAAAGCCGAAAGCATCGCGTCGTTCGTCGGGAAGGTCCGCATATGACGTGTCAGTGCCTGCATGGCTTCCATCGGCCGACGAGTGTTGAGCACCTGAAACAGTCGATTGTGCTTTTGTACCGATTGCCCTAGGAGTAACTCCTCATTACGTGTTCCCGATTTTCGAAGATTTATCGCAGGCCACACACGCCGATGTGCCATTTCCCGATCCAGTACTATCTCTGCATTGCCTGTACCTTTGAACTCCTCAAATATCACATCATCCATCCGGCTGCCGGTTTCAATCAAAGCCGTAGCAACGAGCGTCAGCGAACCGCCATCCTCAATATTGCGTGCACTCCCGAACAGGCGTCGGGGAACCCGCATCGCCCCCGCATCCAGTCCCCCTGACATCGTTCGTCCCGAACCCTCTCCCCAAAGATTGAATGTTCGCCCAAGACGTGTCAGCGAATCCAGTAGAAGAACGACGTCATCGCCCAACTCGACCAAACGCTTGGCATACTCAAATGCTAATACAGACACGCGCACATGACTAAACTCTTCCTCATCGCTGGAGCTGGCGAAGACTGTGGCTTTTGTGCTGCGCCGAAAATCCGTTACCTCCTCCGGACGCTCGTCCACCAGAAGTGCAACCAGATGAATATCAGGATGATTTTGTGTTAATGACGCGGCAATTTCTTTGAGAATTATGGTTTTTCCCGTACGGGGTGGAGCCACGATCAATGCCCGTTGTCCCTTGCCGATCGGACACGCCAGATCCACAACCCGCATTGTTATGTCATTCGGGCCTTTGACCAAGTTCAATTTGGTGTCTGGATAAATGATATGCCCCTTCTCGAACTCGACCAGGTTGGCCCATGTCGCAGGGCGTTTGCCCATTACCGTCATCAGGCGGGATACCTGCAGATCCCCTCTCCTACCCGGCCGGGCATACCCGTCCAGCACTACACCATCGCGTAACCTATAGCGGCTTATAAATGAAGGTGGGCAGAATGGATCGCTCTTGCTCTTTGGCATACCTGACTTCAATGCTCGCACGAAACCGAACTTGCGGTCTCCTATGATTTCGAGCATTCCTTTGAACGGCTTCTCAGGCCGTTTGGCTTTGGGGGCCATCAATCGTACGTTTCAGCATTGCTGTTTCACCAGCGATGCGTATTTGAGATAAAGCACGCGTGCCTAGACACTGGGCACACGTAAGAGGAGTGAACTTCAAACGCAATGTTACTGCGCAGTATACTTTGCTGTTCCAACAAGTAATACCAGATATGCTTGAACATGAAACCATACTATGGAATCAGGGACTGATGCACGTAGGCGGAATCGACGAAGTCGGTCGAGGCGCACTGGCTGGTCCGGTTGTAGCCGCAGTCGTCATATTACCCCCTACCATAGTAATTGACGGAGTTTTCGACAGCAAAAAATTGAGAAAACGTGCTCGCGAAGATGCCCTAAGTAAGATTTGCGAAATCGCCATAGATATTGGTGTTGGCTATGCAACACCCGAAGAGATCGGTGAATTCAATATTGTTGAAGCATCTTTGCTTGCTATGCGACGTGCGATTGACTTATTGGAATGTCTGCCACAGGCACTCCTAGTCGATGGCACCCGCCATGTCCCAGGCGCCAGCTGCCCGCAATTTGTACTAACTAAAGGAGATCAACGCAGTCAAACTGTAGCGGCAGCCTCTATAGTTGCCAAAGTGACCCGCGATCATCTCATGTACAAACTCCATAAAGAAAACCCTGGCTACGGCTGGGCCACTAACGTTGGCTACCCAACTCCCAGCCATTACCGTGCACTCAGTGAAATTGGCCCCAGTACCCATCATCGACGTACATTTCGACTCCTGTAAGCTTCCCAGCACTTGTCTGCTGCAACCTCGGGGGTAACACCATCCACACTAAGTGTCAGGTGTGCTTGTTGGTAGATTGGCTCCCGATGTTCAAGCATGCAACGAATTCGATCCTCCATTTGAGTAACGGCCAAAGGCCTACCTTCCTGATCCTGTAGTAGAGGACGCACTGTTTTGTCAGCCCGGAGCCTACGCACCAATTCCGGAACGCCTACACGAAGATACAGAACCTGAGCTTTTTTCAGAGCCCAGGCCCGGTTTTCCGGATCCATGAACGTCCCACCTCCCAGTGCACAAACGACACCATCCGGCAGTGATCGCAGAGCTGCGGACTCCAACTCCCGAAAAGCCGTTTCACCCTGCTTAGCGAAAATTTCTGCTATGGAGCATCCTGCCATCGTAACTATACGGTCATCCAAATCAATAAACTCAACAGAAAGCCGGGAGGCCAACAATGCACCCGTTACACTTTTGCCACACCCCATGAAACCTGTGAGAAAAACCCTAGACATAACGCCTGCCTGGATGCGGAACGATTATGATGAAACGTTAACAGAGATGATAAGGAATTTATAGCATGAGTAACCCATCAGTGTGAAACAAGTCATGCCACCCAAAGGGGGCTTTGTGCGAACCTGAGTGTGGCATACATATTACTGGCCTCTGGTATATGGACATCTGCACGACGGAGGAGATTATCGAACCCTGTGGCCCGAGATCCCATGACGGGTGCTCGGAAAGTCTTTTCGTAGTTCACCTATGAGCTCTGTTCATGCCCCCGGCCTCCGAACGCACCCGTTCCACTAACGTCGACGTCGTCAGTAACATTGAATACCATCTCGGCCAAAAACTTCCGCGCAGATAGAGCGCGATGCTTGTGCGGACAACCCGGCATGTGATCCCGTGGACGGGGAAAAATGCTCCAAACACACCATCTCCAGGCCAGAAAAAACCTTCTGGTAACGCCCGGCCACAGGGCCAACCATCCAGGGGAAAAGCTCCCGTTAGCAACTAACCCGAGACTGCATACATTCGTTTTAGCGACATGGATGCCTCCGTTTTCTTTGAGTTTGTTGCAATGAAGAGAACCAACTCGGATCCCCACCCTCTTGCCTTTTATTCTTATGGAGAAGCGTTCCTACGCCTCGCAGAGGCTGTATGAGGCTTGATCTGCAACCCGCTCTACGCCCAGTTGTACCAAGCGGTGGCGAAAACCTGTGCCCCAAAATCCCAAAAAATGTCAATTCAGGGGTTTGGCAAAAGGCTCTCGAAATTAAGTCTTTGAGTAAGTAGAAAAACAGCAGAAACAGCCATGTATACCAATTCGTAAAGTTTGTAGTGCGGATTCTTCCCAATTCTATCTCTTAGCTCCACCTGCCTGAAAACTCACGCTCCATGTCCAGATATGCATTACTACTGGAGTACGACGGCTCCGAGTTTAACGGCTGGCAGCGACAAAGTGGGTACCCAACGGTACAAGCAGCCGTGGAGGAAGCTCTGCAGACGTTCACACGTCAGAGGACCTTGCGGGTTACGGGCTCCGGTCGCACAGATGCAGGTGTACACGCGAGAGGGCAAGTGGCTCATTTTGAGTGCGAAACCCTCCCCGATAATGCACCACAACGCTTGGTGAAAGCACTCAACGGCCTAGTCCCCCCCTCTGTTGCAGTGCGTACCGCAGCGCAAGTACACGAAAGATTTCATGCGCGGTATGATGCAAGGTTGAGAAGGTATCACTACTACTTATCCACTGAACCGCTGGCCCTTGAGCGCAATCGTCGATTAGTGACATACCCTTCGCTAGATTTTGAGCGAATGAATCGCGCATGCGCTCTTCTTATCGGTAGCCAACACTTTGGGGCATTCTGCCGTACACGTAGTGCAACAGTTAATCGTATTTGTAGCGTAGTGCGGGCTCAGTGGGAGCCAGAAGCACCTTCCGGTTACTGGCGATTTGTGGTGGAGGCGAACCGATTCTTACACGGTATGGTACGTGCACTGGTAGGCACGTTACTAGAAATCGGACGCGGCAAACGATCCGTACAGGATCTGAAACGTATTCTGGCAACACAGGATCGGCGTGAGTCCGGTGTGGCTGCACCTGCATATGGGCTCGTACTTGAACACGTGATGTATGATATCCCAATCTTTGGAGGCAACGATTGATCATGCGACATTGGTGGCTTATAGCATTGGGGTTAGTGGCGTGTGAGCGGCCATTCGTAGAAACTATCCAACCGGAACTCGTAGTCCTGGAACCCGATCTTTCCGAGGTGCAGACTGCTTCCGTCATTGAATTGCGCGTGCAGTCCTCTCACTTTCGACCAGTAGGAGGTGTCTATCTGAATGGAGCACCCATGGATCCCGCTCCACCCGGACCTGCTTTCTGGCAAGCATCCGTTGCCTTGCGGCTCGGTCTTAATACGCTGGTATTTGAAGCAACGGATTTGGAGAATATCTCCCGGGTAGATACTGCATATGCTGTCTATCTGCCCCATCGCATTTCGTTAAATGCACCGTCACTGCCCGAAGGAAGAGGGGGACATTCCATCGTGCGTCTCCGAAATGGAGACCTGATGGTTACCGGAGGGGCTAGCATGCAAGGAGGGCCCGCACGAGGTGAGTCGTTCCTGTTAACTTCCAACTCTGGAATCTTCGGCCATATGCAGGAGCGCCTGGTCACTCCGAGAACCGGACATACCTCCACTGTCCTCCCGAATGGTCAGGTATTGATTGTCGGGGGAAGCAGGGTTGATTCGCCTACCAATGTAGGAGATTTGATAGAGTCCGCAGAAATCTTTGACCCTGACCCATCCAGGCGTGGCTTCCGGGAGATACGTGTCAACGGACAACCGATCCGCCGCGTGTACCATGCTGCCGTGCTACGCCAGTCTGGTAATGAATTGTTTCTTGACCTTATCGGAGGCAATGGCGATACACGTTACGGCACCAGTCCATTCTTTGGTGTACGGCAGGATGTGCGTACCTTCAGGATTGAGCCTGATGAGTTGATCGCTTTAAATACAAACGCTTCCGCCCCGTTTATTGACGAGCCTGTGGCCGGATATACTGTAACCCGAACCCAACCTAACTCGTACCTCTTACTAGGAAGCCGATTCATAAATAACTCCTCCATCAACGGGAACATGCGTATAGATTATCCAGGAGGTACTGGGTTGTTTTTCTCAGGTCTGCCAGGATTTTTGATGCCTCGCACTGCGCATGCGACGGCATCAGTCCTCAGCGGAGTATTCACGACCTTTGGCGGACATCAAAGCACACCCTCGGATGTACTGACACGCATGGAGGTGTTCCATGAACAGGCCAACCAATTTTTTGCCCTGCGACCTGCGCAAGCCATGGTAGGTCGCTATCGTCATACCGCAACTTCCTCTGGACTACGGTCCGTACTGTTGGTCGGCGGGTTCGCTCGAGATGGAACCGCCATTACGGCCTCAGAGTATTTTGTGGTTTCTACTGAGTAGCTTCGACCATTCTCAGGACAAATGCGTCTAGACTTAATTCTTCGCTGGATCGTGATCGCGATTGTAATAGTCGTAGTGATCGTATTGCTTGATGTCGTACTCGGGTTGGTTGTAGGTTTGGCCAAGGCCGCTATACCAATCCTGATCATTCTTCTCCTGATAGGTGTCGTTGTGCGGATCATTGGCGGTAGGCGCTCTCTCTAGAGGGCATGACATTGTCACAATTGCTTGAACCAGATCATCGCTTCATGAAGTCTGCCCTTCGGCAGGCTGATCAGGCAAAAGAAAAAGGGGAAGTACCTGTCGGAGCCGTAGTCGTGAAAGATCAACAGATTGTTGGTCGAGGCCACAACTTGGTTGAATCCTTGCGCGATCCGACTGCACATGCCGAAATGATTGCCATCACTGCGGCATGTGAAACACTTCAATCCAAAGCGCTGAAAGAGTGCACGCTGTATGTCACATTGGAGCCGTGCCCCATGTGTGCAGGCGCAATCGTACTGGCTCGTTTGGATCGACTATGCTTCGGAGCTATGGATGCGAAGGCCGGTAGTGCCTCTACCTTGTATAATATCCCGCAGGATGAGCGTTTGAACCACCAAGTGAAAATAGTCAGCGGTGTGGAAGCAGACGAAGCCGAACATTTGCTTCGAGAATTTTTTCAACAACTCAGGAGAACTTCTCCATGAGCGACTACACAGCAGCGGGCTGCACATCATCCAAGTAGACCGGATATGCAGGATATTGCAATTATCGGGGCCGGCCCGGTTGGCCTGGCCTGTGGAATCCAAGCTGCAAAACACGGCCTGAGTGCCGTCATTATAGAAAAGGGGACGATTGTCAATTCATTGGTTGGCTATCCTACGCACATGGAGTTTTTCTCTACGGCCGAACTCCTTGAGATCGGTGGACACCCCTTCCCCACTCTACATACCAAACCTACTCGCCCCGAGGCCCTTCAATATTATCGTCGGGTAGCAGACAGGGAAGCCTTGAATCTGCAGCTTTATGAGCGTGTACAGCGTGTAGATGGTACTGATAATGATTTCAAAGTCATCACGGATAAGGGGACGCATCCCTGCCGAAAAATCATTGCTGCCACTGGTTTTTTTGACATCCCCAACGCCCTCGGTGTTCCCGGTGAAAACCTCCCAAACGTCACACATTACTATCGGGAACCTTATGCTTACACCGGACAACGGGTAGCTGTCATTGGAGCCAAAAATTCCGCCGCAAAGGCTGCTCTGGAATGTCATCATTTTGGTGCTAAGGTCACGCTAATTCACCGTGGAGAGGCGCTGTCCGACAAGATCAAGTACTGGATCAAACCGGACATTGAGAATCGCATCAAAGAAGGCAGTATTGCTACGCGGTTCAACACGCGAGTCACGGCTATTGAACCCGACCACATACTTCTGGAAGGGCCCGAAGGGCATTCCACACTGAAGAATGATTTTGTGATTGCCTTGACCGGCTATCGTCCAGATTTTGCCTTTCTGGAAGTACTTGGAATCGCCATAAAGGATGACGCATTCCGCACACCTGTTCACCATACTGAAACCTTCGAAACCAACCGTAAAGGTCTGTACATAGCCGGCACTGTATGTGGTGGGCTTCACACAAGCCGATGGTTTATCGAAAACGGCCGCTTCCATGCTGCTCAAATCATTCGTCATATAAAAACAGGGGCAGTCGAACCTCTACAGCTTCACAAACGTTACTGGAAAACTGCCGAATAGACAAATCTTTAGGACTACATCCCACGAGGAAGCAGCCATCCACTCCTGAGACCCGACAAACTGGAAGGGCTCACCCTGCCTATCAATCACTGCTGATATTTCGCCCGGATTCACTCTCTTTGCGCAAGTGCTCACAGTTCTTCCTTACCCCGGAAAAGCTGCAACCCGCGAAGGGATGCCTTATTGTACAGAGGCGGAGTCACGACTGAAACCACTCAAATACATGGATCAACTCCGCGCCCCGCAAGCCACACTTTTGGAACATGTGCAACAACAGCAAATAGAATGCATCGACAAACGGTCACGAATGCCAAATGTCATCTGACTTTGGGACTACGCCGGCTGAACCCGTGAGTTCGCGTCGCCGCTACAGGAACCCACCTATAATTGAGGCGGTGTGCGAGTTCCACTTCGCACCTGGACTGGGCTGGGATCCTACCCTACCCGGCAAACTCCACGCTGAATTGAGCAATGACTACCCGGGTACGCCACGACATCAGAAAAATGTCGAGTTAGGAGTGCAATTTCGAGAAGGTTCTCCCCATAATTTCCAGTTTGGAGAGGGGCTTAGGAAAGTCCAGTTGATTACAAAGGACGAGAAACGAATAGTCGGGGTTGGGCCTAATGTGCTCAGCGTGCACATGCTCCGTCCTTATCAGAACCCACGTGATTCAGATAAGATAGGATGGGACGAGTTTCGACCTCGGATCAGCAGGGCACTCAGCGCCTACTGGGAGGTGTTACAACCGCAAGGAGTAAAATGAATTGGCGTTAAGTACATAAACATGCTTGTTGTCCCAAGAGAAGTGGTAACAGCCAAGGAATATCTGAGATGTGCCTTGCCGGAGGTGGATGGCCTGCCAAGTCATTTGGTCAACCTTATGAGCCGAGTTGAATATGCTTATCAAGACGGTGTAAAGCTGGTCTTGTCCCAGGGAAAGGTTGAAAACGGATTTATACTCGATATCGACGTGATTTGGGAGAGCCACGACGCACTTGCTCGTGAGAATACGGATGCACTAATTGACGACCTTCGTACTCGGGAGAGGGAAGTGTTCGAAGCCGTCATCACAGATAAGGCAAGAGGACTTTTCAATGCATCGTGAGCGCCAGACAACCGTGCGACCAACAGACTCGTTTTTTGTGCTGAACATCACAGTGCCGCATAGCCGGTTGTGGATATCAGGTGATCTGCGCGATCCATCGATCTCGTACATGTCACTTGCGGCTTCGCCGGACATTGTTGAGTTACAGAAAAAGCATGAGGTTATTAAGTGGGGATTGAAATCCACATGGGCGATAGCGGACCAAGGACTATTGCACCTAAGGGGCTTGTTGTATGCCTCATTCGAGGCCGAACCATTTGAAGACGGCATAGATCATCCAGCCGAGGATATTATTGGAGACGCAATACGATCCACAGATGATGATCGCGTGTTTGATTGGCTTTATAGAGCTTGTTTTGATGCCGAGCACCCCACTTTCTCTGCTTCGGTATTGCGGTGTCTTGGACGGCAAATGCGTCCAGGAACAGAGTTGTGGCGTACCGAGCTTGTGCGGAGAGCATTGACAATGGATGATGTAGAGATACGAGACGCAGCGCTGCAAGCAGCGGAGTTTTGGGGCGGCTTGGGTATACGAGATATACTCAAGCTTATGGTGCAAACCGAGCCGCTACAGTGGCTTCGAAATTACATGCAAGATGTCATTGAGGACCTGGAATAGGAAGAATGTTTTTGGCGCGAATGATCTCACGGGCTAAATGGGAGCAAAAGAAATGGATGTCTGAAGAGGAGATCTCGGCAGATGCAGTGACTGCTGATCTCAGGACGCCGAATAACAAACTATCCCTCTGACGATGTGGGGCAGGAACAAAGAAAGAAGTCAACAACGTTGCGCTGGCCATAGCGGCTGGCCGCGACAAGATTGATAAGGTTGAGATCGTCTTAATCGACGACAAGGACTTAGAAGATGATGGTCAAATCATAAAGGCTTCCGATGGTCGCACACCCGTCGAAAGTATGGTCGGGGTTCATGTGGATGTGATACAGCTCGATTATTGCCGGCTTGGCAAAGTCGCGCGCCGCGTAGCATCTGCGGTTGCCGCCGACCAATGTCGTAGGATATCAAAGAAATGTGTTGGGACACTCCTTGTGACAGCGGTTACCGGAGATAAGGTACTACAGGTCGATAGGCTAAACGAGAAACTCCGTCTCCAAGTGGAGGAGTTGCGCAGCCATGACTAATACGCACTCCATGTAGCAAATCGTACCTGAACTTTCGACTGCACGTGATGCTGCCAGCAAGGTATCGTGCACATTTGAGCGTAGTGAGCGCTAAGCAGCCTCGCCGAGGATCAATCCGGTTGCACAGACGCCTCCCTCTGTTCGAAATCAGGGTCGGGACCGGAACTGGAACAGAGGAGCATCCGGGTGAAAAGCAGGCAGCGTATCCGACAGGGAGTAACATACAGGGACACGCTCTGCAAAGTATCCGTTCGATGAAGTACGGGGGAACGGCAGCTTCGACCATTCCGAAGGGTACAGGACGGCTGGAAGGCGAGAACAAGTGGGCTTGCCGGATCCGGGCCAAACGGCGCCTGGTAACTATGCAGTCTTGTCTTTGTCAGCTTGACGTGCCTGTTTCCAATGATGGGATAGGAGTTCAGTGACGCGCCTGGCTGGATGCGTCGGAAGGCGGACGAGCATCGCTGTGGGCTTCGAGGGCCTAGCTTAGATGAACGTTCGGGGCTCTATCAGCACATTGAGATGAGCCCAACGTTCCACGCGGCATTGAAGATGTTGGGTCTCGAGCGACCCGAAGAATGGCCTGTAGTACAAGCAGATCACCGACAACGTCGATTTCGAGCGGGTTTTCAAGGATCACCTCTTCGACGATTACATCCGGCGACACCGCTGCATAGGGGAACTGCTCAAGCTGCGAGAGTCGAAGACACTCGAGCTCAAGTCCAGCCTACGCTGGACCCGCAAGGATGACAAGCGCGTCACCTATGCAGTTCTCAAGACCATTGCGGCATTTCTCAATACAGATGAGGTCAGGCATATACGCCTCTGACTATTTCATATCAGAAGCAGGCCTCATCAAAAGCAATTCTCAAACTCATCAGACTGTAGTATCTTACGACCGTTTTACGCTACTTCTTATTACCGTGATAACGCGCAGCTTAACATACTCTTCCATTCGTCCTTGCCGATCGCCAAGGATGTGCATTAGAACTCAGCACTTTTTGGGATTGACAAGGAGGGATTCGGGCCTATTCTGCCTGCAAATGCTCCCACTCATACGACGCTACCTCAGCTGACGAACCTATATGAACAGTTCCCCTCTGCGAGCTTTCGCCCATTTCAAATCGAATAAAATCTGGAATTCTCCTGATTCATTCGCACCGGCGGCCAACAATGCACATTCCCGTGACAATTCCATGCCTCCATTGATGAATTTTCTTGGTCAAACATTCAGATGGATGCACCCGCTGATCGGAGTCATTCTCATCTGTGCGTTCTGGGCTATTCCAGCAGGAGGAGCTGTGTACTCAATTCCGAAGAAGCCAGAGATCGTACCCGGATCAGGTGCTCATCCAAATACCGTTCTCTCCACAACCTCCGAATATTGGCAGCCCAATGATGTAATCGCGAGACCTACCAGAATCACTTGGGAAGCAACATCCCCATCCCGTATGGAATGTTATGTACTCGGATTGTCGTCTATCCCAAACCTCAAAACGACCAAAACAACACCTACTGATAATAGTCTGGAGAGCGACAGAACCGACACCTATATCAGTACAGAGATTAATCCTGGGACCGATAGAATACGCTCCTTTACCATCTACACCGATATAGATATACTTTTCGAAAACGCTGGTGCTACTACAATTACTGTCACGGCTGAGATCGACGGAGTCCCCCCATTTAACACAAATACCACGCTCCCTATTACGGTCACCGGGTCTGGTACGGCTTCCGCTGTTGATTTTACTCCTGTCTCAAATTTTAACATCGTTGTTCTGGCTGGCGCCAGCAGTGGATCAGAAACCTTCACACTCACACCAGAAAGCGATTCCGTAGACGAGACTGATGAAACCATTACCGTAGCCAGCACAAGCTCACTCGTAAACGGAACGGATACGATCTCACTGCGGGATGACGATGCTGCGCCAAGCGGCATCAGCCTCAATGCTACCCCGAATGTCGCACAGGAAAACGAAGGAGCTGAAGAGTTCACTGTCACTGCTACCGTTGATGGGTTCACAACCTATGCCACTGCACAAACCATCCCGATTACCGTCACAGGCACGCTCACAGCTAGCGCAGTTGATTTTACTCCTGTCCCAAATTTCAGCATTGAGATACCGGCTGAGAGCAACTCCGGGAGCGCAACCTTCACCCTCACACCCGAAAATGATTCAGTGGATGAAACCGACGAAACCATCACCATTGCCAGCTCAAACTCAGCTGTGACGAACTCTATAACATTCCTGCTGCGGGATGATGATGCAACACCACGTGGAATCAACATTCTCACCAATACAAATGTAATTTATGAGGACCTTGGCGCACAGGATATTGCGCTCACGCTGGAAATTTCCGGCCCTACAACCTATGCCACAGAACAGGTAGTACCACTTACTGTCACAGGAACCGGTGCCACTGGTGTGGTTGGTTTCACTCCCATCGCGAACTTTAGCATCGTACTCCCTGCGGAAGCATTGACTGCGAGTTCAGCTCTTACGATCACACCTACAAATAATTTAGTGGATGAGGCTAACGAAACCATTACCTTGGCCAGCTCTTCTCCACAGATAACCGGGCCAGCAATCATCAACCTCGTAGATGATGACCCGACTCCTTCAATTACACTCAACGCCACACCAGCAGCTATCAGCGAAGCCGATGGTTCCACCCAAGTCACGATTACTGCGGAGTGGATTGGGCAAGTGGTCTTCCCGACAGACCAGATAATCCCGTTATCCATTACCGGATCAGGTATGCTTTCAGCCGTGGACTTTATACCGGTCTCTGACATTGACCTCAGTATAGCGGCCGGAGCGAACAGTGGAACTGCGACTTTTACCCTTACTCCCATTGATAATACTGAGCCCAATGTGAATGAAATTGTGACTGTTTCCAGTGCCAGCCCATTGGTAACAACGTCAGCACTGATCAACTTGATTGATGACGATGAAATACCAACCATTACGCTCAGTGTGTCCCCCGAGTCTATACTGGAAAACAATGGTGCTACGACTGTGACGGTGACGGCAACACTGAACAGACAACTCCCCCTCGACTCCGATCAGATACTCCCAATTCGCGTAGCTGGATCAGGCATGCTTGCTGCGGTTGATTTTTTACCTGTGCAGGATTTCGATCTTACTTTGGCAGCTGGCACGTACACAGGAACTGCAATATTTACTCTCACGGCAACAGATGATTCAGAGGATGAGATAAATGAAACTATCACCGTCGGAAGCACTAATGAACTTGTAACCAATTCAGCGACCATTGTGCTTGTAGATGATGATGATACGCCGAGTATCAGTCTTTCCGCGGCCCCAAGTTCAGTCAGAGAGGATGACGGACCAACAGAAATAATCGTGACCGCAACAGTGGTCGGCACTACCACATTCGGCGCTCCCGAAGTCCTACTCATAAATGTCAGAGAATCCGACGTACCCTCAGCAGTTGACTTTTTACCAGTCGCAGACTTCAACCTCACCGTTGGTGCAGGCAGTTCAACCGGTACAGCAACCTTCATACTCACACCCGAGAACGACATCAAAGACGAAGTTAATGAATTGGTTACAATAGCCAGTACCAGTCCGCTAACGACTGATCACACGACTATCACACTCATTGACGACGATGATGCCGGCCAAGTAGTACTTTCCGTGACTCCCGAGACCATCTACGAGGATCGTGGAACACAACCTGTTGCTATAACCGGTACACTCGCGAGCAACCGGGCTTTTTCAATGGACCGCATCGTTACGCTTTCGATCAGCGGCAGCAGCGATCCAAATGCAGTGGACTTTGAACCTGTCGCTGATATCGATCTGGTTTTTCAAGCTGGCTTACTCACGTCTACTGCAATGTTTGACTTGATTCCGGTTGATGATCTAGAATTCGAATCAGACGCAACGATCACCGTGTCCAGCACTGATGCTATCGTCTCCGCCCCGGTATTTGTAACCTTGGTGAATGACGATGCAGAACCGGAAGGCGTAGTTCTGGAAGCTTCTCCGAGCGTCATCAGGGAAGATGCCGGTCCGACCAAAGTGACAGTTACTGCCAACGTACAGGGAGGTACTCAGTACTCCACTGACCAGAACATTGTCTTGGCTATAACCGACGATGGTGATCCGGCTACGGTAGGCTACACCTCGGTTGGTGAAATCACCGTGACCATTCCAGCAGGTACATCATCTGGAAACGTTGAATTCGATATAACCCCCGAAAACAATGACGTTCACCAGCCCGATGGAATGGTCACAATCAACAGTTCCAGTCCTCTTGTATTGAGCACAACCAATATTACTCTCGAAAACGACGATGCCACACCAACGGGTATCGCCCTGTCGGTCCAACCCACATCAATCTCAGAGGCCGCAGGTGCAACCCCGGTAAACGTCACGGCTGCTGTGCAGGGAGGTACAACTTACCTCACTGAACAAACCATAACAGTCACAGCAAGTGGCTCTGGACAGATTTATGCTGTTGATTTTGACGCCGTACCGGATTTTGCGATCACAATCCCAGCCAGATCCAAGAGTGCCAGCACGATCATAGAGCTTGTCCCTGAAAATGACCAGGAAGACGAACAGAACGAAACCATTACTTTCAGCAGTACGAATTCCCTCGTCACACAGGAAGGCAGCGTAACGATTGTCGATGACGACCAAGCTCCCACGGGGATTGCAGTAACACTCAACCCCGATGTAGTTGCTGAGAATGCTGGACCAACTGAAATAACGGTAACCCTTAACGTAACCGGGGGCACACAGTATGCAGAAGAAAAAGCACTAACCTTGCGCGTCACCGGCTCCGGCCTACCGGGAGCGGTCGGCTTTGCACCAATTCCCCCAATTATGCTGTCACTCCCGTCTGGAGAAGACATGCTCTCAACAACTTTTGCGCTGGAACCCGTAGACAACCTGTTCGATGAGACCGATGAGATCCTAACAATAGCTGTAACCGGAGATGGTGTTAGGACCGAGGCGCAGCTTACGCTTATAGACGATGATCCTGAACCAGCTGGATTTACCCTGGCTGTAACTCCTGAAATTATTATAGAGGGAGACGGCCCGACAACCATCAATGTGACAGCCACGGTTACGGGGAGTTCACGCTACTCGACCATGCAAACTCTTGATATCTCAGTCGCTGGCGCAACTGCTGGATCTGTCGGATTTGAGAGTATACCCGACTTTACCATTGAGGTCGCTCCCGGTGCAGATTCGGGTACCAACACCTTCGTACTAACCCCGCAGGAGAACACCGTTCTAGAAACCGATGCAACAGTTACGGTCACTGCCCTGCACATGGGCAAGACTATCAACGCGACACTTTTACTCCAGGATGATGATCAGGCAACTGCGCGGGTCACTGATGTAAATGCTGCCCTGCTGCCTGAAGCGACCCGAGCCATAATTGCCAGCTCAGTCGGTGCAGTGAGTGTGCGCATTGAAGCTTTCAGGAACAACCACTCGGCATCTGCGGGGAGTTTTTCAAGTACACTGTCCGGTTTGATGATGAGGTTCAATGGTGGTGCACCACACAGAAGACCTGTGCCAGAATCAACCTGGGCTTCCCGGCTCAACAATAATTCGCTGGCTGCAAGCTTGAATGGCCGCATCACGGTTTGGGGGCATGCAGACCATCGTGCACTATCCGGCAACAACCCCGACTACCCTCTTGGGTATGACGGTAGTGTCAGCAGTTTTCATGCTGGTGCCGATATGGCCTTCGGTGCGTTCCTTGTCGGCATTTCTGCATCACAATCCAATGGTGATCTGGATTACGAATACAGCGGTGGTACGAACTCAGTAAACCTTCGCGCTCCTCTAAAAGGGCTGTATCAGATCAATACACGTATGCTCAGCCCCTACGTGAACTGGTCCTGGAGTGCGAACTCCGGGGTATGGACAATGGCCAGTTTCGGCGCAGGTGACGTAGAACTTTCAGATCCGGACATGGCATCTGAACAGGCTGAAACTTCTTTGCTGGCCTTCGCAGCGGGTATTGATTTACGATTGATTACGGCTCAAAGCGGCTTTTCTCTCGCAGTAAAAGGAGCCACCTGGACTGGGCAAATGGACCTGGACGAAAATGCCAGCCGCATTAGCGGACTGGCTGTCAATGTTCGTCGCATCCAAATGTCATTTGAGGGTGCATACCGTATTGGACTTGCATCAAAAGGAATGTTTCAGCCCTTTGTAGAAGCTGGCGTGCGGGGCGACGGGGGAGATGGACAAACAGGGGCTGGCCTGGAAATGGGAGGTGGTGCACGGCTTGCCCTGCCTTCTACTGGACTTCGATTCACCGGAAAAGGGCGCGTACTTGTCGCCCATAAAGGCAATGTAGACGAATGGGGATTTGGTGGTATGCTCAGTTATTCACCCGGTGGTAATACCGGACCGACACTGGAATTAGGCTCGTCTACAGGTCACATGTTCGGTGGAACTCAAATAATCTGGAACGACACCGCATGGCTCACTGGACCTAATCGGGGGTTTCTCGTAACAAAGTTCCAGTCACTGTTGGGCTATGGGTTTGCTATGAGAGACGGGACTGTCACGCCATATACCGGAGTAGAGCTGGATCGCGGTGTTAACACACGAATGGGGGCAGAGTATCGCTTTGGCACCAGACTGAATATTCGGCTGGAAGCTTCTCATCGAATGGCGTCAACCATGCATCACTCATCCCCCATCGTGCGCGGATTAATCACACTGCGCTAATATGAACGGACGAAGATGCGGACCCAACATACAACATTCTTCCTCATAATGAGGAACTTTCTATATTTTTTGTTGCACACTGGAAGTAGCCGGTGACCGCTCAAAGGAGCCAAGGTCAATGGGATAGGCGACATAAATTTTACGACACGTGATTTTACCTTACTTTGTAAGTTGAGTGAGCATGGCAAGTTGACCCCGGAGGAAATCCACGAACTCTTGGAATCTAAAAAGGAAATGGCCTCTTCTGAATTACAGTGCAGTCTTGAAAAACTGAGTAGCCGGATAGATGCCCAGAACAACCGGATTGATGTTCAGTTGGGTGCGATAAACAGTAAGTACACGGTTCTGATCGTCGTTATTGCCATCATCTGTGCTGCACTAACGATTGCGCTCTCGATTTAGCGTATAATTCCCTATCTCCGAGTCGGTCATTCAGATCTGTTGTCGCATAGGGACATTGCTTCTGACAAATAGGCTCCTACAAAGTCCCATAGCTCAAATAGACTATCCCAAGGTCCATTGTAGCCATAGTCGAGATCCTGCCCCAGCGGAGTACAGTTAACGTCAATAAGATCATCCCAGAAAGTCCGTTCTTGAATCCATCCGTACCTCACTTTTCTCTTAGCCCTAGCAATGGCTTCAAGGCGTTCGATAATCTCATCCAATGCCTTTATCTCCTCTCCAAATCATGTTTGGGAATGGAGACAGAATGATCCGCAGTGTTAGTGCGGACATCGTCCATCGTAATGTCAGGCTTCGATAAGACATTATCCATCTCCTGGATATGTATACTCCGTTCCACTGCGCCATGGTACAACGATACAAATCTACAGTTCATTACCGAACACATTCGATTCGGTCGTTTTCACAGTGCCAATTCACGAGGAGGAGACTGAAATCTGATCTAATCCAGATACGATCAATGTTATCAGGAAGATATCCGGCACATTGGATCAGGGCGAGGTGCGACTGAATTCAAGAACCTGCAACAAGAATGACTGCAGTACACCAAGCGTCGGTAGGCGGGACGGGTAGCAGAGCCGCAGACTGCTATCCAATTGAATGTACTTTCAGCAGATCCGGGGGAACGAAATTCCTCCATTTATCCTCTCATCCTGCTGTGCAGTGAAGTAGAAAAGCTGTCGATTCATCGCCCGCGTGCGAATTCCGATGGTAATGCATACATGCCCCCTTCCCCAACATACAATTCCCGCTCCACCAATCACTATACCTGCTATTGCTGTGGATGTAATGATAGGCTTGGGGATACAATTCCCCTAAGCTCCTATCGTCCGCGCCCTTTAGATACCCAAGCGCCCTCTCACCGCATCCATTACATCCTCATCGATCTCGAAACAACCATGTTCGAGGGCAAAATTCTCGACATTCCGCTTGACCATAGGTTGGATATAGTCTGGTACTGCTTCAATACGGGCCAAGGCTCCCTTCGTCCAAACGGGTTTATCCGGTTCAGACTCCGCAGCACCGATGGCATCATTGACCATCCCAGTGAAAGGACATTTACCACCTGTACTGGGAGCTGGTCCCTCAGGCGAAACTTCCTGCCCCGACGCAAGATTTGATCGAAGGATCTCCATTGGTTCCTCCGGTGTAGTTCGTCCACCGATCTTGACACCCAGCGAGCGGACCATCTGGGTTTCGGCCCTGTTGGTCAGCATCGCTGTCTGCATAGAACAGGTCGGACACGCATACACGATGGACATTGAGCCGTCAAATGGACCATGCGTGGACTTCAGCGCCATTGGCTGGTCACAGGAAACACACAAAAATTTCATTTTGATTGATTTTTCAGCCAAAAATGTACACGTTGGGCCACTTCCAGTATCGCATGGGCTGCCGGGTGCTCCGCATGCATCTCAATGTAAGATCTGCCAGTCTCCAAAAAATCGGCAAGCCCAACATTGAAAGGAATAGCCCCCAAATAGGGGACGCCATGTCGTTTAGCCAGTTCCTCTACCGTTTCGACCCCGATAAACATCCGATCCTTAGACCCACACTCTGGACAAACCATCGTGCTCATGTTCTCAATCAAGCCAACAACCTTCACATCCGCAATGTTCAGTGCCATCGAAATCGAACGGGAAACAACCGTCATCGCCGTCTGTGATGCCGTAGAAACCACAACTGCACCCGTCAGATCCGGTAACAGATCGGCCAGATTCTGAAACCGTTCGGCTCCAGGAGGCAAATCTATCAGCAGTACATCCAGGTCGCCCCAATCCGTGTCCGAAAGCAATTCTCGAAGCGCACTCATCTCGACCATTGAACGCCAGGTATAGGCACCCTGCTGAGATGGTGCTTCCCATACGAGCGGGGTTTCGTCCTCTGGCAAAAACATATCCATGGACATGACCGGCACACCATACGCATTACGGGCAGCAATCATTGCACCATTTTGCGACGACGGCTTATGGTCTTTTACTCCCATCATGCGCGCCATGCAAGGTCCATTCAAATCTGCATCCAATACTCCCGTACTCACACCTAGCCGGGTTAGCCCGTCCGCTAAACAGGCCGTCACTGTACTTTTGCCAACCCCTCCCTTTCCGCTCATCACTGCGAAAATACTCCCGATTCGCGCCAGACGCTCCTTTAGCCGATCGCGCTGCTGGGCAACCTGTCCCAGAACATCAGATCCCCCATCGGACGCTATATCGTGGTAGGTTTTCAGTTGTCAGAGTCAGCTTTCGCTTGTTCCTGGATCATTTCCTCCATCAGTTTAATCCCCTCTTTGATTCCTTGCTCGGTAATTGCCAGCGTGATCAGTTTCGTCTTGGAGGTACGCGCTACCGATTCTATACGCTCCTTGGTACGTGTACGCATGAAACCCTCAGGAACCCGTGTGAGCCTCGCTCGAGCATTTCTCGCCCACAAAAATTCTCCATCCTGTATCAGGTCCTGTGCGGCCTTTCTGGTTGGAGCTTCACGTGAACCATCAGCATGCTCACCAACCGTCTTCAAGTGCCCTCCCGGTGTGAGATTTTGCAGCTCTTCGGCATTACCGGTCAACACTGCACGCACCATACCGAGCGTGATCGTTGGTACACGCTGTACACGTGCACGTTTTTCAATCTGCGCTTTGGCTCGGCGCATCTGATAGCCGTCAGGAACAGAACGAAGTTCTTTTAACGCCTCCTTGGTCCATTTCAGGCGGACGTCATCAAAGGTTTGCTGCTCTTGTGAACCGCCTTCCAGTTTGGCCAACTGCACAATCGCATCCTTATCCAGTTTCTGGAATGCCTCCGCAGGGCTACCGCACACGGCGCATCGTACAGGCTCAAAGTCACGTGCTGAATATCCACACTGGCTGCAAATCCATGTTACAGAATCCCTGTTCACGATTTCCTTGGCCGCGGTATCCTCTGCAATAATGCCCATCTTGATCATGGACGAGCGCGGCAGGATATTGCCCATGGCCTGTTCGACAATCTTGCGGGTGATCACTGAGTGTCCACGTTCCATGGCCCACCGATGAATTGTCGTACGTGCGATCCCACGAGCGAAGTCGGGGGCAGTGTTCAAAAGGCGTGTAGCAGGCTCGGTCCATAACATGGACTCCTCTGCGCTCACGTCCACAGGAGGCACATACCGCTTACTGGATAGCAAGATATTACATGGCGCCTGGCGTAGGAGATTCTCAGTATTACTCCCTATGTCCATATCCTCATCACTGTGCACACCGATGCGTCCCAGGATCAACAGCCACGGCTCTTCACGTCTGATGTACTGCAGCATCTTCTCGAATGCCTTGCCATCAAGTAATGTGATTTTAAGATCTACCTCTGCCTCATCCGCAATCCGCCTCGCAATATCCAGATGTGATTGATAGATCTTGGCAAGTCCGGTATCAATAACCTCTTCGTGCAGCTGCTCCTGCTCCTTGAACCTAAAGACCTTTGATGCTTTTTCTGTCAGCACATTAACAATGCTGTTGAACATTGCATAGTGCAGGTAGGGATCATATACAGATACCGCTTCGACCTGACGTCCCGTCTTCTGACCAAGCGCAAGCGCAGTGCGCAGGCCGGCAAAAGACTCTGGGCTGCCGTCAATGCCCACGACAATATTGCCCTCGGGCTTTCCGTCAACGCTAATTGTTTCTGGATCAAGGTTTTTGATCACCAAAGTATCCGTGCGCACCCGGCGTGTGACACGCTCACAAACACTCCCTATGGTGCTATCCTTGACAGCCCCCAGACCAAGTGCCCCCATGATCACAAGGTCATAGTCACTTTCGTCAATGTCCTCAGCGATCACCTTCCAGTTCTTACCGTCATACATCTTCGGTTCAAACGGAACACCGGCAGCTTTACAACGCTCTTCTGCCACGACCAGATAAGAATCACTGATGAGCTCGAGCCCCATTGTGATCAATGTGTCGTGAATCTTGCGTTGCTTCTCCATCGCTTCCTCAATCAAGTACTCCTCTGGAAGCGTGTATTCCATTTGTTTGAAGCGATAGTCATGCATACGTGCCGCGTACGCATGACTCGCTACTACCGTCGAATCAAACTGTCCCGCAAGGGTTACTGCCATATCAACGGCACTGAGCGAATGCTCAGAATTATCAACCGGTACGAAAATCTTCTTGTACATGAGTTCAGCGCGTACACCGCGCATCAATAGACATAGGGGATTCGATCACGCACGTAACGAAGTCTGTCAATCACATAATCCATTTCCGGGCGATCACTAATAGCGGCCACGTTTAATAACGCAGCGTCAAGAAAAGCTTCACATGAACCTCTCTCTTCTTCATCTGCCTCCTCCACACAGGCAATAAACCGTCTGAGTTCAAACCGTGTTTTAACCAATTGGTTACGCGTATCCGAGGAGATCTCCTCAACTGCAATGTGTCGAGAAAGGCGCCTGACCTCCAATCCAAGGATTGGAGGCACCATCTGACGAAACTGCTGCCAGGGGAGATATTGAATTTCGTTTTCAACCATTGGCAGTAGGCGTAATGGTCGAGATAGACTCTTTTTCCGTTTCGGGGACCGGCTGAATCGCATCAACCTCACAGAAGGCCAAGCACTCCATAAAGTCTGTACACTCCGGCTCAATCACGTAGATCGGATCGTCAACCCTTATAGCCTCAATTGGACACATGTCTACACAATCACCACATGCCGTACATTCCTGCGTGATATGGAACGGCATAATCTAAACGAGGTGTGTGGGTTTTCGTGAAAACGCAGGCGATGCGCCAAATGCCTTGGCCCGCTGCATACCACCGAGTGCCCCATTCATGACCTCAGTAGTAATACTTGATACCCCCTTATTGCGAGCGTACGCTTCGACGCCTTTCCGGGTCTTGTTGCGAATAAACGAAATAGGAATCCGCATAAGACGCTCCTGAGCGGCCTGATCCCACCGCAGTACAGCCTCCGGCAATGCTGTGCCTGTAGGCTGATAGGCACAGGCAGGATCTTCTGCCAAATAATCTCCTGTGGCTGCAAAGGCCCGACACCGACAACCTCCGCACAGGTCTTTGAACTCGCATGCACCGCAGCGCCCTTTCAGGTTTGCGGTTTCCCTGAGCTCTGTGAAAACAGAGGAATTATCCCATATTGTCGCGAAAGACTCCTCCAGCACACTTCCAGCCACGACATCCATGTAGGGACAGGGCGTAACATTTCCTTCCGGTGTAATTCTGCAATATTCTGTTGCCGCCATGCATCCACCACTTTCAAGCCCTCCACGCCCCATAGCGTAGGCAATCTGCTTGAACTGTGGCGCACATTTGCTGCGTACCAACATAGGGCGATAATCCTCCTGCAGATCGACCAGACGTGTAAGCATGGCTTCTGTTGCCGCAGCCGAGAGATCGGTCATACCCTGCCCCCGCCCGGTCTGCACCAGAAAATACAGATTGAACGACCACGCCCCATGATCCCTCGCGAAATCCAGGAGTGCAGGAATCTCATCGTAATTCTCTTCCATTACTGTAGTCTGCACGAGTACTTCCAGTCCCTCCTCTTGACAAATATCCAACGCACGTACCGAATGCTGCCACGCATTGCGTCCTCCCCTGAATGCGTTGTGACGATCTGGATCAGCGGAATCTATACTGATCCCGACTCCTTTGACACCACATTCGACCATCTTGCGAGCAACAGCACGAGTCACAAGTACTCCGTTTGTGCCCATCACGACCCACATGCCCATAGAGCTTGCTGCCTCTGCAAGATGGTAGATATCTTTTCGCAGGAGTGGCTCTCCCCCTGTCAGAATCAGCATTTCGGTACCAAGAGTCCGCATTTCACCAAGCAGTGCAAGGCATTCATCGGTGGTCAACTCCCGATCAGCTGCACGTCCAGCAGACAAATAGCAGTGTGGACACTGTAGGTTACACTTCTTGGTCAGGTTCCACGATACGAGCGACGGTATGTACGTCCTCCTGTCCACTGCTTAAGCGGTTTTCCTGCGACGTGCCCGCAGATTTACCAAGGCCACAATCAACAACTCTGCACCCAATACAATCAGAAACCACTTTGCCATGGGGAGTACCGCAGATTGCGCCTCCATTGGTTCCAGATACAAATGATACCACGCCGAAAGCCCGCGTTTATTACCTCGCTCCCCACTAAATCCGTCCCACACGGTAAACGAAATCGGAACAAAGGTCGCTTCCGGCATAGTCAACCCTCCCTGGTTACGGGGACCCTTGAATTGGACAGTCCAAACCCCATCCTCATAGCTGGCAGACCTTTCCAGAGCGATCCCGTTATCAGCTATCCTTCCAGCCCCCTGCCCCGTTAATACCGCGGCTGAATCCGTGGCAAGATCTGTGTACCAGATACTCATCGGAAACCTGCTATCTCCAAACATGAAGTACGGGCGTTCCAATCCCTCTGGCGTACGAGACGGCAAGAGCGCTGCCACCGCATCCGACCAGCCATCCATTGTGGTATCCGGTAGTGCTGGATCAAACATTGGCACTTCAATACCCGGATTATTCATGCCTTCGGTTTCCGCAGTCATATCATGCCACCGGAGCTGGATAGCTATCTCTGAATCGTTGTAAACCGCTTTCACGCTTATTCCATTGATGCCGGGATAGAAAGCACGTCCGGGCTCAATTACCTGCCCAACGATTGGGAAATATGTTTCCTGTACTCCTTCAAATAGGCTTTCGCCCAGCACAAGCTCACCTGGCCGCCCCTGCACAATAACCGTCGTACCATAATCCGGGGTATCTCTAGACAGCGACCACACATAATCCACCAACGCCCACCGATCCTCCTCGTCGATCGTCTGCTCATACGAAGGCATTGGCGTACCATTCAAGCCGGTCATAAAGGTTCGATATACATCCTCACGCGTGGCACTGGCTCTGAATGTCCAGCGCTTGGTCATGTCTGCCGCACGGATAGGATATCCCCAGTCATCCACGAGTTCTGGAGCACTCTCGCCATTGCCGCGACCGTTCTCGCCATGACAGTCGGCACATTGATTGGCTGCAAAAACTTCTCGCCCACGTGCCAGATGATCCGGATCTGCTGAATAGGCTGGCGCACGCGGAATCTCTACCACGGTAGGATTGCCATACGGCCCGTCAAAAGCTGACTCGAACGTCTTGAGGTAATAGGCTAGGTTGGTGATTTCCGTCTCTGACAAGATTCCCTCCCAGGCGGGCATGCTCGTGTACGGCATCCCGAGGCGAATACTCCGCTTAATATCTTCGGTAGTCGGAAGCTCACCGCTCGCTGTCGAACGAAACTTATAGTTGCCTGAAGTAAAATCTCGGGGCGTCGGGCGTAGGTAGGGGGTAGCTACGGCACTGGCATCTCCCTCATAGCCATGGCAGTGCGCACATTTGATGTCATATACTTCCTTACCCTCAGCGCGTTGCGCCTCGGTGCCAAGATCGTTTTCCTGCTGTGCAACCACAGGATAAGCGGTGTACATCAGCAATAAAGTCAGCAAAATTCGCATCCTCGTCATCGGTTAATGCGGCATACCCTGCGCTCGTGGTTCGAATCCGGTGAATTCATACAGAAATATGATCACATCCCAAATTTCCTCTTCCGTAAGAAAATCCTCCCATGCCGGCATTGCGCTCGACCATGGCGTCGATTCCGACGGTAGTCCCGGAGCTCCTTTAGCAATGCGCCAGAACAGATAGGACTCCTGGAGCATTGCTATCGTCGTTGCATCATTGAAGTTTGCCGGGAGCGGATCATAACCATGCGCAAACATCCCGGCTCCCTGCATATTGTCCCCGTGACAATAGAAACAGTTTTCGAAATATATCCGTCGTCCATTGGCAACATGCTCTGCAAAGGCCGCTTCATCCGTATGTTGAAGCTCACGGATGGGGTTATTGGCTGTTGTCAGATCAATCGCGGTACCCTCAAAGGTTATGGAGGACGGGGGCGGTGGGTGTATCGTACGACCGCTGGAAGGTGGCTGCGGCGCCTCGTTCATGCTGACATAGGTCCAGGCAGCTACTGCCGCTGGAATCGCAAACAGAACAATCAGCAGTGCGACCCGATACTGGCGGGCTACCATAAAGCGCACAATAGATTCCTGGGCCTGCTTCAGCTCTTCGTTATCCGCCGACAGATAAGCAACCAGTGCAATCGTGATGATCGCCATGAACAGCAGGATAATTGAATTTGGCAGAGGCGGGTTGATACCGTACGAGAAAGCGGCCCACAGGGCAACCCACCATATCCCCATCCAAGCCAGGCGATTAAGCTTGACCCAGCGCGTAACCACGAACTGGATCAGAACCATCGCTGCCGCTATCGCAAGAAACACAAAAAGATTCATGGTGCAAACAATATCGATTCAGTAAACCTACAGCGTAGCCAGATACTCTACCAAGGCCTGCAATTCCGAAGCAGACACCTGTTCACGAAAACCGTTTGCATCAAGCATGACGGTCATAACACCTGCAACATAGCCCTCAGTTACTGTTGCGTCTGGATCTACAATAGCCTCGTAGATCTCTGCTTTGGACATACGTCCTCCTAAGCCTTGAAGCGTTGGTCCGGCACCTGCTGTACCATCCAGGGAATGACATGTGTTACACAGGTACGCAGTGAACAGTGTTTCTGCATCCCGATTCCCTCCTACCGCTACCGGAGCAACGTCCTGTGATGTAGGTGCCTGCCCCTGCCATTCCAGTTGAGTGTCCATCGTGACCGTCGGTGTCCCACCAAGAGATTGCAAGTAGGCGATCACGGTGAGTATCTCCTGATCTGAAAGTGCAATCGGGGGACGGGCCACGTTAGGCATTCCAGCCACATAACCTTCCAAAACGTACGCGTTCGGATCATACATGGACTCGGCCAAATACTCAACATCACTTTGCCCCTCAACACGTTCTCCAGCTATGGCCCCAATACCGGCCAAGTCAGGAAAACGTAACCCGGTTCCATGGTCACCCATAGTATGGCATGTCAGGCAGGTTCCTTTGCCTACCACAATTTCCTCACCAATTGGAATCATCTCCTCAATGGTAAGATTGGCGCCAATCTCAATGTCCTCAGGTGGCTCTGTTCGCTTCTGCGGTACCCACAAACTGACGTACCAATAGAAAACGCTGACCACAATGGTGAATCCAAATATTTTCAGGGCCTGTTTCACGGGACTACCTGCTAGTCTGTTGGTTTTTTAAGAGTCTTCTGTGGGTGCGGATGCCTTTGCTCTGGCCCATCGTGATCCCGATTTTGGCTCCCAATCCTTTCGACCGGAAAGCCCAGCCAGAAAGAAAACAATCGCAATCAGAAGGAAGAAGACAACAACAATCGCACTCACAACACCACCGGCAAAGCCCAGTGTAGGTGTAAACGCATCTACGGACGTGTCACGTATCACACCATACACATGCCAATGCTGACGCATACCCGCGCGAACATAGCCCATGAGGCCCATCAGCCAGGTAAACGTGATCGCCAGGAAGAAAAGGGCATACTGAGATCGGGCCGAAATTTTACCCCACACGATTTCCCCGCGGGACTTTGCATTCTTGAACAAGAAAATATCAATGACCGTCACGGAAACCATCGCAAACAGTACAGACATTACCTGCGGCCGACTCAGTCCAATACGCGTTTGTGCGTCCACAAAATATCCGTACACCCCCAGAAATACGACATAGATCACCACTGCAGCAAATATGCCGAATTGTATCCAGTTCCCGGTCTTGGCCCATGAAACTATAGCTTCCTTGTTCGCACGCCGATAGAGCAGAAAGCTGACATAGGTCGTGAGTATGAGTAGGTTAACCGCTGTATTCTTCGCGCTCATCACACCCAGCACATTCAATATGGGATGATGCGAACCACCCATTGCACGGGCCTCCTCCACCGTTGCAACAAGCGAATGTGGTGTTGCCCACACGATAAAACAAAGCGTAATGATTCCCAGAAGGTACTTGATGAACCCTCGGAAGCGTTCTGCGCCCGGTATTCGGGCCATACTGAGCCACAGATAATAGTTGGCCGCCAGGAACAGGTTACCGATAAGTACCGCCTGCACGATAAACAACCACGAAAATGTACCTCCCATCAACGTGATTCCAAGGCTCTGGTCGTACGCATAAATCTCCACACCCAACCAGTAACCCGCAAACGGGAGAGGAAGGAGTGCACAAATAGCCACAAAAATGCCTATGTACCCCATCCAGTCGTAATGGGCCCGGGCTTCCAGTGTCTTTGCGCCCAAAAATTTGAATGCACCGTAAGCTGCTCCGATAGCTCCACCGAAAGCCACGTTGGCAATAATCCGATGAATATTGATGGGCATCCAGATATAATTGTTGATCGCCTCCCAGATATTGGTGAGGTTGCCCATTTCGTCAATTCCGTTGGGCGTGTTCATGAACGTCAGCCAGGCATTGGCAATGAACATGATCGCTGTGCCCACAATATTGAGCATCAGCCCCAAGAATAAGTGCAACCGGGGAGAGAGTTTCCCCCAGCCGTAGTAATACGCGTAGAGGAAAAAAGCTTCAAGGAAGAACAGCAGGACGTACGGTAAAAAGGTCCAACTGAATATCTTCACCAGGTATTGGGTAAGCGCTGGATAAAAAACGATCAGACCGAAGGTGAGCAGCGCACCTAAGGTTGCCGTGAATGAGAACGACACCGAAAGCAGTTTCGTGAAATCGTATGCAAGTTGGTCATAGCGCTTGTCCCCCGTCTTGTAACCAATGAACTCAATGACAAGTGCGAATATGGGAACTGCCAGCACGAACGCTGCAAACATCAAATGCAGCTCGGCAACCGCCCACATGAGCACACGGCTGCTTATGAAGGGCAGCGCCCTGTACTCAGGATCGGCCTCCTGGGGAGCAGCCCAGGCCGGCTCAGAACACAGAGCCACTAACACCAGTACGAGGATTCCCAGGGGAAGCCTCAGCAACCACGACCTTCGATCAATTGTTAGCATTGCAGTTATCGGACAGGCAGCACACTAAGTGAGTTTCATCAGTAAAAAAAGCAGGAACCGGAAAATAAACAATGATCTTCAAGTTGCGTCTCTCAAGACGGTGCAGAATAGGTATTTTTGGGTTGCGTAGCCCAAATTAGTTATTATTAACGTCCCAAGGTAAAAAAAATTAGTATGCTCCAAAAATTTGACGCGTGGCTTGACGAATATCGTGAAGTTGCCTTTGACCTGATTCGTATCTATCTGGGCATCGGCCTGTTTGCACGAGGGATTCTTTTTCTGTTTGACGCATCAACACTCGTGGCGCTTTTACCATCGGGGGCGCCGGAATGGCTGTCCGAAAGTTGGACCCACCTCTTTGTAGCTGGTTTTCATATGGCAGGCGGACTGCTGATCACGGCTGGGTTCTGGACACGCGTCGCCGCCCTCTCCCAGGTTCCAATCCTGTTTGGAGCAGTTTTTCTGAGTCTGGGAAGTTTGTTTTCGGCAAACCAGTCACTGGAGCTGTCTTCGCTGGTACTCTTCATGTTACTCTTGGTCGTGATCTGTGGATCAGGGAACTGGAGCCTGGATCGACTGATCGGGACTCCCCCTAATGATTTACGGCAAATACTGGCCAGATTGTATCGCTTCCGTGCACACGCCTTCGATCTTCTACGTATGTATCTGGGACTCGGCCTGCTTATCCGAGGGATGCTCTTCATCGCAGATGCAAACAGCTTCCTGGACCTCATCGGCGCGAATTCATCGGCTATGCTGCAGTCTACTGTTTTGCTGCACTACGTTGCATTATCGCATTTACTGGGCGGATTTATGCTGCTGACCGGACTACTTTCACGCGTCGGTGCACTGATCCAGATCCCAATTCTCGTGGGTGCAGTATTTGTCGAAGAGATGGCCGGGGGACTAACTGCAGGTACACAGGGCTTCGAGATCGCCATGCTGACCCTGTTCCTGCTAATCCTGATCTTCCTGTACGGATCCGGAGAGATTTCCAGCGACCACTATTTCTTCAAGCGAACCAGCGGACCTACACCCACGCGTACTACGGTAACCGGACAGGCAGCGGAAATTCTTAGCCAGGATGTACCGAAGGATCGTGAATTTGCCAATCCCATCGACATTCTTGCAGTCCCGGAGGCACTGACCTCCGAGGAGTCCATCAAGGAAATAATGTCCAACCCTTATATCGTATCCCAAGCACGATACAGTTTTTGGGGCTGGGCTATGTTTCTAATGGACGTCACACCGCAACCAAAAGAAATTGTCTTCCGGGACGTCCACAGTGGGCAAATCCTGCGTCGCAGTAAGGATCCAAACGTTATCAAACAATTCAGGTACCGATAACCCCCGCGCTTCGGAGATACTGATCTTCTTTTCTGCGCATGATTTGCGCACCTTTGAGGGTATCGTCTTCATACCCCAGGAGGTGGAACACACCGTGTACGATGTATCGGCAGGCCTCTTCGGTATAAGTGGCGCCGTAGGTATGACAATGGATCAGCGCAAAATCCAAACTTACATAGATCTCGCCGTCTATCGCCGTTCCGTCACCGAGTGAAAAACTCAGAACATCCGTGTCATAATCTGCATTCTTCCATGCCCTGTTCATCTCACGCAGCTGCTCAGCACTCATGAGGGTGACCTCCAGTTGCCGGATACGTTGACCTTCTCCCTTCGCCACTTGGCAAACTAGGTGCCGTACGAGATCTGGATCCAAATCAAGCTGTTGATGAGGAATAGAGACTGTTACCTCACCCTCCAACGCGTCGTCAATCGGATCGGGCCAGTGATCAGGTGGGGCTTCCATCCTCATCATCGAATGCAAAACCTTCCAAGGCCCCTTCAGCCATCAGGAAAGAAATCACACTGTTCGAAATCTGCCGGGGCATTTTGGTGTAATCCATGTCCAGCAGACGTCGGTCATAATTGGCATAAAACTGACACCAGGCTGTGGCCTGCACAATGAGCGCGTTCACGACATTGTCCCCCTTCGCATAGAAGATCACCTCCTGAAACTCCTCCTCAGCTACAAGACCTGTGCATCCGACCAGGTGAAGCTGTCCACTCACCGTTTCGGCTGTCACAATGTGACCGGGAATTTCCCCCTTGAGCTCTCCTGGAAATTCAACATCTATTGAGATCTCCAGGTTGATGGTCTGGCCGAGCTCTTCGTTAGTGACCTCGTAGCATACAACCTGATCCTGCCGTTTGGGCACTGCACCCAGCGCACGACCAATTCGTTCAAAATCGTGTTCCTGAAACTGAAACGCCATGTTCGATACCAGCTGATCTGCTCCTCAAGCTACTGAAGTTCGTCTTGTAATCCCGAGTCCTGTGCTGCAGCTTCCTGTGTTGATATCCCCACCACATTCCCAGAGCTGTCAAAAACAGTTCCTTCCGGCAGCCCCATCATTAATGCACGCATTTGATCCGCAGTAACGTTTGCCTCTTCCCCGAAATCTTCACGAATATTGTTCTCAAACGCCGCCGCCCCCTCATAATCCCCCGCCTGTACATACGCTCTGCGTATTGCATCCACCAAGGCGTAGGTCATCTCATTCATACTCTGAGAGTTGTTGGTTGATCGTAGCCTGTGCCTGGTGAGGGGTTCGGCATGTTGAAGGATATTCAACGCCCTCGTGTACTCACCTGCCTGCTGATAAACCCGCGACGTGTACATGAAAGAAACGAAATCTCCCGGGATCGTCGAAAACGGGATTTTTTCCAACAACCCGTCCATAAGGGCAATGCCCTCCTCTACTCGGCCAGCCTCAATCAGCGCTACAGCAGTCTGAGCAAAGACATTCCTGTAATTGTCCACCATACGCCGAATGTTAGCATCATAGTAGACCTTTGGATTATCCAGGTTCCTGAACCTGAAGGTCTTCAACCGCGCTGGGGTCACACCAAGATCAATCCGACCCTGAGGATTGTCGTGATGTATCGGAACGATACGTAACGACTGTCCTTCCAGCTGGAAATAATTCTGTAGATCAAGACGTCCATCGGACGCCACGGTTACAGCAAAGTACACGGGGCGTTTCCATCCATCAGCGGCGGCTCCGGCAATTATATTCAGTGCGGCCCAATCTGCACCATATAGGAGATACCTTGTCTCACCAGTCTGCGGATCCGCGCCGAATGGCCGACCACTCAACGTCCAAGTCATCGCACTGTCGATCATGCTCCTGTCAGATTGGCCGATGAATACTTCTGATTCCTCAGAAAAGAGCTCTGGGTCAACAGGCAACTGTATTGTCCTTGGCTCCCATAGACTGGCACCGATATCATCTATGTCTCTTTCAGACATGCTGATGGGTAAAGGGGCGGATTCCCGCGAATACTGGTTTTTCAGTTGCCGCACGTACCATGGTGTATTCAGCAGTGAGAGGTTTGCAACGCGTACATCCCTTCGAACACCTTCGACTTCCTGCGCATACCAGAGAGGAAAGGTATCATTATCACCATTCGTGAACAAGACCGCATCCGGCGCAACACTCATCAGCATATTATGCGCATAATCGGGCGCGACGTAACGACCAGACCGATCATGGTCGTCAAAATTCTCGAAAGTCATCCAACCGGGAACGGCTAAGAAAACTACCGCAGCAACAACCCAACCTATGTTGCGGAACACATCGCCTATTGCATCCTGTGCAAGGCGAAGAAATCCGCTGGCTCCTATTCCAATCCACAGACTGAAAGCAAAAAAGCTCGCGACATACGAATAATCTCGCTCCCGCGGCTGCAGCGGTGGCTGGTTGAGATAGAGAATGATGCCTACACCAGTGACCAAAAACAGGACGAGTACACAGAATGCACGCCGCCAGTCCCTGCGGAAGTGGTAAAACATTCCAAAGAAGCCCAGTAGCAGTGGTAGCGCAAAGTATCTGTTGCGACTTGCTTTTTCGCTGGGAGTCTGCTGCAGTGTTTCGCTTGGACCCTCAATAAACGTAATTCCCGTTATTGGCCGCGCTCCTTCAATGTCACTCTCCCGCCCGGAGAAATTCCATAGAAAATAACGCAGGTACATATGCCCCAACTGATACTTCCAGAAGAACTCCCTGTCGGAGTCATAGCGCCGATAGACATTTACGTGCTGCGGCGCAGGTGAATATCGTCTGGGAAATAATTTTTCGTTGCTCTCATCGAAACCACCGGTCGCATTATTAAAGCTTGGGCCACTCAAAATGGGGGTTTCTCCGTACTGCTCACGCTCCAAATAGGATACAATTGCTTCTGGAGTTTCGGGATCATTTTCATCAATGGGCGGATCAGCTGCGCTGCGAATAAAGATGACTGCATAACTGGAGTACCCGACCAGCACCATAAGCAGACATACCGCAACAAGATTGGCCGTCTGCTTTTGCCGTGTATGCGTTATCCATACTGCTGCAACAACTCCGAGAGCCACCAGCAGCAACACGATCAATGGTTGTCCGATTTCTCCTGCGATACCAGGCAATTTTTGTACAATTCCCGGGTAAATGACAAGAAATGCAGCGGACGCTATTACCAGAGTTAGCAGAATAGCCTGCCAGCGCTTCCCGGACTTCCAACTAGGCTGGCCCTGAACATCCCATTCTTTACGGTCGTACTCGACAAAAAAGAATATCAATGCAATGAAAAAGAGTGCCAGTAAACTCAAGAGATGTACACCGATAGCCAACCCAAACAAATAGGCTACCAGTACAAGTATCCGGTTTGCCCCTAATCCCAAGCGATCACGCGTATTGGCAAGTTCCTCCCGCGCAAGATCGCTCCACTTCATGATCAGCCAAACTACGAGTGCAGTGAAGAGCATAGACATCGCATACACTTCCGCCTCCACTGCATTAAACCAGAATGAATCCGTCACTGCAAACGTGCAGGCCCCAACCACTCCACCGAACCGATGAAAAAAGGTCGCCGAGACAGGCCCCTTATTACCTGCACGCGTGTTCGGACTAAACTCCCGGAGCAATCGAACGATGATCCAATACGTCAGCAGTATAGTGAATGCACTGGAAAATACCGAAACCAGATTGACCGACAGCGCAATCAACTCCGAAGGAACAAACATGGAAAAAAGCCGCCCGACTAACATATAGAAGGGAGCCCCGGGAGGATGCGATACCTGCAGTCCGTGCGCAATCGCAATAAACTCCCCTGCATCCCAAAAACTCGCTGTGGGGGCAACAGTCAATAGGTACAGTACCAGCGCATACGCAAATACTCCAATAGATATAAATAGGCCTGCACCTTTAAATTTCATGCTGCAATTGCCATGTTTGAACGCGAAAAACGGAACCAGTGTAACTACGGACTGGAACGCGTGTTGCCGGATCGAGTGTTAAAGGTAAATTGTTCATAAGCTACAGTCCGAATACGTGGCTTTTTGCCACGTTATGACTGCGCTGCCGAATTTCCTAACATGCCTACCAGGTGTACTCGAATACGGAATAGCTGGACTGTTCGGGAATTGCAGTCTTGGAAACACAAGTGCCTGATCCTGCCCAGTAAGTCTGGACTCGAAACATGAATATTATTCATCGTATGGTCCTACGTCAGCTTCCCGGTCCGTTTCTGGGTTGGTTGGGAACGCTGCTTTTTTTGCTGTTCATGCAGTTTCTCATCAAGTTTCTGCCGGAACTGACAGGCCGAGACTTGCCATTTGGACTCGTGTTGGAACTTATCGCCTACAACTTGGCCTACATGGTTGTCTTATCTGTGCCCATGACAGCACTTTTGACTTCCCTGATGGTCTTCGGCTCATTGGCTGAATCGCGCACATGGGTGGTCATCCGTAATTGCGGTATTACGCTGTGGGGTCTGACCTGGCCAGTATTTGCTGTAGCCATCCTCCTCACCTGGGGCATGGTATACTTTAACAACGTGTTGCTGCCGGAATCAAACTTCAGGGCACGTAACATGTGGGAAACGATCCGCACCGCTCGACCAGGATTCGATCTGGAGCCTGGTGTGTTCTATCAGGAGATCGATGAATACAGCATTCTGGTCGGCGAGCGGGATGGCAACCTTCTTCAAGACATTCTTATCTACGACTACACTCAAGGGGGCACCAATGGTGCAACTATCCGAGCAAACAGGGGCGAACTGGTTCCACTTGGAAACGCTGTGAACCTGATTCTGACCGATGGCGAGATGCACAGACTCACCCGCCGATCCAATGCAAAAGGGACTGAACGGTATGAGAAACTGACCTTCAAGCGCCTTCAACTGCGCCTGGACCTCAGTGAGCTTGGTTTTCAGATGCGTGATCCGTCCACTGGGTATCGGTCAGATCGATCAACACCCATGGACCGTATGCTCAGCATCGTGGACTCTCTCGAGATCCGATTGTCAGAACAGGAATCTGAGCTGCGCAGCAGTATGCCAGTGCCGCCCCCTGAACAAGAACCTAACGTTGCGCCTATGGACGTTTCTCCTGAGAGCTCCGTAGAATGGCTTCGCGGTGAATCATTTACTACCTCAATGTTCGGCGATAACCCAGCAGACTCGACAGTAGTAGTGCCTCGTGCTGTCCTCAGTGGTTTGACCGAAGATCAAATCAAGCGTACATACCAGCGTGCACGTGATTACGGCCGAGATACCCGAAGTTCTATTGGCAGTAAAGGCCGAAACCTGGCGCGTACAGCATCGGCAATCAACCGGTATAAGGTTGAAATTCACAAGAAGTATTCGATTTCCGTCGCATGCTTCATTTTCGTCCTTATTGGCATACCACTTGGCTTGAGTATTCGCCGGGGCGGTCTTGGAACAGCCGGCATTGTAGCGGTCGGTATTTTCCTCTTCTATTGGGTCACACTGGTTCAGGGAGAAAAATTGGCAGACAGGGGGCTGCTCAGCCCTTGGATAGGCATGTGGTGCGCAAACATTATTATTGGCATAGTGGGGATCTGGCTCTTCGCAAGGATTGCCTTTGACATGAGGGCCCGACCACGCTATACCGGCAGGTTGATATCAAGACATCTTACCGCAAAAACGAAATAGATCGCTGGTATGCGTTGTTGGGACGGGCTGTATATGATTTGATTGGCATCCCCAATGCAATCATAGGAACTATCTGACCACTTGATGCTCTACTTGGTACCCACTCCCATCGGGAATTTGTCTGACGTTACATTCCGTGCGATTGAAATACTGGAGACAGTTGACCTTGTGGCTTGTGAGGATACCCGGCGTTCCTCGATCCTTCTCACGCACTACGGTATTGACACGCCAACGATCAGCTACCATGACCATAATGAGCGTAAGCGTGCACCACAGCTGATAGAACGAATGGAGACCGGACAACAGATAGCTCTGATCAGTGATGCGGGTTCACCTGGACTGAGTGATCCCGGTTTTTATCTGGTCCGCTTATGCTGGGAGAAAAATATCCCTGTGCATGCACTACCCGGCCCCACTGCACTGATTCCTGCACTCACCACCAGTGGACTGCCTTCTGAACGCTTTGTGTTTGAGGGCTTCCTGCCCCACAAAAAAGGCCGCAATAAGCGCCTGGAAGCAATCCGTGTGGAAACGCGCACAATTGTACTCTACGAGAGCCCACACCGGCTTGTCCGCACGCTGACTGATCTGGTAAACTCTCTGGGACCCGAACGTACCGGGGCAGTTGCCCGGGAGCTAACCAAAAAGTTCGAGGAGGTCCATCGGACGAATCTGCAAAAACTGCTTGAATATTTTCGTGATAAGAACACAATCAAGGGGGAGTTCGTGATTATTATTGCACCCCCTACATTTACCTGAACCCATATGCCCATCGTACACGTCAAATCATTCACGTTCAGTGATTTTGCCACCAACTGCTATGTCTGCGATAGTGACGGGGAAGCTGTCATCGTGGATGCAAGTTGCTCGACCGACGAAGAGACCTCGGAACTTGTCAACTATATCAACTCGAACAATCTCAACGTGCGGCATCTGTTACTCACACACGCACACATCGACCACATCTTGGGGTGCAACACTTTGGCAAAACAGTTCAACCTTTCATGGCAAGCCCATCGAGATACATCTATCTGGCTTGCCGGGGCACCAGCTCAAGCATTACTGTACGGCATACGGATGGTACGCCCACCTAAAGCCGGTAGCTGGTTAGATGAAGGAGATATTATACAATTTGGCAATGCTCAGTGGCACATCCTGCACACGCCTGGACATGCACCTGGCTCCATCTGTTTTGTAGATGACGTCAACGGCTTTGTTATCGTCGGTGATGTACTATTTAATCAATCCATCGGAAGAACAGACTTGCCGGGCGGAAATATGGGAACCCTCATGGCGTCCATTTTCCAAAAGCTGTTCACTCTGCCGAACGACACGCTCGTCTATTCCGGTCATGGCCCGCCCACCACAATCGGTGCTGAACGCTCGCAAAATCCGTTTCTGGTGTAGTGGGCTACAGTAGATTCTCTTCGAGTGTGTCATCGATCATGACCCTCACCTCCTGATCTGTCGGCCGATTGTCCAAACTCATAATGGAGTTGTATACCAGTTCTCCCATATGCTTGCACGTAGCATATCGATCATCCCCGTAGAATTTATCTAGGCTTGCTGCCAACTGGCACACATCACCTGGATTAGCAATTTTATCTTTCCGCATCACTTCCAGTAGCGCCTCCACACGCCCGTCACTAACACTGACACGATGGGCCATCAGTGCCCGTTCCTCTCTGCGATATTGTGCCACCACCGTCGGGGCGAGTACTTCCTGGACCGCTTTCATCAAGGGAGCATTGGCAGTGTAAGCTTGTGGGCGATAAACTTCAATATTCCGGTGATGACTCTGCTGATCAAAATCGATAGCCCGAAACCGATAGTGATGCTTCTCAAAGTCCCGCGTAATGTTAACAACAAAGTTGCCCGTATGCATATCGCCAAGCAGCTGTAAAAGACAGCGCGTGTCGAATTTGATAAACTGCTTGGACAACCGTACGAGATCGAAGCGGTTCTCCGGCATATCATTCGCCAGAAATACATCTCCTGGCACTCCCACGATATGCTCTTCTATTGTAGTATCGCCCCGAACGAAGTAGTGAATCCGGCTCGGTGAGAGCAGGTGTTCCAGCTCCAGACCATAAATACGGTTCGCATCAGTTTTCTTGACGTAATAGTAGTCGCAGTTCTCGTTGAGTGCATTAACAATCCTTACTCTGTATGGCTTTGTATTCCCGTACACGCACAGATCAACCCGATCTACATACAGGTGTTGTACGATTGAAAGATCCCCGTGGGCTTTCAGGTCAGCGTAGGTTACGACAAGGTCATCATTGATTTCCCGTTGCTCACTGGGGGGATAAAACACGCTCATCCAGAGTGTATCCTTGCCATCCTCACCGTATAACGGCACTCCTTCGACATATCGGCTGAGATCCTGATAACGAACTCCTCTTGTCTGAAGCCTGCCATAACGCTTCAGGTATCCTCCGAGGTGTTTATTTACCGGGTAGAATGCTTTCTTTCGACTTACCAGATGCCGATCAAGTCGAGCCAAGTTCGAATCAGAGTTCTCCATACGATCAAAAACTTTGTTTCCGGTGGGAACCCCGTCGTTCAGTCCATCCTGAACCTCCTAGATACCAGAAGCGGGGAAACCTCGCCAAAAGCCCACTACAATAACAAAGATGGGTAGCAATCGTTCGAACGTATATGCACTGACTAGATGTCCCACAGAAAATCGGTTATCTATGCAGATTCATGGACTCGGTTATTCTCTATATCACGCTTGGTACCCCTCCTGAGATCCCTAGCAGCCCGTTGAAGACGAAAAGCGAAAGGAATATCCGCTTTGTAAGTCTGCAGTTGCTGAAAGGCAGACCATCGACGAACAACACAATGTCTGCGCGGCGCATTTGCCGATTCTCCTTTACGGTGACTTGGCTGACAGCAAGCCAATCGTTGGCGCTATGATCTTCAAAATCAATTACTTGAATCTGGGCACCTCGAAAGCGTCCATCTTCATCACTGTATTCGACCGCCACACCTCTTGTAAGCATGCGGTGAAATCTACTGTTTCGGGTTTCAAGCGTGGGGCCTTCGGGGGAAATTATCTTATTTTGCGCATAGATCAGGGCTTCAGAGGTAACCCTGAGTTCAGTTGATCAAGGGCATCACATAGCCTGCTTTCCGGAACAACCTCGTCGTAGCCTCTCCTCTGTCCACCTTCCGTGTGCGGGACAATATCGCAACCGCGGACGACTTGCCACCAAGGATTCAAGCCACTCGCGTGCGGCGTCCTCAACCGCCGACTCGGTGAGGAAGTTTTCGCTGCTGGTCATCCTATAATTGACCTATCATGGTTTATCATAACGATAGTCGAAGATGCAGGAAGCCCCCATCATCTCACGAAACCAAAGTGTAGCACTGGCTCCAAATTCGTCTCTAAGATACACGGGTTCGTTCAACGCAAAGTGGGCTGGCTGGGATTGTCCTTCGTTGATGATGACACTGTCTGCGTAGAGGTAGGTGCGATCGAGAGCGTCTAGTATGGGGTTCAGCCCTCCCCGAATACCGGGTAGGTGTCCTGAGCGGTTGGCTATAATCCGTGATCCTCCCTCCGGGGCTGGGCGAATAGAAACTTCGAGTGGTCTGTCGGGCAAATAGTATCGTTCCACGTGCGCTTTGAATCCTTCTGCCGCACAGAAAACGATAATAGGAAGTCTGGAATGGATTAAAAACTCAGCCCGTCCGCAGGCATTAGTCTGAGCCTCACTGAACGTGTTGTTCGGGTTGAGTATCAGCACATGTACGTCCGGTTGCGGCTCGCCCATATCGCCGTGAGAAACCACTATATGAACCGGTACACCCTCTGGTACTGGGAGACTGGCTGCTGGCAGAACAACCTTCAGTTCACTTCCACAAGACCGATCCGTGCGGCTTCCGAAGTTGGTAACCGCTTGCTGAACAACAATTCTCCCCCCAGGTCCATGCCTGCCAGCACACAGTAGCCAACATGAGTATCAGGGCTAGGGTACGTCATTTGTCGCACATGATTACCTCCTGTCTGAACTTATTGCAAAGACTGCTGAAGAATTTGGGGGAGAATTCAAAAACCGATGTACACCTGACGAGCGTGTGATCTGATTTTCCGAAACTATCCTGTACGAAAAAGCATAAGTATAACCGAGAACACTCGCCACCTAGATGCCATGGTGATTTAAGTTTGAAAGTGTATTCTTCCGGATATTTCGATATTATACTATTTCGATGGTTGTTAGCCATCTAAAAACACTATAATCAAAAACCATCCCTGATACGCTCCGACCAGGATACCACTCGGCATAAATAATAAGAGTAGCTGGCAAGAGGCCTTGATCACGGCTATCCAATGCCTACAAACTAGGTCAGATGCTCTAAATCAATCTGAATACACACACGAGATGCACGAGCGTAGTAAAGGATGTAGTAAGAACACGAATTATAGACTGGCCCCTCATTCGAGGCCAATTAGTTGAAACTGCATAACACCGAACCACAGTACAGAGGGCGGAAGCAGTTATTTAGTGTTTGCCAGAAAAATACCTATTTTGGCCGAGTTAGGGGCGTCATGGCCATGGTTTGCGTACGTCAGAAACATCAATTCGAGGGGGTCGTGGCTTGATCTCGGCGTATTTGAGCTG
>LXNI01000381.1_pt1 | contig 52964 bp, 55 predicted proteins | sample 809091 | NCBI WGS metagenome assembly LXNI01 (sample SAMN04870527, study PRJNA318959) | sponge metagenome | biome: 01000161; feature: marine sponge reef; material: water | host: Sarcotragus foetidus | place: Greece: Milos, Mediterranean Sea | collected 2013-05-29 | depth 5-7 m
GGGGCTTCTACTAATTTAGTGAAACCCTCGTTTTTGAGACAGCATCTGGATACAGATCCAGTCCACCGAGATAGAAGTAAATTGCATTTGCTAGCCGTTTGGTATTTCGAAATCCGCGGCAACGGACTTTGATCGTTTTGATTCGACTGTTAATGCTTTCTGCTGGCCCATTACTGGCTTTGAGAACGATTGCATTGAGAATTCCCCAAAGGTGTTTTCTGACCGTCTTGGCGACTTTAACCATGGCTTCAAGCCGACAACGTGAGGCCCAGGACAACCATTTTTTCCAAGCTTTGCGTGCCCAGGTTCGGCTCTTATAGTGCCACAATTTCTGGGACAGTTCTTTGATGGCCCAGGCACGGGCCGTTTTCAACGAACTATTCTTTAACGCCTTGAATCGCTTCTTTTGGCGGACCGACATATTCTGTTTGTTGGTCAGCCAGTCATACTTGGTCCCTGTGAGATCATCGTTCCCCGCTTTTCGTAATTCCCGATGCTCCTGCTTACGAACATCGTTCACGGCCCCTCCAATCTTTTTCGCCACATGAAAATGATCAAATGAAATCTTGGATGCCGCATCTGGAACATGTTTTTTCGTGGACTTGATATAGGCAGGCCACATATCCATGCTCACACTTTCAATCGCTTCCAGTTGCGCAGCAGAACAGCCTTCATAATAGGCATCCAGACTCGTATGCGTGCGTTTTTCCTTGACAAACAGCACCGTGCCCGTTTGAGAATCTGAAACCACGGTGATATACTTATGGCCTTTTTTGTACGAGGTCTCATCCACACAGATATGGGCAACCGGTTGCGCCTTTCTGCGATCAAGCCCCCGTTCCACTGCGCGGTCCATAACCCCTGCAACCGCAGGCCAACTCATCTGCAGAAGCCGACATACTGACGAGACCGTTGACTCCCGAAGCAGATCAATGACCAGTGCTTCAAATTCATAGGTCATTCGTGCACTCTGATCCGCCCAAGGAGGCGTAATCGTCACCACTCCGTGTGCTGCACACTTTACACGAGGTAACTGCGTCGTTACGATTGTACGATATTTTCCGGTATCCAGATGACGCCAATTCCGAACCCGACGATCATACACCGGACACGCTTGATCACATTTTGGACACCGAAGCTTGGATTCATCCGTACAGATCACATGGATGTGGGCCTCCTCAGCATCATGATCCGCTGTTATCTCCGAAATTGACCAAGGTGACGAAATGCCATAAATCTTATTTGTTCCTTCAATCTTTACCCCCATTACGATTCGTAATTGTCGAAAAAATAAAGATAAAACCTTTGAGCAGAATGACGTGATAAATCGTCTAAAACCTTAGCCCCGAATTGGATAAGATCAGGACTGGTTCACTATATTTATCGAAGCCCCACTTAGTATTTGGGAAAGAGATAGTCACGATACATCGGGCAAGAACCCAAATAAGATAGCTCACATGAGCTTAGCGTGTCACACGCGTACTCTGGAATCAGTTATAGTTGATGGTCACTTTCAACTGAAGGGATCCTACGCCTTCCGTGCTGTACCTGTGGCGTCCCTATGTTTTAAGTGCAGGAAGATAGACATGCCATCGTGCCGTGCTGGCTCAGTCTGCTGCGGGGGGCATCTGTTTCCCCAAGCCAGTCCGACGCCTGCCTAATTTTCTGTGACAATGCTTCGAGTTCTCAATGGATTGTACTCACTTTATTCTCTACTTCTTCCCGCAGAGATTGAATTTTCGCAGACAGTTTCTGTATAGATTGGATGTTTTCGGCAAGCTCGCTTCGTTTCTCGAGGCCAAGTTTCAGGAAAGCCGTATTCAGATTTATGCGATGCACCTCGAAGGACTGAACTCTGCTACGGATACTGCTGGTTTCTGTATCTGCACAAGGTAGCAACTGCAGGAACTGTAGTGCTTGATCTGCAATCAACTCCTTTCCAGAATTTGTTTTGATAATTATTAGTGCTTCTGGTTCTAGATGGCGGGACAATTTTCAGACTCTTCATCTTTTGTCCTTTCGACACTCCTCAACGGTTCACCCCTGACAGAGTCTTCGCTCTACCTTTTCCAGCTCGCCCACCACCGAGTCTCTTAGACCTAGCAGCCGTGGGCGGTTTGCAGCCTCCGCCTGTATAGCGGCTGCGAAGAACCTACCTCCATGCCTCACGTAGCTCGAACCTTGTTTTCTGTTTGTTACATCTACCATCCCGCTGCTCTCCACGTAACACACCCTGTTATTATTCAATCTCTTCTTCAATGTGCCCCCAATTCCGATTATACTTTTCATTTCACAGGTCATAGGGATCGGTAGCCTAAACGCCTCCTCGCCGTGCAGTTGGCCCATCCCGGGATCCAACATATTTGGGGGCGTATTCGGGTCCGCAGAGCCACAAGCCTACACTCGAATGTGCTCTAGGTCTTACGATTATCACCTCCGTATCCCCACACGCATAACACCGCTGGCTCGTATAGGCTGCACTGACCTTACTCACCTCACGGCATTTATGCTCAGCAGTTGATCCAGCTGATTCCAACTGGTTTTCAGGATATACCGCTTGAGCTCAGATTCCTGCTTCACATTCGTACCAGGGTTATCAATCGCACCCTTAGTCGAACGCGTCATTGCCTCCACCTTTAAGTTTTCGAGCATAACCGTAGAAGCACGCTTAGCAATCCTGCGGCTTGATTGGTGGTAAGGATTCCTTCGAATATGGGCCTGGATCCGCTTTAGTCTGTGTATGTGTCTCTTGTGCAGTTGAGCGCCCAGATCATTACTTTTCTCGAGGCAATTTCTACTGATATTGCTTCAACCTGGCGTCGATATGCTGAATGTCTGGTTGCGATATATTCCCTTTATCTCCCTCCATGAATACAGTGACTACCTGCTCACAATTCTGGTCAATCTCCACGGCAATCCCAGTATCTGGGGAGCTCCAAGGCATCAACCTTATGGCAGACGGTGACCTACCGCTTACCCGCCTCTTTCTAAACCACAGCTTTGACAGGCACTCCATTGGGACGTGGATTCTCCCCTTTGGCACTACGCCTATCAAAATTGTACTCTAATGCAGCTTGTTGGTCCTTAACACACAAATTAGGCCCGCAAATCCGGCGGCTGTTCCTGCTCCCACATCGCATACGTAGATATTCTGCGCTCAGAACATGCGTTTTGTTCTAGAACTGTTGAGAATATCTGATAGGTCATACTACCATGCGCCAGATGGCATCGATACATGTATGCAACTTCATCCTGGGGTTTTATAATCGGGCCACTCATCATTCTGCAGGTCGCGTGTAAGTCTATTTTCTTCGGCCTTCCAGTTATATTTTTTATCTATACCCTAAAATCTCTTGAATTTATCAAACACAGAATCCCTCACATTCTTGAGTGTATTGCGCAAAGAATCATCCAATAACACCCCCTTGTCTAAAATTAAAATCTTGATTGACCACACCTAATTCATCTTGATTTCAAATTAAGTCCCTAGTCGACTAATGATGCCACACAATCCCCAAACACTGAGTGGGGGAGATACACTATCTGTCTAACCCTATTCGACGAGTCATCCATCCAATTCGTCGAATAATGGCCTTAAAGTTGCACAGAATCTCTAGCTCCAGCGCAGTTCTTTCAGGACCCATCTGATCACGCAAGTCTAATAACATGAGAGCGCCCCGGCGCTCTTTGGCACCGGGGCGCTCTTTAGTAGTCGAGCAGTTTTAACAACTACTCGATCACTATTCCTACTTCCCTACTTCACCAGGGTCATGCGTCCCGTCTTCACATACCGGCTCTCGGCTCCGGTCGCAATCATCCGGTACAGGTACGTCCCCGACGCCAAGTTGGTCGCATTCAACTCAAGCGTCCGGCTTGCACCAGCTTCAAACTCCTTCGATGGTAGCGTCATCACTTCGCGACCCAACATGTCTATCACCTGCAAGGTTACCTGTGCCGCCTCCGGAAGATCAAACTCGATCCGTGTGGATGGATTGAACGGGTTCGGATAGTTTCCATGCAGGGTGAATTCTGTCGGAATCTCTTCTGCGGCTTCGCCCTCAACGCCCGTAACCACCTGAGAGAGAAATACGCCTCCACCAACATCCACTCCTAACAGCCCCAGATCCGCCTTGCTGCCAGACAGGTTCAGGACCAGCGTCTCTCCCTGATACCCATTCAGATCTACATAGTAAACCTCTATTTGCTCTCTGTTATCTGGTGACGTCACCTCAACATTATGGGCTCCCGGCTCAAGGACGATATATCTCGTCGCCGCATCGAGGCTGAAGTTGTTTGCCAACAACTTCGTCGGAGTCATATTGTCTGCAGGATCCAGAATTCGTACATCTACATCTCCCAGATCACCAGATCCATGGACCAAGATTGCCTCCACCATGTTATCCACCGAAGATTTTAACTGGGTTTGGACAATCTTAATTTTCGGATCCGTCAACGCACCATGGGCGATCACCGCGTAGCTCTGCTCATTCGCGAGAGATGACAATGGAATGCGAATGGTATCGGCAGGAACACCAGGCGGAACAACCGGCGCGACGGAAATCATATGATCTCCCGCGGCATAATAACCATAGCCAGTTGCACTCTGGAATCCAAGACCACCCATCAGCTTAACATCATCAAGGTACAGGTCAACCGGGACAGGAAGTGGCAGGTTGTGAATGAACTGGACCCGAGTAAGTCCACCCGTCAACGGATCCAGATGGATCGGATTCTCCAGCCCATTGGAAGCAATCCCTAAGATGGAACAGCTCCCAACATTTATACCTTCCTGGGTGACGTTCAGCACCCCATTGACGAAGTCATTTACAGCGAATGTGGGATCACTCGATGCTCCTCCCAAATCATACGTTCCAGCCAAACGCGCGTTCGACCAATCGCAATCCCACTGTACAATGCGAACCCTTTCGGAATCGAATACATTTGAGAGTCCCTCCGCAGCGACACGAATATTCAGATTGCTGGATAGCTCTTCCGCCAAGTCCAGTTTCCAGAATATATCTGAATGCGCATCCAGCGTAAGCGAACCACCGTCTGCCTGAACCAGTAGATTGTTATTATCCAGTAGGTTATCCGAGGGCCCCGCCATCGGAGATACAGTGACTGCTCCAGCGTCTGCAAGGTCAACCGGCAACTGCAGAATAACCGGACGGAAGAAGGAATTATCTTCGTCGGATCCTCCCACAGGGAATATGTACCCACCGGTCACCACTCCGCCGCCGGCATTGCCCTCCATCAGATGGCGGGTCAGCATACCCGATACATACGACTGGCGGGATCCTTTCCAAATGGCAGCGTCGCACGCCGCATCACCGTCGGGGCCGCATCTATCCCCTTCCTGCGCAGATGTGCGCAGGACGAGATTATCTTCAATGTCCAAATTCTTGAAGATCCATGCATGTTCACCGGTACTGATCGCACCTTTCGTTAGGGTCAGATGAGCATACTTACTCTGCGTCACATTGCTCATAAGCATGACCCCTTCGTTATTGACAATCGTTACGTCATCAAGTTCAATCGCAGATGTCTGAACGGACTGCTGCGATTTCCCTGAGAACTCAATATCCGCTTTGAGCATATAGTCGTCATCTGCATCTTGGTCTTCCGCGACCAGACCGAAGTGGAAGTTCCCTTTCAGGATCAACTGCGCACTGTCTTCTGAGCCAAACCGCTCTGCGACCCCGGTCCCAGACACCATGAAGTCTCCCATGACGGTTGCTCTCGTGCCCCCACTCAGATATGCACCACCTCCTGCAAGACCATGCATGTCAACTCCTCCCTTCATCTCGTCATTCTCCAGTGTGAAGTCTCCAGCGACCGTTACCACTGTGCCCTCTCTGGATGAGAATCCTCCAGTCCCGCTAATCGCAAGATCACCACCAAACTTGAGTGAATCAACATATGAGCCAGCGTTATTCGCATAAATCCTGCCACTACTGAGCGCTACATCCTTTTTGATTTCTGCGGTAGCGACCGCATCATCTGTATTGCCCGTAAATTCGACCGATCCCTGCGTCGCAGACAGGCTGTCTATAACAACCTTTTGACTAAGAAAGTATAGCGTTCCATCCCAATTTTGCTGATGAGCTTCTGTCTGCCTATCATTCGGCGTCCGGGTTCCATCGAAGACGACCGTTCCGAACGTCTCACCGGTAAGCATGGTTTGCTTACTCCCCTCCGGTACGTAAATCCGACTTGCCATCAACGTCCCCTGATCATCACCAGACTTCCTAATCTCCAGACTAGCTACAGGTCTGGTCGCGTCGTCAGGTGGTAGTGGCCAATCACCATGCAAGCCATCTGCTTTCGCTGTGACTCCTGGGCCTAACACCAGCGCGCCCGGATCAACGCCGCCCATCCCCAGATTAACGGTTCCTTTGGCACCTATGGAAATCGTCGCAGTTCCCGAGCGGTATGTGCCCGCTCTATCTGCTCCTGCTCCCGTTGTAAGACGTGCACCCGACAGGTTCAGATCTCCATCATCGGTCACCAGTGTCCCATCAACTGTGACTGGGCCATGCGCCGTCACACTGGCTGCATGCAGAACGGTGTTCTCAGTATCCTTCCCAGGCGCATGGATATTCAGGAATCTGTCTATTCCAAACCTAAATGGAGCAGCACCGACGGTCAGGTCGCCTGTGACATGTAATTTCCCACTTAGGATATGAAGCTTACCCGCAAGCGATACGTCGCCTTCCTTCGTAATGACCGCGTCTTTATGCGCTATCACGACATCCCGAGGGTCGAACCACTCCATAGTTGCCGTGCGTGGCCCTTCGGTCAAATACCTCAGAACATAACGATCACCAGCAGCTCCTCTTGTGGCCAAATCTGTACCGATGCTGCCCGGATCATTTGTATCCAGCCGAATAGTACCATCTCTGACGTGAAGCATCCCTGTGACCGTCAGCGTCTTCTTGTCCTCATCCCCCGGGTCAGCAAGAACGATCGTACCGCTGCAGAGTCCCACAGTGCTTGCGGTCAGCGCGTTCCGGAATAGAATTTCTCCCGTGCCAGCATGGAGCACCAGTGTACCCCCATCCACCAGAGAAGCCGTATCGGTGCTACGACCGCCATAGGAAAGTTTCGTTATACGGGAGTCGGTGTGTAACGTACCATCTAAACCCCTCCCCTGAAGAATGAGTGCGCCATTACCTAGATCACCGCCACCAACTTGGACATTTTCATCGGAAACAAGCTCACCAGTACTTCCTACTTGCAGCGTCGTGACCTGCAGACTTCCACTTCCCTCAATACTCAACTCATCCTGGATGATCAAAGTCGAAATCGATATGTCTCCATTGGCCACCACTGCGTGGTCGGCACCCGCCGTAAACGTTACGCTGTTCCCAGTGCCTAGCGAAATATCATCGTTTCCCTTACACTCACCCGCAATTTTTGACATAGCAGGTATACCCATCGAAATCTCTCCTGTCCCTGTACCAGCCTCTGAATAGATGTCACCATCCAGCTGCAGATTATGAAGGCTGTAATACTTGGCACCACCTTTATCCGCTCTCGTTGAGTCGTCCCCATGCAGAAGAACCTCCCCATCATTCTGAAAGTCCAGATTCCCCTCAACAGTAGACGTTCTGGTGATATGCCCCGGTCCGGTTCCCAAGCCCGCTGGAGGCGCCATAAAGAGCACCTTCGAAGCACATACCATTGCCTCGGCGCCACCCGCCGGCTTCCGCTCGTCATCCTCAGTATTGCCGAATTTCAGCACCAAATCATCCTCAATCGTGGCATTCCTTTCGAACTGTACACCCGAAAAAATCATGCCACGGTTTCTTGTTTCATTTGCTTCATCATCACGAACATACTCACACGATGCAGCATCATCCTCACGGACAAACACTACTGCAGGAGGAGTGCTGGCATCCACCCTCGCTTGACCAAAAAGGCTCGAGGCGATATCGTCGGCCCCCCAGATGGCCTCCGGGAATGACCCTTGATCCAAAGTCACACTTCCACCAATACTAGCGGAGCTTTCGAAAACAACGCGGGCATCATTCCACTGCTGCACGCTGCCATCAACTGTCACTGACCCTCTGAAAATGATGTCCGTCGTAAGGGAATCAAGTGGGCTATTAGTCGCAGGATTATCATCATCGTCTGCTGGATCTGCATTAATAGACCCCACAGCAATGAGTCCACCAATTTCTCTCACGCTGATACAGATATTGCCAGCCGCGACAGCATAGATGTCATTCTTAATCCGACCACCGCCTTGAATCATCGTACAATCATCGTGATCAACCTTATTCCCGTCATCAGGCATATAGTCGGAAGGCTGATGCAAGTTGAAACCATCAGCGTCCCGCTCAGCCCCAGTGTACGCAATCCATATCGCCCCGGTCCCATTAATGGTACCCGCGACAGTGAAATTATCACTGCTATCCTTGTCTCCCTTCATCAAGGGAACCCTCAACTGAAGCGGATTATCTGGAGTGCTCCCATCACCGACATCCGCCGATTGGCCCTTTGTGCCCACCGTCAGGGTTTTCCCACTGCTTACCATCACCTCGGAAGCAACAAGAATAGGACCATCTGCATCCTCTGCCGCAGGTAATCCCCGTATGGTTAAATTATTTGCAACGATGAGCTTACCGATTGATGCAGTAGTGACGGGCGTTCCAACAATGCCGATCTGCAGGTAATCCTCAATTTCCCAGCTTCCCTGGTTTTTTGTATCTACATCAAAAGGATCCAATCCCGTCGTCCCACCCACAGTGACCGATTTGAACTTGGTCGTGAGGTTGGCGTGACGTCTGATGAAATCCTCTGCTCCGTCGGTGATCGTGACCGTGCCCGTGAACTCCACCGTACCCCTCACTCCTGTCCCCCCACTCTGCAAATAGGCAGAAAAGGTCAGACTGTCACCGATCGTCACAGTCTCATCCACAATCCTAACCGTGCCACCGACCCTGCGGACCCTAAATGAAAGGACATCACCCGCATCCGCCGTAATCGCACCTAAAGCGGTCGCAAGGGGACACCCATTCGCTTGGTCGGTGCAAGGGGCAGTCCCAGAGCCGGCCGGATCTACGTAACGGGTTGTCTGTGCAAATGCACCGGGTAGCCCGACCAGCGCAATAAGCACCGCGACACAGCCGAGCTTGAAAAAATTAGTAAGATAGTTCATGTCTTTGGAGCCTCCTCCAAGTTGGTTGAAATTAAAGATTTAGGCCGCACCGTGCGGTCCGGAGGGATCAAGCCCTCCCATATCCATACACTCTATACACAATGAGTAGGAAATGTACGTAAAACTATTTACACCTATACGGCCATTTACTACATTCATCCTCCCCCATCAAAAAAGCCTTCCGCGTACTTCACCCAAAGCGCACCTTTTACTATCTGACGATTGGCTTGATCCTCACTCATCCTTGCCAAGAGGTGTTTTTTGTCAATACCTCCTTATCCCAGCTTAAAGAGTAAATATGCAGACGGGTTTTTTGTCGTTTCGTTCTGTTGTATGTATAGTTGTCCTCAAAGTTTAGCCCGCAATCCAGGCACCGCAACGACACAGGACGTCTAATCCTGTGTTCCTTCTCAGAAGTATACCGGTTCCCCGGTCTATGATATCTTCAAGGGCCTCCTGCACCCCCCTGGTATGATAGGGGATAGCTTAAGTCTCGAGATATAAACTCCCACTTTGGGCATCCACACCCCGCCGACCAATATTTCCAGTGTTGCAGCTTCTCAGTTGACCTGAGACTCAAGCAGGCGCTCGATATATACCTTCGCACGTTCGCGGTCACCGCTCCTGCGGTACAGCTCTGCCAAATATCGAATGAGCACGTTGCGCTCATCACCGCTAAGCGTATCTATACGCGCTTCTGCCATGTGCGCATACTTGATTGCCGCATCGAGGTTGTTCCTAAGCAGGATGGATGCATCAAAAGCTGCCCGTGCTGCAGTACGTGCATTTAATGATGCACCTTGCAGGAGGTACGCAAGCGCTCCTTTTAAATCTCCTGCGCGCCGAAGCGTCTGTGCCAGGTTGTAGGTCATGACCGCGTAATCGTCCACGAGTGCCTGCCTGCCCGGTGCCTCCGCTACCAAGTTCTGCATCGACTCGGCGGCATGCGCTTCTGCGCCTGCTGCATAGTGGGCCAACGCCAGCTGATGTCGCACATCTATGCGGGCATCCTGCTCACGAACATCCGCAAGTAAATGCGTCAGCCCCTCAACTGCTACCCCAGGATTACTGGAAACCTCCCCCAGAAGCACATCAAACCGCTTACGTGCACTCACATCACCATCGCCCCACGCCAGCCAGACACCGTCAGCATGTACGAGTCCGCGCTCTGCCGCAGTTCGTTGCCAAGACCGTGCACTGTTCAATGATTCCCGTGCGAGCAAACTGTGATCTGCCAGAACAAAAGCCCGGCTCGCACGAATGTGATAGGCAAACAAAGCCGCGGAATCAGGGGCCTGGGTCAAGCCCATGTCCACATCATCTAGCAAGACCAGCGCCGCACGCTCCCACAACGCACCTGCAGCTACCCCGGCTTCTTTTGTTTGCTGTTGTTCCTGAGCCGCTGCTAAAAGTGCGATATAGTCATGCCTGTCCTGGTTACGGACAACTAGGCGCTGGAGAACACGAAGTTGATCTTGAATTGCACCCTCCTTCCTAAAACGCTCGGCTAGGATCTCGTACACACGTGCCAGCCACTGGCTGGCTTCGTCATCGAATGCATCCGCATCCAGCGCCTGCTCAAATTTTTCTGCAGCTTCTTCAAGTAACTCCAATGCCTGTAGGCTGTCTGCCTCGGACAATCGTGCGAGTACATCGGCACCCGCATTAAATGCCGCCAGCGCTTTGACCGTATCCCTCGTTTGTGCCACAGGTGCTGTGCCTAATAAACTGTCGGCGAGGTGAATGAGCCTGCGGGCTTCTGCGGATACACGTGCAGCGTTTTCCGCATCTCGGGCAAATGATTGCGCGGCAAGCTCCCAAGCCATCTGGACGCGTATGCTGTCCACGCCGGGCAGCGTTGGTTTATCCGGCGCAGGGGGCGCTACGATTGGGGTTGACGCTGCACAGCCTGCACCAAACAGCATCAGTATAAGGGTCAGGTCTCTCATTCCAGTGTTAGTCTCAACTTATCCCACCAAGCCAGAAATACATCATAATGGAGCGATACATCTGCACTGGCAGCCGCGCGCTCCTCAGAAGTGATCCCGGTGATCTCACCACCGCTCCGGCGGGTAACTCCTAATCGGAATCGCCGCCCTTCCCGCTTAAAGCTCGGATCCACGATATAGTAGGATGCGTCACCGCGAACAATCACTATGTGCAGTTCCTCAGACGGCATGCGGGCCATCAGGTAGATCTCCCAGGTTTCATCTGCATATTCAAGGGTTGCCAAGGCACTCAGGTTGCCCGGCTGATAGCCGACGTGTCGCTGAACTCCAGGTGGAAGATCGGCTTCGGTAAGCCGCATCCACTGGATGATCTTTTTGGCTTCTGCTGTCTGCAGCACACGATCAGGGCGGACGGGAGTGTTGTTTTCTATCTCCAAGGCAGTATTAGGCGTAGCCGCTCTTTGCGTTACGCTTATGGATGACGACTGCCGTGCATCCTGCTGTGCAGTGTGCGACGCCTTTTGTAGCGCGATCCCCGGAGATTGTGGGAGCACCCGCGCGGTCACGCCTGCCGATGGGGTTTCGGTTTCTGGACGGCTGACATCCAGTTCTATACCCGCTTCCTGCTGTAGCAGAGAACTTGGCGCCGCACGCCGAACCGGGGCTGACACGGGCGACGGTGTCGGTGCAGCTTGGGGTATCTGAGGAACGCGCCGCTCAACCACCGTGGGCGTAACCGATGTCTCCGGGGCTGATGGTGTAGCTGCCGAGCGAATCACCGCCGGCTCAAAACCTTCCACAATGGGAAGCTCGCGAAGCTCTGGAGTATGGCTTTGTACCTCTACCCAGGCAGCAACCAGCCACAGGATCAGTACGATCGCAGCAGTCATTGCGCATGCCAGGGTCCGCTCTTTTGTTTGCGTACTCATTTTTGTGTTGCTTCTATCACGCACTGAAGGGCTGCTGCCGTGCAGGCATCCAGCAGGGTGACGATCTGTTGCACAGTAGCTGCTTCGACTGGGGCCAGCAGGAACCGTATGCGTGCCTGCTGTGCCATGCAGGCTTCAAGGGCTGCTCTGCTTGATGTTTGACAGAGCATCTGTGAATTATCCAGGCGCCTTACAGTCCCGTTCCAGTCATGATCAAACACAACACGGGCTACGACCGTCTCCCGGGGAGTGGTTGACTTACCAGGGAGTGGCACCTGCAATGTGGGATTCAATTCTGCTACGGACAAAAATGCCAGCAGCAGAAGAAGCCCCAAGTCAATAAACCGAAGTAAGTGTCCGCTGCCACGTTTCATGGTAACTCTCCACGCATTTGCCGCACCCTGAACGCTGCCCGTCGATCCAGTCGGCGCGCTATGGCATGCACTGCAAGCAGCCTGCTTGCAGGCGCTTCGCCATCGGCTATGAACTCGATTTCCCCAGACCACGACTCCAGGGCAGATTCCAGCTCTGTGAGGGGCACGGATTCGCCTCCCGGCAAATGAATATTGCCCTCCCGGGTTATTGCAATCTGCATTGGAACAGAAAGCATCCCCTCATCTGTAAGCTCGTGCGTGACCGGCAGATCAGGGCCTGCTGTCGTAAAGCTGGCCGCAGCCATCAGACTCAAGAGCAGAAGCAATGTAATGTCGACCAGCCGCACAATCAGTGATCCTCTCATGCTTCTTCCTCAGAAAGGCGCAAAACACGACTTCGTACTTTCTGGGCCCATGCCTGTGCAGATTCGATGTATCGGCTCACGTAGCCGTGCGTCACCGCTTCAAAGAGCTCAAGCAGTATGCTCGTGACAATGCCTAGAAGCGTGGATACCACCGCTATCGCAATGCCTGCAAAGATGGTCTGTGCATCGCGTGTGCCAGTGGAAAACAGTGCGTAGATTCCCACCAGCGTACCCAGGAGACCAAGCCCACCTGCTGTACTGGAACAGTAGGTTATAACACGTTGCGTTCGTGCGTAGGCAGCATGCGCCGCTGCTGCCACATCGCTTACCTCCCGACCCATAGCTTCCGGGCTGCGGTGCAGCTGCAGCACACCGGAAAGAAGCCGTGTGTAGAGGCTGTCCTCGGCGACACTCTGCGCATTTTCGAGCGTCGAAAGGGTTGTTGATTCCACGCTCAACCGTATCAGTGGACGTGCAGCCAGGCGATCCCGGAAAAGACGCACAATGCGAAGCATCAATACGACTAACCCGGCAATTAGTACGGCGAGTATCGGCCATTGAAAGCCACCCGCCTGGCTAAATAGTTCGAGAATTGAAAACGCCTGCACTTCCTGAGGGATGGCGACTTCCTGTAAAGTTTCTGTCATTGGTTTGTTGGTTGCGTTATGATTGACCACATAAAAAAGTGACCGTTATGTTTCCCTGGTAGTGTGCTTCGGCATTTGTTGCATCCGTACGCACTGTACCTCCGATACGAAAAAACATTCGTCCATCGCTGACATCAATCCGCCTGCTTCCCGAGCCATCAATCAGGGGCACATACCTGGCCCCCGGAGTCGCTTGATATGCAAGTTGACTGGTGAATCCGATGCTGCCGGCAGATGAGGTGAGTGTGCTTGGTGCCAAGACGGTTACAATGACTGATTCGGTAGTGGTGATCAGCGTCAGTGCGGCTGGAGCATAGGAAGATGCGCTGCGCCCGTAGTGCTGACTGCCTTTGTAGCTTCGCCCACCCGTCACTGAACTGAGGGCAATAGATCCGGACCTGTATGCTTCTGCTTCCCCGAAATCCAGCTTCTTTGTCGCAGTGACAGCACAGCTTATCTTGTCTGCATGCACTTCATGCGTGACAGGAATCGAGGTTGAGTAGGTACCCTTTGGCCCGCTCACGGTGAGTATTGCATAACCCTGATATATCCCAGGCACAATATGCGGCTGGGGGGATACCACACCACTCAGATACCATATAAGCACACCTGAAGCCTGGCTTCTGCACATGCGTGCGGCGGCGTTGCCGTTGGAGTGCCCGCATGAGAGGCGCGGCTCCCATTCAAGCGTGTGGCCCCCCATCCTGAGTGGACTCCCTTGTATCACAGCGTCATACCATGCATTGGCCTCTAAAGAAAACGTGGACTCTATTAATGCCGGCGCACTGTGCTGGTGTAAGATGAGTGGTTGGCGTACGACGAGTTGCGCCGCGGAATCATAGGCTGGCTCGCACAACAGCACGAACAGAAGTATGCGGATCATAGCCGGTCCTCCTCCAAGTCTATCGTCACACGAATTGGCTCTGTGCCGATCTCGACGGATTTTTCTGCCAGCACATCCTGATCCAGAACATCAATGATGGTAAGTGTATAGCGGCCTGGACGTACCTGCAGTGCAAAGCCTCCATCACGATAAACCTCAGTACGCTCCTCGTTGTTAAGCAGAACTTTGAGCCGGAGCGGCGCCCGATCCAGCGCAGTAATTTGCCCTGTAACATGCACCAGCCGCTGCATAGGCACATGGATCACCTTCCTCCGTCCCGGATCCGCCGTAAAACTGAAATCCCACCCCGTTGCAGGGTGCAGCGATGGATCACGAATAGAGGCTTCCAGAATGCGCACCTGATAGTGCTGGTACGGCTCTAGATGTGCTGAATAGAGGGCACCTGTTTTGAGACGCGTCCATCCGCTTTGGTAGAGCTGTGCGTCAATATGCGGAAGTATTCGCTCTCCAGAATCTTGTTTACCGTTGGCATTGATATCTTCGAATATTCGGAGCTCTGCTGCACTTTCCTGGTGTCCGGACGGAGTCAGGGCCACCCCGGGCCACAGGTGTATGCTTCCCTGGGCCTGCTGCGAATGCGTGAATCCATGTGCATCGCGTCGACCGTGAGCAAACAGACTCCCGAATGACGAAGTGATCTGGATGCTTAGACTGGCGACGGGGAGGTGATGGTTTACGTCCCATCCTGCGCCGAAGGCCAGAGATTTATGTCGCAGTGTGAGTAAGCCTTCTGCACCATAAGCCTGCTGCGTGTAGTTGCGTTCTGCATAAGCAACGAGCCGCAGGCGTGCAAACGACCAGCCTGCAGCAAAGCGCCAGCTTTGGGATGTGGTTGCCTGTACAAGCGGACCCTGCAACCTATCGAACCCCCAATTGGCTTGCATCAGCAATCCTGTGCTGTGGTGCAGCCAGATTTCCGGGAAGAGGATCAGGCTTCTGTAGCGCCCCACCAGCACCGACCGACCGCCTCTCAGGAGCAGGCTGAAAGGCCCTTTGCTAGCCGACGCTGTTATATTTGCGTTGAAAAATTCCCCACCCTGCGCATCCATGTAGGTATTCAGACGCAACCCCGAACGCCACATGCGAAGCGTAGTCAACCAGCGCATGGATGGAAGATGAAGTTGTGTACTGAGCGCCAGGGATACCATTGGACTGAATGCGAGGCCGGATACGGCTTCTGTGTGCCCCTGCACCTGTGACAATGCACCTCGTAGTGTCAGCCTTTCATGCAATCCATACTGGAGGTTAAGCGCATACGCATCTTCCTTTACATGGGTGCTATAGTACACCTTGTTGGGGGGTACGAGCGAGGTTGGTGTAAATTGATAATGAAGCTCGGATGTCGCGCGTACGCCTCCCAACGGTTGCGTGCGCACTTCGAGTTTAGTAGTCCCATACCAGACGGGCGCCTGCAGTTCATAGCGTCCTTCGGCATCTGCCTGTACTTGATCAACCACCTCACCACTGATTACCGCCTGGATGAGTGCGTGCGGTGCTGTCCGGCCTTGGATTGTGCGCACGCGCTGCAAATGCTGACGCGCCAGCGGCACATTGGTAATCGACAACCTGGCAGAACCATTCGTATAGCGGCCTGCCTCCACCTGGGTCAACCATTTACTCCTGGGCCGATCATACCGATAAACCCATGTGTAATCATCCCCTATGGTTGCCCCCACTGTACCATGCAAAACGCTGCCCGTGAGCTGTATATACGGACGAACGCCAAATGCATCGTGACGCACCTGCCAACCCGCCATCAGCCCGCCCCACAGCGTACGCGTTCGATCAAATAGATGAGGGCCGGGTGCTTCGATCCAGCTGTTTTGCCGCTCACGCAGGGCGCGTACATCAAAGGTACTCGCTACCGAGGATGCCCGCAGTTCCAGTCGGTTCCGGTCAAAATGCAGCGCATTACCAAAACCGCTCAGTAGATCACTCAACGCAATCTTACAGGAGTTGCCCTGCGGCAAACTGGCACAGGCAAACACATGTTGCTGACGAGCATCAAGCGCTTTTAGCTGGGCCCCCTGGAATTGCACAGTAAATCCGAGCGCATAAAACAGCTCTCTACCATCCACCAGAAATATCTCTCCGTCATACCAGGCACGTACCATTTGCTCTTTGCCCGGCACTTCCAATAGGAGCGGGACTTCCATGAGTACCTGTGCCGTTGCCACACGCAGCGCAAACATCAACAGAACGGTCGTAAGGCCCCGTTTTCTCATCGATCACCAGGTCAACTCAATTGATGACGGGACCCTTAGTACTCGCTGAATGGAGCGTGGCAACCCCGTATACTCCGTGTCGAACTGTAACTGTATCCGGCGTTTTTCCAGACCCTGATGTACAGGAATCCGCACAAGACGCGTGGTATAGACGGCAGCCTCTGCCCTGCCGATTTGCTGTCCATCCTGCAGAACACGTATGCCTCCCAGGAAAGGCCATGGACCGTGACTCTCCAGATACAGATTCAATGCGTTCGGTGTGCTTTCGAGCACACGGGCGGTGAGGATTGGGGTCCCACTGCCCTGTAAATACACGAGCGGTGCGACCAAATTGTACACAATGCTGAGTCCGGTTGCAACGGCAGGTACCTGTCCGTTCACAATAGCACCCCGCTCCTGCATCGCAAAGTGCATAAGTACAACATGCCCCCCTTCCGGGACCGCACTAATTCGATAACGTACTATCTGCTCACCGCCAGCCGGAAGGATGCACCTGTCCGGGAAAAACGTCAGATACTTGGTCAGATCCCCTAGTTGACCCGCTTCGTCCAATACAACAGCGGTTGTTGAATCCGTCGAAGCAATCGCACCATAGCGTGCGCTAATGGTAACCTCTACCCCCTCGGTGCCCCCATTATATAGTGTGAATGCCCCATAGGGGACTTCATTTGTAACCACGGCATAGGCCGGGGTCACGCTAAGTGCTGCCTGACCGTATGCCTGACACGCAAGAATCCCAATAATCGGCAAAACTAAAAAGCTGCGTACCATGATCTACAGAGGTGCGATTCGCACGGCAAGCTGCCCTGCATAACGACCCTGGGCCGCTCCCCAGAGCTGAATAGTCCCTCCAAAACGAAGCGCTGCACATCCATCGGCTCCAAGCGTGCCTGTACCTCGCCTTGCAGGCGTGAGCGCGAATGCGTCCTGATGACAGCCTTCGCTCTGTGCCCAGAGCGGTGTAAAATTGACCCCGTCATCACTGCCGTGTTGCCGGAGCTGGACGGTCTGTTCAACACTGACCAAGAACCCACTTTTTGCGGGCCCGCGCACGATTACTTCTCCCAGAGCATGTGTGCCGGAAGATTTGCCACTGACCAGCCCAGTAGCTGGATCCAGCATAACGCTACCTGCATCGGCACGCTGTTGTGCAAAGTCTAGTTGACTGCTGCTCACGCTCACCGTTAGCACCCGGGGCAGTACTTCCAGGTGGACTTGCATTGTGCCACTGGTTTGTGCCCGGACCGCTGTCGAAAAAAGCACCAACCCAATTAACTGTATATACCGCATGATCAATTGCAGGTAGCGCTTGCAGTGATGGTCCCTGTATAGGTACCGTTGGCATCGTTGAGATCAATTCCACTTACCGTACCGCCAAACCTGAAGTAGCGTGTGAATGACGTGCCCGCACCACTTGCCGTGCCACTGTATGAAGTGCCGCTAATCGATGAATAGCTGCTGTTGGAGCTTGAAGATTGTGCCCATGTACCACCGTAGCTCAGGTTATCGCTGGACTTTGTCAGTGTCGTGGGAAATGTGCTCGTGACTGTATAGGAGGCCACATTCGATCCTGTCAGTCGTGCCTGACCTACGCTGCTGCTGCCGCTGATCGTCAGCGTGCTGCTTCTCGAGCCGGTCTGCGCATTGATCGCGACGGAACCGCTACCCGTCCCTGGTTTTTCCGCAGTACCGAAACTCAGCGATGCATCCCGCGAAAAACTGCATGTTGGCGAAGGGGCAGAAAGAGTGATGGATGCCGGCACAGTAGTCGCCTGCCCAAGCATGGGAGTTACCCACCAAAGGGCTAACAAAAAGAACGTTAATGGAGATTTCATGTGTGTGTTGTTAATTGCAAGTCGTGGTGATGGAAATTTGCCCTGAATACAGGCCAGGCCTGGTATTTGCCGACAGGCCTCGGATATGACCTCCCACACGGAAGTGTCGCTCGAAGCTGGACTCGGCTGAGGTGTGCCAGATCGCCCCCTCTACAGACTCGAAGGGTTCTGCTGCCGCGCCGGCCTGTGCCCACTGCCCCTCATAAGCGAGTGGTGTTCCCGGTCCGGTGACATGCTTGGGGAAGTCAATACTGATCATGTAGCCCGAGGCATGCTGACCAATTACGACAAACCATCCAGGTACCCCCCCGCTTTTGCCGGGCGTAGCTGGAGGTAGACTGACTGCCTGCTCCCCGCCCTTTACTACCCCAAAATTGACATCCTGCCGCAGGACAAGCGCACAGGTGGCTTGCGGAGCCTTTATTGCAAGCCACACTTTGGTATTCACTGCCTGTGCATAGACGCTGTGCACCATCAGCATCGTAATGAGGATCGCGCTCATTCGCATGAGCGTGTATGGATGCGGCCTTGCTCCACGTACGTCTGGACACAGTCAGAAGCATCCTTGAAGGCCATAACGACCGCGGGCGCAGCGAACCGAAATGCCTGCCAGAGTGTGTCTCTGGCAATGGGCCTCAGAGGCAACCGGTAGCGTATGGCGTCCGGATCGTAGTTCCAGATTTCCAAGCGCACCCCCTGTGGATCCTGAGACATGCGCAGATCAAACTCATCACCCTCATAGTAACGGGCAACGGCGTTGAGTACATCGCCTGTGAGCGCAGCCCGCGCATCCTGCCGGTTATGCGCATCAGCAGCGATGCGCATGCTCTCTTCCCGTGTTGCGTCGAGTCGATAATCTGCAGCTATTTCCCATGATTTCATGGATTCCTGCAGGAGACGCGGCACATCGCTGCCCACCTCATAGGTTTCCATTGAGGGATAGAGCAGAACAAGATCATTGGGGCCAAACCCGTTAGCTGTCACATCAACAACGTCTACTCGGTCAACCTTTCCGATGGCTGGGATCAGGAGTGCATCCAGCATTGCCCTGATCTGTACGCTGTCCGACAGCGTAGCTACGGGCCGTGTGAGTTGATCAAACTGTTGTGCATTCGCGGTCCGAATGCACCCCAATACAAGAAGGGTTCCTATCAGCATTCTAATCATGCTTCTCACGTTTGAAGTATTTGAAGTCTCTCATCGGATGAATGATGGTCAGCTGGAGTGGCACTTTGGTAAGAACCTGCTGCCGGTAGGTCATCGGTTCGGGTAGCGGTATGCGATACGTGATCGAATACGCAAAGCAGCGTGCATCATCGCCACTGTAGATTTGCACAGGTCGTGCTGCTAGGAAGGCCTGTTCGAGCAGGTCGGTGCTTGCCTGGAGGCGCCGGTTCACAGCATCATAGTATTCCATGATTGCTTCGCAGCGGCCGATCCTGTCTATGCGGACAAGCAGCTCACGCATTAGCAGATCCGTGACCAGCCGCCGTGCGAGTGGACTGGAAACACTGTCACTCAGGATCACCCGAGCAACCATAGATGAATCATGTGCAGCCCGTCGATAGAGCTCCCCGGATACAGGCCTCGTTGAGCGTACCCAGAAAACAAGCACCAGAACCAACGCCAGTGTGACTGCACCGTAATAGAGGTATTTGGTTGACATACATGCCTTTCATATATCCACCGCTGTGTACCTCTGCAACACCTACAGGTAACAGCTAATTGTAAACGGTTCTGACAAAGATTGCCTGCGCGGGTGGGTTTTTGCACTATCGTTGCAGAACCGAAACTGACAGATAGATCCGGCGGCAGACTCGTCGAAATATCTGCTCTCAGAGCGTGGACCTACGGGGAGCGACTGTGCAGGATTGCACTCAGCTGGATATTGAGATCCACATGATACCCAGCATCGTCCAGGATTGTGTTGCTCCGGTCCCGATACTCTGATTATCTGCGGTGCGGCTCCCGTTTCCGCCTTAGCGTATACTCCAAGGCTTCAAGATTTTGAATGGTAGAGGTGTCAGCCCAACTTATAAGAACATTCTTTACACCGGCGTTTCGGGCTACAGCCAGAATGAGTGCTTGGTTCTGCAATACCTGCGCCTTAAGATTTGCAACTTCGCGTTTGATCTCGTCGAGTTCCGTGGGAATCATTTTGGTGTAGAGGCATCTTGGGAAAGAGACGCAGAGTCAACGGTGCAGTCTCGCGTTGGTTGCGAACTCAGCACACCGTCGGATATTTCGCGGATTTTAGGATAGATACTGGTGGGCAAGTGTGAAAAACATATCCTCAGTGGCAAACATACTCGCACCGTCGGCACTGGGATATAAGCGGGCAGCATTGTAGCTGAGCTGACGACACAAGTGACACAGTTTCACGCATTCCTTTACTGGTACAGTCAGTTTCCGAATCGGTGAGATAGGAGGAGGCAGATACTGCTCTAAGCTCTTGGTGACAGCAAGCTCTCCTTTTCCTCCGGGTATAGGGTGAACCGTAAAAAGCCCCTTCTGCGCCACTATGTTCTGTGAAATGGATCCACGCACACGAAGCACCCTGACTTGACCACAGTGTGTATTGGTGCGCTCGCCCTTATTAAGTTCGAATACAGCGATCTTGTGGTCCGTTGTCCAGCTTGACTGTGTTCGCAACGCTTCACTGACAGCGAAATACACCGCCACATAGGGATCTGTTGTCCAGTCTAGTAACCTTGTCGGGAGTCCGTGAAGCCTTGCCATGGCAATGGCTTCAATCAGATCGTCACTAGGCCATGTGTTCGGGTGTTCGTAATATTTCCTAAAATTCCTATCTGTCAGATTTATGTCTCGAAATCTAACTGAGTCGTTTGGCACAGCAACACCGGCTTCGTCACAGCCACGTATGAATTGCTGTAGCATGTAAAGCTCCGTCCAGGCCTGATCTTCACAGTTCATCGGGCGTCCGATTAGGTCCTGGAGCAATTCAATTGATTGGGGACGCAAGACCGTAGGAACAAGCTCCCAGTCAGCATCGGCGTGGCCCCTGTATATCACCTCGCCGTCTGAATCCGAATCCCTTGTGGGGGCACTGAGGTGCCTCCACAAGGAATCCGCGTCATCGAAGTGTTTCTCCTGAATTCCTGATTCCATGTGGCACTGAGCAAGGTGCAAGTCGCGTTACTGGATCTTTTTTGCTCGCACCTTTTGGCCGGAGCTTGTCTTCTCCAACACGGTTGTATAAGGGTATGGTCCGCCACGCCCTCTTCGCACTAGGACTTTAGTGGCGAAGGGTAACCAGATTGCCGATTTGATCGAATCGATGAAATGAATTTCCCATACGGAGCCATCCTCAAGTATGACAATCTTTCCGTTATTTCCCACCGTTTTGACGCGAACCGCCCTAGTGTCTTTCATTGGTAATTGATGCTCGTTGAGGCATTTGGTGGATAGCTGGTGGATCGGTTCTGCTCTTCTTCTCTCGGCTACTGGATCGTCGACACCCGGTATTCCTAGAGAACCAACGGCTCAGATCTCTTACCTACATGATACGAAGGTGGACGCTCTCAGTGCCAACAAGAAGAGAGACCTGTCCGCATACCAGAAATTTTTTCCTGTACTGGGCTAATCGGCGTTAGGTTTCCCTGATTTAGCCATTTCGGTATGGCATTTCGGCGTGGTACCAAAGATATAATAGCGTAGCAGGTTTCCCAGCCATTCTAATGATATCTTATTGCCGCTGCGACGGATGAGTGAATTGTGCCGGGGATCACAAATGACCAAATCGGTCACATAGGGACAGAGAGCTCCGGCGATTGAATTTTGAGATCCAAATTGCCCACCTAATGAGATCCACCTGTGCACAGACGACGAGCCAGCCGTCTGCACCCTTAGCAAACTTGTCTTTTGCATGGAGGAAAAATTGTGGGTTTTGTTCCGCCCATAACATGATTTCTCTGTAAGCAGTGACTACCTGATCGGTCTTCGTAGAAATGAAGAATTTTTTGGGATTTCATTCTTCACCCACTTGACGAGTTCTTCCTTATCGTCGCCGACGATAAGTTCTTCGCGAATCCGGTCAATGCTGAAGACTTCCCCCCCTCCGGTAATGATGACTACACTCTTCCAAAAGCCAGGGCAGACATCAAAAGAAGAATATAAATTCTTGCCGCAATGAACACATCTGAGTCAAGTAAATAGATGCCGTCTGTCATCATGAGATATCTCCGTCCGGAAGCTTGGCGTACTTCTGAAATGATACGTCACGCATTCCTGTCAGATCATAGGCTTCCTTGAACGAGATACGGCCCTCTTTTGCCGCACGCAGCACCCGAGTCACAAACAGCTTGCCGACACGCGTGTTTTGATTGTTGTAAAAATCGCCCCCGCTTGATGGCTTATTAGGTCCAAGTTCTCGTCCAGTATAATCCTTGTAGAAACCAAGGAAGGTACTAAGTTCGACATAGTTTAGATCAAGAGCTCTGCGGGCGGCGACAATGGGACTCACCTTGAAAATTCTGGCCAATTTTTCAAAAGGTTTTTGTTCCTGCCCGATTTTCTCCCAACACGTACTGAACTCTTTTGCTGGTACCAAGAATTCTGATGTCGCCTGGTTGCACCAGACCTCCACATCGGTCCCACCTGGCTGCATGTTGTCGAAGCCGGAAAGCGCTCCTTTGCCCAGCCAGATATGTGCCAACTCGTGAACAAGTGTGAACATCTGAGCTGACTTCGCATCAGCACCATTTACGAAGATGAGTGGCGCATACGGATCGGTAAGCGCGAAGCCTCGAAATTCCTCAACGCTCAATGGGCGGTGGGTGTTATTTCCCACCACGCCGTTGATCACAGCCATCACACCAAGTCCCTCAATCAACTGACGCAATTTGCTTACGGCACTCTGCCAAGTGGGGACTTTTGCCGTCCACCCATCACCAAGGCCAAGTGCATTTCGCATCTCGTGGCCCACAGCTTCCGGTTCATCAGACAAACGGGCACTTGCCACGAATTCCAAGGGTTGCATACCATCTTCCATTAGAGATTCTCGCAACCAATCCTGCCTGCGTTGCATTGCGTAGATCGTTTCGAGCAGGTTGGGGCTAGACCTATGTCGCGAGGCACCTGACACAGTACGATAATCAGGGACCGGGAGGGGCTCGTCAGGAGGTTCGGGAAGAAACAGGTAACCGAACGGCGTGCGGGTAACACGAGCCAGCTTTTCCAGTTGGTTTAGCGTCGGTTGCTTTTCTTGCTGGATCCACGACGTGAGTTGTGGTATGTTCTTTGCGAAATACTCCACATCGTGACCAGCTCGTTCGCAAGCCCAACTGAGGATCTCGGGGGGCACTTGAACACGAACCATGGATTTATCCTCTGGAATTTTCCCAACCAGTCGCCTGGGGGAAGATAGTCGTTAAACAGTTCGCGACAGAGAAGAAACCCCTCCCTGCTCTCCTGGAGAGATACACCACCCTTTATTTTCGGTATGTTGCGGTTCGTGTATTCAGATGGAGTTGCCACCTGTTCAGATCAATCTGAACATACAAACGCCCACGAAACGGGTACAGGTATGATGGATTTGATCGGTATTGACGTGGTCATGGTCATCCCACGGATCCTCCGTCTTGTAGCCCTTCTTCTGCGGCTTTTGGATGATGTTCTGACTGATCTTTTGGATTTTTTCATTTTCAAAGGGAGGTTGATCTGTCCTAACACCTCCTTCTGTGGAGTATGATTGGGGACTGGCGCGATGTGAAGGGTCGAGATTGGATAGCTGCACCTTCCTTAAATCACCGGTCGGCGGGGATTAAAGTCACCGGATGCAGTCCAAGTGGCCAGCCCCCAATTGTAACTTGAGTCGTAATGGTATCCACCGCTGCCTTTTGTCCCCAGAACACGATTTAACAGGGTAATCGTATGGTCTTTGCCCCGACCTTATAGGCCCATCTCGTCCGCGCACACCTGTGTTATTCGCTGGTATAGTGGTTGGTCAAAATAAAGGATCAGCGCATTTTCTTTATTTTGGGAAAATGATAATTAAATTTCTTGCTTGTGGAGCAGTAGGTAAAGCTGCTGTTGTTGGATTGAAAGAGCGGGACGGAGCGGTCGTTGCTATGCACGTCCATAATGTAGATAAACCCACTCTACACGGCATAATCACCGACACAGTGCTAGCAGGCTATTTCAATAGAGGTGCCTTATCAACGGACTGCTAGGCCTACTTTACTTCGCTGGCAGAGGCGTGAATGAAAACCTCTCGGAATCCTATATATGGGTCAGTTTAGCCAAGGCGGGACTATCGGAAATAGATGACCCACCAGGGTTGACGCAGGGGATTGATGACTTGATTGAGGCCCTCCTCAGCAAAATGACGATAGACCAGGTACAAAGGGCGCAGGACTTGGCACTGGTGCGCTACAACAGGATCAAAGCACGCAGAGCGCAGAACCATTCGAGATATTAACCATTCTCGGGTACATCAAGCTTTGTAAGGAAAGATTCCTCCGCTAAAAATATCCCCCTTTTTGAGACAAGGAGGGCCCGATCAAACCGTCTCAAAAAGTCCATGCCAATCAAGACCTCTTGGGAGTTCTCTGACACTAGAGACACTACTTGTTCTGTTCTATCAGCTAAAGTGACACGAGCCAATGCTGTAAGCATGACTGAAGGGGGACCACCATCAGCGAATGTCACAGGTTGCGTGCCTACGAAGGGTAGAGAAAGATCTAAAGCAATGCGAAAAGGTAACTGAATAAACCCGGTAAAGCCGGTGTCAACTATACTCTCAACTTTTATACTCTTAACTTGTGAATCGGAAGCTTTGCGACCAAGGCCACAAATATCAATCTTTATACACGGATTACGATGCTGGTCATAGTATCCACGCACAATCATGTTACTGTCGCCTAGTGTATCGAAGCCCAAGCGAAATTGGCCCACCTATTCTGATTAAATGAAAAAGCCCATTGGGGTCTTTTTCTCTTGCCTTGATAATGGCAATTTCGGCATATTTGCCCAAGTAATGTTTTCCCGTCGAGGGATCTATTGCTACATACTCTCCCTTGTTTGATGTCTCAAGGTCCGCTTGCAAAACATCGCGGTATATTTGCTCCGCTTTCTCGGCGAATTGCTCTGGATTAGGAAGGACTCTTTCGTCTATCATTTGAGTCTTAGATGGCTATGTTGATGTCGTCAGTGTACCGTGCTTATAAGAGTTCCTTTCTCTTTGACGGTTAGTGTAGGTACACATTGTTATGCAACGTCACACAACAATGTTTTACAATGTTTCATTGTGCGGTTTTTTTTGGGATTTCCGTTTTGATCTACTTTGTTTACCCTATATCCTCGGTTAGAGTTTCGGCCAGCCTTGTGAAAGAATAGGCTATAATTAAGTATATCGTTCCTTTCATAAACAAACGGCACAAAATTTGATAGCCAGAAAACAGTCATGGCATCACTGCTATTGATGTTATGTTGATCACAGGGTCATTTGCGCCTATACCGTCTTTGTTTGCGATCATTCTGAATGAATCGGGCGGCAACTCGGGTTCTCTGTGTTCCTGCTTTCCATCTCCATTGTATGACATATTTCTGGAAGCTTTTACTTCTACTTCTGCTGTTGACTAAACCGGAATTCGTAGTAGCACAGAGCTTCTCGGTCAACGGCTATGTAGAGGACTCGGTGAGCGGTGAGCGGATCCCACGTGTGAATCTGTACCTCGTTGCTGAAAGAGCAGGGACAAGCACGAACGATTTTGGATATTTCAACCTGAACGTGCGTCCCGGGTCCACTAAAGTGTCGGTAAGCCATGTTGCGTATGCATCCCAGATGTTGGAATTGTCCGTACAATCCGATACTACGTTAGTCATTCTACTGGAGCCTCATGTTGCTACCCTTGACTCCATAATCGTAACAACAGGGCTCACGGGCATGGACGAGGGCTTACAAATGAGCCGACACAACCTGTCAGCGACTCAAATTGAAGCCCTGCCAGCCGTCCTTGGAGAGGCAGATGTGATCAAAGCTCTCCAATTGCTGCCGGGAGCCAAACCGGGGCGTGAAGGATTCAGTGGACTTCATGTACGTGGGGGTAAAACGGATCAAAACCTGATATTACTTGACGGACTGCCACTCTATAATCCGAACCATGTGTTGGGGCTATTCAGTGTTTTCAATCCCTCAGCTCTGAAACAGATAGAATTGATCAAGGGCGGATTCCCCGCCCGGTATGGCGGCCGCCTCTCTTCGGTAATTCGACTAACCATGAAAGAGGGTAATCTGAACCGGTTTGGTGGTGAGGGCAAGATGGGGCTTCTTACCTCGCGATTGATGGTCGAAGGCCCCATTGTTCGAGATCGGGCCTCTTTTATCGTTTCCGCGCGTCGAACCTTCCTGGACCAGATTACCCGATGGTTTCAACCTGGAGAAGAGCAAACTGGTGTGTACTTTTATGACCTGAATTTTAAGGCCAATTACATTGTCTCCAAAAGGGATCGAATTTACCTGAGCGGCTATTTGGGAGGAGATGCCTATACGCACCGTACTCGTCCCCGTTCAGAAAATCCGACCAGAGATGAGACAAAATTCAGTGTAGTCTGGCGTAACCGACTGGTTTCTTTGCGATGGAACCGCCTCGTGAGTGATCACATGTTTGTCAGTCTGACGACGGGTATAGTCGGGTATGATATTGTGAACCGATTTACTTCGCGATATGGCACTACGTCTGATTTAACAGAAACTTACCGTACAACCTGGAAATCCTCAGTACTGGACTATACTGTCCGCGTGGACGCCGAGTACAAGCCCAGCCTACGCCATTATTTTCGCTTCGGAGCTGAAGCCACATCACACCTGTTCATTCCATCTTCTACGCGTGAGACTTTTACGAGTCAAGAGGATTCAGAATCCACCTCAGCAATACGCCCATCCTCACGTTTCGTAATTGGAGAGTTTGCTGTGTATGCGGAAGACGATATTTATCTCCCTTGGGATGTACTTCTGAATCTTGGTTTGCGCTTTTCGGGTGGTCGAAGCGAGGGGCGTAGGGTAGGATTCCTTGAGCCGCGAACAAGCCTGAATGTGCCGCTGACGGACCGTATAGTTGCAAAGGCATCGTACGCTTTCATGCAACAATATATGCACCTGCTGACGGGAACAGGGAGCTCACTTTCCCGAGAGATCTGGATTCCTTTCATGCCGGGGATAGACCCTCAAAAGAGCTCACAAATCGCCATTGGTCTGACGTATCGCCTTCCAAGGCAGCATGTCGGTATCACTTTGGAAGGGTACTATAAACATTTGGGAAACCAGATTGAATACCGACCTGACGTACTCCCGTATCAGGCCACCGTGATGGGCTGGCCCTCTGTTGTTGAGCGCGGTCAAGGTACAGCATACGGCATGGAACTCTTGGTGCGGCGGCAGCAGCGGCGCTTGCGTGGCTGGATCAGCTACACTTGGAGCCAGTCCAGGCGATTATACCCAGGATTGAATAGTGGTCGATCCTATCCCGACGGGTACGATCGTAGGCACGACTTCTCGCTGGTCAGTCAATACCAACTCACCGAATATACCTTACTTTCGGCTTCTTGGGTGTATAGTAGCGGGTATCCTATCTGGCTGCCAGCGGGGCGGTATTTTGACCGCATACACCATGAGGAGTGGCTTGAGTACACTTCAATCAATAGTGCTCGCGTACCCTCAACCCATCGACTGGACTTAACCGCGCAGTTCACAAAGCAAATTAAATGGGGCAAACGCACAGCCAGACTTGGCCTCTTTAATGTGTACAATCGGCGTAACCCCATGTATGTCTATCCACAGATAGACTCCAACGGAACCATCCGCTGGAAACGGCTGACCCTGTTGCAATTGGTTCCAGACTTTTCCTATGGAATCCGATTCTGATGAAGCATTGGAGTATCATGGTGGCGGCTGTTTTCTCCTGGCATTGCGCCGTCCCTGTTGAGCTAGAATTTGAAGCAGACTTTGCACCTAAGGCGGTGGTTAATGCAGAGTTTACCCCAGATAGTATTTGGACTGTACTACTCAGTCGCAGTATTGCCTACACCGATAGCGTAGACTGGGACCAGCAGGTACTGACCAATGCCTCGGTCAGAATCCATGATCCGCAGGGATTCGTGAAATCCCTGACTCATATGGGCCAAGGAATCTATCAATCATCCTTTGAACATACTCCAATAGCAGATACTCGATATACTATCGTTGTAACCACTCCTGGATTGCCAGAAGCCCGCGCCTCCTCTATGGCCCGTTCCGTTGAAGCGGCACTCGTAGATATCCGTGAATTCTCCTCCACCGATACCACCAAACGTTCATTCCGGGTACGTATTCGAGTCGAAGATCAACCAGGTCAGGATTACTATAGCCTGGACTTAGATCACCTTCAACCACTTTGCGACGAAGAAGGAAGATCACGAATCAATCAGGTTGAAGGAGGAGGTACGCGCTACCGTTTTGTGAGATTCGGTTCAGACTTTTCTGAAATGCGCGAGACAGTGGCGGATGTTAATGATCCAAGCCTTCTTCCGACGGCTGGGGGAGATTACTATGGTGAAGCGTACTTCTCAGATCGTTCATTTGAGGGGGACTCCAAGTTGATTGAACTAACAATGAACCTGCCGTACTATGATGCTCTTGCCCCGCACATCCGGATTTCCGTGGCAAATTGGAGCAAAGAATTATGGTCCTATGCCGAATATCGGATTTTGGTGTTTCCTTTCGACGCGAATATTATCGAGGAAGCCCCAAAGGTGATCTACTCCAATGTTAGTGGGGGATTGGGTGTCTTCGGGGGCATAGACTATGAATACTTGCGATTTGACCATAAGGGCAATTCATGGGACGAGAAGGCGTTGAACGTAGGTACCATACAACCCTGTGTCCAGTAAGGCATCTCATCAACCAAACAGGTCAGTTCTGTTGACCCAATCTACAAGTCATTGACTGCATGATCGTTCTTTTTACGATCCTTCTGGGATTGGGCCAGCTAAACCCATCCTGCCTGCCCGACTGCGTTGTACAGGCAGCACCAGCCACCAGTCTCATTCTGGTTGATGGAGTATTGGATGAAGAGGATTGGCAGCAGGCCACGCCGGCGATGTCCTTCCTTCAGGCAACCCCCGAAGAAGGCCAACTGACTACCTACAAAACCCAAGTGCGCATCCTGCATGACCAAAGGATTCTATATGTGGGCGCAACCCTGCATGATCCAGCGCCGCATCGGATACGACGGACACTTGGGCGCCGTGACCGATTCAATAATGCAGACTGGTTCTCCATCGCGTTGGATGCCAATAATGATCAGCAGACTGCTTTTCATTTTGCGGTCAATGCAGCAGGCGTGCGCGTGGAGGGATTTCAGGTTGACGGTACAGCACCCAGCGAATGGTCAGTTAGTGATGTCTCGGGGGCAGAACTCCTCCATTTTGATCCAGACTGGGATGCCGAATGGACCGCAATGGTCAGGGTGGACAGCGTGGGATGGACTGTGGAGATGGCTATCCCAATTTCCCTGCTTGGAATCACAAGTGTTCGTGAACGAAGCTGGGGCATCAATTTTCGTCGTTGGGTCGCTCGCGCAGCCGAACTCAGCGAATGGGCCTTGGTACCGCTCCAAGAGCGCAATGGAGGCACGGTATCCCGATTTGGAACGTTGCATCTGGTGCAACCAATCCAGCCAGCCATTCACCGTTATGGCTATATGTATACATTGGTGCCAAATTATAAGGATCTGGGAGATGAGCGGTCAATGACAGTCCCCATTCCGGGTGCGGATGGTGGACTTGCACTAGGTCGTAGAGTTCTTTTGCAAGCAAGCGTGAGCCCTAAATTCTATCCAGAGGACATTCATGAATACATCAACGACTTCTTTCTACCCAGGTTTAACACTCTGCAGTACCATCGACTCTTTCCCACGAGCCGCCAGTTGATCGCCTTCACGCCCTCTGGCTCGAACCTACTGTTTGACCGCTTGACCGGGGTACAATCATGTGGGGATTTGTTGGTGGGTGGCACATCTCTGCATGGCCGACTTCCTGGCAGAGTTACGGTAGCTGGTATAGGGAGGGTCTATCTCCCACAAAGCAGTTCCTATATACCAACGGGGTTTACGGGTCGCATCCAAAAAGATATTGGAGCAGAATCACGGATCGGTATTTCAGGAACCATGGAGCCGGTCAATCCCGAGAGTAATCAAAGTACGAACCCTCTCGAGGGGGTAGTATCCGCAGCTTCGATGGATTGGAACTTCCGTAACCAACATAACTCAGCACGTTGGACCGGTCAAGTAGGTGTGTCCCAAATCAAGAACAGGAATCACTGCGAAGACGATCCTTTAAGATCTCAGTCAGATCAAGACCACCTTCCCTCTGAAGTTTATAACGGGGTTGCGACTCGAGTTGAATATGGGCAACTGGGTAAAGCCTATAACTGGTTTGCCCGCATAAAAATAATACACCCGGACTTTGTCGCACCTCCGATTTATCAACGACTCCTTCCAGATCGGATTGAGGTTACTGCAGGTTTTCGGCATGCGTATGTCAGGGGATCTGGAATCATCAAAAAAGGACAATTTAATGTAGCCCTTTCTCAATGGCGTCAGTATTCGAATTTCAATCCAGAAGAAACCATACTTACTGGTCAGGCAGCCGCATTAACGTCCAAGTATAACGTGGTGTCTTTGGCAATACATGCAGGCATCCAGTCATCAGGGGATATACGTTTTGGAGCAGATGCATCTGCATCCACAGATATTCGCCGAAGATTGGCCCTTACCCCTCGAATGGGGCTTACCTGGATTGAAAATGGCCTACGAATTTCACATGGATCTATGAACCTTAAGGGAAGCCTGGGAACTCGGCTCACACTGGATATGCAGATCATGGCTACTCATGCCTCTGGAAATATGGATTCGCGAACATGGCTGTCTGAATTCTTGGCACGTGAGCCAACATTTACCACACAGCGTGACGATATGCATGCCTTGGTTCAATGCCATTCCAGCTTCGGAGTAGATGATACACGCGCCAAAACGTCCAATTGCGTTCGGGCCCATGCTTTTGCCAGTGTCGGATTATTCCGTACACTAGACTTTGAACTTGGGGTCCACGCGCTGGGAATTGGCACCACAGACCACTTGAACCGACAGGTTATCGCAGATGCGCGCACAGACCTGGTTGGGGAACTTAGATGGGAGTTCAAGCCGAGGGCAGTTTTCAGGCTTGGAGCGAATCTGGGAAAATATATACGTGGTGATATTAACGCCCCAGATTGGAAACATATATTTGACTTACTCACTGCTCCTATAGATACAAAGAACCGCAATTACCATCTGCTTAGCTTCTCAATCGCTCGCCGGTGGCAACGCTGATTCCCCCCAATGCACACTAGGAGGGGCTGCGTTTTGGCACTTCATGTAAGGGCGAGGAAGCGCTCACGGCCTGCTGAGGATCGCACTGAGAGTAAGAAGAGCGGAAATCTGTGCTAGAATTCTTGATTGTTTTCAACGATCTTAGTGGGACTGGACACGTACTCAGACTACGAATAGATTAGCCGACAAACGGATTGGGCTGTGCGCGGGAAGCGGTCAAGGGATCCTTGTAGTACATAAGCTTATCTGCAACTACAGGCTGAAACGGGCGCACCAGCAACAATTGACGGGCAGGATGAAGCCTCCGCAGTTCATCGGGTTTCAGAAGCGGACGATTACTCTCTTCATAACCTGCGCGCATCCGACCAAGTTTTCGTCCGTCATCCTTGTTCAATCTCCGCTGCCAGATTGACATTTCTCCAAGAAGCTGCGTAATCTTTTGGCTCGTGAATGGATCCTGAATTGCAAAGGCCTGAATAACCTCACAGTTGGCCAGAAAGCTCTCCCATTCACGATGATACTCACGCTTAAGCTGTGCCAGATCCTGCAGGATTAGCCACATGGTCAAGCCATAGCCACCCCCCAGGGATACAGCCTCCTTGATGTTTTGCATATAGCCCAGGTTAGCAAACTCATCCAGAAGAAACACCACACGCTGGTTTACGCTGGGCTTTTTTGCGGCATTATGCGTGCACGCGTAGTAGCAACTGCTGATCATCAAGCGCAGCCAGGGCGCAAATGTGCTCAAATATTCCCGGGGAAGAACAATATATACGGTCATCTTTCCTTTGCGCAAATCTCCCAGATCGCAATTTGTGCTCGTGAGTACGTCCTGCATCCGGGGGCTGGTAAGAAAATGCGTGTGACTCTGCACCGTCGAAAAAACACCACTGCGTTCACGATCAGACTTCTGCTCAATACGATGAGCGCCCTCCTGCACCTGAAAAAATTTGCTCTTTTTCATTGCATCCAGTGTTTTCTCCATCCCCTCACTGCCCTGTGTCAGAAGCTGGCGCACTTTGATCAGGTGCCGCTCATTCGCGAGCGTTTCATCGCTCGCCACATATAGAATGAAGCTGAACAGCAATCCTTTCGCCTCCAACTTCCAGTGAGATTCTTCTGCCTGATGCCCTCGGCCAACGATCATGTCCGCGAGCATCATAGCAGTTTCCACATAATCTTCCCCCTCGAGATCAACAAAATCCATAGGGTTGAGTGCAGCCGTCCGGGAATCCTCTTTCTTCGTAAGGTCGAACGGATCAAGTGCTACGATTTTTTGCCCCAAGTGGTCTCTCCGCCAAGCGGCGGTTACTGCGTAGTTCTCTCCCTTTGGGTCAGTAACAAGTATGCTGCCTTGATAATTCAGAAGATTGGGTATGACTGTTCCGACACCCTTTCCGCTGCGTGTTGCCGCTATCGTGATCAGATGTCCATCACCATCGTATCGCAGATATTCGGTGTCAGTTTTCCCAAGAAGGAGTCCTTTAGTTGATTTTTTGAGTGCATGTGCATTTCCCCATCTTGTGGAGCCCTTGGCCAGTGAGAGTTGCTCGGTGGCTCGCATAATGATCCCGCGCACCAACAGTATACCGACAAGGCTGCCGACAAACAAAGCAACCAGCGTTGTCCCCATGAGGTCAGGAGCATCCAGGGCACGTGCAAGCGCATGTACAGCATGATGCGGGCTATGAACAGGGACAACGCCTATGATGCAGAGCACTGCTATGAGCGGTATGAGAACTGGCCGCATTGTGGGACGAAGCAGCCAGGGGGCTGCGAGTCCTGCTAGGCTCAGGAGTATCGGCCCGGAGGCTTCATAAGGCAGAAGAGGAGTAACGGCGGGTGGCCCCCACACCAGAGTCATGATCGCCAGTGTGACCTGCAGACTCACAATCGGGAAGAGGACCAAAATGAGTAGGGCCCTCCGCGTCCCCAGGGCACTTGGTGCGGACCAACCATAGAGACGCTCCTGCATGCTCCTATTCCGTGTATGGAACTGTAAAAGTCATGTCTTTGGATACATATACGAGGAAACTGTATCCCGGACGAAGAATGAGTACTGGCTGGCGGTCTCTGCCGCGCTCCAGTTTCCCTGACGCCGTGCGAGAGAGTTCAAGAGCGATTGAACCACCAGCCAGACCGCCGGCTGTTGTCGCCGTGGCAAGAGAGGTCGAGGTTCCAACCAGCGCCAAGAGTGCTGCACTGCCAAATCGCTGAAATCGATATCGTTTTACTTCGTCCTGTAAGCCGCCCTCACCACTGTAATCCAGCGCAGGAAGATTGGGCAGGTCACGTGTTTCTCCGCTGGGGAAGATCATACGATTCCATACAACAATGGCCCTCGGTTCCTCTCCTGCAAGCATTCCTTCCATAGCACCAATTAACTGTGTGCCTGGCGGGATTAACACGTGCTGTAGCGTTTTCGAATCCCTGACCGGCCGTGTGACCCGGGCCATGACTGGGCCTGGACGGCCAGTATGTATACCCGTTTCGAGAGCAACCTCTATGATACTACCCTCCAGGATCACAAGCTCCTGGCCGCGCTCAGTGGTATCTACGGAATCCTGCGGGCTGCTTTCAATCCCGGAGCCGGCAACGTGCAGGACTCCGCGTGCACGTCGTGCCTCCTCATACCTGGACTTGCGCTCATTTAAACGCTCCGGGTGCGTAACCTCTGACGGCTCCCATGGGGTTCGCCTCGGCGCACGCGGCTCGACCGGTGCCAGCTTCACTACATCTGCCGCCGGTAACGGCGCGAGATCATAGCTCGTAGGAGGTTCTGATGTTCTTTGTCGGCTGCTGAAAAACAAAACAAGTAAAACCCCGGCCAAGCTCAGCACCAACGCCAAAATATTGCGCCGTGATAGACGTGCAACAGGCGTCGGATCGACAAATTCAGAAGCCTCATTATCGGGTTCTATCAGTTCCTTGATCATTCGGATAGTGCTCTATAGATGTGCAATGCAAGCTGGGTGTGTCGCTTTTTTCTGAACAGCCCCTTGCGTGCAATACCACCTGTGATGAGCCGAGCTTGCTCAAAAAGTCCATCAACTATGAAGTAGCCGTCACGTACTACATAATCGGCCACACGCTCTGCGCCGCGTACCCCAATGCTGAGGAGTGGCTGATCCTGGGTGTAAGCACTGGCCGGGATCCGTATATACACACGCTCACCATCATCAAACACCGCCGTAGGCAGCCACGGAAATCCCTTTTCTGCCCGCCAGGTATAGCGGTGGTTCAGGGCCTGAAGAGACAAGCCTCCCGGCGTATCTGTCTGCTCACGTGGGCGTACAGATGCGAATTTGTGTACAACAGGGTAGTAAAAACGTATATGACGCGTATACTGGCGCTGGGGGTTGTACTGGTCGTTCGGTTTGGTGTACGGCGGACTGTCAAGCGTGATGTGATACACACGCCGATCCGTTGAAATGATCAGATTGGTCGTAATGTTATGGTCAATCGGCTTAACGGAAACGATCGCCGTCCCGGCTCCTGCACCTGTCGCCGTGTGATCAATCAACCATCTCTGATCATCACCGGCAATAATGCTGATGAGACTTTCACCGGACTGGAGCTCTATGATGCATGCCCGGAGTACCGTGCAGGTCAATACGGGCTGGTAGACCCCGTACGGATAGATGAGTACGTCTGATTGTCGAAGTACATCAGCCCGTCCCCCGGTGTTGAATTTGGAGACCTGCGCGTCAATGGCCGACTGAACCGATCCAGACACGTTTACGATCCTTTCCGGTGCAGGCTGCTGCGCGTGCACCAGAACACTGCCAAACATGGCGATTGTAAGAAGAATGATTCGCTGCACTTGACTCTACCTGATATGCTGTACTAATCGTACGCATACGAATTGCTGTTGCAACCAGGATCCTGTTACGGACCAGGCAAGATTTGGGAATCATATACAGTAGAATGTCATCGGAAACGTATGTCTGAGGACACACGCCTACCCGCTGCGTCCCGGATTAATGCAAAGCGATGCGCTATCGAATTGAACCCGTCAAGCAGCTGCCAAAACTACTAAAATTCTCAACCGGGAATGTCGCAGTAAACAGCGGTTTGTCAACGCTATTTACTTCTCTCTTGGAGGATCGATCTATCCCCGAAAACATCATAAGATGAGGTTTCCACCGAAAAAAGCGGAGGACCGAAAATACGTGGTTCTCTGTTAGGCATTATTCAATAATTTTCTCAATCACAGCGCGTTCTGCGGCAGAGAGTGTTGACCATTCCGTCAATACCTTACTCCCCAGTGTACAGGCATTGCCGGAGTGCTTGACCCGAGGCTGCAGAAATGCGAAAATTAACGCACCCATCACCATACCCCACAACATGGCACCCGCTTTTCTCCAAGGTTGCTGCTGCATTTCCAGCAGCAACTTTGTCTGGCGTGTACAGGACCGTAGTTCCTCCTGATTTTTCTCCAATGCTGTGATGACCGGCGCCAGTTCCTTACGGATATGCGCTGTCGTGGCATTTGCCGTGCGCTCGCGCAGACTAAGAGGTTCAGCGCCCAAGGTCTCTCCGCGGCTGTTCATCGTTGGCCAACGTTCTGAGCGAATCATAGACCGCCCGGGTTAATCTGGTCTTTAATCCACCCGTCTGGGCATCCAAACGAATGAACTCCTTTACCAATGTGCGCTTGCTTGAAGCAGTCAAGTCCTTCGACATAACCTGTCCAAGCCTCTGGAGGCTATGGTCGAGGGAGCACTCCTCCGCACTACTCCATGGCGCATTGAACCGTGCCTCCAATTTGCGCAGAGATGCATCCCTGGCAATGCTGCTGCACTTGGCATATTCGTGACCGTCGGTTACCACTAGACCATTACCACGTGGGATAAGCTTCAACCCATGCCCTTCGAGTCGTGTATGTAGATCTTTCCAGCTCTGAGCAACATCAAAATCCGCCTCCGCTGCATCACGAACAAGTAGTTGAAAGGGTATTTCTCCCCTTGACTGTGTAGCCTTGAGAGCCCGCTTTGAAAGGGATTCTCTACGGTCGGGGGCGCTTTGTCCGGGCAGCTGATAGTGATGGCCTGGTGTTTCGCAGAAGTTCATTTCGCGTTCGGCCTTGCGCAGCGTCTCCTCAACTTGATTGTAGAAGAATGTCTGCCAACGAGAGATGCGCGTTATCGGGTGCACGCGATTCGCCATGGCATGGAGATGTGCATAGCGCTCATCTCCATGCGCAATGAGCATTGCCTGATGCTCGTTCAGTTTGAGCGATGCCAGTACACGATCCGACACTTCGGTCATTTGGGCCCTGGACGGATTATCCTCCGGTGCCCAGGAAATAGATAAGTGCAGGCACGGGCGTTTGACATAGGAGTTACCTGCTGCAACTAACGTCATTTCCCGGGCGGCGACGCTAAGGTTCTCGTCAGACACAACGTTACGTGCTTCGATCCAGGCAACGCGTACCCGATCTTCACGATGAGACTTCGGGGTTTCCAGATAGCGGGCAACGCTGCGAAAACTATGAACGAATCTACTTGCACAGATCATGTAATACCCTCATAAAATGTCTGTATCCTGCATAAATCCAACACATGCTACCTGGAAACCGTCTGTGCAATCAAAAGCTTTAGCTGCTCCAGGATATCCTGCAGCTGCTGTTTCTCTGAACCATCCGACTGCATTTTTCGGAGCTGGAGTGCAACAGACACCCACTCGCGTGCGAGAATCTCTTCGGTGCTTCTCTGGGGGTTTATTGCTTTTCCCCGCAGGAATGCAGAAGTACTTACGCCCAAGGCTTGCGCTCTGCGCTCCAACGCTTGTTTCTCGTCTGGTGTTATCCGTACTGCAACTCCGACTGTGCGTGTCCGCTTATCCATTATCTGATGTACCCGCTCTGATCGCAGGGAATACTGGCTGATTAAAGCGCGCGAGCAGCTGCATCCGGGCAAGCACGGGGGCCGACCTTATTGACAGGCGAAGGCTAACAATAACATCAAAAACCGTCAGGCCTTTAGAACTCATTTACATGCTGGTTACAGTGTACTGACCTGCGTTAGGGTGTAGTCCATGATGTAGATGCCCAATGGATTACTACTGAGCACCTCTTCGTCTTCGGCAGGCTCAACACGAACCTGGAAATGACCTTCATAAGACGATACGCTTTCCTCATGCCCGATCCTGGTAAGCTCCCGCCAGGATACCCGATAGAGTATGCCCTCACCGGGCACTTTCAGGACGCTGCTGATCTCCTCCACGTAGCGCGTATCTCCACGCTGGAGCATCCGCTCCAGGTTTTCACGATCACGCTCCAGATCGGTTACAAGGGTCTTTGCTGCCCGACCATGTACATGTGTGCGTGCATCCTGCAGACGCACGTTCAGCAGACGGGTGTCGGTAGGTACCGTTCGCAAGTTGTGCACGAAACGGCGAAGAACGGCGGTAATTGCCCGTTCGGGGATATCACGTATAGAGAGCCGCCCTGCTGCACGCATCTCTCCCAGAGCATCCAACTCCACTACATAAGGCACCACCTTGTGTTGAGAAGCCAGATACACGTAACCTGCGGTCAGGACAAGATTCAATAACAGCGCAACGAATGCGACTGATTGCCATGAGCGCTTGCCTCTTGCAAGGTCGCCGAAAAGCCGCTCGAAAGCGTATCGCCCATCCAAATAAGGATGTCCCTCCTGTGCCATTACAGACGCTCCAGTGCTTTTTTGAAGTTTATCGTAAGGCCTTGACTAAGCTGCGTTGCAATCCGCCCCGGCATGTACAACCCCAATCCTGCCAGTAAAATGGCCACCGCCGTGGTTGACCACAGAAACCCCAGCCGCGAAGAAACCGCATTAGCTGCCCCGCCGGGATTGCCGGAAAAAAGCTGCTCGAAGGACTCCAGCCATAGATTGTCATAGGATTGCAGCATCGCAACCATGTCGTCACCAATTGATGCAGCGACGCTCGCAATCAGAATGAGGAAGAATAGCTTGACTCCGACGTAAACCACGTACTTCAGGTATCCTTCACCAAGCGGAGCTGTCCCTCGAAAAGCCATGAATCCAACGAATAAGAGGCCTCCTGTCACAACTACATAGCTCTCTATCATGGCAACAAGAAGATGTGCCGCAAGCGCCACGAAACATAACAGCATAATGAGTCCAGGGATCACGGCAAGAGAGGTCACAAGGTCAGAAACCAGTCCCACGGACTGCATCACACTCAGCAACATGCTCAGTCCAATGTTCAGGAGATGGGTTGGTGACAGGTGTGTGACATCGCTTCCACCAATGTAGACTGCAGTTTCTCCAAACCCTTGGACAATCATGGGTAACCACCTGTGGTACGTGGAAAGGAGCCCGAGCACAAACGCCAGTAGCCCGATCTTGAGTGCGAACTGGCTGATAAGATCTCCGCCCTGTTTATTGCGCCCAATCCAGACCATATAACCGGTCACGACAATCTCCAAGAGCGCAAGACTGAGAAAGAGCGTCTGCGCTGCATCCAGTGCACGGGTAAGCCACGCCTCTGTTGTGAGTCGGAAGATCTCCTGTGCACAATCGAAAAACATCGTGGGTGCACAGCCTTGCATGGCCTGTTGTACCTGCATGAATCGTGGGCTACTTCCTCGAAGGGCACGGTGCGAAGACCAATCTGAATGGCGTCCGATCTATTGCACCGGCCCCTCCAGGAAGTGATCTGTTATGGATGATTGGGCATTTTGAGGAAGTGTTTGACCCTGTACTGATTGGGTTTACCCAACCATTCTGCCCCTCCAATAAAAGCATCATAGCGCATGCGCTCCTGTGCTTTCTGACTGACAGCATCCGCAGCGCGGACTGCCTCCATGTTAGCAAGCGTCATTAAAGCCTGGCGGTTAAGCAACAACTCACGAGCATGCACGATCTGAAGATTGGCCTGCACGTCTCGCATTTGCTGTGGCTCTTTGCCGTGCTGGATCTCGGTCTTGAAGCGTTCAAGCTCTTCGTGAGCCTGTGCTAGAGATGCACTGTGGGCCTGCAGGGACGCGAGTGTGCCCTGCATTGTGGCCATCGTTTTCTCGTCTGCATCCCGCTGGGACTGCAGCGGGTTTGGCGGATCTTCATACATCAGAAAGGCGTCTTCCAATGCTCCGGGATTACTCCAGGTAATGCTGCCTGTGACCTGATACGCCTGCTGAATATGATCAACCTGGGTACCCAATGATTTGGACGGAATGATGCCCCGCTTTGCCAATGCGCGCTCATACCTGCGCAGGTGACTCTCTGCATTATGCCTGATTTCTTCTGCCAGAGCAACCTCCTTCAATAACAGGTCCACCTGATTACGCAATTCAACCACTGTAGCAGCTGCCTGCGCCAAGGAGGCCACATCGACAACGGGGATCTGTGCACGTGCCACAGCTGCACTCGCAACGACCAAAAGAGATAGAATGAGTCTTTTCATCAGCTCAGTATTGTATGTAGTTAAGAAAATCTTCTCCATGCTCACGCATTGTCGATCGTATTTGAGCACGGGATACTTCGGCACTCATGCCGGGCAGTGGCATGAGTAACGTGCGCGCAACCCGCCCAAGATTGAGCTCGAAGAGTCGACTGCCCTGGGGGCTCTTGTAGAGGTAATCACACTTTGGTTTTGCCGAAGCAATAACCTCGATTGCACGTGCACTTAAGTCCAGTGCACGATACATTGATGTACCCTCCGGAGTCCGTGCCTCCGGGTTCGGCAGAATGATTTTTGTTGGACATGACTCTGTGATCAGAGCAGCATTAGGCAGCATCGCAATCTGTGCGGGAGAGTGTGCGACCAAAAGGACCGCTGCATTACGTTTGCGAAGCGTCAGGAGCCAGGCCTTGATTCGCTCTGCGAAGCGCGACCGCAGTAACGCGGCCCAGGCTTCCTCAATTATGATGAGAGTCGGGTTGCCATCCAGATTGCGTTCGATGGTGCGGAACAGTGCCAGAAGCAGCGGCACAACGACTGCGTCGCCCTGATCAAGTACATGACCCAGTTCGTAGACTTGCATGCGCGATGAAGAAATCGGCGATTCATCGCCGTCAAACAGCGCACCATAGGGGCCATCCATCGTGTATCTGGCAACAGTACTCTTCAGTGGCTGCGGCAGGATGAGATGAAGGGCTGACAGTGTTCGATGCTCCGCTGCTGATTGACACAACAGATTGAGCGTTTCCGCGATGGATAGCCGACCCTCTGCATCCGGCAGCTCATTGGCAAGGCCGTAGACCGTATCCAACCAGGCCAGTGCCCACAACCTCTCCGCCTCCTCATCAATATGACGAAGGGGTTGCAATGGACGGGCACCGGTCTCCCCGAATGCGAAATGGATCCCACCCGCAGCAAGACAAGGCATTTCATGTGACAGCCCTACATCGAATATGTGGACGCGGCTCTTTGCATAGCGCAGAAAATTGAGCGCCAACCATCCGACGAGTACGCTCTTGCCCGCACCGGTAGCTCCAATAACCAGTGTATGCCCAACATCCCCCTGGTGCAGGTTGACCATAAAGGGTACCCGGCCCGGCGTTCGCGCACAGGCCAGCGCTGGACTCCGATCCGGAAAAAGTGGGTTCGGGCACTTCGCCTGCCCTCTCCATGGCGCTGATACAGGAAAGAGATGGGCAACATTACGACTGGATAGAAGCGGACGACGAAGGTTCGCGTATCCATGACCGGGGAGCGTTCCAATAAAGGCATCAGTAGCATTGATAGTTTCTAAAGCGCAGGTGTAACCCTGATCACGCAAGGCCTGTAAGAGTGTCTGGCTGCGCGCTAAACCGCGCTGCATCTGGTCATCACGCAGCACGAAAGCATTGGTGAAGTATCCAAATCGTACCCGACCACTGGCAGACTCTGCATGTGCAGAAGCGGTTTCCTGTTGCATGGCCACGGCATCCATATCTTCAAAACCCTCTTCTCCGGGAGCAATCAGCTTCCGAAGTCCGCGTCGCTGGTGAAACCAACTGGTCTGCAGACGCCGAATACGACGACCTGCTGCATGACGATTGAGGCCAATAAATCGCATATGCCACCGCCCCTCCCCCTCGATACGATTGAAGAAAATCCCATCTCCCACATTCGTATGGGATCCGAGTGAGGTGATTGTGCTCACAAATACATGCTCTCCTCCAATGACCGGATAGAACCCGGTCTGAAAATCATCAGACGCCAGCGCATGGCTGAGGTAGCTGTGCGGAGGCGATGAAACCTGGTCACTATGGCCGGTCAGTGTACGATGACACTCGGTCAGGAGGCCCGTGCTGCTGAAAGATTTAACTGTGAACCTGCTTCCCAGGAGTGCGCGCACTTCTTTAACCGTTTGCTTGAACCCGGCAAGTATATGTGCGTAGTCGAGGCTTTTCTGAGCACTCTGGATCATAGGGGCTTCCCAACGTGACCAAAGTTCACGCGGAGGGGTGTGTGTGATGAGGACCGTCCGCCGGAGACTGTAGTGGTTCCCTTTCTCCCAGTACTGCCTGCGGCGCTCGCGCTCCATCGCGCGAAGGGAGACCGTAGGAAAACTGTGTCGGCCGTGCAGAGGATAAGTAGTGCTGTGGTACCGATGCACATTCACTTCAAGTCCATAACCCTCACCCAGAAGCATTAGCATATCGTGGACCGTATCCGCCACGCTGTTGGCTTCGGCGGCAGTCGTGGTTTCCAGATCGGGGGGATCAAGCTCAAATCCAGACAAAAAGGATCCGTCCTTCATCAGGATGACACCTTCGTCAATCAGGAATGCCCAGCCTAACAGATCACCGAGCCCCTCGGTGGAGGTGCGCAAGCGGTGCAGGCGATTCACAAACCAGGCTGTACCGGCACCGGTTAGTGTGCCTAGTCCAAAAGTTAGAGGATCCATCAGCGCCACCTCAAAACTCTATCACGCCAGCGACGCTTCACTTCCCTTGCCTGTCGAGAGTAACGGGGAACGTACCTCATCGCCCGCGGAACCACAACCATAAAGAATGGATCTTTTTCGAATAACTTCCGCAGGAATGGGAGGAGTATGACGTATGCGAGTGCACAGCCCGCCAGTACCTTGGGATCCAGACGAGCAGCGATGCCCATGGTCACCATGACCAGCGTTAATAAGAGGAACGCGTCCTGCGGCAGTCCACCCATGCTCGGTCGCCGTTGAAGCGATACATGTACAGGGGCTGTGTCCAGTGCTTTGTCTACAGCAGACATCAGATAACCGCCCCCTGAAAGGAAAAGAACTCACTGATCTGAACGGCCCCGAAAATGATCACCGCCCCCAACACCGTACGGCCGAGGATTTCGCCGGCTCGACTGGACCGGGTTATCCACCAAGCGAGTCCGCCCAGAACAATGATCAAAAGAAATGCCGCCGTAGCAAGATCACCGGTCAGTAACCCGACGATCTTGGATACCGTGGAGGTTGCAACCCGGACGCCTCCGATGCCGCTGGCATCGGCGACGACCGGAAATAAAATTGTTGCGGTCGCTATCGCGGTTGCAACCGATAGATATTGTACTCGCTGGAAGAATGTGTGCATTGCCGTATGATTGATTTCTCACGGTCTTACACACAGTTGGTAAGATTTAGAAACAGCTGATATGCTACAATTTGAGCAAAATTAATGCACGAATGTAGATTGCAGAGCGTGTGGATGTGTTGTTTGCAATCTCCGGGGCTGTATTCAGTGTAGCTGCTCTTGGATCACGCTAATGGATGAAGGTCACCGTGCATCCCGCTGTACTACCCGTGGGGTTGTGTGTAGCCAACTCCCGCAGATCGTGAGAGCACCCTTGCGGTCATTCCTGCCAATAGAGTTCCGGACGGCTGATATCCAGTTCCAAGACCGCCTCCTTGTTGTAGCAGGATACTTGGCTAGCCGCCGAACTGTGACTGACACTGATAACTATATATCGGTGCGGTTGCAGATACCGAGGAACGCGCCGCTCAACTGCTGCAGGTACAGACGGGGTCTATGGAGCTGATAGTAACCCATACTCCCTCACGCAGATTATCCTCACCAACCTGAACGACTGTTTGGATAGGCTGAAAAGAGCATTCCCTTATTTGGCTGAAATAGTGAGCGAAACGCTCTCAATAAGTGCTCATGGATCTACTCGCCAGCCCAGCACATGGCTCGAATCTCCACTGATACGCGCTTCCTCGGGAAGCCGGACCAGCTTCACAAATGCCTCTGAAGCTAACTTACCATCGGCCAAATAAATCATGCATTGGGCCTGACCATAACGGTCACTTAAATATTCCCGTCTGGCAATTATATGTAGCGGCTCCTCAATAGGAACCGGATGCCGGTACTTGACGTCAAGTCGCACGGACATCATAAAAGCATGCATATCCGCAATCAGGGAAATACGTCCTGCAATCTCATCCAGAATTGACGCCTGAACACCACCGTGCACGATACCCGGATAGCCCTGAAACAACGCAGGGATAGTATAATGTGACTCGACAACATCGTCCCCGTTGTCGTAGAAAGTCATGTAGAGACCACGCGGATTGTTTCGTCCACACACGAAACAGTGATCGCTGTTCGGTTGCTTTTTCACACTCAGACGGCCTTAACCTCGGTGACCAAATCTGATACCGAATCTTTTGCATCTCCAAAGAGCATGCGTGTGTTCGACTCAAAGAAGAGCAGGTTGGGTACACCTGAGTATCCCGGGCGCATGCTCCGCTTGAGAAAGATCACTGTCTTTGCCTGATCCACATTCAGGATCGGCATTCCGTAGATCGGGCTTGACTGATCATGGCGTGCGGCAGGATTCACGACATCATTGGCCCCAACAACGAGTGCAACATCAGTGGATTCAAATTCACGGTTGATGTCATCCATCTCAAACAGCAAATCGTAGGGCACATTCGCTTCCGCCAGAAGCACATTCATATGCCCCGGCATACGTCCAGCTACGGGATGAATGGCATATTTGACCTCCACTCCGTGCTCCTGTAGCACATCAGCCAGTTCGCGTACCTGATGCTGGGCTTGCGCTACCGCCAGTCCATAACCCGGCACAATAATTACCTTGCGGGCATAGCTGAGCAAAATCGCCGTGTCATCCGCTGTAGTGGACGTGATCGTCCGTCCGTCTGCCAGCTGTTTTGCGCCATCACTTGAATCATCTGAATCACCACCAAACCCTCCGACCAGTACATGCCACAACCTGCGATTCATTGCAACACACATGATTCCGGTCAGCATCATTCCCGAAGCCCCAACGAGCGCACCGCTAATAATCAAAACTGTGTTGGATAACACAAAACCGGTTGCTGCCGCAGCCAGCCCAGACATTGCATTAAGGAACGCCACAATAACCGGCATATCTGCACCGCCAATGGGGAGAACCAGCAGTATCCCCAGAGTCAACGATAAGCCGGCAAGGATTATGATCAATGAGATCATATCCCCGCCTAGGACGATCCAAACGATAGAACCCACAATGGCAGCTGCACATGTGGCCAGAACAATGTATCGGCCCGTGAACTGAATGGGGTTTCCTGACATCTTCCCACTGAGCTTCAGGAAAGCGATAAAACTGCCGGAAAAGGTGACCATGCCCACGAGAATACTCAAATAGGCACCGAGATTGTTGACTGGATCTGCAAATTCAAGCTGTTGCTCCACCATCCGGGCTATCTCTGCACCAGCCACCAGTGCTGAGGCTAACCCACCAAAACCATTGAAGGCGGCCACCAACTCCGGCATACCGGTCATTTTCACGCGCTTCGCCATGACCGCCCCCAAAAAACCACCAACTACCAAGCCGCCAATCATCTCTGCGGGGGTCAGGATTTTTTGGCTGAACAACGTAGCCACAATGGCCAAAAGCATCCCGATTGCTGCGAGACGGTTACCCCACCGTGCAGTTACAGGAGACTGCAATTTTTTTAAACCCTGAATAAAAAGTATTGCCGCTATGAGATAGGCCCCGGCAATGAATCCTGTACTAAGCATCCTGGGATTTCTTCTTGAACATTTCCAGCATCCGATCGGTGACCATAAATCCTCCCACTACATTAATGGTTGCAGCAATCAGAGCTATAACACCGATCCACTTTGCCCATACTCCCCCTACCATCCCTGCCGAGACCAGCGCACCAATAATTGTGATCCCACTTATGGCATTGGACCCAGACATGAGTGGAGTATGCAGCGTCTGTGGGACCTTGCTTAGCACCTCACGTCCAATAAACATGGACAATACAAAAAACGTCGTATACGGAAGCATCGTTTTTAACTGTCGATCAGACTGCGGACACGCTCATGCACTACCTGCCCTTCGTGACAGACACAAGCAGACTTGAAAATCTCATCCTCAAAATTCGCCCTAAAAACTCCATCCTCCACAAACTCACCTATCATCGCTGATACCGTCCGAGCATACAAAAAACTGGCATCTGTCGGCACAGTGGATGGAAGATTGGTATACCCAATAATTTGCACGTCATGATGTGTCGTGACGCTGTCCGGCGCGGTCAGCACACAATTACCTCCACTGGCCGCGGCCAAGTCGACAATGACACTGCCGGGTTTCATGGCTTTTACGGCCGCCTCGCTCACTAAAGTTGGCGCCCTGCGTCCTGGGATCAACGCTGTGGTAATGACAACATCCGAGTTGGCTAGATGGGGCACAAGCAGTTCTACCTGCTGCTCTGCCTTCGCGGCCATCAATGCCTTGGCATAGCCACCTTTATCCTGCATATCCTCCATTTCCAGATCCAGCTCAACGAACTGCGCTCCGAGGCTCTTGACCTCCTCTCTGGCAGCTTCGCGAATATCGTAACCCCATACACGAGCACCAAGCCTGCGGGCTGTGGCGATTGCCTGCAACCCTGCCACACCCGCCCCTAAGATCGTTACGTTGGCTGGACGGACTGTTCCCGCTGCGGTTGTTAACAGAGGGAAGAATCTCGGAAGCCGGTTAGCGGCAATCAGTGTAGCTTTGTAGCCCGCCAATGAGGCCATTGCACTCAGTGCATCCATCTTCTGTGCCCGCGATATCCTAGGTACCAGCTCCATCGCGAGAGCAGTTACCCCCTGGTCGGCTAACCGGGCAATCCGCTCAGGTACATCAAGCGGCTGCATAAACCCGACCACTATAGCCCCCGAAGGTAATCGGACGATCTCTTCGTCAGAGGGCGGGGCAACCAACGCGAGTATATCAGACTCCCACGCTTCCGTTTCCGATACAATCCGGGCCCCTGCTTCACTAAAAGCGTCATCACTAATTCCGGCTTCTCGACCGGCGTTCGACTGTACAAGAACCTCCAGACCCTTTTTGGACAACGCTGAAACGACCTGGGGCACGAGTGCCACGCGACGTTCGCCTGGTGTTGAAGCTCGAACCGTCCCTAATGTCATAGATCAGAAATTTTCAAAGCCCAATATACTAATGATTGGCGGCTATTCTTGAAATTTGTGCGCAATTGGTTAGCCATTGCGTTGCTCAAAATCTTTCATAAAGTCAACCAATACCTCTACCGATTCAAGAGAGCAGGCATTGTATATGGATGCACGCATACCACCTACCGAACGATGCCCTTTGAGTGCAATCAGTCCGTGCCCAGCCGCCCGCTCAATAAATGTTGCTTCCAGTTCCTCCTTGGCCAGGCGGAATGTTACATTCATGAGAGACCTGGACTTAGTCTCTGCAGTACCTCTGTAGAACTCACTGCTATCAATAGCACTGTACAAAAGATCTGCTTTTCTTCTGTTCGCTGTCTGAATTCCAGGTATGCCTCCTGCGCCTTCCAGCCAACGAAGCACCTTTTCCACAATGTAAATTGCGAATACCGGAGGGGTGTTGAAGCATTTTACCGCATGTGTCCCATAGTCCAACATTGTCGGCAGGTTCGTGTTACGTTTTTCCAGGAAATCGTCTCTAACCAAAACGATCGTAACCCCGGCAGGACCGATATTCTTTTGAGCTCCGGCATAAATCAGGCCATAACGTTCCTGTTCAATTGGACGGCTAAGGAAGTCACTTGATGCGTCACAAACCAATGGACAACTTACGTCTGGAGTGTACCGAAACTGCGTTCCGTAGACCGTGTTATTGGACGTAAAATGAACATAGGCATCTCGGGAATCCAGATCCCAATGAGCGGGGTCGGGGATATGGTTAAATGCAGCATCCGCACTCGAAGCTACTACTCGTCCATTACCAATCCGTACAGCTTCCGCATGTGCTTTTTTGGCCCAGGTTCCAGTCAACAGATAACCCGCCTGTCCCCTTGGGGGAAGAAAGTTTAAGGCTACCTGATGGAATTGCATTGACGCACCGCCTCCCAAGAACAAGATATGCCAGTCGGTCGTGAGGCCAAGAAGGCTTCGGATCCGCTCGCGGGCAGAGGCTTCAACCTGCATATAGGACGGCGATCTATGGGATATTTCCATAACCGACGCACCCGTCTCCCGATACACGGGTAACTCATTGTGCACGTCTTCAAGAACCGGCAAAGGTAATGCACCGGGGCCAGCCGAAAAATTATGCAAGCGCCCGGTTCTATGTGATCTCATTGGGTTTAGATTTTGATTTGAGAAACAGCCAATACATCCTGAATGCCTTCAAGCAGACCTGTTAGTTCTTTTGGGGGAGTACCCACTAGACGAATTCTAGCAACGGCGGCATGTATGGGCCCGGTAAAAACGTGATTTTCCATCTCCTGTACATTGAGGTTGCACTTTCGCACAACATCCAGAACCTTGGCGAGCACACCAACCTTATCCAAATGCCGAACAGTCAGCAGATGTGTCGCAGAAGACTGCACCGCAATATTTATGCAATTTGGCACAACGCTACTATTGGCATATGTATTGATAACACGTACGGCTTCAGCTCCTGTAGCCTCTTGTGCCTGCATCGTTGATGCTCCAATATGGTGCGTAAGGTAAACCGATCGATGGTTGCGAAGACTAGTTTCCAGTGCGCCTTTCTTATAGGATGGCTCTCCTGCAAATACATCAAGCCCAGCCCGAATACCCTTGTTATCCAAGGCAGCAAGTAACGCATTTTCATCAACTACACTGCCACGTGTCGTATTGATAAAGAAAGCCCCAGATTTCATAGCCGAAAAAAAGTCCGCATCAGCAAGGTGGTGCGTCTGTTGTGTTGCCGCTACGTGTAGAGACACGATATCAGCCTGTGAAGCTACTTTAATTGGGCTATCCGCATATGTTACGCCGAATGCTATTGCATCGTCGGGGGTGAGCGAACGGCTCCAGGCGATAACTCTAAGCCCCATACCCTGTGCCATCAGAGCAACTAGTCGTCCAATTTGCCCCATACCCACAATCCCCAATACCCGATCCTTAAGTCCTCGGGCTTTTGCATACTTGCCTTTTTCCCATTGACCCGCACGAGCATCCGAAACATTGTCTGCAATCTGCCGATCCAACGAAACCATGAGGCCGATGGTTAATTCGGCAACTGCACTGGAGTTTTTGCCTGGACAATTGGCTACGAATATACCCCGCTCAGAAGCTGCTTCTACATCAATTGAATCATAGCCGGCTCCCGCCCGCACGATTAATTCCAGTGATGATGCAGACTCCAGCATCTTTCGTGTCACTTTGGTTGAGCGCACCACCAACGCCTCGATCGAATGCTTCGTCAAAGCCTCCTGCAACTCGTCATCCGAGCAAATTTCAATAACCACTATATGCCCCGATTCCCTCAAAGCTTTGATACTGCTTTCAGGTAGTTTGTCGGCAATAAGTACGCGCATGGCTATTTCAGAATCGATGTATAAGAAGTCCACTACGGAGCTTGGGTTCAAACCAGGTTGATTTGGGGGGCATAAGCTCACCCGCATCTGACACATCCAAAAGCTGGTCCATGCTGGTTTCAAACATTGAGAAAGCAACCGTTCCAGGCGTTTGGTCGACGTGGTTTACGAGCCCTTCAACACCCCGACTCCCACCTATAAAAGTGATATTTGGATCTGTGCGCTGGTCGATTATTCCCAGGAATGGTTCCAGAATAAATTCCCCCAAACGGGCAACATCCAGACCATCAGCCACACCAGAACGTCTGGTTGGGGGTAATGTGATTGTATGCCATGCTCCATCTGCATAGAGAGAGACCTCTCCCCGTGCGGCCGGTACCTCCCTTCCACTTGCTTTCTCAAGCACACCAAGAGAACCAATCTTCTCAATCAACTCACGCACATCAGGTACACGAACCACCCGGTTGTATGGCATAATATACATATTGCTCACGGGGAAACAGACCGCAGGAAAAAAATCGCTGTCTGGTAATCTCTGTTCAGACCATGCCTGCCATGCAGCCTCACAACGATGGTGTCCATCGCCTATATATAGTGCGCTGACGTCAGCAAAAGCCTCCAAAACAGGTTCGTGGTCGGAGAATTTCCAAATAGTATGCTGGATTCCATCCTCCGCTGTAAAATCAAATAGGGGCTCTCCCTCTGTAGCCTCAGTCATCAAGCTCGTAACGGAGGCATCATCCCTGAACATTAAGATTACCGGCTCCGCATGTGCACGTTGCGCGAGGATATGCTTAGTTCGATCAGCCACTTTGGGGGGGCGGGTATTTTCGTGCTTCAGAATGATCCCTCGCTTGTATTCCTCCACCGAAACCAGACCATAAATACCAACTTGCTCATGCTCTCTCATCCGAAGCCGATACAGATACAGTGCCGGAGTAGCCTCTTGGCAGCTGTAATCACCCATGGCAAAACAATGCAGGTTCTCTGCTCCTTTGTTGTACACAGCATTATCGTACTCGTCTATACCTGGGTTTAGGTCAATTTCTGGGCGGATAATGTGAAGAAAACTATGTGGATGTCCTTTTGCCAACACACGCGCCTCGCTCGCATCGACGACGTCGTAAGGTACGGAAGCTACTTGTCCAGCTACTTCAGGAAGAGGCCTGAGTGCGGCAAAGGCTTTGATTAGGGCCATTTGATCAAGGAGTAAGTATTTCTATGGGTTTCCAAAAAATCAGACAGGACGGCCCGAATTGGACAGCCCGCTGGTTGAACAAACAGGACGACTAGCTGTGCCAATTAAACTGCAAAAAACCGGAACCTTCCTCATTTCTCTGCCGTAGAACCCCTTGCTACCGCGGGGTGGAGCAGTGGTAGCTCATCGGGCTCAGATTGCCGCCTTCGTTTGCTGGGGTACGCTACCTCAACAAGCATGAGTAACGAAGGGGGTTTTGGGCTGCGCGCGAATGGAAACTGGCGCGTGAATTTCTGTCAAATTCGGGGAAGCCTGTTGCGTGGTGATCCCGAGCCAAGCCCCTCTAAGGGGGGAAGGTGTAGAGACTTGACGGCAGACCCCTAACGGTTCAGCCGAGGGTGAAGAGAAAGTCCAGACCACAAACGATCCTGTTCCGCGGGATCAGCGGTGAAAGCCGTAGTTGGTAAGCATAACCCGAAGGTCGCGGGTTCGAATCCCGCCCCCGCTACAACTAAAACCGACATTCCCTTGGGAGTGTCGGTTTTTTTGTGCCATTGTGGTTACAGCATTACCCTGAGGCGCGTATCCTTGGCATCATGCATGCTGGCCTCCTACACCACTGTAGTCTTATGCAGCTGTAACCGAGAAAGGTCTTCGAATTTTTGGCTCTTTATCTTTTTAGGACGAGCCATAAAACTAGGGAGGGGTTGTTCTCGTGAGAACAACCCCTCCCTTTTCTAGTCGTGCTCGACGACTAAATTTCGAATACGGTTCGCTACAGCTGTGCTGATACTGTAATGAACTGAATGTTGTCGAAATAATCAGTCGGAACCATAGAGTAATCTAGGGTTATCTCGGTCCCAGCAAAATCCAACTGTAACCCACCACCAAAGGAGTAACCCTTGTAGAAGGTCTCGTTGTTCTGACGGGTATACTCGTAACCACCACGCACGTAGAGCACGTTCCTGAATCCAAGCTCAAGGGCACCGCTGAATTCATCATCCTCAAAACTGTTTGACCGGAAATTACCCAGTAGCGTCGCTGATGCCCCCGCAACCATCTCGCGCTCGTAGGCAACCCCAAAATTGAGCAGTGTCGGATACTGAACGCCTTCAGATTCAAGTTGAACAGTATTAACACTGGCATCACTAGGTTGATCGGGCAGCCGCACACGGCGTCCAAGGCCTGTGCCGGAATACTGGAGCTCATTGCCAATATTCTTAAGGGCAACGCCCAAGCGCAAGCCCGTTTCACCGACCACGTAAGTCATACCCGCGTCGAACACGATGCCACTAGCCGTTAGATCGTCAATAGTGTGATTGACGATCTTGAGCGTCGCACCAGCCGCAATGCGGTCTGTGAGCGTCCGTGCGTAGGTTAACCCTACATTGATGAAGGATACTCGGAAAGTGGCCTCTGTCTTCTCGGGGTTGAGCTCAGTTTGCCGGTAGATATCCCCCATATCCCATGCCGATATGGCTAGGGCCACGTTGTTATCCCCGAACCGCTGCCCTAACGCGAAGTAGTTTACTCCAATGTCGTCAACGTACTGAAGCCGACTAAAGAGTGCAGACGTGCTTCGGTTGTTTGTCAACCCAGCCGGGTTCGCATATAGTGCCTCAAGTCCATTCATCTGAGAGAGAACACTTGTGGTAGCACCTCCGAGTGCACTGTAGCGTGCGGTGAGCGGCACTAACAACTCTGCTGCACCGTTCGTACCCGCCCGGTTTGTGTTAGGTTTGTCGATACCACCACCAAGATCGGTCACACCTTGGGCGAATACGGTACCACCGCTCATGAGTACCAGTCCAGTTACCGCCAGGATTCCAGCACTCAGTTGAAAGAAACGTCGATAAGTTTTCATGTCTCGCTAATGTTTTCTGTGCTATGGATGTTGTCACACTGGCCGGCGGACATTTCAGCCGCCGACCAAATGCGAGCTTAGTACACGTTCAGCTGAATGCGTTTTTTGACTACGGCGAATTTCATGGTATGCGAGCCCACGCCGGGGACTTCAACATGAATCAGATACATCCCACTCGCTATGGGCAGATTCTGATCCGTCGCCAAATTCCATGAAATGGTGGCCACACCGGGCGATTGCTTATTGATCGTCTTAATAAGCGTACCGTTGAGCGTAAACACACGTATAGTCGCTACGTCGGGCAGATTCGTGAAGCGCACCTCATCAGTGAGCTGACTCACCTCGTAGGAAGACGATCCCTTGTACGGGTTCGGCACAATTCCAATATCCTCCAAGCGGAGTTGTTTGGTTGCGAGGTCAAACTCCGTCGCAGCATA
>LXNI01000382.1_pt1 | contig 52904 bp, 50 predicted proteins | sample 809091 | NCBI WGS metagenome assembly LXNI01 (sample SAMN04870527, study PRJNA318959) | sponge metagenome | biome: 01000161; feature: marine sponge reef; material: water | host: Sarcotragus foetidus | place: Greece: Milos, Mediterranean Sea | collected 2013-05-29 | depth 5-7 m
CGCCCGCTGCTCTCAGTCGCGCGATATTGTCAGGATACGCGGGCCGTCCGCCCGCGAAGCTCGCGGAGCCCGCGACCAGCACGTCGGCGCCTGCCGCGCATGCCGGGCCCGCCGTCTGCTCGTCGATGCCGCCATCGACCGAGAGGTCTACGGCCCGCCCGCTTGCGTCGATGAGCGCCCTCAGCGCTTCGATCTTGCCGAGCTGGCTTTCTATGAACTTCTGGCCGCCGAAGCCGGGATTGACGCTCATCACCAGCACGAGATCGACGTCGCCCAGAACCTGCTCGACGTCATGAATGGGCGTCACCGGGTTGAGCGCGACCCCCGCCCGCTTGCCCATGCCCTTGATGCGCTGGAGCGTCCTGTGCAGGTGCGCGCCCGCCTCGGCGTGAACGGTGATGCAATCGGCGCCGGCCTCGGCGAACGGCTCGATGTAGGGATCGGGCGGCGTGACCATCAGATGGACGTCGAAGGGTCGCACGCTATGCGGCCGGAGCGCGGCTACCACGCCTGCACCGATGGTGAGGTTCGGCACGAAGTGGCCGTCCATCACGTCGACGTGCAGCCAGTCGGCGCCGGCATCCGAGATCGCTCGAACCTCCTCGCCCAGGCGCGAGAAGTCGGCCGCCAGAACGGACGCCGCGATCCGAAGCTCCTGCTGCATGGCCGGGTCTGGTACCAGCTTAGCCAAGGTGCCGCAAGCGTGCGGCGTAGAAGCCGTCCATTCCGCCCTCTTCCGCCCAGTGGCAGGGGAGCGTGCGCAGGTCGCCGGCCCCCGTCACAGCATCGTCCAAGCCTGCAAGCTCGTCCCGCCGCACCGGCAGGCGCGCGAACCCCGGCGACGCCGCGAGGAACGCGTCCACCTGGCGCTCGCACTCCTCCGGCTGGAGCGAGCAGCTCGCGTAGACCAGGAGCCCCCCCGGCGCCACCATGGCGGCGGCGCGCGCCAGCAGCCGGCCCTGCAAGGCGGCGAGGCGTGCCACGTCGGCCCGGCTGCGGCCGTGCGGAATATCAGGGTGCCGCCTGATCGTGCCGGTCGCCGAGCACGGTGCGTCGAGGAGCACTGCGTCGGCAGGCGCCGGAGGGCGCCACTCCAGCGCATCGGCCTCGACGATCTCGGCCTCCAGCCCGAGCCGCGCCAGGTTCTCTCTGAGCCGGGCGAGGCGGGGGGCGGAGCGGTCGAGGGCGGTCAGGCGTGCGCCGGCAGCCGCGAGCTGCGCGGTCTTGCCGCCGGGCGCTGCGCCGATCTCCAGCACCTGCTTGCCCGCCACCGGGCCGAGCAGCCGGGCCGGCAGGGCCGCCGCCGCATCCTGCACCCACCATGCGCCCGCCTCGTAACCCTTGAGCCGCGTCACGTCGCCGGCGCCGCGCAGCCGCAGGGTGCCGCCGGGCAGGCGTTGCGCCCCGAGGGCCGCGCACAGTTCTTCCGCCGGGCGCTGCGCGTCGCTGACCGGCGAGAGGTCGAGCGGGGGCTCGCCCAGATGGGCCTCGGCGATGGCCCGGCAGCGCTCCGCGCCGTAAGCGTGCGTCCAGCTCTGCCAGAGCCAGTCGGGAGTATTGAGCCGGGTCGCATCGAGGCCGGCGATCGCGCCGTGCTCGCGGCTTGCCCGGCGCAGCACGGCGTTGACGAGCCCGCGATAGGGCTGGAGCCGCGGCCCTTGCGCGAGCGCCACGGTGCTCGCCACCGCCGCGTGGGGCGCCGTTTCGAGGAAGGCCAGTTGGGCGACGCCGAGCCTGAGCACGTCCTGCACCGCGCCGCGTCGCGCCGGCAGCGGGCGCTCCATGAGGCCGGCCAGAAAGGCATCGATCTGGCCGACGCGGCGGAGCGTCGTGAGCAGCAGCAGGCGCGCGAAGGCGACGTCGCGCGGGGAGAGCTCATCCAGCCCCGGTGTCCCGCCCAGCGCCTGGTCGAGGGTGCGGCCCCGGCGCAGGATCGCGCCGAGCGCATGGGCCGCGACCGCCCGCGCGCCCTGCGGCGGGCTACTGGTCGACGACAAAGCCGTCGCGGTGAGGGCGCATGGTGACCGGGCGCTGGATCGGCGGCCGCCGCTCCGCCGCGTCCGGCGCGATTGCCACGCCGAGGCCCGGCACGTCGGGGATGGCGACGAAGCCGTCCTCCATGGGCGGCACGCCCGTGACCACGTCCGAGCCGAGGAGCGCGAGGCTGGTCTCCATCTTCAGCGCCTCGAAGCCGGTCGTGTACTCCTGGATCGCGAAGTTGGGGATCGCGGCGGCGAGGTGCAGGCAGGCGGCGAGGCCGAGCGGCGAGAGCGGGTTGTGCGGCGCCACCATGACGTGATGGGCCTCGGCCATCGCCGCCACCTTGCGGGCACCGGTGATGCCGCCGCAGAGCGCCACGTCCACGCGCGCGAAGCCCGCGCCGTTGCGTGCGAAGAGGGCGCGGAAGTCGTGCAGGGAGGCATAGCGCTCGCCGGTCGCGATCGGCGCATGCACGCGTCTGGCGACCTCGGCCATGGCGTCCGGGTTCTCGGGCCGGATCGGATCCTCGCACCAGTAGGGCAGATAGCGCTCGATGCGCGGGATGAAGTCGATGGCCTCGGCGGGCGTGAGCCTGCGGTGCAGCTCCAGCAGCATGTCGACCTCGGGGCCGAGCGCCTCGCGCACCCGGCGCACGGTGTCTGCAGCGCGGCTCATGTGAGCCACGTGGGGAGCGAAGAAAGGCTCCTCCTCGCGCTCGTCGAGGAACGGATTGATGTGGCCGACCGCGTTGAAGCCGGCCTCCTTCAGCGCGACGCAGTTCTCCACCAGCTCGTCCGTGGTCTTTCCGTAGGCGTGGCCGTAGACGCGTGCCAGGCTTCGGCACGGCCCGCCGAGGAGCGAGTGAACCGGCACGCCCAGCGCCTTGCCCTTGATGTCCCAGAGCGCGATGTCGATGGCCGCGATGGCGCCGTTGATCGCGCCCCCCTGGAAGTGGTTGAAGCGGTGCATGAGGTTCCAGTGGCGCTCGATGGGCCCCGGATCCTCGCCCACGAGGTGGCCGGCGAAGGTCTCGATGGCCGCGCGCGAAGCCGCGAGATGCCCCCAAGTGCCCGATTCGCCGAGCCCGGTGATGTCGGCGTCGGTCTCGACACGTACGAACAGGAACTGGCCGATCGAGACCGGCGTCACTGCGGTGATCTTCATAGGCGCTCCCATCGCGGGGCTAGTCCGCCGGTTCCAGCCGGAGCAGCATGCCGTCGGGGTGGTCAGTGAGCAGGTAGATGAGGCCGTCCGACCCCTGGCGCACGTCGCGGATGCGCTCTTCCAGGTCTTCGAGCATGCGCTCCTCCGCGACGGCCTTACCGCCCGCGACCTCGAGCCGCACCAGCAGCTCGCCCGAGAGCGCGCCGGCGAAGAAGCTCCCCTGCCAGGCGGGGAAGCGGTCTCCGTCGTAGATCATCAGCCCTGATGGCGAGATCGACGGCACCCAGTAGTGCACCGGCTGGGCCATCCCCTCCTTGTGGGTGCCTTCGCCGATCTTGAAGCCCATGTAGCTCTTGCCGTAGGTGATGACGGGCCAGCCGTAGTTCACCCCCGCCTCGATCAGATTCAGCTCGTCGCCACCCTTGGGCCCGTGCTCGATGGCGTAGATCCGCCCCGTCGCGGCGTCGCGCGCCATCCCCTGCGGGTTGCGGTGGCCGACGGAATAGAGCTCGGGCCGCGCGCCCGCGATGCCCACGAAGGGGTTGTCCGCCGGCACGCTGCCGTCATCGTGCAGGCGGATGACGCTGCCCGCCGGATCGCCCAGGTCCTGGGCGCGGTCGGTATCGCCGCGCTCGCCGGCGGTGACGAAGAGATAGCCGTCGGAGAACACGAGGCGCGAGCCGAAGTGGCGGCCGCCGTCGTCGCGCGGCAGGGCGACGTAGATCTCCTCCACGTCTTCGAGCCGGTCACCTGCGAGCCGGCCGCGCGCGACCGCCGTGGCCGCGTCGTCGCCGTCATCGCTCGGGCTCGCGTAGGAGAGGTAGATGAGGCCGTTCTCACCGAACTCCGGATGCAGCGCCACGTCGAGCAGCCCGCCCTGGCCGTCCGCCCACACCGCGGGCACGCCGGCGACCGGCTCGGGCACCAGCCAGCCGTCGACCACGATGCGGAGCCTGCCCGAGCGCTCGGTCACCAGCATCCGCCCGTCGGGCAGGAAGGCGAGGGCCCAGGGGTGCTCCAGCCCGTCCGCCACCTTGACCAGGTGGAAGCGCTGCTCGGCGCTCTCGTAGGTGCCGAGCCGCTCGGCCGCAGCGAGCGGGCCGGTCCCGGCGAGCCAAACGAGCGCCATCGCGAGCAGCGCCCACGCGGCGCCTGTGCGTCGTGCCCCTTTACCGCGCGCCTTGATCATCGCCTGCCTTCATCGCCGGTGCGTGGAACCTATCACCGCGCGGCGCAGGCGTGCCAGTGGCCGCGCCGGTCGCGGGGTTGCGGCAACGGGCGGCTTGGGCCACCGTGCCCTGTCAGGACCAAGCGACAGGATTGCGCGCCATGACACGGCAGCTCAGCCCCGCCCTGCTGCAACGGGACCGCTCGGCCCTCGTCGTCATCGACATGCAGGAGCGCCTCATGCCCGCCATCGTCGAGGCGGACGCGGTGACCCGCGCGGCTGGCATCCTGATCGAGGCGTCGCGGCAGCTTGACGTGCCTGTGGTCGTCACCGAGCAGTATCCGAGCGGCCTCGGCCCTACCGTCGATACCATCTCAAGCCGCCTCCCCAACGGCGCGCCGGTGGTGGAGAAGATGACCTTCAGCGCGGCGCGCAATTTCGATTTCGCGTCGCGGATCGACGGTTTCAAGGCCGAGGGCCGCGATCACATCGTGATCTGCGGGGTCGAGAGTCACGTCTGCGTGATGCAGACGGCCGCCGACCTCGACGCGCAGGGCTGCACCGTCCATATCGTGGCCGACGCCTGCAGCTCGCGTGCGCCCGCCAGCAAGGAGGCCGCGCTCGCCCGCTTCGGCGCGCTGGGGATCTCCTGCGTGACCACCGAGATGGTGGTGTTCGAATGGCTGGAGGTGGCCGGCACGCCGGAATTCAAGGCCGTCTCCCGCCTCGTCAAGTAGACCCGCGCCAATGGCCGCCCGCTTGCTACGCCTCTCGCCAGCAGGGGGCGGATCGTGCTGACGCGCCGGACCCTGCTCGGCGCGGCTGCCGCGGCGGTTCTGCTTGGCAGTGCAGCGACCCGCGCCACGGCGGCGCAGACCATCCTGGTCGGCGGCGGCGCGGCGGACGCCATCGAGACCCTGGCGGCCCGCCAGATCTGCGCGCTGGTGGACGAGCATGCCGGCCACAAGTACGGCTGCATCCCCCGCACGGCGCCGGGGGCCGCCTTCAACCTTCGCGCCATCGAGATCGGCCTGATGGAGTTCGGCTTCGTGCAGCCCGAGCGCGCGCGCGAGGCCGTCGCCGGGTCAGGCAGGTGGACGGGCGAGCCGCTGGCGAGCTTGCGGAGTGTCTTCGGCCTGCGCCCAGAGGACGTACTGCTGGTGACCGGTGCGGAGGTCGCCGACGATCTCGTCCACGACGTGGTGAGGACCGTCTTCGAGAACCTCGACGTTCTCAGGAACGCCCATCCGGCGCTCGGCGGGCTCCAGCCTGCGGCGATGCTGGAGGGCCTGCCCGCGCCTCTCCACCCCGGGGCCGCGCGCTACTACGGGGAGCAGGGATGGCTGCAAGAGCGGGCATGACGACCGCCCGGGCTCTCTGACCATGCGCCTCTTCTCCAGGCAGCGCGAGCCGGGCATCCGCCGCTCCGACTGGGCGCCGGCGCCCGCGCGCGCGCCCGAGGGCGAGCGCATCTACGCCATCGGCGACATCCACGGCTGCCTCGACCTGCTCAAGATGCTGGTCGCAGCGATCGAGGAGGATCAGCGCGTCCTGCCGCCCGCGCGGCCGACCATTGTGTTTCTCGGCGACTACGTGGACCGGGGCCCGGACTCGTTTGGCGTCATCGACTGGCTATGCGCCCGCCCGCTGCCCGACTTCGAGCGCGTGCACCTGCGCGGCAACCATGAGGAATGGTTCGAGGAATTTCTCGCCGACATCTCGGTCGGGCCGAGCTGGCTCTACTGCGGCGGTGTGGCGACGCTGGCGAGCTATGGCGTCCGCGCGGCTCTCGGCGAGGACGACCCGATGCGGCTCCGCGCGCTGCAGGCGGACCTCGCGGCGGCGCTGCCCGCCTCGCACCGCCGCTTCCTCCGCGCGCTCGACGACTATCACGAGATGGGCGGCTATCTTTTCGTCCATGCCGGCGTCCGGCCCGGCGTTCCGCTCGCCGAGCAGTCGCTCGACGACCTGATCTGGATCCGCGACGCCTTCCTGCACACGACCGCCGACCACGGCCACGTCGTCGTGCACGGCCACACCATCGTGAACGAGGCGCAGGTCTGCCCCAACCGCATCGGCATCGACACCGGCGCCTTCGCCACGAACGTGCTGACCTGCCTCGTACTGGAGGCAGACCGCTATCGCTTAGTTCAGACGGCTTGAAGGCTGTGCCGCGGGCTACGCCGCGGCGTGCGGCGCTATTCCGTCGGCAGGTCCGCCGGCTCCGCGCTGAGGGTGCGGAGATAGGCCAGCACGTTGGCGCGGTTGCCGTCCTTGGAGACCCCCTTGAACGCCATCTTGGTGCCCGGCACGGTGCCCTTGGGATCGGCGATGAAGGCGCTCAGGCGCTCGAAGTCCCAGTTGCCCTCCAGTTCCGCCATGGCGTCGGAGAAGGCGAAGCCCTCGTGGCTCGCGATCGGCCGGTTCACGATGTTCCAGAGATTGGGGCCGACCTTGTTCTTGCCGCCTTCGTCCACGGTATGGCAGGCGGCGCACTTCTTGAACACCTTCTGCCCCTTGGCGGGGTCGGCATCGGCCAGCAGCTCGGCGAGCGACATCGCCGGCATCTCGGGCTCGTCGGCTACTGCCTCGTCCTGCATGGCGTCGTCCTGCTCGAGGCCGGCGACCACGTAGTGGACGACGCGCTCGTGGTGGGCGTGCTCGAGTTTGCCGAAGGCCGCGAGCGAGATGAGCCACGCCGTCATCGCGGTCAAGCCCGCAAAGAGGATCGCGCCGAAAACCTTGTTCAGCTCGTAGGTATTCATGCCGCCCGCTGGAGTGGGTGGAACCGGATCGTCGGGAGCCGACAGGGCGCGAGATTAGCCGCTTCAACCGGCCATGTCCAACCATCGTCGACCCCGTTCATGATCCTCCTCGACAAGCGCGGCCCGGCGGCTTATCTGGCTCAGCGATGAGGGAGACTCGCAGCATCCTGACGCGGGCGAGGGCACGCCGGTGAGCGCCTCCGGCGAGGCGAGGCCGCCGCCCCGCAACCCGGTCGTGCTCATTCCGGCACGCATGGCCTCGCAGCGGCTTCCCGGCAAGCCGCTCGCCGAGATCGCCGGGCGGCCGATGATCGTGCACGTGCTGGAGCGCGCCGAGGCCGCGGCGCTCGGCCCTGTGGTCGTCGCCTGCGCCGAGCCCGCCATCGCCGATGTCGTCACGGGCGCCGGCGGGCGCGCGGTGCTCACCCGCCCCGATCACGCTTCAGGCTCGGACCGGATCTTCGAGGCGCTGCAGGCGATCGATCCGCACGCCCGGCACGATGCCGTGGTCAACCTGCAGGGGGACCTGCCCACCATCGACCCCGCGCTGCCGGCCCGCGCGCTGGCGCTCCTAGCGGACCCCGCCGTCGATGTCGGCACGCTCGCGGCCGAGATCGCCGATCCGGCGGAGCGGACGGATCCGAACGTGGTCAAGGCCGTGGTCTCCCATCGGCCGGGGGAGGCGCAGGGCCGCGCGCTCTATTTCACCCGCGCGACCGCGCCCATGGGCGAGGGTCCGCTCTGGCACCACATCGGCCTCTACGCGTACAGGCGCGACGCGCTCGCCCGCTTCGTCACGCTCCCGCCGAGCCCGCTCGAGCGCCGCGAGCGGCTGGAGCAGCTTCGCGTGCTCGAGGACGGGATGCAGATCGAGGTGGCGTTCGTCGACACGGTTCCGCTCGGCGTCGATACGCCGGCGCAGCTCGAGCAGGCGCGGGCGCTGATCGAGGGCAATGGGGAGTGACGCAAGGATGATCGAGCAGGTTCTGTCGTTCTGGTTCGAACGCCACGAGCCCGAGCAATGGTGGGCCAAGGATCCCGCCTTCGACGAGGCGATCCGCAGCGAGTTCGGCGCGCTCCACGCGAGCGCCGCCAAGGGCGAGCTCTACGACTGGCGCGAAGGGCCGGAAGGCCGCCTCGCCGAGATCATCGTGCTCGACCAGTTCTCCCGCAACCTCTACCGCGACGACGCCAGGGCCTTCGCCTGCGACGGCATGGCGCTCGCGCTGGCGCAGGAGGCGCTGTGCGTGCACGCCGACCGGGCGGTGCCGCTGGAGCGCCGCAAGTTCTTCTACATGCCCTACGAGCACAGCGAATCGCCCCGCATCCACGAGATCGCCGTGACCCTCTTCGAATCTCTGGACGAGCCCGAGAGCCTCGACTACGAGCTGCAGCACAAGGCGATCATCGACCGTTTCGGCCGCTACCCGCACCGCAACGCGGCGCTTGGGCGGACCTCCACGGCCGAGGAGATCGCCTTCCTCAAGACTCCCAACTCGTCGTTCTGACTTGGCACCTCCGCGCTGTTGACGCTCACCCCGGCGGGGGGCATGTTGCGCGCACTTCCCGGCGCGACGGCGCGGCACAGGACGGGGGCTCATGCCTTCCACATCGCTTGAAGCGCGCACACAGCGCGCCGGTCACGCGGACATGGCGAACGCGATCCGCGCCCTTTCCATGGACGCGGTGGAGCAGGCGCGTTCCGGCCATCCCGGCATGCCCATGGGCATTGCCGACGTCGCGACCGTGCTCTTCGGCCGCGTCCTCAAGTTCGATCCCGCCCGGCCCGACTGGCCCAACCGCGACCGCTTCGTGCTGTCCAACGGTCACGGCTCGATGCTGCTCTACGCGCTGCTCTACCTGACCGGCTATCCGGATATCGACATCGACGAGATCCGCAATTTCCGCCAGCTCGGCAGCCGCACCGCCGGCCACCCGGAATACGGGCTCGCCGCCGGGATCGAGACCACCACCGGCCCGCTCGGCCAGGGTCTCGCCAACGCGGTCGGCATGGCGCTGGCGGAGCGCAGCATGGCCGCCCGCTTCGGCGCCGACCTCGTGGATCACCACACCTACGTCGTCTGCGGCGACGGCTGCCTGATGGAGGGCATCAGTCAGGAGGCGATCTCGCTTGCCGGCCACCTCGGGCTGGACCGCCTGATCGTCCTCTACGACAGCAACGACATCTCCATCGACGGCCCCACCAGCCTCGCATTCTCCGACGACGCGCGCGCTCGCTTCGAGTCTGCCGGCTGGCAGACGCAGCAGGTCGACGGCCACGATCCCGAGGCCATCGCCGTGGCGATCGCGGCGGCCAAGGCCGAGCCCCGGCCCTCGATGATCGAGTGCCGCACGGTGATCGGCTACGGCGCGCCGACCAAGGCGGGGACCGCCGCAAGCCACGGCGCGCCGCTTGGCGCGGACGAGATCGCCAGCACCCGCGAGAAACTCGGCTGGTCCCACGCCCCCTTCGCGGTGCCGGATGCGGTCCTCGCCGCCTGGCGCGCCGCCGGCGAGCGGGGAAGGGCGGCACGAGAGGCCTGGGAGGCGCGCCGCGCCGCTCTCGAAGAGGGCCGCCGCAGCGAATTCGACGCCGCCGTGGCGGGCGACCTGCCGGCCGATCTCTCGGAGGCGCTCGCCGAGCTGAAGCGGACCTTCGCCGAGGAGGCGCCCACCATCGCCACGCGGGTCGCGAACAAGCAGACGATCGGCGCCATCGCCGACGCCTTGCCGTCCCTCATCGGCGGCTCGGCGGACCTCACCGGCTCCAACGGCACCAAGACCGACGAACTCGTGCCGATCGCGCCCGGCGACTACGGCGGCCGCTACCTCTATTACGGCGTCCGCGAGCATGCCATGGGCGCGGTGATGAACGGCATGGCGCTCCACGGCGGCGTCATCCCCTTCGGCGGCACCTTCCTCACCTTCACCGACTACTGCCGGCCGGCAATCCGGCTGTCCGCACTCATGGAGCTCCGCGTCATCTACGTGATGACCCACGATTCCATCGGCCTCGGCGAGGACGGGCCCACCCATCAGCCGATCGAGCACCTGGCCAGCCTGCGCGCGATGCCCAATCTGCTGCTGTTCCGGCCGGCCGATGCCGTCGAGACGGCGGAATGCTGGGAGCTTGCGCTCGCCAACGCCGAGCGTCCCTCGGTGCTGGCGCTCACCCGCCAGGGCGTGCCGTGTCTCAGAACGGGCGAAGGGGGCAACGGCGCGAAGAATGCCTGCGCGCGGGGCGGCTACGTGCTGCGCGAAGCGAGCGTTGGGACACCCCGTGTCGTCCTGTTCGCCACCGGCTCGGAATGTGCGATCGCCGAGGAGGCGCGGCAGGCGCTGGAGGCAGATGGCGTGCCGACGCGGCTGGTCTCGCTCCCCTGCTGGGCGCTGTTCGACGAGCAGGAGACCGCCTATCGCGAGAGCGTTCTGGGCTGCGACGATACGGTGCGGGTCGCGATCGAGGCCGCGAGCACCCTCGGCTGGGAGCGCTACGTGGGCCCCGCCGGCGCCATCGTCGGGATGCGGGGCTTCGGCGCCTCCGCACCTGCCAAGGACCTCTACGCCCACTTCGGCATCACGGCCGACGCCGTCGTCGCCGCGGCCAAGGCGCGGCTGTAGAGCGCTCCAGGCGGGCGCAGGCCGTGCCCGCCGGCATCGCGGTTGACCGCTGCGGGCCGAGCCGATAGCAAGGCGCGGCATCTCAGTTATCGGAGGAAGCATGACGGTTCGTATCGCCATCAACGGATTCGGGCGGATCGGCCGCAATATCCTGCGCGCGATTCACGAATCCGGCCGTACCGATCTCACCGTCGTCGCCCTCAACGACCTGGGCGACGTGGAGACCAACGCCCACCTGCTGCGCTACGATTCGGTCCACGGGCGCTTCCCCGGCACCGTCGCGGTGGCGGACGGCTCCATCGACATCGGCGCAGGCCCCATCCAGGTGCTGAGCGAGCGCGATCCCGCGCAGCTGCCCTGGGCCGACCTCGGCATCGACGTGGCGCTGGAATGCACCGGCATCTTCACGGCACGGGAGAAGGCGGCGGCGCATCTGCAAGCGGGCGCGCGGGCGGTGCTGATCTCCGCGCCCGGCACTGATTCCGACCTCACCGTGGTCTACGGCGTCAATCACCGGGCGCTCACGGCGGAGCACCGCGTCGTCTCCAACGCGTCGTGCACCACCAACTGCCTGGCGCCGGTCGCCTCCGTGCTGCACGACGCCATCGGGATCGAGAGCGGCTTCATGACCACGGTCCATGCCTACACGCTGGACCAGCCCGTGCTCGACACGCTGCACAAGGACCTGCGGCGCGCGCGGGGCGCGGCGGGCTCGATGATCCCCACCTCCACCGGCGCTGCACGCGCCGTGGGCCTCGTGCTGCCCGCGCTCGCCGGCAAGCTCGACGGCACCGCGGTCCGGGTGCCGACCGCCAACGTCTCGATGGTCGATCTCAACTTCGTCGCGAAGCGCGCGACCTCGGTGGCCGAGATCAACGAGGCGGTGGCGGGCGCTGCCGCCGGCGCCATGGCAGGCGTGCTCGCCTACAGCGAGGAGCCGCTGGTCTCGGTCGACTTCAACCATCGGTCGGAAAGCTCCATCGTCGATGCCGGGCAGACCGCCGTGGTCGACGGCACCCTCGGCCGCGTGCTCTCGTGGTACGACAACGAATGGGGTTTTTCGAACCGGATGGGCGACGTCGCCGCCCATCTGGGGAGCCTGTGACGGAGCAGGGCCCGCCGATCCTCCTCCGCGCGGCATGACGGCGTTCCGCACGCTCGACGGTATCGAGGTCGCGGGCAAGCGCGTCCTCGTCCGCGTCGATCTCAACGTGCCGATGAGGGAAGGCGCGGTGGGCGATACCACGCGGATCGACCGGGTGGTGCCCACGTTGCACGAGCTTTCCGAACGCGGCGCGAAGGTCGTCGTCGCCTCGCACTTCGGCCGGCCCAAGGGCAAGCCCGTGCCCGCGATGTCGCTCGGCCCCCTCGCCGAGCCGCTCTCGCAGGCGTTGGGCGGCCTCCCGGTGCGCTTCGTCTCCGATTGCGTGGGCGGGGAAGCGGAGGCAGCCGCGGCCGCCCTCGCGCCCGGCGACGTGGCGCTGCTGGAGAACCTGCGTTTCCATGCGGGCGAGGAGGCGAACGATCCCGCCTTCGCCGACGCCCTCGCACGCCTCGCCGATCTCTACGTCAACGACGCGTTCTCTGCCGCCCATCGCGCTCACGCCTCCACCACTGCCGTGGCGGAGCGCCTGCCGAGCGCGGCGGGGCGCCTCATGCAGGCGGAACTGCAAGCGCTCGGCAAGGCGCTGCAGGCGCCCGAGCGGCCGGTCATCGCCGTCGTCGGCGGCGCCAAGGTCTCCACCAAGCTCGCGGTCCTCGCCAACCTGATCCGCCGGGTGGATTGCCTCGTCATCGGTGGCGCCATGGCCAACACCTTCCTCCACGCACGAGGCGTGGCCGTCGGCGCATCGCTCCACGAGCCCGACCTCGCGGGAGATGCGCACCGCATCGCGGCGGAGGCGGAGGACGCCGGCTGCGAGATCCTGCTGCCCACGGACGTGGTGGTAACGCGCGAGTTCCGGGAAGGCGCAGAAAGCGAAGCGGTCCCGATCGCCGCAGTCCCGGCGGACGGCATGATCCTCGACCTCGGCCCCGAGACTTGCGCGCGGATCGAAGCGGCGCTGAACGGCTCGCGCACGCTGGTGTGGAACGGTCCTTTGGGCGCCTTCGAGATCGAACCCTTCGACCGCGCGACGGCGACGTGCGCGCGCACCGCCGCGCGCCTCACCGGGGCGGGCGCGCTCCTCTCCGTCGCCGGTGGCGGCGACACGGTGGCGGCGCTCCAGGGTGCGGGCGTGCTCGGCGCCTTCAGCTACGTGTCGACCGCCGGCGGCGCCTTCCTCGAGTGGCTGGAAGGGCGGACTCTCCCGGGAGTCGCCGCGCTCGAGGCGGGCGGCCCGTGAGCGGGCCATGAGCGTTCGCCGGCCCGCGATCGTCGTGCACGATCTCGACCAGGCGACGGCTGCGCTCAGGGCGTCCGCCGCTGCCGGGGTCCCGGTGACGCTCTGGTCGGCGCCCGGCGCCGCCGCTTACGCAGGCCTCGGCTTTCTCGCCTGGGTCTTTGCCCAGGCCGCAGAAGCGGTGCCCGAGGCCGATCACGACGCGGTCGTCGACTGCACGGGTAGCGCCGTGCTGGCCCACGAGGCGCTCGGCCGGGGCTTCGCCGGCGTGGCCTTCGCCGGCCGCGGCGCCAGGCGAAACACGCTCCAGGCCATTGCGGACGACCATGGCGGGCGGCTCGTCACCGCCGGGCGGGGCCGGGGAGCGCTCGACCTCGCCCATTCCGCCGAGCCCGAGCGTGAGAGCGCGGATTATCTGGCGAATCGGCGGGCGAGGCGGCTATAAACGACGGCAACGGAGTCACGCCTCGATCAGGATGCGGCCATGCGAATCACCCGGCGGGTCAAAGAAATTCTCTCCTGGTACGAGAGCGACAATCCGGGCACCAAGGCCAACCTTGCGCGCATCCTCATGCACGGCCGCCTCGGCGGCACCGGGCGCATGGTCATCCTGCCGGTGGATCAGGGCTTCGAGCACGGGCCGGCCCGCAGTTTCGCGCCCAACCCGCCCGCTTACGACCCGCACTATCACTGGCGGCTCGCCATCGACGCCGGCCTGAACGCGTTCGCGAGCCCGCTCGGCATGATCGAGTCCGGCGCCGCGAGCTTCGCCGGCGCGATCCCCACCATCCTCAAGGTCAACAACGCCAACTCCCTCGGCTCGGCCAGGGATCAGGCGGTGACCGGATCGGTCCGCGACGCGCTCAGGCTGGGCTGCTCGGCGATCGGCTTCACCATCTATCCCGCCTCCGACCACCAGTACGAGATGATCGAGGAGATCCGCGAGCTCGCGGCCGAGGCGAAGGCGCACGGGCTCGCGGTGGTCGTCTGGTCCTATCCGCGTGGCGGCGCGCTCTCGAAAGACGGCGAGACCGCGCTCGACGTGGTGGCCTATGCCGCCCACATGGCGGCGCTCGCCGGCGCCCACATCATCAAGGTCAAGCCGCCGACGGCGCACCTGGAGCAGGAGGCCGCCGCCAAGGCCTACAACACCGCCGGCGTGGAGGCTGACACGCTGGACAAGCGCATCGCCCACATCATGCAGGCGGCCTTCGCCGGGCGCAGGCTCGTGGTCTTCTCCGGCGGCGCGGCCAAGGGGCTCGACGGACTCTTCGGCGAGGTCCGCGCCATCCATGCCGGCGGCGGCAGCGGCTCGATCATCGGCCGCAACAGCTTCCAGCGCCCGCGCGCCGACGCGCTCGCCATGCTGGATACGGTCATCGGCATCTACCGCGGCAAGGGGTAGGCGAGGCGTTAAGCGCCTGCCCCCAAGCCGGTTGTCGGCCGCTCGTCGATTGGCGGTCGCGGGTTGCTTCGCCGTTCCCCGGCCGCGCGGCGGCTTCTCGCTCAGGCGGCGGAGACGACCGCCCGCCTCGGAAGACGCGCCGGAACCTGGCCCCCCAGCACGTCCAGCAGCACCTCCACCCGCTCGCGCGGCGCGAGACGCAGGACGACCGCCGCACACTCCACGAAGGGGCCGGCGGCAATCGTGACCGCATCGCCCGGCTTCAGGTCGGGCGGCGCCGGCGTGCTCACGCCGTCGGTCCCCGTCGCCTCCCTGAGCGCGGCGACGAACTTTTCGGGCAGCGCCTGCGGGCGCGGGCCGTCGGCGAGAAGATGCTTCACCCCGAAGGTGCCGTTGATCGCGCGCCACGGCTCGCGCGCAATGTCGAGTTCCACGAACAGATATCCGGGGAAGAGCGGCGCGTTCACGGTCTCGATGCGTCTCGCGTGCCGGCGCGAGCGCTCCATGACCGGCAGCCACGCGCGATAGCCCTGGCGCGCCAGGTTGACCTCGGCCCGCTGCTCCTGGTGGGGCCGCGTATGGACGACGTACCATTGCTTCATCGGCATTGCTCTATCGGCTCAACGCTCGGGCGCGGGATTCGGCGGCTCGAAACCGCTTCCCACCATATCCGCGATGGCCCACAAATGAAACAAAAGGTGTACGCACGCGCCGTTGCACCGGGACGTGGAGGATAGCCGCGCGGCCCCTGCTCAACTAACATCCCCGCTTCGAAATTCGAGCCTGCCGGAGAGACGATGAGCACGATCAAGGAGACCGAGTGGATCTGGCGCGACGGGGAGTTCGTCCGCTGGCAGGACGCCACGGTTCACATCCTGTCCACCGCCGTTCAGTTCGGCTCCTCGGTCTTCGAGGGCATCCGCTGCTATGACACAGAGCGCGGGCCCGCCATCTTCCGTCTGGCCGAGCACTTGAAGCGGCTCCGCAATTCCGCGCGGATCTACCGCATGGAGGTCGCCTACGGCGAGGCGGAGCTGACGGAGGCCTGCTTCGAGCTGATTCGGCGCAACGGGCTCCGCCACTGCTACATCCGGCCGGTGATCATGCGGGGCTACGGCGCGATCGGGATGGACGGCGTCGGCAGCCCGATCCAGACCTGCATTCCGGCCTGGGAGTGGGGCGCCTATCTCGGCGACGACGCGCTGGAGAAGGGCGTGGACGTCTGTGTCTCCTCGTGGAGCCGGGCCGCGCCCAACACCTTCCCCGGCATGGCCAAGGCGACAGGGCACTACAACAACGCGCAGCTCATCAAGCTGGAGGCGATGGCCAACGGCTTCGTCGAGGCGATCGCGCTCACCCACGACGGGTTGATCAGCGAGGGCAGCGGCCAGAACCTCTTCGCCGTGATGGACGGCGCCGTGCTGACGCCGCCGATCGACGGCAGCAATCTCTCCGGCGTCACGCGGAACGCCGTCATGACGATCGCGGCCGACCTCGCCGTGCCGCTCCGCGAATGCCCGATGCCGCGCGAGCTGCTCTACTGCGCCGACGAGCTGTTCTTCTCGGGCACCGCGGCGGAGATCACGCCGATCCGCTCCGTCGACCGCATCACCATTGGCCCGGGCGGGATCGGCCCGGTCACGCGGCGCATACAGCGGCGGTTCGTCGATATCGTGAACGGCCGCACCAACGACGATCACGGCTGGCTGACCCCGGTGCCCCGCGCGTGAGCCGCGCCCGGATCCGCGCCGCGCGCGTCGGCCGAGTGGGGCGATCCGCATGACGGACAGTCACGACCGGGCGGCAGCGCTCGCGGACCGGCTCTTCGCAGAGCATGCCGAGGGCCGGCCCTTCCGCCGCCTGCGGGGCGCCGACCGGCCCGCGTCGCTCGACGAGGGGTACCGCGTGCAGCACATGCTCAACCGCCGCTTCGCCGAGGCCGGGCGGGGTGCGCCTGCCGGCTACAAGGTGGGCCTCACCTCCGAAGCCATCCAGACGATGTACGGCAGCGACCAGCCGATCAGCGGCGTGGTCTTCGATACGGCGGTGCACCGCTCGCCCGCGCGCATCGTGCTCGTCGACTACGCCCGCCTCGGGATCGAATTCGAGCTTGCCGTGGAGGTCGGCGGTGCCTTCCGGCCGGAGGACGCACCGTTCGCCCTCGGCGATACGGTAACGCGGATCGCGGCCTGCATGCCGGCCTTCGAGCTGATCGAGGACCGCCATGCCGATCACGACGACGTCGACGCGCTTTCAATCCTGGCGGACAACGGGTGGTGCGCCGGGGTCGTGCTCGGGCCGCGATGCACCGATTGGCGCGCGCTCGATCTTGCCGGCACCCCGGTCTCGCTGCGGGTCAACGACGCGCCGCCGGCATCGGCGGCCACCGGCGCCGCCATGGGGAATCCGCTGAACTCGTTGGTCTGGCTCGCCAACCAGCTCGCCTCGAGGGGGGCGACGCTCGAGGCCGGCATGATCGTGATGACCGGGAGCACGCTGGCGACCCGGTTCCCCGCTGTGGGCGATCGCTTCGTCTACGAGATCCAGGGGCTGGGGGCGGTGGAGGCCACGATCGCCTGAACCAGCGTCACGCCGGAGGCGTGGTAGGACGAACCTCGTCGCCTACGACGAGCTGGCGCCGGGCCGGCGCGTGATGACCTCGTCGCGGTGGACGCCGACGCAGAGCAGCAGGCCGAGACCCAGCATCAGGCTCAGCATGGCGCTCCCGCCATAGGAGATCAGCGGCAGCGGCAGCCCGACGATGGGGATGAGCCCGATCACCATGGCGACGTTGAAGAAGACATGGAAGAAGAACGTCACCGTGATGCCCATGCCGAGCATGCGGCCGAAATGGTTGTTGCTGCGGGTCGAGATCACCACGCCGTAAGTGGCGATCCCCAGGTACAGCAGGAGGACGCCGGCCACGCCGAAGAACCCCAGCTCCTCCGCCATCATGGTGAAGATGAAGTCGGTCTGCTTCTCCGGCAGGAAGTTGAGGTGGCTCTGCGTCCCCTGCATGTACCCCTTGCCGAGCAGGCCGCCGGAGCCCAGCGCGATCTTCGATTGCAGGATGTGGTACCCCGCGCCGAGCGGGTCCGCTTCGGGATCGAAGAAGGTGAGAATGCGCGCCTTCTGGTAGTCGTGCAGGAACTGCCAGGCGACCGGCCCTGAGCCGAGAACGAGGACTACGCCCACGCCGATCTTCCACGCCTTGATCCCTGCCAGGAACAGCATGATCGCGCCGCCGAGCGCGACCAGGAGCGCGGTGCCCAGGTCCGGTTGGCGCAGGATCAGCGCAGCGGGCGCGAAGATCATGAGCAGCGGCAGGAGGTAGGTCCGGATGCGGCCCAGTCCGTCGAGGGCGACGCCGTGGAAATAGCGCGCCAGAGCCAGCACCATCGCGATCTTCATGAGCTCCGAGGGCTGCAGCTGGATCACGCCGATGTCGATCCAGCGCTGCGCGCCCTTGCCCGCTGCGCCCAGCAGCTCCACGCCGACCAGCAGGGCGAAGGCGATGCCGTAGATCGTGTAGGCCGCGCGCAGCCAGAAGCCGATGTCGATCATCGCCACCGCCAGCATCACGATCAGCCCCGCGCCGAACCAGACCATCTGGCGCGCCGCCCACGGCTCGGTGGAGCCGCCGGAGGCAGATATCAGCATCCCGATGCCGACCGCGCCGATGGTGCAGACGAGAACGACAAGGAACCAGTCGAGCTTGAGCAGCCGCTCGGCGATGCGAAAGCCCTGCTGGCTGCCGACGTCCAGCTGTGCCATCAGGCGGTCTCGTTCTGTCGCGGCACGGGCGCAAAGGAACGGGCCCGCGCCGACGGATCGCGGCGCTGAACCTCCCGCAGGATGTCGCGTGCGATGGGCGCCGCCACCGAGCCCCCGCTGCCGCCGTGCTCGACGACAACGGCGACGCCGTAGCGCGGCCGCTCGATCGGCGCGTAGGCGACGAAGAGCGCATGGTCGCGCTCCTCCCACGGGCGATCCTCGTTCTTGATCACGCCCGTGCGGTGCTCGCGCTCTGAAATTCGCCTCACCTGCACGCTGCCGGTCTTGCCGGCCATGGCGAGCGCCGGCTCCTCGATGCGCGCGCGGTAGGCGGTGCCCTTGGGGTCGTTCACGACCTTGAGCATGCCGTTGCGGACGATGTCGAAGTGGGCGGGCGAGATGCCCATGGTGGGGAAGGTCTCGCGCTCGCGCTCAACCGGTCGCCCGTCGCGGATCACTTCTGCGAGAATGCGCGGCTCCACCGCGATGCCGCCGTTGCCGATGCGCGCCACCATGACCGCAAGTTGCAGCGGCGTCGTGAGCAGGTAGCCCTGGCCGATGCCGACCACCAGCGTCTCGCCGCCCTGCCAGGGCTCGCCGATCATGGCGAGCTTCCACTCCTTCGTCGGCACCAGCCCCGGCTTCTCGCCGGGCAGCTCGATGTCGAGCCTGCTGCCGAAGCCGAACCGCTCCGCCATCGCGGCGATGCGGTCTATGCCGACCCGCTTGGCAACCTCGTAGAAGTAGACGTCGCACGACTCCATAAGGCCCTTGATCATGTCGACGTGGCCGTGGCCGTAGCGCCGCCAGCAGCGGAACCGGCGTTTGCCCAGCTTCAGCGAGCCGTCGCAAAAGAAGCGGTGATGCGGGCTGAGCTCGCCGCCCTCCAGCGCGGCCAGGGCCACGATCATCTTGAAGGTCGACCCCGGCGAGTACTGGCCGGCGATCGACTTGTTGGTGAGCGGGAAGCGCGGATGGCCGATCAGCTCCCGCCACTGCCGCTGGCTGATGCCGGAGGTGAACAGGTTGGGGTCGTAGCTCGGCATCGACGCCAGCGCCAGAATGTCTCCCGAATGGATATCGAGCACCACGGCCGAGCCGCTTTCCTCGCCGAAGCGTGCCGAGACGTATTGCTGGAGCCCGAGGTCGATGGTCAGCATGTGATCGTCGCCCGGCCGGCCGGTCCGGCGGCTGAGCTCGCGGATCACCCGACCGTAGGCGTTGACCTCGACCTGCCGCGAGCCCGCCTCGCCGCGCAGCGAGGTCTCCAGCACCTTCTCGGCGCCATTCTTGCCGATACGAAAGTCCGGGAGCGTAAGCAGCGGGTCGTCGGTCAATTCCAGGTCGGCCTCGTTCACGGCGCCGACGTAGCCGACGATATGGACCGTGTCGTGCCCGAAGGCGTAGAGCCGGCGGCGGCCGACGTCGATCATCACGCCGGGCAGGTCGGGCGCGTTGACCTCGATCTGGGAGACCTCCTCCCACGTCAGGTGCTCGCGCACCGTGATAGGGACGAACTTCTGGTTGCGCCTGGCCTCGCGCAGGACCCGCTCGCGGTCGTGGTCTTCGACCGGCACCAGCTGGGCGATTTCGTCCAGCGCCTTGTCGAGGTTCAGCGCCGCCTCGGGCACCAGGATCAGCCGATAATTGAGCCGGTTCTCGGCAAGCACCTGGCCGAACCGGTCGAAGATCCGGCCCCGCGCCGGCGGCAGGAGCTGCATGTTGATGCGGTTCTCGTCGGCCAGAACCTGATAGCGCTCGGAGTCGACGACCTGGAGCTGATAGAGCCGCCCGGCAAGCCCGGCGGTCAGCAGCGCCTGCGCGCCGCCGACGATGATGGCGCGGCGCGTGAAGAGGTTGGCGCGTCCCGTCTCGCCGCGCATCTCAGTCGGGCCTTGCCGCTGCGAGCGCGCCGAGAGGACGGAAGAACAGCACGAAGACCGGGAAGAGGAGAATCGTCAGGACCACCTGGGCGACGATCGGCAGCAGCGGAACGACCATGCCGAAGCAGGCCGAGCTGATGATCCAGCCGAGCAGCCCGATCGCCGGCATGGTCAGCGAGAAGCCCCACCAGACGACGAGAAAGGGCTTGCCGCGGAAGAAGGTACGTTGCGAGGCGACGACACCCTGGACGATGAGGAGCACCAGCGCTGTCATGCCGAGCGGCGTGCCGGCCAGCAGGTCCTGCAGCAGGCCGATGGCGAAGGTCGCCGCGTAGGGGAGCCGCTCCGGCCGGTAGATGGTCCAGTAGAAGATCGCCATCGCCGCAAGCGCCGGGGTCACCTCGACGAAGCCCGGCAGCCGCCAGGGCAGCGCACCCGCGAAGACGAACACCACCGTGACGGTCACCGGAATCATGCCGCGCAGCGAGCGTTCGGCCGTGTGCAGCCAATCGCCCATCACTCAAGGCTCCCGGTGCGCGCGGCGCGTCGCGTCTCGGGGAAGACGCCCGGCACCACGTAGTCGAGGATGGTGACGAAATCGAGCCGCTCCCAGACGACGAAGGGTTGCACCGTCGCGCGGTCCTTGTCGACCGACGAGACGATCCCGACATCGAGCGCCGGAGGGAACATTCCGCCTTCGCCCGATGTCACGATGCGATCGCCCGGCTTGACCCTGGCGTCGGTCGCGAGGAAGGCGAGGAACGGCTGCGGGCTGTTGTCGCCACGGAGGATCGTCCGGTCCCGGCTCTCTTCCGAGACCACGGGAATGCGCGAGTTGAGGTCCGTGAGCAGGAGGATTCGCGCCGTGTGGTTGCCCACCTCCAGCACGCGCCCGACCAGCCCCTCGTGGTTGACCACCGCCTGGCCCTTGCGCACGCCGTGGCTTTCGCCGGCGTTCACCATGACCATGTGGATGAAGGGTCCGCCCGAATCCGCGATCACGCGGGCGGTGATGTACTCGGCCCTCTGGTCCGGCACGACCTTCAGCATTCTGCGGAACATGTCGTTCTCATAGCCCAGCTGCTCCGCCACCGCCTGCCACTTGCGAAGCTGGGCGTTGTCCTGCTCGAGGCGCTCGTTGCGCTCGTGAACGGCGAGCATGCCGTTCAACTCGTCGTACCCGTCGGCAATCGTCGCCGCCGGGCGCGAGAAGAAGCCGAATATCGGAGCCACCGTGTCGGCGACGCTGACGCGCAGAGTCTCCACCAGTCGGGGCTCCGCCTGGCTCAGGATCATCAGGGTAATCGCCGCGCACGCCAGAAATGCGTAACCGAAGCGCTGGGCGAAGACCCTGCCCGGCACGGCCAGGACGAGATTGCGCCCCCGGCCAACCCTCACTCAGACCTCCATGCAGTGCGCGGTGTTATCCGAATCGAGGCCCGCGTCGCGGAATGTCTAATATGTCTCGTGAAGGGCGTGCTTCAAGGCTTTCATTTCTTCGAGGCAGCGGCCGGTGCCGAGAGCGACACAGCGAAGCGCCTGATCCGCGATCGAGACGGGTAGCCCCGTGGCGTGGCGCAGCACGTAGTCGAGGTTGCCCAGCAGCGCGCCCCCGCCAGTCAGCACGATGCCCTTGTCCACGATGTCGGCCGCAAGCTCCGGCGCGGTGTTCTCCAGCCCCACCTTGACCGCGTCGATGATGGCGCCGACCGGCTCCGCCAAGCTCTCGGAAATCTGCCTCTTGGAGATGACGATTTCCTTGGGCACGCCGTTCATCAGGTCGCGTCCCTTGATGTTCAGCGTCTCGCCGTCGCCGTCCTCGGGCGGGCACGCCGAGCCCAGGTCCTTCTTGATCCGCTCTGCGCTCGCCTCGCCCAGCAGCAGGTTATGGGTGCGGCGCACGTAGGCGATGATGCTCTCGTCCATTTTGTCGCCGCCGACGCGCACAGAGCGCGAGTAGACGATGCCGCCCAGCGAGAGCACGGCGACCTCGGTGGTGCCGCCGCCCACGTCGACGACCATCGAGCCGGTGGGCTCGGTGACCGGCAGGTTGGCGCCGATGGCGGCCGCCATCGGCTCCTCGATCAGGAAAACCCGGCGCGCGCCCGCGCTCTCCGCCGATTCCTGGATCGCGCGGCGCTCGACGGCGGTCGAGCTCGAGGGCACGCAGATGATGACCTGCGGGCTCGCGAAGCTGCGCCGGTTGTGCACCTTGCGGATGAAGTGCTTGATCATGTCCTCCGCCACTTCGAAGTCGGCGATGACGCCGTCTCTGAGCGGGCGGATCGCTTCGATGTTCCCGGGCGTGCGGCCGAGCATCTGCTTGGCCTCGTTGCCGACCGCGAGAACCTGCTTCTTGCCCTTCCAGGTGGTGAGCGCCACCACCGAGGGCTCGTCAAGGACGATCCCTTGCGACTTCACGTACACGAGCGTGTTCGCGGTCCCCAGGTCGATCGCCATGTCGGCGGAAAGGAACCCCAGCAACTTCGAGAACATGCGCTGCTTCTCCTCCTAAACGGCAGCGGGCAGGAAGCCCTCAGTCGCGACCCACCCCGTCGTTCATGCTGACAACGCCTCCGGAGCCGTCTTCTGCCGCTTGACCAGAAGCTTGTTGAGCGCGTGCACATAAGCCAGCACCGAAGCCACGATGGTGTCGATATGCGCACTGTGCCCGTTCACAGTTCTCCCGTTTTCCTCCAGCCGCACGCTCACCTCGGCCTGCGCGTCGGTCCCTTCTGTCACCGCGTGGACCTGGTAAAGCTGCAGCCGAGCCTCGTGCGGGTAGATCGCCTTGATGGCGTTGAACGCCGCATCGACGGGGCCGTTGCCCGTGGCCCGCGCCTCGCTCTCCTCGCCGTCGACGCTGAGAGAGAGCGACGCCTCCTGCGGTCCTGACGAGCCGCAGGATACCGAGAGGGACCCGAAGCGGATCCGGTCGTTCGCGCCCGCGACCTCGGTGTCCACGAGCGCGATGATGTCCTCGTCGAAGAGTTCCTTCTTCTTGTCGGCGAGGTCCTTGAAACGGACAAACGCCTCCTGAAGCGCGTTGTCGCCCAGCTCCGTGTAGCCGAGGCTCCGCAGCTTCTCGCGGAAGGCGTGGCGGCCCGAGTGCTTGCCCATGACGAGCGTGGATTGCATGAGGCCCACGGATTCCGGCGTCATGATCTCATAGGTCTGCGCGTCCTTCAGCACGCCGTCCTGATGGATTCCCGCCTCGTGGGCGAAGGCGTTGGCGCCGACGATCGCCTTGTTCGGCTGCACGACGAAGCCGGTGACGGCGGAGACAAGGCGAGACGCGCGCATGATGTTCTCGGTCCTCACGCCGGTCTCGTAGCTCAGCAGGTCGCTGCGGGTGCGGATCGCCATGACGATCTCTTCCATGGCGGCGTTGCCCGCGCGCTCGCCGAGCCCGTTGATGGTGCACTCCACCTGCCGCGCGCCGGCCTGCACCGCGCTCAGCGAGTTGGCGACCGCGAGGCCCAGGTCGTTGTGGCAATGGACGGAGAGCACTGCCTTGTCGATGTTGGGCACCCGGTCGAAGAGCATCCCGATCAGCGCGGCGAACTCCTCCGGCACCGCGTAGCCCACGGTATCCGGGATGTTGATGGTGCTGGCGCCCGCCTTGATCGCCGATTCGACGCAGCGGCAGAGGAAGTCGTGCTCGGTGCGCGAGCCGTCCTCGCAGGACCACTCCACGTCGTCGGTGAACTTGCGCGCGTAGCTCACGCTGTCGATCACCGCCGCGTGCACGTCCTCCGGATCCATCTGCAGCTTGACGCGCATGTGGAGCGGGCTGGTCGAGATGAAGGTGTGGATGCGCCCCGCCTTCGCCGGCGCGAGCGCTTCGGCGGCCCGGTCGATGTCCCGCCTGCCGGCCCGGGCAAGGCCGCACACCGTGCTCTCGGTGACCACCTTGGCGACCTCGCGCACCGCCTCGAAATCGCCGTTGGACGCGATGGGGAAGCCCGCCTCGATCACGTCGACCCTCATCTCCTCGAGGATCTCGGCAATCCGGAGTTTCTCCTCCAGATTCATCGACGCGCCCGGCGACTGTTCGCCATCGCGCATCGTCGTATCGAATATTCGGACTCGGTTTCCTGTATCGGTCATGACGGGCATCCTCTCACCCCGGCGTCTACGACAGTCATCGCGTTCCCCTGGTCGGTTGCCGCACGGGCGGCGCACCGCTCAGGGGCGAGTAAGTCGCAGCCCGCGCAGGGAGGAACGTGCCGCGGCCGTCACACCGCGCGAATCGGGCTTGCCCACCGGCTTTCTTTCCGCAGGCACCCTCATTGGACCATCGCCCTCAACCCCATTCGCACGACATAAGCAGCCCGCCGGCGCGGCACAAGGCCGATTCGCCAGCCCGAACTTCAGACCTTGTACGCCCAACCCCTTGGGCGAAGCAACGAATTTGTCACCAACCCGTAATTCTCGTGCCGCCTCGGGGCCTCGTCAGTTCTTGCTGCGGTCCACCAGCCGGGCTTCCGCGATCCACGGCATCATCGCCCGCAGCCGCTCGCCCACCTCCTCGAGCGGGTGCTCGGCCGCGCGTGCGCGCATCGCCTTGAAGGAAGATTGCCCGGCCGCGTTCTCGGTCATCCACTCGGTGGTGAAGCGGCCGTTCTGGATGTCGGCGAGGATCGTCTTCATGCGCTCGCGCGTCGCCTCGTCGATCACGCGGGGCCCGCGCGTGTAGTCGCCGTACTCGGCGGTATTCGAGATCGAGTAGCGCATGTTGGCGATGCCGCCCTCGTACATCAGGTCGACGATCAGCTTGACCTCGTGGAGGCACTCGAAATAGGCCATCTCGGGCGCATAGCCCGCGTCCACCAGGGTCTCCCAGGCGGCGGTGATGAGCGACGTGAGGCCGCCGCAGAGCACCACCTGCTCGCCGAATAGGTCGGTCTCCACCTCCTCGCGGAAGGAGGTCTCGATGATGCCGGCCCGGCCGCCGCCGATCCCGGACGCATACGAAAGGCCGATCTCCTTGGCGTTGCCAGAGGGATCGCGCGCGAGCGCCAGCAGGCAGGGCACGCCGCCGCCCCGCTGATACTCCGAGCGCACCGTGTGGCCCGGCCCCTTGGGCGCCACCATGAAGACGTCGAGATCGGGCCGGGGCTCGATCAGGCGGAAGTGGATGTTGAGCCCATGCGCGAAGGCGAGCGCCGCGCCTTCCTTCATGGAGCCGTGCAGCACGTCGGCGTAGAGCTGGCGCTGAAGCTCGTCCGGGGTCAGCATCATCACGACATCGCCGAAGCGCGCGGCCTCCTCGATATCCATGACCGTGAGCCCTGCAGCTTCGACCTTGGCTGCGCTCGCGGAGCCGGGTCTCAGCCCCACGGCTACCTGCTCCACCCCGCTCTCCTTCAGGTTGTTCGCGTGCGCGAAGCCCTGGCTGCCGTAGCCGATGATCGAGACCTTCTTCGACTTGATCAGGTTCAGATCGGCATCGCGATCGTAGTAGACCCGCATCCTGTTCTCCCAAGTTGGCGTTAGGCGCGGCCGCCAGCCGCGTCAGATCGATTCCTTGCCACGCGAGATCGCGACCACGCCCGTGCGCGAAATCTCGGTCAGCCCGAGCGGCGTCATCAGCCGGATGAAGGCGTCGAGCTTGTCGCCGTTCCCGGTCATTTCGAAGACGAACGAGTCGATCTCGCTGTCCACCACGTGGGCGCGGAAGATGTCCGCGATCCGGAGCGATTCGACCCGCTTCTCGCCGGTGGCGACGACCTTGATGAGCGCAAGCTCGCGCTCGATGTAGGGGCCCTCGGTGCCGAGGTCGGAGACCTTGTGGATCGGCACGAGCCGGTCGAGCTGCGCCTTGATCTGCTCGATGACCATGGGCGAGCCCGAGGTCACCAGGTTGATGCGGGAGAGACGCTGGTCGCGCTCGACCTCGGCGACGGTCAGGCTCTCGATGTTGTAGCCCCGGCCGGAGAACAGCCCGATGACGCGCGCGAGCACGCCTGGCTCGTTCTCGACCAGCACGGAGAGCGTGCGGCGCTCGGCAGAATCGTCCACGGCCGTTCCTCCGGGCCGCCTAGACGAGCACCATCCCGTCTTCGGAGCGCTCCTCGAGCTCGCCGTGCTCCGGCCCGAGCTTCATCTCGTAGTGCGCGGCGCCGGCCGGGATCATCGGATAGACGTTCTCTTCCTTGTCCACGAGGATGTCGGCGATCACGGGGCCCGGCGTCTCGATCATGGCCGCGATCACGTCGTCCACCTCCTCGGGCCGCTGCGCGCGGAACCCGGCGGCGCCGAAGGATTCGGCCAGCTTCACGAAATCGGGGAGCGAATCCATGTAGCTCTCGGCGTAGCGCCCGCCGTGGAAGAACTCCTGCCACTGGCGCACCATGCCCATGTACTCGTTGTTGAGCAGGAAGGTCTTCACCGGCAGCCGGTACTGCACCATGGTGGAGAGTTCCTGAATCGTCATGAGCAGTGACGCCTCGCCGGCGACATCGACGACGAGCGAGTCCGGGTGGGCGACCTGCACGCCCATCGCGGCAGGAAAGCCGTAGCCCATGGTGCCGAGTCCGCCCGAGGTCATCCACCGGTTGGGCTCCTCGAACTTGAGGAACTGGGCCGCCCACATCTGGTGCTGGCCGACCTCGGTGGTGAAGTAGGCGTCCCGCTCCCTGGTCGCCTCGTAGAGCCGCTGCAGCGCGTACTGCGGCTTGATGGTACTGCTGGAGTTCCTGTAGCGCAGGCAGTCGCGCCCGCGCCACGCCTCGAGCTGCCGCCACCACGCCGCCAGCGCTTCCGTTCTGGGTGCTGCGCCGCTCGCCTCCCACTCGGCCAGGAGGGCGTCGAGCGTGAGGCCCGCATCGCCGATGATGGCAACGTCGACGGGGACGTTCTTGTTGATGGAGGACGGGTCGATGTCGATCTGCACCTTGGTGGAGCCCCGCGAGAAATCGGCGAGGCGGCCGGTGACGCGATCGTCGAAGCGTGCGCCGACCGCGATCATCAGGTCGCACTCGGCCATCGCCATGTTGGCTTCATAGGTGCCGTGCATGCCCAGCATGCCGAGGAAGAGCGGATCGGAGCCGGGATAGCAGCCGAGCCCCATCAGCGTGTTGGTGATGGGAAAGCCGGTGCCGCGCACCAGCGCCGCGAGGCTCTGCGCGGCACCTGGGCCTGCGTTGATGACTCCGCCGCCGGCATAGAAGAGGGGGCGCTTGGCCTTCGCCATCAGCTCGACCGTGCGCTTGACCGCGTCGGCATCGGGAGTGCGCCGCGGCCGGTAGGAGCGATGGTCCAGGCCGTTGCCCTGCGTGTCGGCCTCGACGTAGGACGCCTTGGCCATGACGATATCTTTCGGCAGGTCCACCACCACGGGGCCGGGCCGGCCGGCGCTTGCGATGTAGTAGGCCTCACGGATCACGCGGCTGAGATCGTCGACCTCCTTCACCAGGTAGTTGTGCTTGGTGCAGGGGCGGGTGATCCCCACCGTGTCGGCTTCCTGAAACGCGTCGTTGCCTATCATGTGGGTCGGCACCTGCCCGGTCAGGCAGACGACGGGGATGCTGTCCATCAGCGCATCGGTGAGCCCGGTGACGCTGTTGGTGGCGCCGGGGCCGGAGGTGACCAGCACGGTGCCGACCCTGCCGGTCGACCGCGCATAGCCCTCGGCGGCGTGGACGGCGCCCTGCTCGTGCCGCACCAGGATGTGGCGCAGCTCGTTCTGCTTGAAGATGGCGTCGTAGATCGGCAGCACCGCGCCGCCGGGATAGCCGAACACGACCTCTACGCCGAGGTCGACCAGAGTGCGAACAACCAGTTCGGCCCCGGTGAGCTCAGCCGGGGCGTGATCCTCGGCATCCGTTGTCACGGCGATCTCCCTTTCGCACAAGCGCAAACGACCCACCCTTGAACCAGGGTCGGCCGGCCCGCGTCGGGTGCGCTTGGCCGCGCACCCGTGTCTAGAGGTCGGACAGTAGTCCTTCACCTTGCGCCGGTCAACAGAAGACGTTCCACGAGGGCGAGAGATTCCCGTTTCAATTCCGCGCGGTAACGGTCCGGTATACGGGCGGTTCCCGGCATCTGGGTGCGGAACCAGGTGGTCTGGCGCTTGGCGTAGCGGCGCGTCGCCTGGCGGCCGAGCGTGACCGCGCGCTCCAGCGTGGTGACGCCGTTCAGGTGATCGTGCAGCGCACGCACGCCCACCGCCTTCATCACGGGCAGGCCGGGGTCGAGTCCACGCGCCTTGAGTTGCGCCGTTTCGTCGAGCGCACCCGCCGCCATCATGCGCTCGAAGCGCTCATTGCAGGCGTCGTAGAGCGCCTCGCGGGGCGGCTCGAGGATCAGCACGGCCGCGCTGCCGGCGTAGCGGTCGTGCCGCTCCTGCTGCCACGCGAGAAGCGAGCGCCCGGTCGCCTCGATCACCTCGTAGGCCCGCATCACCCGCTGGCTGTCGCCGGGCTCGAGCCGCCGCGCCGCCTCGGGGTCGCGCGCAGCAAGGCGGGCATGGAGCGCGGCGCTGCCCTCTTGCTCGCAGAGCGCGCGCACGGCCGCGCGCACGGGCGCGGGGATTGCCGGCACCGGCGCGAGGCCTTCGAGCAGCGCCCGCAGGTAGAGCCCCGTTCCGCCCACCAGGATCGGGAGCGCCCCATCGGCTTGCGCGCGCTCGATCTCTGGCACAGCCAGGGCACGCCAGCGGCCGGCGGAGCAGCGCTCGGCGCCGTCGAGCACGCCGTAGAGCCGGTGCGGTGCCTGCGCCCGGAGCGCGTCCTCCGGCCAGGATGTGAGGATCGGCAGGTCGCGGTAGAGTTGCATGCTGTCGGCGTTGACGACGACACCGCCGAACTCTTGGGCTGCATCGGCCGCGAGCGCCGACTTGCCGCTCGCCGTCGGCCCGCCGATCACCAGGATCGAAGGTCGGCTCTCGGCCACGGCCTTCTCGCGCACCGTCAGGAGAGGACCAGGGAGACCAGTCCGTCGGCGAGCTTGGGCTCGAACCAGGTGGTTTTCGGCGGCAGGATCGCGCCGGCGTCGGCCACCGCCATGAGGTCGTCGACGGAGGTCGGATAGAGCGAAAAGGCGACGGAGGCATCGCCGCCGTCCACCGCCGCCGCGAGCGCACCCAGGCCGCGCCCACCGCCCACGAAGTCGATGCGCGCGTCCAGCCGGGGATCGCCGATGCCGAGGATTGGCTCCAGCACCAGGCGCGCAAGCCGCGAGACGTCGAGGCGGTCGACCGCCGGGCCGCTCGCGTCCGCTGCGCCGTCGGCAGCGAGGTGGTACCAGCACCCCTCCAGGTACATGCCGAACTGCGCGGGCCCCTCGGGCTCCACCGGCCCATCCGCCGGCTCGCAGCGTAGCGCCTGGCCGACCGCGTCCAGGAACGCGGCGGGCGAGAGGCCGCCCAGCCCGCGCACGATCCGGTGGTAGCCCATGATTCGCACCTCGTCGGCGGGGAAGCTCACCGTCAACAGGCGCCCGGCCGCTTCTCCGGCTTGCGTTTCCATCGTCCGGGCGGCCATTTCCGCGGCGGCGGCACGGTGATGGCCGTCAGCGATGTAGAGCGCGCCGATCCGGTCGAAGCACGCAGTCAGCGCCGCGATCTCGTCCACGCCGTCAATCGGCCAGAGCGTATGCGTGACCGCACCGCCCTGGACGGAACGGCAGAGCGGCGTCGCCTCGCAGGCCGCGGCGATCAGGCCGTGCGCCTCCTCGTCCGGCCGGTGTATCAGGAAGAGCGGACCAGTCTGCGCGCCGAGCGCTTCGATGTGCCGCGCGCGGTCCTTCACCTTCGGCGGGCGCGTGGATTCGTGCCGCTTGATCGCACCCTGCTCGTAAGCCGCGAGCGAGGCCGCAGCCACGAGGCCCGTCTGCGTCCGCCCGGAAACCTCCATGCGCCAGGCGTAGAAGCGGGGTGCCTCATCGCGGACCAGGACGCCGTCTGCGATGATCCGCGCGAGGCGCGCCGCCGCAGCATCGTAGAGCGCGGGCGCGCCGGCCGGCGTCTCCGGCGGCAGGTCGATCTCCGGCCGGGAGACGTGGAGGAAGCTCTCAGGCCGCCCCTTGGCGGCAGCCCGCGCCTCCTCCGCTGAGAGCACGTCGTAGGGCGGCGCCAGCACCGCATCCGCGCAGTCCGGGGCGACCCGAAGCCCTGCGAAGGGTGCGAGAAGCGGTTCGCTCACGCGGCGCGTCCTTTCCTCGTCACGATGGCCTCCGCCTCCGCTAGTTGACGAGCCAGACCAGCAGGAGGCCCACCAGGGCCGCGCCCATGCCGATGGAGCGCAGCCGCCCCGCGGGCTGGGCGAGCACGCGCTTGATGCTGCGCCGCATCGCCTCCGGAAACAGCGCGTAGAGCCCGCCCTCGATGACGAAGATCAGCCCGATCGCGGTCAGGAAGGCGGTGAGCACGTCGCTCATGGATGGTTCGCAGGGGGTGGCCGTGGGGCGGCCGAACGCCGGCCCGCCGCGGCCGGAGCGCGTTATTCGGTCGCTGCCGGAGCGGGCGCCTGGGGCGACATGATGTGGTCGAAGAAGCGGAAGAACTCGCTGTCGGGCGAGAGCACCATGCTCGTGTCGCCATCGCCGAGGGCCACGCGATAGGCCTGCATGGCCCGGTAGAAGGCGTAGAACTCCGCGTCGCGTCCATAGGCGTCGCGGGAGATGCTCAAGGCTTCTTCGTCGCCCTCGCCGCGCAGGGTCTGGGACTCGCGCTCCGCCTCGGCAAGGATGACCACGCGCTCGCGATCGGCGCGGGAGCGGATGCGCTGCGACTCTTCCTCGCCCTGCGCCCTGAACTCCTTGGCCTCGCGCTCGCGTTCCGTCTGCATGCGCTGATAGACGGCTTGACTGTTTTCCTCGGGCAGGTCGGCGCGGCGGATGCGCACGTCGATCACGTCGACGCCGAAGCCGGTGGACTGGCGGTTCACCTGGTCCCTGATCTCGGTCATCAACTGGGCGCGCTCGCCGGAGAGCACGGTGATCAGCTCGACCGTGCCCAGCACCTGCCGCGTGCTGGCGTTGAGGATGGCGCCGAGCCTGGCGCGGGCGATCGCCTCGTTGCCGACGGACTGGAAGAAGCGCAGGGGGTCGATGATGCGGTAGCGGATGAAGGCGTCCACCACCAGCCGCTTCTGGTCGCCGAGGATCATCTCCTCCGCCGGCGCGTCGAAGTCCAGCACGCGCTTCTCGAAGTACTCGACGTTCTGGACGAAGGGCGTCTTGAAGCGGAGCCCAGGCTCGTCCGTGCCCCACTGGTTCACCACCTTGATGGGCTCGCCGAGCTGCAGGAGAATCGCCTGCTGGTCCTCCCGCACCTTGTAGGTCGAGATCAGGATCAAGACGATCGCCACGAGGATGACCGCGGCGCCGATGATGAATTTGAGCCGGGTACTCATGATCTATTGGGCATCCGTTGTGCTCTGCCGGCGCTGAAGCTCGGGTAGCGGCAGGTAGGGCACGACGCCGCTGCCACCCTGCGCCGAATCGATGATGATCTTGTCGATCCCGCCGAGCACCTCCTCCATCGTCTCCAGATACATGCGCCGGCGGACGACATCCATGTTCTGCGCGTACTCGCTGTAGACCGAGAGGAAGCGCGCCGCCTCACCTTGCGCCCTGGCGACCACCTCTTCCTTGTAGGCCGTGCCTTCCTGCACGAGACGCTCGGCGGCGCCGCGCGCACGCGGGATGATGTCGTTGCGGTAGGCCTCGGCCTCGTTCTTCGCTCGCTCCTGGTCGGCGCGGGCGGCCTGCACGTCGCGGAAGGATGCAATCACGGCCTCGGGCGGCGCGATATCCTGCGGCTCGACCTGCGTGATCTCGATGCCGGCTCCGTAATCGTCCAGGATCTGCTGGGTTAGCTGGTGCGTCTGCTGGGCCAGCAGCAAGCGTTCCTCGGCCAGTGCCGCCTGCAGGCGGGATTTGCCGATGACCTCGCGCATCGCGCTCTCGGCGGCGTCCTTCACCGTGCGGTCCGGCGCCTGGATGTTGAACAGGTACTGCCCGGCGTCGCGAATCCGCCAGAAGACGGTGAACTTCACGTCGATGATATTCTCGTCGCCGGTGAGCATCAGGCTCTCGTCCGGCACCGGCCGCGTGAAGGCCCCCCGCTGGGAATCGACCAGGGTCCGGTAGCCGATCTCGGCGCGGTTGATCTTCGTGACCTTGGGCCTGACGACGGTCTCGAACGGCCAGGGCAGGTGGTAGTTCAGGCCGGGCTGGGTGGTCTTGGTCCACTCGCCCCAGCGCAGCACGACCCCCTGCTCGTCGGGCTCGACCCGGTAGAAGCCCGTCAGCAGCCAGATGCCGATCACCACCAGGAGGAGCAGGATCAGGCCCCGCCCCCCGCGCAGACCGGGCATCCACCGGCGGAACCGGTCCTGGCTGCGCCGGAGCATCTCCTCCAGGTCGGGCGGTGGGGGTTGCCCGCCGCCGCCGCGCCCGCCGCCGCCGCGCCGGCCACCGCCGCCGGGTGAGCGCCCCCACGGGCCGCTCCCGCCGCCGCCGCTTTGCCAGCCGCCTCCGCCGCCTTGGCTAGACCAGGGCATCGTTCGGCCTTTCTCTCAAGGCTTTGCAAGCCATCATCGCCGCCTTATAAGTCATGCGGTTGCCGCGCGCAACGGCGCGCTTGCGTGCGGCTCAAGGTTTCCTGCGGCACGACCCTCAAGTCAGAGTGAAGCGATGGCGTCAGTCACCAAGGAGCAGGTTCTGGCGGCGCTGGCCGACGTCCTGGACCCGGAGAGCGGGCAGAACGTCGTCGCCAGCGGCCTGATCAGTGGAGTCGTGGTGCGGGACGGCAACGTGGGCTTCACGCTGGAGGTCGACCCGGCCCAGGGCGCGGCGATGGAGCCGCTCCGCAAGGCCTGCGAGACCGCAGTCGAGCGGCTCTCCGGCGTGCTGTCCGTGACGGCCGTGATGACCGCCGAGAGACAAGGCTCCGGCCGTGCCCAAGACCGCGCGCAGGGCCACGGTCACGCCGAGGGCGGGCAGGCCCAGGCGCAGGGCGCGCAGCAGGCTCCCCAGCTCCTCCCCGGCGTGAAGAGCATCATCGCCGTCGCCTCGGGCAAGGGCGGCGTCGGCAAGTCGACGACCGCCGTCAACATCGCCACCGCCATGGCGGCCCAGAACGTCCGCGTCGGGCTGCTCGACTGCGACATCTACGGCCCCTCGATCCCGCGCATGCTCAATCTCAGCGGCCAGCCCGAGATGGTGGGCGAGCGCACGCTCCGCCCCATGGCGAACTACGGGATCAAGTGCATGTCCATCGGCTTCCTGGTGGCCGAGGACACCGCGATGATCTGGCGCGGCCCCATGGTCATGCAGGCGCTCGAGCAGATGATGCGGGACGTCGAATGGGGCGAGCTCGACGTGCTGATCTGCGACCTGCCGCCCGGCACCGGCGATGCGCAACTCACCATGGCGCAGCGGGTGCCGCTCACGGGCGCCGTGATCGTGTCCACCCCGCAGGATATCGCGCTGCTCGACGTGACCCGCGGCATCAACATGTTTCAGCAGGTCAACGTGCCGATCTTCGGCGTCGTCGAGAACATGAGCTATTACGTGTGCCCCCAGTGCGGCCACCGGGCGGAGCTCTTCCACCACGGCGGCGCGCGCGAGACGGCGCATCGGCTGGGCGTGGATTTTCTGGGCGAGATTCCGCTCGACCTCGACATCAGAACGACCTCCGATGCGGGCCGGCCCATCGTGGTCACGCAGCCCGAGAGCCCCCACGCCGGCGCCTACCGGCAGATCGCCGCCTCGCTCATCGACAAGGCGACCTCGGCGGTGGGCAGCGCCGAGCGCCCGCAGCCCCGTATCGTGATGATGTAGCGGGAGCCGCCGATGGCGCGCGCGACAGCCGACGACGTTCTTCAGGCCCTCTCCCTTCGTTCGGGCCGCAGGCGCTGGCTCGGCGCCGGTCTCGTCGCCCTCCTTCTCGCCCTGCTCGCGGCGGGATGCGCCCCCTCGGTTCCGGATCGTCAGCAGGACATCTGCGCGATCTTCGCCCAGCATCCCGACTGGTACGATTACGCCCAGGACGCGGAGGACGAATGGGGCGTGCCGGCGCCGATCCTCATGGCCTTCGTGCATCACGAATCGAGCTTCCGCAGCAATGCGCGGCCGCCCCGCAAGTACGTACTCTGGATCATCCCCTGGGGCCGCGTGTCGTCTGCCAAGGGGTACGCCCAGGCGCAGGACCCGGCCTGGTCCGACTACACCGACGAGCGCGGCTCGTTCTTCCGCAGCCGCTCGGACATGGAGGACGCGCTCGACTTCATCGGCTGGTACAACCACGGGACGTCGCAGCAGCTCGGCATCGCCAAGACCGACGCGCGCAACCTCTATCTGGCCTACCACGAGGGGCGCGGCGGCTATCGCAGCGGCAGCTGGAAGGGCAAGCCCAAGCTGCAGCAGATTGCGGACCGGGTGGCCCAGACCGCGCAGCGCTACGAAGCTCAGCTCAGGGACTGTGAATCGGACTTTCGCTGCGATTCCTGGTGGCAGGTCTGGCCCTTCTGTAGCTGAGGGTCAGGGGTCGCGTCCCAGCACCGCCATCAGCTCGCGCCACTCGCGCTTGGAGAGACCGCTCTCCTCCTGATCGACCGTCTCGCCCGCCAGCATGCGCCTGACCACCCCGAGCGCGCCTGCCGAGAGCGATGCGGCGTCCATCGCATAGTCGCGGAAGGCTTGATGCGTGGCCGGCACCCAGCTCGCCACGATCTTGTCGAGGATCACGTCGGCATAGGCGCGGATCTCGTACTGGGCGTGGGCATCGGCCCGGAGCGAGAGGAAGTGCAGCAGGTTGTGCAGGTCGATCTTCCAGTAGAACTGGGTGTAGTAGTTGACCGGCAGCGCCGCGCGGGCGAGCTCGCGGGCGAGCCCGGCGCGGTCGGGTTCCTTCTTCTCGCCGCTCTCGTCCTCGTTGAGCAGGTTCTCGTAGACGCCGTAGGCGCGGGTCGAGATCCAGTCGAGTCGCGAGAGCGCCTGCCGGGCCTCCTCGTCTTTCAGGTCATCGTCCCGGCCCTGCTTGTTGGTGCCGGACTGCGCGGCCAGCTCCTCCCGCTTGTCCCCGGCCTCACGCCAGCCGAACAGGTCGTTCATGCCGCTGCTGCTGGCCCGCTGGCGATCGATCTGCTCTTCCCGGACCGACTGCAGATGGGACGGGTCCGGCACGTAGAACTCGCGGTCGAGCCGGGAATAGCGTGCGGAATACTCGTTGACGCTGGCGGTGCGGTGGCGGAGCCACTGGCGCGCGACGAAGATCGGCGTCTTGATGTGCAGCTTGAGCTCGCACATCTCGAACGGCGTGGTGTGGCGATGGCGCAGGAGGTAGCGGATCAGCGCGCGATCCTCGCGCACCTTGCGCGTGCCCGCTCCGTAGGAGACCCGCGCCGCCTGCACGATGGCCGCGTCGTCCCCCATGTAGTCGATCAGGCGGACGAAGCCGTGATCGAGCACGTCGAAGCGCTCGTAGAGGATCGCCTCCATGGCCGGCACCGTGGCGCGCCTGGTCTCATGCGCGGCTGCGCGCTGGGCCTCAATCTCCGCCCGCTTGTGGTCGTCGATCGGCATGGTGGGGAGAAACTCCGGTAACGTGAAGCGGTGGTCCGGGCTGCGATCATAACCCGCTCCCGGGGGCGCGTGCAGATTTACCGGCCCCCCCGGCTTCCCAAACGCGCCCCGAGCACCTATATTGTCGGGGTCGGTGGGCGACCGCCGACTATGGCGATAAACGCTGCTCGAAATAAGCGTTGCGGACCCGGGGGCAGTACCCGGCGCCTCCACCACTCCCTGGGCCGGCGGGCCTCGGTTGCGGGGGCGAACCAGGATCGACGTGCGTGGTAAAGGTGTGGTTTTCGCCCGGCATGGTACCGCCGTTATCGGGCCAACTCAGAGGTGCGAATGACAATGAAGTCGCACTCGCTGCTTAGCATCGCTAGGTAAGCGCGGCTTGGGGGGCGCCGGGCAACAGAAGCCCCCCGCTCACCGCGAATACGTCACCGAGGCAGCGGCGCGCGCGCCCCGCAAGACGGCAGCCGTGACCGTGCCGCCATATCCGGGCTAAGCTGCCCGCAGGCTTCGACGGGCGAGTGGACACGGACGCGGCAATGACAAAGGACCTTATCGGCTACGACGTGCTGGTCGAGAATGGCCTGCGCTCGGTGATCCGCGAGGCGCTTCGCCGCGTCGCTGCCGACGGCTGGCCCGGCACTCATCATGCCTACATCACGTTCAGGACCGATGCGCCGGGCGTCGACGTGCCGGATCCGCTCCGCGCGCGCTATCCCGACGAGCTGACCATCGTGCTTCAGCACCAGTTCTGGGACCTGGAGGTCGAGGACGACTTCTTCGCCGTGACGCTGAGCTTCAGCAAGGTCGGCCACCGCCTCGTCGTGCCGTACTCGGCGCTCACCGGCTATGCCGACCCTTCGGTGAAGTTCGGCCTGCAGTTCGGCGCTTCGCCGCGAGGGGACGAGAAAGCGGCTTCGCCAAAGGCTGACGGTGCGGAGGCGCGCGCAAACAAGGACGCGCCGGAGCCGGACGAAGACGATGCCGCGCCCGAGGCGGGCGGCGAGAAGGTCGTGGCGCTGGAGCAGTTCCGCAAGAAGTAGCTATTCTTCCCACTCGAGATTGCCGCACACCCCGATCAGCTGCCCGGTTATGTTGCGCGCTCCGTCCTGCGCCAGAAAGAACGCGGCGTCGGCGACCTCCTCGCAGGAGATCAGCGAGCGCGTGGAGATGAAGCTCACGTAGCGCTCGTGCGCTTCCTCGACCGTCTGTCCCCGCTCGGCCGCGAGGTTCGTGATCAGGCGCCGCCCGCGCGGGTTGTCGATGATGCCGGGCAGGATGGCGTTGCAGCGGATGCCGAAGGGGCCGAGCTCGCGGGCGAGGTTCCGCGTCATGCCGTCCACCGCGCACTTCGTGGTGACGTAGGAGGTTCGGAGCGGCATGCCCACCCGGGTGGATGCGGTCGAGATGTTGATGATCGCGCCGCTGGCGTGCGCCTTCATCACCGGCACGGCGCGCTTGATGCAATGGAACATGCCGTTGAGGTTGACGTCGATCACCCGGTACCAGTCCTCGTCTTCGATTTCTTCCACCGGCGCGCGCGGGCCGCTGATGCCGGCGTTGTTCACCAGCACGTCGATGGTGCCGAGCGCCTCCAGCCCATCGTCGAACCAGCGCGCGACCGCGTCGGCCGAGCCCACGTCGGCGATGCTGCCGGACATGCCGGGATTGGCGCCGAGCACGTTCTCCAGGCTCTCGGTCGTCAGGCAGCAGATGTGGACGCGCGCGCCGGCGGCGTGGAAGCGCTCGGCCACGGCGCGGCCGATGCTGCGGCCGGCGCCGGTGACCATCACCGCCTGCGGAGTGTCGCCTGCCATGGCTCACCTTCGGGCTTCCTTGGACGAAGGCGCGAGGATAGGCCGCAGGGACCGGCGCGCCAAACGCTCGAACCCATGCGCTGCTTCCCGCCGGTGTGGTATGGGAAGCGCGAAATCGGAGAGGGTACGGCCATGACCGACACATCGGCGGAGAGGCGGCGCGAGACGGATTCGATCGGCGCGATCGACGTTCCCGCAAGCGCCTATTGGGGCGCTCAGACCCAGCGCAGCCTGCAGAACTTCAGAATCGGCGGCGAGCGCATGCCGCCCCCGCTGATCCGCGCGCTCGGCATCGTCAAGCAGGCGGCGGCGCGCGTGAACGTCGAGGCCGGCCTGCTCGATCGCGCGTTGGGCGACGCGATCGAGACGGCCTCCGGCGAGGTCGTCTCGGGCACGCTCGACGATCATTTCCCTCTCGTCGTCTGGCAGACAGGCTCGGGCACCCAGAGCAACATGAACGCCAACGAGGTCATCGCCAACCGGGCCTGCGAGATCCTCGGCCAGCCGATGGGCCACAAGACCCCGGTGCATCCCAACGACCACGTCAACCGGAGCCAGTCGTCCAACGACACTTTCCCCACCGCCATGCACATCGCCGCCGTGGAGCAGTGCCACCACCTGCTGCTGCCCGCGCTCCAGCACATGCACCGGGCGCTCGCGACGAAGTCGGAGGCCTTCGCCGACATCGTGAAGATCGGCCGCACCCATCTGCAGGACGCGACGCCGCTCACCCTCGGTCAGGAGTTCTCCGGCTACGCGACCCAGGTTGAATACGGCATCGAGCGTGTGCGTGCCGCGCTGCCCCGGCTCTTCGCGCTTGCTCAGGGCGGCACCGCCGTCGGCACCGGGCTCAACACCAGGGCGGGCTTCGATGCCCGCTTCGCGGCCGAGGTCGCGGCGCTCACCGGGCTCCCCTTCAGGACCGCCGAGAACAAGTTCGAGGCCATCGCCGCCAACGACGCGGTCGTGGAGATGTCGGGCGCTCTCAACACCGTCGCCGCGAGCCTGATGAAGATCGCCAACGACATCCGGCTGCTGGGCTCGGGCCCCCGCTGCGGCCTGGGCGAGCTGGAACTGCCAGCCAACGAGCCCGGCTCCTCCATCATGCCGGGCAAGGTCAACCCGACCCAGGCGGAGGCGCTCACCATGGTGGCCGCTCAGGTCATGGGCAACCACGTCGCCATATCGGTGGGCGGCGCCAGCGGGCACTTCGAGCTCAACGTGTTCAAGCCGGTGATGATCTACAACCTGCTCCAGTCGATCCGGCTGATCGGCGACGGCGCCCGCAGCTTCACCGACAACTGCGTCGCCGGCATCGAGCCCAACCGCGCCCGCATCGACCAGTTGCTGCACGAATCGCTGATGCTGGTGACCGCGCTCAATCCCCACATCGGCTACGACAACGCCGCCAAGGTGGCGAAGAAGGCCCACGCCGACGGCACCACGCTCAAGCAGGCGGCGCTCGATCTCGGCGTGGTGAGCGAAGCCGATTTCGCGCGCTGGGTCGATCCGGCAAAGATGACCGGCCCGACACCCTAAAGAGGTGCGGTCGCGGCACGGAGCCAGGCGACGGTCTCCGCATCGTCCGCGAGCAAGGGCGCAAGGGTCTCCGCCACGCGGGCGTGATAGGCATCGAGCCAGGCGCGCTCGACCGGCGTCAGCATGCCGGGCTCGATGAGCGCGCGGTCGATGGGGGCGAGCGTCAGCGTCTCGAAGCCGAGGAAGCCGTTCTCCGCTTCGCCCCCCTCGGTCACCGCCACCAGGTTCTCGATGCGGATGCCGTAGGCGCCGGTCCTGTAGTAGCCGGGCTCGTTGGAGACGACCATGCCGGGCCGGAGCGCCGCGCCCGAGCCGGGCCGCGAGATGCGCTGCGGGCCCTCGTGCACGTTGAGGTAGTGGCCCACTCCGTGCCCGGTACCGTGGTCGTAGTCGAGCCCCGCCTGCCAGAGGAACTGCCGCGCCAGCGTGTCGAGCTGCGCGCCGGTGGTGCCGTGCGGGAAGCGTGCCGTCGCCAGCGCGATGTGGCCGCGCAGCACGCGGGTGAAGCGGTCGCGGTGCTCGGGCTCCGGCGCGCCGATGGCGACCGTGCGGGTCACGTCCGTCGTGCCGTCCAGGTACTGCCCGCCGGAATCGACAAGGTAAAGCGTGCCGGGCTCCAGCGTGCGGTTCGTCTCCGCCGTCACCCGGTAGTGGACGATGGCGCCGTTGGAGCCCGCGCCCGAAATGGTGTCGAAGCTCGGCCCCCGAAAATGCTCGCCGCCCGCGCGCATCGCTGCCAGCCGGTCGACCGCGTCGAGTTCGGTCACCGAGCCGGGCGGAGCCGCCGCGAGCCAGGCGAGGAAGCGCGTCAGCGCCGCGCCGTCCCGCCGGTGGGCGGCGCGGATGCCGTCGAGCTCCGCCTCGTTCTTGCAGGCCTTGGGCAGCGCGCACGGATCGCTGCCGCGGGTCACTTTCGCGCCGCCTTCGGCCAGGCGGTCCACCATCCAGACCGGCGTCGCCGCCGCATCGATCAGCACGGCCTTGCCTGCTTCGGCCAGGCCCTCCAGCGTGCTGGCCAGCGCGTCCGGCGCCTGCACCCGCACGGCATTGCCGAGATGCGCCGGAAGCTCGGGCAGGAGCTTGCGGCGATCCACGAACCAGTCCACCCCGCCCTCGCCGTGCACGATGGCGAAGGAGTGGGGCAGGGGGCTGTTGGCGACGTCCGCGCCCCGTACGTTGAGCAGCCAGGCGATCGAATCGGGCGCGCTCAGCACCGCAGCGTCGGCGTCCTTCTCCGCGAGACGGGCCGCAATCGCCTGCCGCTTCTCGCCGGCGTCCATGCCCGCGAAGCGCACCGGGTGGGGTGCGATGGGGCCGAGCGGCGGTGGCGGCTGATCCGCCCACAGCGCATCGATGGGATTGTTCTCGCAGGGGGCGAGGCGTGCGCCCGTGGCCTTGCACGGCGCCGCCAGTCGGTCGCGGCCCTGCGCGCTGTGCAGCGCCGGGTCGTAGCCGAGAGTCGCCCCGTCGGCGAGGTGCTCCCTGAGCCACGCGTCCGCCGGCTCCTCAGTGACGTGACGGTGCTCGTAGAGCGTGCCGTCCACCTGCGCTGCCGCCTGCAGGGTGTAGCGCCCGTCGACGAAGAGCGCCGCCCGCTCGGCCAGCACGATCGCCATGCCGGCCGACCCCGTGAAGCCCGTGAGCCAGGCCAGGCGCTGCGAGCGCCGCGCCACGTACTCGCCTTGATGCTCGTCGCTGAGCGGCACGACGAAGCCCTCGAGTCCGCGCCGCACAAGCTCGGCCCGGAGCGCTGCAAGCCGCGTCGCCTGCTGCGGCGTGTCGATGCCGTCCGGCGCCGCGGCATGAGACTGCCGCAGCGCCTCGAGCCGCTCGGCCAGCGTGTCCCCAGCCTCGGCGTCAGGGTGGACCAGGCGCAGCCAGCTCCGGTCTTGCGGTGCCGCCGCCGCCACGCCCTGGATCAGCGCCTCGACCTCGTCTATGGGCTTGTCGATCCCGGCATCGGCCAGTGCTTGCGCGAGCGCAGCCCGCCAGTCGGTCGTCGCGGTTTCTCTTGCCATGACGGCGTTTCTGCCAGCGCGCCGCTTACGGCGTCAATATCAGCGTGGACCAGTCGCCGAGCCCTATGCGCTGCCGGAGCCTGAGTCGGGCGGCGCGAAAGGCCGCAAGCACCAGCGGCTCCTCGGTGGTGAGCAGGCCGGAGAGGACCACCATGCCACCCGGCTGCAGATGCCGTGCGAAGGCCGGCGCCAGCGCCGCGATGGGCCTGGCCCTGATGTTGGCGCAGATCAGATCGACCCGTCCGAGCCGCGTCCCGGGCCGCGGCCCCGGCCTCGTGCGGAAGCCCTCGCCCTGCGTCACCGTCACCTGGCGGGATAGCCCGTTCCGCTCCACGGTCTCGCGCGCGGCCAGCACCGCCATGGGATCGTTGTCCAGGGCGACGATGCGTGCCGGCCAGAGCTTCGCCGCCGCCACCGCGAGGATGCCGGAGCCTGTACCGATGTCCAGCGCCAGGCGCATCCGCCGGCGCCGCGCCAGCCAGTCGAGCGCGAGCAGGCAGCCCTGCGTCGTCTCGTGGCGGCCCGAGCCGAAGGCGGCACCGGCTGCGACGGAGATGACCAGGCGCCCGCGCGGCGGCTCCTCGTGCGCATCCACGATCGTGAAGCGCCCGACCGAGACGGGCGGGAACGAGGCGCGGGACTGCGCCGCCCAGTCGGCGGCATCGACGGGCTCGATTGCCGTGCAGCCGGTCGCTACGCCGGCCGTGTGGAGCAGCGCCAGCAGCCGCGCGGGCCTCGGGTCCTCGGCCGCCGGGCCGGCGCCAAACAGGGTTGCGCGCAATTCGTCCGCTGGTGCGTCGCGTGCCGGATGCGCCGCCGCCACCGTCTCGGCCACCACGGCGTCGGCCAGCTCGGCGAGCGCGTCCTCCAGTGCCTCGAAGGCCGCCCGGCCAAGCGTCACCGAGAGCCGCCAGCCTCGTGCCTCCCGGCAATCTCCGCTCACTGACCGCTCCGGTTCAGTCGATTCCCGGCTATGATGGAGACCGCGGAACGCACGGTCGGAGGCCCACGATGCCCGAGATGCCGGACTGGCAGCGATACCTGAGCGACGAGGACAGGACCACCATCGAACGCGGCCGCTGGGCCAGGCGGGTCGGCTTCGGCGCGCGCCCCGCCGTCATCCTCATCGACGTGCAGAACTACATGGTGGGGGAGAAGGGCAACCACGACCTTGCTGCCTATCCCTACAGCTGCGCCACCGGCTGGGCCGCCGTGGAGCAGACCAGGCGCATCGTCGGCGCAGCCCGCGCCGCCGCGGCCCCGGTGATCTACACCCGCTTCGCCATCGACCGCACCGTGGGCGACGCCGGTCTCTTCGACGCCAAGATCGGCGCCGAGGCAGGCGAGAACGTCTACTTCGAAGGCACCCACGGCAGCGAGATCGTGGCCGCGGTGGCGCCCGAGCCCGGCGACCTCGTCTTCACCAAGAAGAAACCCAGCTCCTTCCACGGCACGCCCCTGCTGCCCTACCTGATCGACCGCGCCATCGATACGCTGATCGTCACCGGCGGCGCCACCTGCAACTGCGTTCGCGCCACGGTCTTCGACGCTTTCTCATACAACTATCGCACCATCGTACCGTCGGACGCGGTGTTCGACCGCCTGCCGATCAGCCACGCGATCAACCTGTTCGACATGAACCGCTGCTCGGCCGACGTGACGGATACGGAGGCCGTGCTCGCCTATTTCGCCGATCTCGCCAGGCGCGCGGCCTAAACGCCGCCCGCCGCACCTGCTATAGTGGCGGCGGGAGATCGGCGTCGGACGGCTTTCTCGCTAACCCGGTCAGGTCCGGAAGGAAGCAGCCGTAACGAGTTTCAAGCCGGGTCGTCTGCCGGTCTCCTGCCGCCAACCGGACGCGCCGCCCGCCGCGCACTGCGGGCCGAAGGACGCCGATGCACCGATGAGCGAGGACGCCGCCGCCTATCGCGTGCTCGCGCGCAAGTATCGGCCGACGAGCTTCGCCGGCCTGATCGGCCAGGCCTCTCTCGTGCGCACGCTCAGCAACGCGATCGCGATGGACCGCCTGGCCCACGCCTGGCTGCTGACGGGCGTGCGCGGGGTGGGCAAGACGTCCACTGCGCGGATCATCGCCCGCGCGCTCAACTGCATCGGCGAGGACGGGAACGGCGGCCCGACGCCCGAGCCCTGTGGCGCGTGCGATCACTGCGTCTCCATCGCCGAGGACCGCCACGTCGACGTAATCGAGATGGACGCGGCCTCGCGCACCGGTGTCGACGATGTGCGCGAGCTGATCGAGAGCGTGCGCTACCGCCCGGTTTCCGCCCGCTACAAGATCTACATCATCGACGAAGTGCACATGCTCTCGAAGCAGGCCTTCAACGCGCTGCTGAAGACGCTCGAGGAACCGCCGCCCCACGTCAAGTTCGTGTTTGCGACCACCGAGGTGCGTCGCCTGCCGGTGACGGTGCTCTCGCGCTGCCAGCGCTTCGACCTGCGCCGGGTCGAGATGGAGGTGCTGATCGAGCATTTCGGAGCCATCGCCGTCAAGGAGGGGGCGGAGGTGGAGCCTGCGGCGCTCGCGCTCATCGCCCGCGCCGCCGACGGCTCGGTGCGGGACGGGCTCTCCGTGCTCGACCAGGCGATGGCGCACGAGGGCACGCGGATCACCGAAGACGCGGTGCGGGCCATGCTGGGCCTCGCGGATCGCACCCGGCTGTTCGACCTCTTCGACATGCTGATGAAGGGCGCGATCAAGGACGCGCTGGATTGCTTCGCCGAGCTTCACGACGCGGGCGCGGAACCGCAGGCTCTGCTGCAGGACCTGCTGGAGCTCTGCCACTGGCTCACCCGGCTGAAGCACGTGCCCGCCGCCGCGGACGATCCGGCGGTGCCCGAGGCGGAGCGCACGCGGGGCCGCGCCATGGCCGATGCGCTGGCCGTGCCTGCGCTTGCCCAGACGTGGCAGATGCTGCTGAAGGGGGTTGAGGAGGCCAACCGAGCGGTCCGTCCTGCGCTGGCTGCCGAGATGACCCTGGTGCGGATCGCCTACGCCGCCGACCTGCCGAGCCCGGCCGATGCGCTCCGCGCCATCGGCAGCGGCGGCGCGGCCACGCGGCAGAAGGATGCGCCGGAGCCATCCGCGCCTGAACCCGCACCGCGCAGTGCCGCAGCCGTCGGTGGAGCGCCCGAGCCGGCTTCCGTACCGGCACCGGCAACGGCGCCCGAACCGACGCCCTCCTCCGCGCCACAGCCGCGCCTGGACTCGCTCGCAGCGATGGCCGCGCTCGCCGACGAGAAGCGGGAGCCGATCCTCAGCGCGTGGCTCAGGACCGAGGTGCGTCCTGTGCGCATCGGCGCCGGCACGGTGGAGATCAACTGCGGACCTTCGCCCGACGGCAGGATGCTCGACCTGCTGCGGGACAGGCTTCAGGAATGGACCGGCGAGCGCTGGATGATCGCCCTGACCGAGGAAGGCGGCGCGCCGACCCTCGCGGAGCGGGAACGCGCGGCGCAGGAAGAGGCCGACAAGGCGGCGATGGACCACCCCATGGTGCGGCAGGTCCTCGATGCCTTTCCCGGCGCGCGCGTGCGCAAGGTGCATCGGACGACGACCCCATTGCCGCCTGACAGCGGAAACGACGGAGATGCCTCCCCATGAAGAACATCGGCAAGATGCTGAAGCAGGCACAGGAAATGCAGACCAGGATGGCCGAGCTGCAGGAGAGCCTGGGCAGCCTCGAGGTAGACGGCACCGCCGGCGGCGGCCTGGTGCAGGTGACTCTCACGGGCAAGGGCGAGATGCGCCGCCTCTCCATCGACCCGGCGCTGGTGAAGGGCGACGAGGTGGAGGTGCTGGAAGACCTGATCGTCGCCGCCTTCAACGACGGCAAGGCCAAGGTCGAGCAGCTCGTTCAGGAGCGGATGGCCGAGGTCACCGGCGGGCTCAAGCTGCCGCCGGGTCTCGACCTCGGGATGTGAGAATAGAGAGCAGCCCCAGCAGGGGTGACGGCTGGCGATGACGAGCCCTGCGATCGAGCGGCTGGTCGGCCATCTCGGCAAGCTCCCCGGTCTCGGGCCGCGCTCGGCCCGGCGCGCCGCCCTGCACCTGCTGGAGCGGCGGGAATCGCACCTGGAGCCGCTGCTCACGGCACTTCGGACGGCGGCCGAGAGCGTTCGCCCCTGCGCCGTCTGCGGCAATCTCGACGCCCGGGACCCCTGCGCCATCTGCGCCGATCCCGAGCGCGACCGCTCCGCCATCTGCGTCGTCGAGCAGGTCGCGGACCTCTGGGCGCTGGAGCGCACGCTGATGTTCCGCGGCCGCTATCACGTGCTGGGCGGCCTCTTGTCCGCGCTCGACGGGATCGGGCCCGAGGATCTCGCCATCGCCGGCCTGGTGGCGCGCGCCGGCGCGCCAGAGGTCGGCGAGATCATCCTCGCCACCAGCGCGACCGTAGACGGGCAGACCACGGCGCACTATCTGACCGACCGGCTCGCGGACAGCGGCGTAACCATCTCCCGCCTCGCCCACGGCCTGCCGGTCGGCGGCGAGCTCGACTATCTCGACGACGGCACCCTCGGCACGGCGCTCAAGGCGCGTCAACGCCTCCTCTGAGCCGATGCGAATGCGCGCTGGATTGTCCGGCGTGCGCCTTCTATGGTCGCCGCCGCCGGCGGGGCGGCCGACGCGGGCAGCGGAGTAAACGATGGCGGACGAGACGAAGAGCGCGGGCCGGCTGGAACGCGTGCTGCGCGCGGGCGAGTTCGCCATCACGGCGGAGATGGGACCGCCCGATTCGGTGGATCCGGCCGACGTGCTGGCCCACGCGGGATGCCTCAAGGGTCTCGCCGACGCCGTCAACGTGCTCGACGGCGCGGGCGCGCGCGCCCATCTCTCGCCGCTCGCGACGGCGGCGATCCTCGCCCGCGAAGGCATCGAGCCGGTGCTGCAGTTCACCATGCGCGACCGCAACCGCCTGGCACTGCAGGCCGACGTACTGGGGGGGGCGGCGCTCGGCGTGCACAGCCTGCTCTGCCTCACCGGCGATTCGGTCGAGGCCGGCGATCAGCCGGAGACGAAGCCGGTGTTCGACCTCAAGTCCAACGAGTTCATGGCGACGGTCCGAACCATGCGGGACGAAGGGGTTCTCCCCGGCGGGCGGAAACTCGCCTCGGCGCCGCGGCTGCTCATCGGCGGCGCCGATGCGCCGCGCGAGCCGAAGGCGGGCGACACGCCGGCAAGCCTCCAGGCCAAGATCGAGGCGGGCGCGGATTTCTTCCAGACCCAGTTCTGCTTCGACATGGCGATGCTCGGGCGCTACCTCGCCTGGTTGGGCGACTTCGGGATCCCCGAGCGCACGTCCATCATCGTCGGCATCGGGCCCATAAGGTCGGCACGCTCGGCGCGCTGGATGAACGAGAACCTCTTCGGAGTCCACATTCCGGACAACGTCATCGCCCGCCTCGACGGCGCAGCGGACCCGCAGGCCGAGGGCATCCGCATCTGCATCGAGCTGATCGAAGAGCTGCGCGGCATGGCCGGCGTCGCCGGCGCGCACCTGATGGCGCCTCGCGGCGAGAAGGCCATCGCCGAGGTCATCGCCCGATCGGGGCTTCGCCGCGCAGGCGCGTGAGCCCGCGCTCGGATCGATGGATTCAGGCACCCGTACGCGGTCGAATCTCGTGGCATTTGTGCCACAGCAGTCGGGAAAATTGAGGCAACGGCGGCATTTTTCCTTTGCCAAACCAAATGCGGACTGGCGTAAACGGGGCATACTGAGTAAGTTCGCCACAGTGTTGGGGCGCTCGACACCGGCAACAGAATAGGCTGGAAAACCGCATGTCGGGTGCGCGAATCGATCAGGAGGATCGCATGAAGAAGGAAGCGCGAAGTATGAGGAAGCGCTTCGTTCATGCGTCATTCGTACTCCTGACTACGCTTGTCTACGACAACTAGCTGATTCGATACATTGATCGCTCACCTCTCCCCTCGGCCCCCTGTACCTAATTCGTAACTCCTGTACGCAGGCGTACGCGGGAGTTCGACATCACTCGCTTGCGTGGCGCTTACGGGATCGTGTACTCTCTCCGGGCGTGATCGAGGCGTTCGGCCACGCGGCGATGGACGGGAACGAGCTACCCGGCGCAGGCTGGCACGGCCCGGCTCATGCGGGGCGCCACAGGCTTCCTGACCCTGCCATTCCATGATCGAACGCCCTCGCGCGATGGTCAAGGGGGTGGTGATTTTATGTCACAGTGCGGGGAGCGCACAATCTCCAAGCGGACCGTCGATGCCCTCTCCGTCGAGGACAGGGACGCCATCTTCTGGGACCGCGACTTGTCCGGCTTCGGGGTGCGCGTCTACCCCTCGGGCCGCAAGGTCTACGTCGTGCAGAGCCGGGGGCCGCGCGGCTCCAGGCGGGTCACGCTGGGCCGGCACGGGGAGATTACTGCCGAGCAGGCACGCAAGCGCGCCGCCGGGATCATCGACAGGATCAAGACGGGGCAGGAGCCGCTGCCTCCGGAGCCCGGGAAGGACACGGGGCCGACCGTAGCCGACCTTGCCGACCGCTTCATGCGCGCGCATGTGGCGGTGAACTGCAAGCCGGCGACGGCGGTGCGCTATGGGGGGCTGCTCAGGAACTGCATCCTGCCCGTCCTCGGGTCGATGCCGATCGGCGCGGTCGAGCGCACGCACGTGGCGGACCTGCACTACGCGCTGCGGGACCGGCCGAGCTCGGCGAACAGGTCGGTCGACATTTTGAAGAAGATGTTTTCCCTGGCCGAGGTGTGGGGGCTTCACCCGCAGGGCCGGAATCCTTGCCGCTCGGTGCGCAGGTACAAGGAGCGCAAGCCGCAGCGGTTCCTGAGCGCCGAGGAGTACCAGCGCCTGGGCCGGGTCCTGGACGAGGTGGAGGCCGAGGGCACGGCCTGGCTCCCCGCGATTACCGCGATCCGCCTGCTGATCCTGACCGGATGCCGGCGCAACGAGATCCTCACGCTTCGATGGGACGACGTCGACCGGACCGCCGGCGAGTTGCGCCTCAGGGACGCGAAGACCGGTGGGCGGATGGTGCCGCTGACGCCCACGGCGGCGGCGGTGCTGGACGCGATCCCGCGGATGCCCGGCAATCCGTGGGTGATCGCGGGGAAGAGGCCGGGGAAGCACCTGAGGAACGTCAACGAGCTCTGGTATCGCCTGCGGGTACGGGCCGGCCTGAAGGACGTGCGCCTCCACGACCTGCGTCATTCTTGGGCCAGCAGAGCGCTGGCGCTCGGCGAGAGCCTGCCGATGATCGGCAGGCAGCTCGGCCACACGCAGGTGCAGACGACGGCGCGCTACGCGCACCTGGCGCAGGACACGGAGAAGGTTTCTGCGGCCAGGGTGGCGGGCAGCATCGAGGCCGACATCATGGTTCCGGCTGCGGAAGCCGCATGATGCCCTGGGGATCGGCCACGGAGGACACCGGGCGTCATGGCTAAGCTGCACTACCGGTCGATCTCGAAGCGTATGGTGGAGGCGCTGGAGGTGGACAGGGACACGATTTTCTGGGACCGGGAGCTTTCGGGCTTCGGGGTGCGCGCCTATGCGTCGGGCAAGAAGGTGTACATCGTGCAGGCCCGCGCGAAGGGGAAGTCGAGGCGGATCACGGTAGGCCGGCACGGGGTGCTGACGGCCGAGCAGGCGCGCCAGCGGGCGGCGCAGATGATCACGCGCATCAAGGCGGGAGAGGAGGTGAGCCCGTCGAGCCCCGAAGCGCCCGGGCCGGAGGGCCCGACGGTTGCAGAGCTGGCGCAGCGCTACCTGACGGAGCACGTGTCGGTCCGGTGCAAGCCGAAGACGGTGGAGCTGTGCCGCCTGATGCTGAAGAACCACATCCTTCCCGCGCTGGGCCACGTTCCCATCGAGGCACTGGAGCGCAAGCAGGTCGCCGATCTTCACTTCCGGCTGCGCGACCGGCCGGCCACGGCGAACCACGTGGTGGCCGTCCTGTCCCGGATGTTCAATCGGGCGGAGGCGTGGGAGCTGGTGCCGGAGGGGACCAATCCGTGCCGCTCGTTTCCGAAGTACAAGGCCCGCAAGCACGAGCGCTTTCTGACCGAGGAGGAGTTCCGCCGTCTCGGCCGCGTGCTCGCCGACGCCGCCGAGGAGGGCGGCGCGTCGAAGTACGCGGTGGCCGCATTGCGCCTGCTGATGCTGACGGGGTGCCGGCGCAGCGAGATTCTGCGCCTGCGCTGGACCGACGTGGACCTTGAGGCGAAGGTCTTGCACCTCGCTGATTCGAAGACGGGCCCGCGGGCGGTTCCGCTGTCGCCGGCGGCGGCGCGGGTGCTGTCCGATCTGCCGCGCATCGCGGACAATCCCTGGGTGATCGTGAGCCGCAAGCGCGGCACGCACCTGCACAACATCAACGAGCCCTGGGACACCATCCGCCGCCGCGCCGGGCTGGAAGACGTAAGGCTGCATGACCTGCGTCACAGCTGGGCCAGCAGGGCGCTGGCGCTCGGCGAGAGCCTGCCGATGATCGGCAGGCTGCTCGGCCACACGCAGGTCGAGACCACCGCACGGTATGCGCACCTGGCGCGGGATTCCGTCAAGGAGTCGGCGGCGAAGGTCGCGGCCAGCATCGGGGAGGACCTTTACAGGCACCGCGAGGCGGGCGGCGGACATCTTCACCGGGCAGGCTCCTGAGCGGTGAGCGTCGACGCTCATCCGTGGGTGCGGGGCCATCGAATCCAATCGTGACGCTGGGGGCTCACATGCACACCACCAGTCTTCCCAAGGTCGGCGGTTCCGTCATGCTGGCGGTGTCCCCTCCGCTTCTCGATCCTCTCGAGCTGCGGGCCGGCACCCCGGTCAACGTCGGCATCATGGACGGACGCCTGGTCGTCGAACCGAGGACACGTCCGGCCCACACGCTTGAAGAGCTCTTGGCGCAATGCGACGAGACCGCCTCTGACGACGCCGAAGACCGCGCCTGGCTCGACGCCAGCCCCGCCGGCGACAAGCTGTTGTAGTGCAGCGCGGTGAAGTCTGGCGTCTCAGCCTCGACCCGACGTCCGGTCACGAGCAGCGGGATCCGATCGTGATCGTCTCCCCCGCGCCGTTCAGCGCGCAGACCGGGACGCCGGTGGTGCTGCCCGTCACCACCGGCGGGAGCTTCACCCGCCGGCGCGGGTTCTCTCGACAATGCCGGCACGGGGAGGCGAGGGGTGATCCGCTGCAACCGGCCCCGCGTTCTCGATCCTGCTGCCCGGAACGGGAAAGGGTTCGAGGCCGTCCCGGAGGCGGTCATGGACGAGGTGCTCGCCCGCCTCGCCGCGATCCTGGCGTAGGCGGAGAGGCGGCAGGTCGATGAATCTCTCCAGGCCCCAATGCAATTCGGTGGTTTGCGATGATGGATGACAAGGCGCTGAGGGAGAAACTCGCCAAGGTGGAGGCGCTGTTCCGCCGGGCCGCCAGTCCGGGGGAGAAAGCGGCAGCGGGTGCCGCGATGGACCGGCTGCATGACCGCCTGGGCAGCTGGGACAGGAACCCCGACCCGGAGGAGGAGTATCAGTACTCGCTGCCGGACACGTGGTCGGTGAGGCTCTTCATCGCGATCTGCCGCAAGCACGGGGTGCATCCCTACCGCTATGCCAGGCAGCGGCGGACGACGGTCATGGTGCGCGTCCGCAAGCGGGAGTTCAACCGCGTCGTGTGGAAGGAGTTCAGCCGGCTTCATACCGAATTGGAGGACTATTTCGAGGGCGTCACGGACCACCTGATTACCCGAGCCATGGGCTCGGACGGCGACGACAGCGCCATCGACCAGCGGTGGTTGCCGGGTTAGGCAGGCCGCGCTGTCGCCACCTCGATGTCGTCCCTTCATGCCGCCACCCGCCTGAGGCATTGACCGGCCGGATCGCTCGATGCCACAAGCGGCCTGGCCCTCGGGAAGGGCGTCGAGTTTTGCAGACCGGCTCATGCCACGAGTGCTGCGCATCAGCAACAAGCTGTGGTCTCTCCGGCACCGGATCGAGGTTTTCGACGACGCCGGAACGGTGATCTACAGCTGCTCGCGAGCGGCCTTGTTTTCCAGATCGTTCGTCGTCATTGCGGAACAGACGGAAGTCGCGCGCATAAGGCGCAAGCTGCTCTCGTGGACCCCCATCTGGCTCGTGGAAGGCAAGGCGGGCGACTTCGCGATGAGAACCAGAGTGTTTTCCCTGCGCCGCGTCTACAATGTGAAGGGCGGCCCCTTCCACGGGGCGCAGGTGAGGGGCAACCTGTGGGATGTCAAGTTCATCATTGCCCTGGGCGAGACGTTGGTGGCCCGGGCGAACAAGCAGCTGATCGGCCTTCGGGACACTCATGCCATAGAGGTCGTGCAAGACGACGATGCATCGGAGCTATTCTCGGTCGTCGCCATGATCGTCATTCTCTTGCACAACAAGCAGAAGAGGGACGAAGACGACGAAGAGCGGAGTGAGTGACGGAGACGGGCATTCGACGATGGCCATGTTCGAACGCCTTGAGAGTGCCGGCAGGTTGCAAGTCGACACTTGGGTTCCTCTGGCGGCCGGTGCCGGGGCACGGTCTGCCTCCCCGCGACGGCGCCCGCCCGGGTTCTGCCTGAGAACCCTCGAATTCGCGCCGACTCGGTCGCGCCGACTCGGTCATAACTGTGCGAACTTCGGAATCAGGACACTGATATGTCTAGTAGATGCTGAACGGGAAATACCGGGCGTTGATCCGCTCGTAAGTGCCATCCGCGAGGATGGCCTGCAGCGCGCCGTTCAGGCGTGAGAGAAGGGCGGCGTCCTCGTGGCGCACCGCAATGCCGATCCCTTCGTCCAGCCGGTACCCCTCGCCGACGAACTCGAAACCATGCCTATCCGGTTAGCGCAGACAGCCACTACATGTAGGAGGCTTCCACTCATGTCCACGCTGCCCGGCTCCCATACCTAGCGGGTGTATGTGACAAGCGGATAGGCATGCTCGAAACCTTTGCCTTCTGGGCTCTGAAGCCGGGCGTATGAGCCCAGGCCATCCCCAAACATGGCATCCAGGCGACCGGCCACGAGGTCTCCGTGGAGTTCCTGCTGGCCGGTATAGAGCTTTATCGTGGCCGTGCCGGCCAGGTTGGCCTCGAGCCAGTCGGAGGCGATCGTGGCGCGCGCCGCGCCGATTATCTTGCCCGCCGCGTCGGCCGCATCGAAGCCGGAGCCCTCGCGTGCCACGAAGCGGACCACGTTGCTGTAGTAGCGCTCGGTGAAGCTCACCAGTTGGCGCCGCCTCTCGGTGATCGACATGCTGGCGGCGATCGCATCGAAGCTGCCGGCGCGCAGCTCCGGGATCAGCCGCTCCCATTCCTCCAGCACGACCTCGCATTCGACGCCAAGCTCCGCGCAGAGTGCAAGCGCGATGTCGACGTCAAAGCCCGCGATCTCGCCGGCGTCGTCGACATAGTTGAAGGGAGGATAGTCGCCCGTCGTGGCGATCTGCAGCTTCTCGGCCGCGAGCGTGGGCGACGCCGCGAGAAGGGCCAGAACCAAAGCAGCTACAAGCAGTCTCATGAGCCGTTCCACTTCCATCAGGCGCGGCGCATGCCGACAGAATGTGCCGCGACCTGGATCATTAGGCTACTGCAATATACGTATCCAGCCGACATTCCGGCTGCGGCCACCGCGACGTCGCGTTGTTCTCTCGCGCATCTCGCTCGCGGTCTACCGGTTCCACGGCTTGGCCGAACAGATACGCACAATACACTAATATGACTCAGTCCTGTTTGCGCCTTCGAAAACTACGCATGTCGGATCACGATGACCAGCAGCCAGCCTCACGGTCGTACGATCAGAGAGGCTCAGTTCGCAAAACGTAGGCACGGCCTCGCCATCGCCGCCTCAAGGCAGGCCCTGGGCGATGGCTGGTCGCCAAGTTCGATGAGATG
>LXNI01000383.1_pt1 | contig 52788 bp, 42 predicted proteins | sample 809091 | NCBI WGS metagenome assembly LXNI01 (sample SAMN04870527, study PRJNA318959) | sponge metagenome | biome: 01000161; feature: marine sponge reef; material: water | host: Sarcotragus foetidus | place: Greece: Milos, Mediterranean Sea | collected 2013-05-29 | depth 5-7 m
CGCGCTACGAGGAAGATCCGAGCCCGCTACCCACAACGGCTCCTGACTGCTGCGATCCCGACCCTTGCCCATTGACATGAACGCATACTATCCCGCTTGGCCGACTTTCACCACGGGCTGCTATGGCTTGGGCCCTCAGGGGGCGGGTCAGGAGCAACGATGCTGGACGAGGTGTATCGTCGCCCGCTGCAGTGCGCTTTTCGCCATGGGCCCCTGGTTCCTTTGATTCTGTGGCAGTAAACACAGAGTCTTGCGCGTCGGCATCGGAGTGCGTCGAAGCGGGCGTTGACGGCGTGGGTCCGGCGAGAGACACGACAACGGCTAACAACGGAATCGTGAGCAGGTTGCTGTGAGAGAGGTTCTTCATCCCGAGTTCTCCATTCTGCTGTGGCGATCAAGATCTGACTGACCGTTGACAGCGCTAGTGTACGCTAGACCACGGTCGGCGGGTTGCCCCTGCCCGTTCTTTCGGTCCTGGACGATCGTGAGGCGGTCTTCCGGCTGAAGCGCCTGAATCTCGGTACCTTGAAGGTCGCCGCAACCTCGGACTCGTTCAGCCTCCTGGTGCGTTGCCCTCCTAGACGCGAATCGAGCGAGCGTCCTGGTCCTGTCAGCACGTGGCTGAGAGTCGGTTCCCGTCGCACCTCGCCGAACGGGCGTGTGGCCGCTCCTGGTGCGACAGGGGCTTCGGCCTCGGGCTGCTACCCGATGCTGCGCCCACCGTCCACGTCGAGGCAGACGCCGGTGAGGAAGGACGCGTCGTCGGAGGCGAGATAGGCGACGGCCGCGGCGACGTCCTTCGGTTCGGCGAGGCGCCCGAGCGGGATCGTCGCCTCGAGGATCTCGCGGCCCTTCTCACCCAGCGGACGGCCGCCGGACGGACCCTTCATGAAGTCCGTGTCGGCCGCGACCGGGTTGACCGCGTTGACGCGGATGTTGTGAGGGGCGAGCTCCGTGGCCAGACCGCGGGTCAGGGTGACGACGGCGCCCTTGCTCGCGTTGTAGGCGGTCAGACGGGGGCGCGGTCGAAGCGCGCCGATCGAGGCGGTGTTCACGATCACGCCGCCGCCGCGTTCGAGCAGCCGCGGCACGCCATGGACGGCGCCCAGGTAGACGCTCTTCACGTTGACTTCGAAGATGCGGTCGTAGTCGGCCTCCGGCAGCTCCCAGAGCGCCTTGGCCCGGTGGCAGTAGCCGGCGTTGTTGATCAGGATGTCGATGCCCCCGAACGTGCCGCAGGCGTGCTCCATCAGTCGGCGCAGGTCGTCGCCCCGCGAGACGTCGACGGTCTTGAAGAGAACGGTGGCGCCGCGTTTCGCGAGTTGGGCGGTGGTCCGTTTTCCTTTGGCGGAATCGATGTCCGCCAGCGCCACGGCGGCGCCCTCGCCGGCGAGCCGCCGGGCGATTGCCCGGCCGAAGCCGCCCGCGGCGCCGGTCACGACCGCTACCTTGCCGGCGAAGCGCCCGGCGTCGCGCGTGAGGTCTTCGGCGTTGCTCGCGAGGTTGGCGCTGGTCTTCGGATCATCCATCGTGAAGGTCTCCCTGAGTGCCATCCGTGCACCCGCTGACGGGTGCCCGGACTGGTTCGCGGGTGGCGCGGATTCGCGCCACCCGGGCGTTGGCGTACGCTACCTGCCGGCGGCTGGCGCCGCCTGGCGCGGCGGAACGGCCGGAGGCCGGCGCTTCGCGCCGGATGCCGGAAACGCGGGCCAGGAGGCCCGCGCGCCCGATTTTCTTCCGCGCAGGCTTCAAGACGATGCAGGACTCCAGGCAGGCAGCACCGTTCTCGGCCGACCCACTATTCGTCGTCGTCCTCGAAGTACCTCGCAACGGCTCCGCTCGCGGCGAGTTCGTTGGCCGCGTAGCGGGTGGCGGTCTTCGGGTCGGTCCACCTTCCGGCCTGCATGAGCTCGGCGGTGGAGGCGCCGCGGGCGACGAGTGACCGGGCGCTGCCGACCCGGAGGGAATGGCCGCTCAACCGGCCCTCGACCCCGGCGGCGCGGCCGCGCTTGCGGATGACCTGCCGCACCGTGCTCTCGCTCAGCGCCGTTGCGCTGACGCGGGTTCCGCCCTTGGGTACGCCTCGGAACAGGGGACCTGAAGAGACGCCCGAGGCCTCCCGCCAGGCGGCGATGGCCGCCATCGTCGCGCGACAGACATAGAGGGTCCTGCCTTCTCCGTTCTGGTCCGTCTTGCTTCGCGGCAGCCTGAGGCAGCCGCTGCCGTCTTTCTCGGTGCCAAGGTGCTCCACCTCGACGGCCGCAAGTTCGTTGATTCTCAGAAAAGCGTCGCTGCCGAGGCGCAGCAGCGCGGCGTCTCGCAGGCCGAGCATCGTGCCCTCCGCCGCCGCGAGGCGCGCGGCCGCGCCGACCTCTCTTCGTCTCATGCCGTCGACCGGACCGCCAGTGCGGTCGGCGTGCCGACGCTTCAGAGTGCCGAGCGTCCTGGCCGTGAGCGTTCCACGCGGATCCCGCGTGCCGGTGTAGCGGGCGGCGGCGCCGATGGCGGCGTGAGTCAGCGACAGCGTCGCCGGGGCGAGTCCGCGTTCGGCTTCGGCCTCAAGGAATGCCGCGACGGTTTCGTCATCCGCCTCCCGGTCGCCCAGGAACGCGTTGAAGCGCTCCACGGCCTGGGTATAGGCCCTGTGGGTGTTGGCCGCGTAGGCGTCCCTGAACATGGTTTCGGCGGATTGGGAGCCGTTGCCGTGGGTGTTTGGGGGATTGCCCTCTTCATCGCGCTTGCTGGCGTCAAGCCCGCCGACCGGCTCCGTCTGTTTTGATGACGACAAATGCGATTGTCGCGGAGCAAATCGAGGTTGTCAAGCCCTGGATTGTCTGAACCTGAAGCGATCTCGGTCGCCGCCCCGGTCATTCTGGCCGATTCGAGGCCTTCTCCGGTCTTCCGATTGGTGCCGTGGACCGGCTCGTTCGTCTCGGCACAGCCTTTTCCGCCTCATTCACGCCTCCATATGGGGTTTTGCTGCTGCTAATCGCATATGTCCGAGGCGAACTTGAGGAGAACGAAGGTTGTGAGACGCGCCATCAACGTGTTGCCGTTGCTTCTGCTGCTCCTCTCCGGAACAGCGCCTCTCCTTGCCCGAACGGCGCTCTCCCTCCCGGGAATCCCCGACTTCCGGCTACCGTCCGCCGGCGTGGTCGACACCGTGTTTCCGGCTGCCGTCGGCGGCGCTGCGCCCTACTCCTACAGGCTGTCGGGACAGCCTCCGGGGATCCGGTTCGCGGCAGGTACGCGAAAGGCTCGCGGCACTTTGCCGACGGTCCCCGTCGATACGACCTACACGGTGACGTACTCGGTGAGGGACGGCGCCGGCTCGACCGCTTCGGTCACTTTCACCGCTACGGTCGTCTCGCCTCCGTCACCGTTGTCGTTGCCGGGAATTCCCAACTTCCGCGTGCCGTCGGCCGGCGTCGTGAATACGTTGTTTCCGGCTGCGTCGGGAGGTCGGCGTCCGTACTCGTACAGCGTGACCGGGCTGCCGCCCGGCATCTCGTTCTCGCCGTCGACGCGGATTGCGAGCGGGATCCTGCCGACGGTACTCGTGGACACGACATACCGGATCACCTACGCGGTGAGCGACCGGGCCGGCGCGACGGCCTCCTCAACGTTCACGACGGTCGTCAGGGCGGTGCCCGGGCCTCCACCGCCGCCCCCGCCGCCGCCGCCGCCTGGACCGTCCCCTCCTCCTCCTCCTCCTCCTCCTCCTCCTCCTCCTCCGCCGCCTCCGCCTCCTCCGCCTCCGCCCCCCCCTCCGACGCCTTCGCCGGCGCCCAGGGGGCCAGCCGTGAAGAAGGGCGTGAACGTCTCGGAGTCCCGCACGTACGTGCTCAAGCTCTCGGCGAGCGTGGAGGTGTCGGTGATGTTGACGGGCATGACGATCGACTTCGACTGTACGGTGGCGGGCAATCGCTGCACGAACCGAGGCGGTACACGAGATGATTCGTGGAGCGGCACGCTCGATAAGGGAGAGCACAAGATCGTCGTCTACCCTTACGCGACCGGCCCCGGGAACTACACGTTGACGGTGACTGCGAAGGCGCCGTCCGGCGGCAGTACGGGTACGGTGACGAAGACGACGACCCTGGCCGATGTGAGCAAGAGGGCTGTCTCCACTGAGGCGACGTACAGCTTCAGGCTGGACGCCGAAGCGAAGGTCGACGTGGCCCTAACCGGGATGACGATCGACTTCGATTGCAGAGTTGGCAGCGACCGCTGCACGAACTACGGAAGCACCCGGGACGACTCGTGGAGCGGTAGCCTGAAGGCCGGCAGTCACTCAGTCACGGTGTACCCGTACGGGAAGGGACCCGGCAACTACTCGCTTACGGTGACCGCAACGAGAACGCTGGGCTACGTGGCCACGCCCACGGGCATGTCGGCAACGATCTGCGAGGAGAACGAAAACGGCGAAGAGTCCTGCACCGACATCCGCATCGATGAGTCGATCACGGTTACGGCCCCGCCGCCGCCACCACCGCCACCGCCGCCGCCGCCGCCGCCGCCGCCACCGCCGCCGCCGCCACCACCACCGCCGACAACGTCACCGACTCCAGCCCAGAAGGAGAACACGGCCAGGACAGACGCCACTGCCCGGGCACGGAATCAGACTTGCAGGGAGTTCTTTGAAGACCACGGAGAAGCGGACATCGTGGGTGCGTTGGGCGGCGTGTCTTTCGATAGCAGTGATAGTGGCAACCACTGCACCGACCCCGGTGATGCGGCATACAGCCTGCGTGACGGGGACCAGACGATCTACACCTGTCCTCTCTTCTATAGCGGCTCTGGTTCCCTGAGAGCCGATACGGTGCTTCACGAGATGGTCCATCTCGCTGGCACGCACCACGCGGACCTTGGCGGACCGGGCCCCTTCCATCAGGCGGTGATGAACGCATGCCCGTGAACGTCAGGTCGAGAACACGAGACCGGGCGATAAGCTCCGGAAGAAAGGAGAGTTCTACGATGTCGAAACGGACCATCCAGGCGCTCGCCAGCGCTCTTGCAGTTGCGGGCGCCGTGCTTCTGCCGTCGAGACCGCTGTCCGCTCAGACGGAGGTGGAGATCATCTCCGCCAGCGAGTACGGCACCACCCTCAGATTCCGTGATGACGACGGCGTTCTGATCGAGCGCCGCTCGGCGTCGGGCGCGCGGGTGGGAACTAGCCCGTATACGCGCGACAGCGTCTTTGACGAACACGGCAACGTCGAGAGAGTGGTGATCCACTACCCGGATGGCAGGAGCGTCACGGAGCACCGCGCCCTTGGCCGGCCTTTGCCTGTTGGGGGCGGGAGATTCCCCGTTGCTCGGGGCCGCAACATGAGTCGCGAACAGATGGAGCGCTTCCTCTCCCGCTTGCCTCCGCTGCCCGGAACGTCTAGGAAGGCGGAGTCGGACTTGTGGCGAGGTCGACCACGCCCTGCCGCCGAGACTTCTCCAGATCCCGGTCATCCCTGGGGGCACCACTGGAAGGAGCGGGACGACGGATTTGCCCGGACGACCTTCCGGCTGCTTCACCAGGAGATGGAGGTCGAGTCGGTCCGTCTCGGCAAGAAGCGGTCCTGGGATGAGGGATGGCTGCGAATCACGGACAGTCGCGGGGGACTGCGGCACGACCACCTTACGAAGACGGCACGGCTCGAGCAGGATTGTGACGCTCAATGGAGTTGTGACACTGTGCCGCTTCCAGCCGTAGCCTCGTACGATGCCGTCGGCCGGATTGTCCAAGTGGTCACGAACGACGAGGGCTACCCGACCGAAACCTGGTACGGCGAAACGCTGGTAGCGCGCTATCACTATGCGCACGTGGATGGTGTACGCCCGTTGCCGCCCCACGGAGGCCTCGGCGACTTCTGGGTGGAGCTGATCGATGCCGGAGCCGGCAAGCGCCTCCTGGACTCGCGAGCGCTCCCGACTACCTCGGCCAAGCCTCTCTTCAGCGCTGGCGGAGTCGACATCAAGTCGGGCGTGATCGAGTCGGTCGATGACGAGCTTTTTGCCGTCGTCAAACACCACGACGTCTTCGTCAGGCGCTACGCTCTTGTTTCCTTGGGCGAAGGCCCCGTGTGGCGAACGGTCCTTGCGACCGGAACCGAGGCTTCCGAGTTGGATTCCCTAGTGCACTACACGGACGATCGCCTCAGGATCGAGTTCCGATTCGACCACACCGACCTGGTTGTGGAAGCGCCTCGGCGAGGGTCTTCCGCTATCAGGGTCAGTTGGCCGAAGGACATCACCCTCCCCCTCCTGGACTAGGACCTCCCTGCCTGGCCGTCACCATCGTAGGGGCGCCTTTGCAGGTAGATGCCGAATAGTCGTCTGCGAGCTTTGCGCGGGGGAGAGGTAGAGGGAGTTCGTGACGGCGCTTCTGGCGGTCCGTGCGCTCGGTTTCGCTATCTCGATACGAAGGGGAGTTCGACATGAGTCACAGAGCGCACATCCTCATCGTCGCGCTGCTGGTCGCGGTAGTTCTGGCGCCGAGCTGCCGTTTGGCGCATGAGACTCAAGGATCTGGCGCGTTGGCCCTTGACGGGAGGGCGCAAGGGCCGCATGACGGGCACGGCCACGGCATGGCCGGCGGCCCCGAGCGGCTTGTCCACTACCGCGCGGACGAGGGTTTCGTGCCGGCCCGCCTCGACGTGGAGACCGGGACGCGGGTGGTGCTGATCGACGAGTCGGGCGGCCAACTGGCCCCCCGATTCGGCGGCGGTCGGCAGGCGTCGGAATCGGCGCCGACCGGCGCCCACCCCGAGGACTCGGACCACTCGGTTCATGTCGCTGCCGATGCCGGGAACAGGGCCGATCACGGCAACCGCGACAGTCACGATCATGGCGACGGCCCGGTCTGGACGGAGGAACGACCGGCGCCCGAGGGCTCAGGCGACGCTGGTCCGCCGCCCCGTTTCGCTCACGCGTTCGAGACGAGCGGCTACTGGCGGTTCCACAACGCCGCGGCGCCCGAGCACGCGGCTCTGGTCGTGGCGCTCGTTCCACCGGGCGAGAAGCCGGCGCCGCTCGTGATGCGGCGGGACGAGTTGCCTTCGGCCAGTCCGCCGGAGATGACGGAGGAGGACTACACGGCGTTGCTTTCGGACACGGGGAAGCTCCGCGAGTACATGGAGAGCTACGGCCCGGAGCGGACGCTGGAGCTACTCCGCCTCGGCGAGGCGGCAACCGGCATCGACTGTCACGGCGGCGCGCATCATCTGGGGCGGATGGCGTTCGCGGAGTACGGGGCCGCAGCGGCGGCCGGTCTGGCGGACTCCTGCCAGTCCGGCATGCGGCACGGCGTGATGGAGCAGCTCTTTGTCGGGCGGGGCGTCGCCAATCTGGCCGAAGATGTCGACGCGTTGTGCCCGGACGTCGACGACGCGTTCGGCCGGCACCAGTGCTTTCACGGGGTCGGCCACGGGGTGATGGCGTGGACGGCCTACGAACTGGAGGACGCGCTGGGTTTCTGCGGCCGGCTGAGCGACGAGTCGGGCCAACGATCCTGCTACAGCGGCGTGTTCATGGAGAACGTCGTGAGCGGGATGTCGGGGGCGGTGGGCCAGAGATCGGGCTACGTGAACGCCGAGGATCCGCACTACCCCTGCAACGCCTTGCCGGAGCGGTACGTCAGCGACTGCTACTGGTACCAGACATCGCAGATGCTGAACGTGTTCGGTCAGGACTTGGAGAGGGTCGCCGAGGCCTGCCTGGAGGCGCCGGTCATCGGCCAGCGCGCCTGCTTCGGGAGCTACGGCCGGGACGTCGGCGCCGCCCACCGCCGGAACCCGTACCTGGTGGTTCAGTACTGCCGGCTGCCGGAGAGCCTGATGCACAGGGTCGACTGCATCGACGGCGGCGCGCGGACGCTTTTCTGGGACGAAACGCAACAGGACGAGGGCGTGGCCCTGTGCGCGGAGGTGGAGCAGCCGATCGTGGCGGAGGCCTGCTGGCAGTCGATCGTCAACCAGGCTCATGCCGTGGCGGCGGACCTGGAGCCGTTCTGCGGGCGGCTCCCGGACCGCTGGCGGGAGCGTTGCCTGGCACGTTGAGAGGAGGCGGAGCGATGGACGCGGGCACGTTCGGCCAGCGGCCGGCTCGGCTCCTCAGCCGATGCTGCGCCCGCCGTCCATATCAAGGCGGACGCCGGTGAGGAAGGCTGCGTCGTCGGAGGGGAGATAGGCGGCACCCGCGGTGCCGGTCACGACCGCGACCTTGCCGGCGAAGCGGCCGGCGTCGCGCGTGAGATCTTCGGCGTTGCTCGCGAGGTTGGTGCTGGTCTTCGCGTCATCCATCGTGAAGGTCTCCCTGAGTGCCATCCGTGCACCCGCTGACGGGTGCCCGGACTGGTTCGCGGGTGGCGCGGATTCGCGCCACCCGGGCGTTGGCGTACGCTACCTGCCGGCGGCGGACGCCGCTTCGGACGATGCGGGATCAAGTACCAGGCAAGCGGCGTGTCGTCGTCGTCGGCGCGGGGAACGCGGCGCTTTGCGCGGCGCTCTCGGCGCGGGAGGGCGGGGCCGCGGTGACGGTGCTCGAACGGGCGCCGCGCCCGGAGCACGGCGGCAACAGCCGGTTCACGATGGGGTCCATGCGCTTCGCGTACCGCGGCCTGGACGAACTGCAGGAAGTGGCTGGGCAACTGAGCGCCGAGGAGACCGCGACGAGCGACTTCGGGTCGTACCCCGAAGGCCAGTTCATCCGTGATCTGGAGCGGATGAGCGGCGGCCGGGCCGACCCGGATCTGGTCGCCACCCTGGTTTCCCGGAGTCGTCCGACGCTGCGCTGGATGCGCGGGCTGGGCGTTGAGTTCGTCCCTCTGTATGCGGGTCAGGCGTTCGAGGTCGACGGCAAGCACAGGTTCTGGGGCGGCCTGACCCTGCAGGCCCGGGGTGGCGGCCCCGGCCTGGTGGCGTCGCTTCAGCGGGCCGCGGAGCGGGCCGGGATCGAGGTCCTCTACGAGAGCCGCGCGGTCCGGTTGCATGTGGAGGGCGGGTCGGTCCGCGGCGTCGAGGTGGAGGGACCTTCGGGTTCCCGTACGCTGCCGGCCGGCGCCGTCGTGCTGGCCAGCGGCGGTTTCGAGGCGAACCGCGAGTGGCGGCGGCAGCACCTGGGCGAAGGCTGGGAGGCGGCGAAGGTGCGGGGCAGCCGCTTCAACACGGGCGACGGCATTCGGATGGCGCTCGAAGCCGGCGCCGCGCGCGCCGGGCAGTGGACCGGGTGTCACGCGGTCGCCTGGGACCTGAACGCGCCCGAGGTTGGCAACCTCGAGGTTCGGCACCGCTACCAGAAACACAGCTATCCGCTCGGCATCGTCGTCAACGCGCGCGGCGAACGCTTCCTCGACGAGGGCGCGGACTTTCGCAACTACACCTACGCCCGCTATGGGCGCAAGGTACTGGAGCAGCCCGGGCGCTTCGCGTGGCAGGTCTTCGACTCCCGGGTCTCCGGCCTGTTGCGGGACGAGTACCGCCGGTCCCATGCGAGCCGGGTGACGGCCGACTCGGTGGAGGAACTCGCGGGGCGGCTCGACGGGGTCGATGAAGAGGGTTTTCTGCGCACGGTGCGCGACTTCAACGCCGCCGTCCGGAGGGACGTGCGTTTCGACCCGAGCGTCCGCGACGGCCGCTCGACCCGTGGGCTCGTCGCGGACAAGTCGAACTGGGCCAACCCGCTGGACAGGCCACCGTTCGAGGCGTTCGCGGTGACCTGCGGCATCACGTTCACCTTTGGCGGCCTCCGGGTCGACCCGCTCGCCCGGGTGCTGGACGAAGACGGCCGGCCGTTGGCGGGCCTGTTCGCCGCCGGCGAACTGGTCGGGGGGCTCTTCTACGACAACTACCCCGGCGGTTCCGGCCTGACGGCCGGCGCGGTGTTTGGCCGGATCGCCGGCGCCGGGGCGGCGGGACACGATGGCTGAGGGGACCCCTGGCGGCGACCCGCGACTCTGGGAGATCCAGTTCCACGGCCCTCGCGGCCGGGTGCGCTACCTGACGCTGACGAAGTTGTGGCTGCAACTCGCCCTGGCCGTCGCCGTCGTCTTTCTGGGGTTCTTCGTCAACGCCGTCGTGGCGGCGCCGGGCGTGGTGCAGGTCGCATTGTTCCGGGCCGACCAGGTCGAGCTGGTCGAGGCGCGCCACCGGTTCGGGGAGAGGTTCGACGCCCTGATGGGACGCTACGGGGAGATGCGTCGCGAGGCCTCCGATCTCGACAACCGGCTCTGCAAGGTGGTCCTCGCGTACGGTGTCGAAGGGGCCGCCGTGGACGCCTGCGGCCGGCCGCCCGATCCCGTCGCCGCAACGGGAGCGACGATCTCGGAGGACCGGGTGCGCTCCGTGCGAACCGCGATCGAGGATGACGTGGAGAGCGTCGCCGCTCGCTTCGCGAGCCGGCTGGAGGCCGCGGTCGAGACCGAGGCTTCGCGCCCTGACCTGGTCGAGTTCACGCCGTTCGCGTCTCCCCTGGCCGGTGATGACTTCGTTCTCGTCGCCCCTTTCGGAGAGACGACGAACCGGGTGACCGGGGCGGCCGAGTTTCACGTCGGCATCGATCTCGCGGCTTCCGCCGGCGCGCCGGTGCGGGCCACCGCGGATGGCCGGGTGACCTTCGCCGGTCGCGGCGCCGCGCTGGGACCCGAGTGGAGACGGTACGGTCGGATGCTGGGGATTCGCCACGGCGACGGCTTCATCACCATCTTCGGTCACCTGGAAGCGACCGGGATCGGCGCTGGACGGAATGTCGAGCGCGGCCAGACGATCGGTTCGGTCGGGGCAACCGGCTGGAGCGTGGAGCCGAACCTGCACTACGCGGTCCTGAAGCGCGGGCGCGATGGGACCTATAGGCCCGTCGACCCGAGGATTCACATCCTCGACTACCGCTGGAACAACGAGCAGGCCATCGTCTCAGGAGTCGTAGCGGCGCCGGAGGCTCTTCCGCCGCTGCCGGCGACCCTTCTGAGATAAGAGAGGGGTTGCTGAGATAGAAAGCGGCGCACTGGACCTGAGGCGACACGGAGTGATTTACGCATGAAGTACCGAGCTGTGATCTTCGACCTTGGGGGCGTGGTCTTCGGATCTCCCCTGCATGCGATCCGGCGCTACGAGCTGGCGAACGGGATCGAGGAGAACTTCGTCAACCATCTGGTCGTTTCGGCCGGGCCGGCGGGATCCTGGCAACGGATGGAGCGGGGCGAGCTGGTCATGGGGCCGGGTTTCTTCGCCGCCTTCGACCGCGACGTCAGGGCGGCCGATCCGGCGGTCGCCGAGCGGTTCTCGGCCGAGGCGATGATGGCGGCGATCGCCGAGGAGTCCGGACCGCGGCCGCGGATGATCGACGCCCTGCGCCGGCTTCGGGCGGACGGCTACACGGTGGCGGCGCTGACGAACAACTGGGTCAGCGAGAAGGAGAGGGAACCGAAGGACGCCGAAGAGGCCGCGATGCGGGCGGAAGTCCGCGCCCTGTTCGATCACTACATCGAGTCGAGCGTCGTCGGGCTGCGCAAACCGGACCCGGCCATCTACGAGTTGGCCTGCGGTCGAATCGGGGTGGAGTTCAGCGAGGCGGTCTTCCTGGACGACATCGGGTCGAACCTGAAGGCGGCGCGCGCGCTCGGCATGACGACGATCAAGGTGGACGACCCGGATGAGGCCCTGGCCGAACTCTGGCGGACGCTGAGCGGCTGAGACTGGGTGCGCCGGCCTTCCGGGACTGGGTGCGCCGGCCTTCTGGCCGGCATCTGGCGCGCAGCGCTACTCGGGCCTGGTGAACGTGAGCTCGACCATGGCGGCGATCCCGTCGAGCAGGGTCACCGGTGACTTCAGGGTCCCCAGGCGCTCGTGCCACGCCTCGATCTCGTAGGTGCCGGCGGGCAGGCCGGGGATCTCGAACGAACCGTCGGCACCGGTGACGGCGAAGTAGGGGTGACTGAACACGCCGAGGTAGGTCGACATCCAGGGGTGGACGTCGCACTTGATCCGGAAGGCCGGTTCCTCGTCGGTGAACGAGAAGGTGGCCCGCTTGATGGCTCCCGGCATCGCACGGTTGAAGGGCCGGTTGACCTCGGACAGCGAATGGACGTTGTGGAGGAGGTCGTCGGAGTTCAGGACCTCGAGTTCCTGGCCGACCATGATGCCGGCAACATGGGGCGTGTACTTGCAGCCCTGCTGGTCGATCACGGGTGGCTCCGCGACGGGATACGGGCCGCCGGGGAGGCCGTTGACCACGTAGACGAGAACGTTGGCGAGACCGGCCTGTTCATCGACCTCGAGAATCTCCGGATAGACGGCCTCGGTGTGCTTGGCGGCGCAGGCCGGGTCGGCGTCCATGTTCAGCGGCTGCAGCGCGGGCAGGTCGCCGTCGTAACGGATGGCGCCGGCGATCGTGCTGCCGCCGAGCGGCTCCGTAGGCGGCGCCTGAGCCTCCGGTTCGGCCGGACCGGCGTCGCCGCCTTCGCCGCCGCAGCCGCTCAGGCCGGCAAGCGCCAGAAGGAGGATGGGAAGTGCGAATCCACGGTGGGAGTACTTGAAGTCGATCATGGCGGCCATTCTATGGGCCTTCACCTCAGCCGGTGGGGCGGAATCGGGGCTCCACGGCCCGTTTTCCTTGACCCGGATGGGGGCCGGTGTTAGCTTCCCCGCGATTCGTGGCCCGGCCCGCCCTCAGGGGGTACGACGCCCTACTTCTTCGCCCTCGATGGCACAGAGTCAGGACAACACTCACGAGCCCGTCACCGGACGCGCGCCGCTGATTGTCGGCGGCTACGACTTCCGTTCGATGACGGAGGCCGTCGCGGTCCCGGTGGAACGCAAGACGCCGCTCGGCTGGTGGTTCTTCTTCCTGCCGTCTCTGGCGCTGCTTGGCCTGTTCGGCGTCTCGATCGGCTGGCTGTTCTGGGAAGGCACCGGCATCTGGGGCCTGAACAACCCGGTCAACTGGGGCTTCGCGATCGTCAACTTCGTCTTCTGGGTCGGCATCGGCCACGCCGGCACCCTGATTTCGGCGATCCTGTTCCTGTTCCGGCAGAAGTGGCGCACGTCGATCAACCGCGCCGCCGAGGCGATGACCATCTTCGCGGTCATGTGCGCGATGGTGTTCCCGGGCATCCACGTCGGCCGCGTGTGGGTCGCGTACTGGATGTTCCCGCTTCCGAACCAGATGGACATGTGGCCGAACTTCCGCAGTCCGCTGATCTGGGACGTGTTCGCGGTCTCGATCTACGGCACGGTGTCGCTGATGTTCTGGTACGTCGGGCTGATTCCGGACCTGGCGACGATCCGCGACCGCGCGAAGACGCGGATTCGCAAACTCGTCTACGGCGCCTTCGCGCTCGGCTGGCGCGGCTCGCACCGGAACTGGCTGCACTACGAGCGGGCCTACCTGATGCTGGCCGGCCTGGCGACGCCGCTGGTTCTCTCGGTCCACTCCGTCGTGTCGATGGACTTCGCCACCGCGCAGTTGCCCGGCTGGCACACGACGATCTTCCCGCCCTACTTCGTCGCCGGCGCGATCTTCTCCGGCTTCGCGATGGTCATGACCCTGATGCTGATCTGCCGGGTCCTGTTCGAGATGGAGGACATCATCACGATGCGCCATCTCGAGAACATGGCCAAGATCATGCTTCTGACCGGCTGCATGGTCGGCTACGCGTACGCGACCGAGATGTTCATCGCCTGGTACAGCGGCAACCCGTACGAGCAGTTCGCCTTCGCCAACCGGGCCCTCGGACCCTACGCGTGGGCCTACTGGATCATGGTGAGCTGCAACGTGATCACGCCGCAGTTGTTCTGGTTCAAGAAGATGCGCAACCACATCGGCTGGCTGTTCGTCTCCTCCATCCTGATCAACATCGGCATGTGGTTCGAGCGCTTCGTGATCGTCGCCTCGTCGCTGCACCGCGACTTCCTGCCCGCGAGCTGGGACTATTACCAGGCGACGTTCTGGGACTTCGCCTCCCTGATCGGCAGCTTCGGCCTGTTCTTCACGATGTTCTGTCTGTTCGCCCGCTTCCTGCCCATGGTGGCGACCGCGGAGGTCAAGACGGTGCTGCCGGAGGCGGACCCGCACCAGGGCGAGGAACTCGTCCGCGTCGTGGCGGGCGGTTCCGACGCGGACGTAGCGGCGCAGCCGGCGCCGGCCGGTGGGGGAGGGGCCTGACATGGGCCTGATGCACCTCGAGGTCCCCGAGGCCTCCGGCGGCTACAGCCACTACGGCGTGCTGGCGCGTTTCAGGACGGCGAAGGCGCTCTACCGGGCGTGCGAGGCGGTCCGGGACGCGGGCTACTCGAAGTGGGACGCGTTGACTCCCTTCCCGGTCCACGGCCTGGAGAAGGCGATGGGCCTCAAGCCGTCCAAGCTGCCGTTCCTCGTGCTGACGACCGGTCTGACCGGCGCCGGGCTCGGCTTCGGCCTCCAGAGTTGGGTTCACATCATGGCCTATCCGCTCGTCATCAGCGGCAAGCCGCTGTTCACGTGGCCGGCGTTCGTGCCGGTGACCTTCGAGCTCGGCGTGCTCGGCGCGGCGCTGGGGGCGGTGCTCGGCATGTTCGCCTTGAACAAGCTGCCCACCTACCACCATCCGCTGTTCCGCTCCGAGACGTTCGCCCGGGTCACTGATGACGGCCTCTTCATCGCGATCGAATCCTGGGATCCGAAGTACGACGATCAGGGTACGGCCGACTTCCTGAGCGGGCTGGGCGCGGTCGAGGTCGAGCATGTGCCGATCGAGGACCCGCCGGACGAGGGCAACGCATGAGCCACGGACCGCGCATCGTTCGTCTGGACCAGCTCGTCATCCGGCCCGGCAGCCTGTGGGCTCGCCTGCCGCTCTACGCCGGCGCGGTCGGGGTCGTGTTCACCGTGATCTCCGTCGTCCTGGCGATGGGCTCCGAGGAGAACGCGAAGCAGTTCTTCCACTCCTGGCTGGTGGCGGTCATCTTCTTCCTCAGCATCGGTCTCGGCTGCCTCTTCTTCGTGCTGATCCACCATGCGGCGAAGGCGGGGTGGGGCGTCGTCGTGCGCAGGCTGGCCGAGAACCTCGCGTGCGCGGTGCCGTTGCTGGCGCTGCTCTTCATCCCGGTCGTCTTCTACGGGATGTACGACCTGTTCCACTGGACCCACGCCGACGCGGTGGCGCATGACCGGCTGCTCCAGGGCAAGCAGCCCTGGCTGAACGAAAGCGGCTTCTGGCTTCGCGCGGTCGTCTACTTCGCCGTCTGGACGGGACTGGCGCTGTTCTTCCGGAACGCATCGCGGCGGCAGGACGCCAGCGGGGACGAAGCGCTCTCCCGGCGGATGGCCCGATTCAGCCCGCCGGCCATCGCCCTCTTCGCCTTGACCCTGACCTTTGCCGGATTCGACTGGCTCATGTCGCTCGAGCCGCACTGGTACTCGACGATGTTCGGCGTCTACTTCTTCGCCGGCGCGATCGTTTCGGCTTTGGCCGCCCTGACCGTTCTCACCCTGTTGCTCGAATCGGCGGGCTACTTCCGCGGCGTGATCACAGGGGAGCACCTGCACGACCTCGGCAAGCTGCTGTTCGCCTTCACCGTGTTCTGGGCGTACATCGCCTTCAGCCAGTTCTTCCTGATCTGGTACGCGAACATTCCGGAGGAGACGAACTGGTTCCTGAGCCGGCTGCACGGCACCGCGGACAATCCGGCGAACTGGCGTCCGGCGACCTTGCTGCTGGCCATTGGCCACTTCGCGATCCCGTTCTTCTTCCTCATGCCCCGAACGATCAAGCGAAACCGGGCCCTGCTGATGGTCGGCGCCCTGTGGATGCTGGGAATGCACTTCTGGGACGTGTTCTGGCTCGTCATGCCGAACCTGCACAGGGAAATGTCCTTCAGCTTCCTCGACCTGACTTCCCTGCTCGGAGTCGGAGGGCTCTTCGTGGCGATCACGGGCTGGCTTCTCTGTCGTGGCGCCTTGCTGCCGACCCGCGACCCGCGCCTGGTCGAGTCGCTCGCCTTCGAGAACATCTGACGACCCGTTCGCTCGACCCGCCGCACCGCCGATCCATCTTGTTCCGCGTCCCGGTCCTTGCTACGCTGCCCTCCGCTCTTAGGAGAACGTTTCCTGCATCCGGGGAAGTCATCCGGCAGTCGCTGAGCGCCATGCCGTCACGGTAGGCGCGGTCAGCCGGCCGCCCCCCGGTTCATCAACCTCAACATCACCTCCCTTCAAGGAGCATCGACATGATTTCCAAGCAGACGATCCGCGTCTGTGCTGTTCTTCTCGCCATCGCCCTGGCCTCGTCCTCGATGGCTTTCGGCGGCACGATCGTGGGCAAGATCACGTACGACGGCCGAGTGCCGAACTTCCCGCCGCTCAAGATGGGCGCCGATCCCAAGTGCGAAGCGAAGCACAGCGGCGCGGTCAAGCCGGAAACGCTCGTGCTCGGCGCCGACCAGGCTCTCGCCAACGTGTTCGTCATGATCACGGATGGTCTTGACGGCAAGAGCTTCGATGTGCCGTCCGAGCCGGTGGTCATGGACCAGAACGGCTGCATCTACACGCCCCACGTCCTGGGCATCCAGGTCGGCCAGCAGTTCAAGGTGAAGAACTCGGACGGCCTCCTGCACAACGTCCATTCGCTGTCCAAGGACAACCCCCCCTTCAACCGGGCGATGCCGGCCAACGTGACCGAGGCCGACTACGAGTTCGCGAAGACGGAGCGCTTCCGGATCAAGTGCGACGTCCATCCCTGGATGGGTTCCTGGGTGACCGTCGTCGACCATCCGTTCTACGCGGTGACCGGCACGGACGGCTCGTTTCGGATCGAGAACGTGCCGGCCGGCACCTACACGATCGAGGCGCGCCACGAAGTCGAGAGGTTCGGCGATGGCGGCGCCCTCACTGAGACGGTGACCGTCGGCGCCAGCGATACGCAGACCCTGAACTTCGTGTTCCAGGGCCCCCAGTAGGTACGCAGGCATAGCGACCGGATCGAGTTAGAAGGATCAGGAAAGGAGCGGCGTCCATGGCGGAGCCCGTTCAAGCCTCACACGCACACGAAGAACATCACCACGAGCAGAGCTTCTGGCGGAAGTTCATCTTCTCGACCGATCACAAGGTGATCGGCGTCCAGTACTCGGTTACCGGCCTGGCGTTTCTGTTCTTCGGGTTCTGTCTGATGATGATCATGCGCTGGCAACTCGCCTACCCGGGCGAGCCGATCCCGTTGATCGGCTCCCTCCTGGGCGAGAACCGGGCGCCGGGCGGCATCATGCTGCCGGATTTCTACAACGAGCTCGGGGCCATGCACGGCACGATCATGGTGTTCCTGGGCGTCGTGCCCCTGGCGGTCGGCGGCTTCGGCAACTTCGTCATGCCGCTGCAGCTCGGCGCGCCGGACATGGCGTTCCCGCGGATCAACATGATCAGCTACTGGTGCCTGTTCCTGGGCGGCGTGACGATGTTCGCCAGCTTCTTCCTGCCCAACGGCGCGGCTGGCAACGGCTGGACCTCCTACTCGCCGCTAGCCGACATTGCGCTCAACGGACAGACGGCGTGGTTGATCGGGATGATCTTCCTGATTACGTCGTCGCTGCTGGGCGCGGTGAACTTCATCACGACCGCGGTCCAACTCAGGGCGCCCGGACTGACATGGATGCGCCTGCCGTTCTTCTGCTGGGCCCAGATCGTCACCGCCTTCCTGCTGTTGCTCGCCTTCCCGCCGCTCGAGGCCGCGGGAGTGCTTCAGTTGATGGACCGGATCGCTGCCACCAGCTTCTTCCTGCCTGACGGCCTGGTCGTCGGCGGCGAGGTGCTCGAAGTGAGCGGCGGCGGCAGTCCGCTGCTCTGGCAGCACCTGTTCTGGTTCCTCGCCCATCCGGAGGTCTACGTCCTGATCCTGCCGGCGATGGGCATCGTCGCCGAGGTCATCGCGAACAACAGCCGGAAGCCGCTGTGGGGCTACCGCTCGATGGTGTACTCGCTGATCTTCCTCGGCTTCATGAGCTTCATCGTCTGGGCGCACCACATGTTCATCACCGGCATGGGCTCGGTGATGTCCACGTTCTTCCAGACCACGACGATGATCATCTCCATCCCGTCGGTGATCATCCTGAGCGCGCTGTTCATCTCGCTCTGGGGCGGTTCGATCCGCTACAACACGCCGATGCTGTTCGCGCTCGGTTTCCTGCCGATGTTCGGCATCGGGGGCTTGACGGGCTTGCCGCTCGGGCTTTCGGCGGCGGACATCCCGCTACACGACACGTACTACGTGATCGGGCACTTCCACTACGTGGTCGCTCCGGGAACCCTGTTCGCGCTGTTTGCCGGCGTCTATTACTGGTTCCCGAAGGTCACCGGCCGCAAGATGAACGAGTTCCTGGGCAAACTCCACTTCTGGCCCTCGCTCGTCTTCATGAACGGCGTCTTCTTCCCGATGATGATCCAGGGCCTGAACGGCGTCTCCCGGCGACTCGCCGACGGCGGCATCACCTACGACTTCGCGGGCGAGGTTGCCGGTCTGAACCGGATGATGTCGGTTTCGGCCTGGTGCCTGGCGGTGGCCCAGATTCCCTTCATCATCAACTTCTTCATGAGCATCCGGAACGGCGAGAAGGCCGGCCGCAACCCCTGGAACTCGACCACCCTCGAGTGGTTGGCGCCCTCGCCGGCGCCGCACGGCAATTTCGATCAGGCGATCGAGGTAACGCGCGGGCCGTACGAGTACAGCGTCCCGGGTAGCGACAAGGACTACGCCCCACAGGCCGAACCGGCCTCCACCTGACCGTTCGAGGACCTGAAGAGATGGAAATCCCCTACACGGTAGAAGCCCACCCCGAGACGGGCCTCAACAACGGCAAGATCGGGATCTGGCTGTTCCTGACCTCGGAGGTCATGCTGTTCGGCGCGCTGTTCGCGACGTTCATCATGCTCCGCATCGGGTCGGACGGCGAGTGGGCGCACATGCAGGCCGAGGCGGAGTTGAACATTCCGCTGGCGACGCTCAACACCGCGGTCCTCATCGCCTCGAGTCTCACCATGGTGATGGCATGGGCGTCGTTGGTGCGTGGACAGTTGAACAAGTTCCGGCTGTTCGGCTGGCTGACCGTCGGTTGCGGCGCGATCTTCCTCGTCATCAAGTACTTCGAGTACACGGCGAAGTTCGCGCACGACCACTTCCCGTCGTCGAACACCTACCTCGCGATCTACTTCACGATGACGGGCCTCCATGCCCTGCACGTGATCGGCGGCATGGCATGGAACGCCTACTTCTCGGGACCGGGATCGAAGCTGTTCCACACCAACCGCCAGTGGTTGACGGACCGCGTCGAGCACTCGGGCCTGTTCTGGCACTTTGTCGACCTTGTGTGGATCTTCCTCTTCCCCGTCTTCTACCTGCTGTAGCTGCACCGTTCTCGCCTGATCCGACAAGAGCTACCCTGGAGCGAATTGCATCCCATGAGTGACCACGTCGATATCGACAAGACCGTCCGTACGTACTTCATGGTGTTCGGCGCCCTGATGGTGGGTACCATCATCACCGTCCTGGCGGCGCGACTCGAGGTTTCGGTGCCGGTGGCGATCATCATCGGCCTGTTCATCGCCAGCGTGAAGGCGTCGCTCGTCGCCTGCTACTTCATGCACCTGATCGCCGAGAAGAGGCTGATCTACTGGGTGCTGTTGCTCACCGTGGCGTTCTTCATCGTGCTGATGGCGGTACCCATTCTGACTTCGGTCATCGACCAGGCTGGGCACTTCACTTCGAGCGGAGCGCCGGCGGCGCACTGATCCGGCCAGAAACTCGTTGAACCAGCCATGAACCTCAAGGTCATCCACATCGTCTTCGTGGGCAGCGCCGTTCTGCTGGCGCTGTTCTTTGGAGGCTGGTGCCTGGCGCAGGGCGGTGGGTACGCCGTCGGCGCATTCCTGTCCTTCGCGGTCGCGGGCGTGTTGGTGTGGTACGGCTTCTGGTTCTGGCGCAAGGTCACGACCCCGGAAGAGGAGTGGAATCGCCGTCGCAAGCTCTTCCGCACGGTGCCGGTGGTGGTCGGTCTGTGGCTGTTCGGATCCGAACAGGCGGCGTGGGCCTGCTCCGTCTGCTACGGGGCCGCGGAGGGCTCCATGATCGACGCCGCCCGCGCCGGCGTCTGGTTCCTGCTCGGGGCGGTGTTCCTGATGCAGGGCGCCTTCGTTCTCTTCTTCCTCTATCTCCGGCGCCGCGCGCGTCGTTACCGCGAAGATTCCCGGAAAGACCCAGTGCCTCCCTGGTGGAGCACAGTTGAGGAGCCTCTCAAATCATGATGGATGCGATGTTTCCCGCTGCGGCGTCTGAGCACGCCGGCCGGATCGACAACATGATCGACGCGGTGCACTACCTGATGCTCGCGCTCTTCATTGTCTGGGGGGCCTTCTTCATCTACACGCTGATGCGTTTCCGCGCGGGCCGCAACCCGAAGGCGGACTACGTCGGCGTCAAGAGCAAGATGAGCACGTACGGAGAGGTCGCCGTGGCGATCGCGGAGGGCATTCTGCTCCTCGGCTTCTCGATTCCCATGTGGGCCGAACGGGTGGACGAGATCCCCAGCGAGGCGGATTCGACGGTCGTGCGGGTTGTAGCCCAGCAGTTCGCTTGGAACGTCTGGTACCCGGGCGCCGATGGCGTGTTCGGGGAGGCGGATCCGTACCTGACCGACGAGGCGACGAATCCGATCGGCCTGGACCGGGATGGCGCCGGCGCCGACGACATCTGGACGGTGAACCAGTTGCACCTTCCGGTCGACAAGGCGGCGATCATCCACCTGACCTCCAAGGACGTGATCCACAGCTTCAACCTGCCGAACATGCGGATCAAGCAGGACGCGATTCCCGGACTCTCGATTCCGGTCTGGTTCGTGCCGACGAAGACGACAGTGCAAATCCGCGAGGAGACGGGCAATCCGGACTACGTGTACGAGATCGCCTGCGCCCAGCTCTGCGGCAACAGCCACTACTCGATGCGCGGCTTCCTGACCGTCCACACCGAGGAAGAGTTCCAGGCCTGGCTCGACGAAGAGGCTTCGTACCTCGGCGACAGCGGCACGGACGACTTCTTCAACTAGGAACTCAGCCCCGCGCTTGCCGCTGGGTGTACGCTCAGGGCGATGAGTGGGTGGATTCCCCAGTGGGGCCGCCGCGAGTTGCTGAAGGCGGCTTGGGTAGGGCCTGCGGCGGCCGCTGCTGCCTTGCGCGCCGGCGCCACGGCGGGACAGGAACCTGACGGCGCGGCGGTCGCGCCGCAGGAGGACGACGCGGCCGCCGAGGCGTACCGTGCCGGGTTCGCCGCGCCACCGCTCGAGCGCGTGCGGATCGGCTTCGTCGGCGTCGGCCTGCAGGGCGGCGGGCATGTGCGGAACCTACTGCGCATCGAGGGTGTCGACATCGTTGCCGTGTGCGACATCGACGAACCGCGGGCCGAGGAGGTCGCGTCCTGGGTGGTCGACGCGGAGAAGGAGCCGCCCGACCTCTACACGCGCGGCGAGACGGACTTCAAGCGCCTGTGCGAGCGCGATGACGTCGACCTCGTGTTCAACGCGACGCCCTGGCGGTGGCACGTGCCGGTCTGCGTCGAGGCGATGGAGACCGGCAAGCACACCGCGGTCGAGGTTCCGGCCGCGATCACGCTCGAGGGCTGCTGGCGACTCGTCGAAACGGCCGAGCGCACAGCCCGCCACTGCGTGATGATGGAGAACTGCAACTACGGCCGCAGCGAGATGATGGTCCTGAACATGGTGCGCCAGGGGCTGCTCGGCGAGCTCCTGCACGGCGAGGCGGCGTACATCCACGATCTCCGGTCGATCAAATTCTCGGACGCGAACGAGGGCCTGTGGCGGCTCCAGCATTCGGTCGAGCGCAACGCGAACCTCTATCCGACCCACGGGCTCGGGCCGGTGGCCCAGTGCATGGACATCAACCGGGGCGACTGCTTCGACTACCTCGTTTCGCTCTCGAGCCCGGCCCGCGGTCTGGCGAAGTACGCGGCGGAGCGCTTCGGCGCCGACGACCCGCGCGCCAGGGTCCGCTACGCCCTGGGCGACATGAACTCGAGCCTGGTCCGGACCCGGCGCGGGCGCAGCATTCTGCTGCAGCACGACACGACGACGCCCCGGCCGTACAGCCGCCTGAACCTGGTCCAGGGAACGCGCGGCGTCTTCGCGGGCTTTCCGGATCGCATCTTCATCGAGGGCGAGGCGGAGGGCCACGACTGGAGCGATGTCGAGCCCTACCGGGAGCGGTTCGAGCACCCGCTGTGGTCGGAGCAGGCGGACAGCGCCGAGGGCGCGGGCCACGGCGGCATGGACTACCTGGAGGACTACCGGCTGGTGCGCTGTCTGCTGGAGGGCACTCCGACGGACATGGACGTCTACGACGCGGCGGCGCTCTCGGCCCCGGTCGAGCTGAGCGAGCTGTCGGTGGCTCGGGGTAGCGAGCCGGTCGAGTTCCCGGATTTCACGCGTGGCGCCTACCGGACACGGCCGCCGCTGGGAATCGTCGCGTGAGGAGTCTTCGGGTCTGAGGGTCTCCTATCTTCTGCCCGGCGCCGCGCTCTACGGTGGCGTCAAGGTCGTCTTCCAGCACGCCCGGGCCTTGGGTCGGCTCGGGGTCGAGGTCACGGTCCATTCGCCCGATCCCTGTCCGGACTGGTTTGAAGGCGCCCGCGCCTTCTACCGGCAGGTGCCGGCGCTCGAACGCCGATTCCTGCCGCGGGTCGAGGTGGCGGTCGGTACGCTGGCGCCGACCGTCGTCCCCGCGATCGAGATCGCGGAACGGCTGGCCTGCCACCTCTGCCAGGGCTACGAGCCGGGCCACGACACGCTGGAGGCGGGCGCACGCGAGGTGATGCGGGCGGCCTACGACCTGCCGGCACTGAAGCTGGTCGTGTCGCCGCACCTTCTTCGTACGGTGCGCGACCGGCACGGCGTCGAAGCGCGGTGGATTCCGCAGCCCTTCGAGCCGCACCTCTTTCGTCCGCCGGAACGGGAGCGCGCCGACGACGGCCGTCTGCGTGTCCTGGTCAGCGGGCACTGGGAACTGGAGGTCAAGGGCGTGGCCTGGTGCATGCGGGCGCTCCGGCCCCTCTTCGAGCAGACGGGCGGCGGGATCGAGCTGGTGCGCCTGTCCCTCGACGCGGACGACGAGGAGCTGACGCTGTGGCCCGAGGCGGCCCGGCACAGGCACGTGCCGCCGGCGGAGGTGCCTGCGCTCTTGCAGGGGGTCGACCTGTGCATCGGGCCGTCGTCGCCCCTCGAGGGCTTCGGCCTCCTCGCGCTCGAGGCGATGGGCTGCGGCCGCGCCTGTGTGTTGACGGACATTCCCTCCCACCGTGACCTGGATCCGGACAGTGAGGCGTCGATCAAGGTGCCGTTTGGAGACGGCCCAGCCCTTCGCCAGGCGGTGGAGCGGCTGCGGCGCGACCGGGATCTGCGCGGCAGGCTTGGTGTAGCCGGCCGCGCCATCGCCGAGAGGTACACGGAGCGACGGACGGCCGAAGCGCTGATGCGGGCGTTCCGGCGCCCGCCTACCTGAAGATCGAAACGTAGAAGCCGGCCGTGGTCAGACTGTCGCGGTCAGGAGAGAGCGACTCGGGAAGCGCATCGATGCGCTTCGGCAGGGGAGTCGTCTGGGCGTCGATCCGGTAGCGGTCGAAGCCTGCGGCGTGCAGCCAGTCCTCCAGGGTGCGGCGGGTGAAGAACCGGACGTGCGTGGCGCAGAGCAGGCCCATGGGGATGTAGTCCCAGCGCCCGGCGATCAGGTCCTCGACGACGGAGTAGTGACCGACATTGGGTACCGAGAGCACGATCCGGCCGCCGGGACGGAGCCAGGTCGCCGCGCGTTCGAGGAACGCCTGCCCATCGGTCAGATGCTCGAACAGCTCGAAGGCGACGATCGCGTCGAAGGTCTCGCCGGGTTCGACATCCTGGACATCGCCGCGGATCATCTGGTCGAGCCGGCTTTCGGCGGCCGCGGCTGCCTCGGGATTCAGTTCGAGCCCGACCACCCGGCAGCCGAAGCGCTGCTTGATGAGCGCCGCGGTTGCTCCGCGTCCGCAGCCGATTTCCAGCACGGACGACGCGGGTCCGAGGTCCTCGGGCAGCAGGGGCAGGACGTCGGCGCGCTCGCCGCCGTAGTAGTCGATGAACTCGTAGCAGAGGCCCGAGCGTGGGCCACCCGGTTGTTCACCCGCCGCCCACCTGGCACAGGCGTCGCGGGACAACAGGACGGCAGGACTCGCACCTTGCGGGGGCGGTCCGACCGAGGGTTCCCCGGCGTCGCCGGCGAGCCAGGCGGACTCTGCAAGTTCGAAATCGGCCAGGGTGAACAGGTCGTTGCCCGCCTCCGGGCCGGTCGTCGTCAGGTCGGTCGCGTAGACGGCGCCGCAGTCGGGGCGGGCGCCTCCAGTCAGTTTCTCGCGCATTCGCCTCAGGGAGGTGCGGCCGATCAAGACACGGCAGGATGCCAGGATCAGTGCCGCCTGGGCGCCGTCCGGCAGTCTGGCCGGCAGCTCCGACACCACCTCGACATTGCCGAAGACGGCGCGCGCCTCGCCGACGAGCCAGCGGCGGAGGTACCACCACTCGGCGGAGGCCTGGGCCTCGGCGTCCCAGGGCAGGACCAGCAGCAACATGGAGCGATCGTACGCGGGCCTGACGGCCCTACGAGTCCTTCTTGTTCGCGATGACGGACGCGATGATGTGGAGGGGGATCGTCACGAACAGCGCCAGCGGCTGCACGACGAGTGCGCTGACGTGAAGGATGAGGAACAGGCAGGTCATTTCGCGGGCGCAGAGCCGTTACAGGTGGGCCATGACCTCGTCGTGGAACTGCCCGATCACCCGCTCCTGCGTGGCAAGCGACGGCAGCAGCATGAGTTGATCGAGCCCGGCCTCGGCGAGCGTCCGGACCTGAGCGCGCACCTCCTCGGCGGTGCCGGCCAGACACGAGGCCCGGATCAGATCCGGGGTGACGAACTTCTCCTCCTCCGGCAGGGAGTAGGTGCAGTGCCCGGCGTGAACGCGCAGGTGCCTCCCGCGCGCCGGCGTCTGCTCGACCAGGGCGCAGTACTCGTCCCAGACCGGGCGCACGTGGGGCGGCGGCTCCCGGTTGAACTGGTGTTGCTGGTCGTAGAGGTAGTGCAGGCCGGAGAGTACGAAGGGGCCGCACTCCTCGATGACTCGAGGAGAGGTCAGGTCCTCGCCGGGCTCGAGAATCACCGTCGTAGTCAGGGAGCACGTGTAGAAGCTGTCGCGGTCGAAGTCGCGCCCCACCGCCTCGGCGCCGCGGCGGCAGTTCTCGATCGCCCGGTCGAAGAGGGAGGCGTTGGGCGGGATCGACATGACCAGGCCATCGCCGACTTCGCCCGCCAGACCCTGGCTCTTGGGGCCGAAGCCGGAGACGTACATCGGAATGCGCGGCTCGGTGGCGATGAAGCCCTGTTCCTCCATCAGGAACCGCAGCGGCTCCATGCGACCGCGAAACGCGAAGTCGGCCTCCTCGCCGTCGAGCAGCGCGCGTACGACACGCAGGTACTCGCCGAACTCCGCGACGCCGACCGGACGGTGGCCCATCAGACGGAGCGCCGTGTTGCCGGCGCCGATGCCGAGGAACGTCCGTCCCGGAGCGATCCGGTTGATCGTCGCGATGCTGTGCGCCGTCACCGGTGCGATCCGCGTGCCCGTGATCGCGACCCCGGTGCCGAGCTTGATCCGGCTCGTCCGCTCCGCCGCCAGCGCCAGGACCGCGTAACAGTCCGACCAGATCATCTGGCTGTCCGCAATCCAGGCGTGGCTGTACCCGAGCGCCTCCGCCCGCTCGATGTACCCGATGTCGTCGATCTTGCTGGCGACGCAGATGCCGAAGTCCATGCCGTGTCCCGTGCCGTTGGCGAAGGGCGCAGTGTAGCGCCGCGTGCCGCGGCGGACGGCGGCGTGCCGCCGCGGACGGCGCCAGCGGCGCGGCGGCGGTGCTGGCACCCGCCCGCTTGGGTCTCAGGGGAGAGGGTCCCAGCGGACGCGCGCGCTTTCCGGATGATTGGAAGGTCGGCGCTCGCTGCGGTCGGCTGCGCTCCGGTTGGGCGTCGGACGATGAGTGGGCGCCGGGCGTCGCTTGCCGACAGCCTCGCTGGGACCCTCTCCCCTGAGCCCTGGCGCGGGCTGGAGGGCGCCCTGCTCGTCGTCGGGCCAAGTGTGGGTTCTGGTACGTCTTGGCGGGCTGTTCCCGCCTGCTCACCGGTCTCTGACGCACAGGGCTGTTGCGGGCTCACAAAATTTACAGTAAATTTCGTGAATGTTGTTCTTGAGCCAAAGACCGTTGGGAGGCGGAGACGTCGACCGAACGTTCTTCACGGGTCGCGAGTCTGAGCTTAACCGCCTGTTGCGGACGTCCCAACTTGGCTTCAACGCCATCGTCTTGGGCGATCGTGGTGCAGGTACTAGCTCGTTGCTGGCCCGACACGCTTCGCACCTCGAAGGCCAAGGCGACCGAGTGTGCCTCGTGACGGGAACAACGGTCGACTCGATGCGTGAACTCGCGATCGCGATTCGACTTGCTGCCGAGGGACGGCGGATGGTCAGTCGCGTTTCACGGGCCGCGGAACGGGGAGAGGGTGAGCAATCGGTACTCGGCAGGTTGATTCATGGTGACCCGCAGTCCCTGAGCCAACTGCGTGACGTGTGCTTCGAGTTGGAGGAGTCCAACATCAGTGGTCGCTTGACGGTCATTCTCGACAACGTCGTGCCGCCAGAGATGGTTCACTCGCTATTCGGCCGGTGCCGAGACGAAGTCTGGCAGTTGCCGCCACGATGGGTGGTTGCAGGGCGAGTGGATCGTCGCGGCCAGTACCTGGAGCCGCCGGCCGACTCCTTCTTCGACGCTGAGGTACTCCTCGGAGCTCTGGAACCGGGAGTAGCGCGAGAACTGGTCCTCGCGCGCCTGAGGCCAGCGTTACCCGAGGAGCGTGCCGACGCGGCACGAATCAGGCGGCGGCTCGACCAAGTCATAGAGCGCGGCGCCGGGAATCCTCGGCGGCTGTTGTCAGCGGCTAGGGACGTGTTGCTTAGTACACCGGAGGAGACGGATAGCGGCGACTTTGCCCTAGCTGCTGCTGCGTCTCTAGGCAAGACCGAGTTCGCCGCACTGCACTACCTAATGGCGAGGGGCCCTGCGAGCGCGTCTGACGTGGAGTTCCAATCAGACCTTGGGGTCACCCGTTCGCGGGCCACCCAGGTCCTGAAACGTCTCGAAGACTCGAATCTCGTTACGGTCTTCGAGACGCGGGCGAGTCGCGGCAGGCCGCGCAGGTTGTATCGCCCCGTAGGAGCAAGACCTGAGGAGGCATCGTGAGTCGGGACCTCCTGCCCTGGCTGCTCCACGCTCAAGCCTACGACCAAGTGGCGGAACGCCGCGATAGCCCCCGCCATGACGTTCCTACGGAACTCGGCCGACATGTCTTGCAGTACGTGCGTGGTGGCATGGTCGGAGAAGGAGCGCCGTGGTCGGGATTGAAGGGAGTCGCTCCGGGACAGAGAGGACCCGCGGACTTCGGCTTGTCACGGGCCTGGCCTCCGCCTCGACCGCTGCGCGCCGAGCGCTTGTCCGTGACGACTACGCCGCAACAGGTTGCGTCCAATGTCTATGCGGCTCTCGGTTGGCAGGGAGGGCGCGAATCGGGGGACGAGCGAACGGTCATTCGGTGCGTGCGGACGCCGACGGTCCTTCAGGATGTCCTGATCGACCACGCCTTCGTGGAGCATGTGGCCAGGCATCCGAGTCGCGGTGCGTTCGCAAACTACGTCCTGCCTACCCTGAGGGCGCCTCATGAGGTCTGGTTGACTCACGTGGGTTCCAGTAGCGGTGGCGTCTTTCGGCATCACTTTCTTGCGGCTTTCGATGACGGAACGACCGCGGTTGTCGCGGTGGAGCCGGGCGAAACGCCGGTTGCCTGGAACTTCTTCCCCGTAAAGCGCCGGACGGACATCCAGAAACGGCGAAAGGGCATGGTGCTCTATTCTCGGCACCAGGGAGAAGAGGAAAGCTGACGGGCGCGCGTCGCGGGTAAGAGAGGCTGGAGCCTGCCGCCGCCTCGGGTTCGCCGGCTCACGTGGCAGGTCGATACTGAGCGCCGGGCGCGAACCCCCAGCGACGCGCGCGCCCCCATCTTAGCAGGGACTTGCCTGCACGACAGGGTGCCCGCCGGGGTAACATCGCTGCTTCACTGCCAAACAGAATGAGATAGCAGGGACGAATGGAATCAGGAGCGTCAAGGTTCCCGGAGGCGATCGTCTGCTTTGTGAGTCTCGGCTTGGCGGTGGTTCCCGCCCATGCCGGGACTGCGCCCGAGTTCGAGTCCGAGGTTCTGCCCGTCCTCGAACGCCGATGTTTCGCCTGTCATGGGCCGCTCAGGCAGCGGGGGGACCTGCGGCTTGATTCGCGGCCGGCGATGTTGATCGGGGGCGGTCGGGGGGCGGCGATCGTGCCGGGGAATGCCGAGGCCAGTTTGATCGTGTCGGCGATTCGGCGCGAGGATGAGCTGGAGATGCCGCCGCCGCGGGCGCTGGACGATGCGGAGCGGGAGCTGCTCGAGGCCTGGATTCAGGCTGGGGCGGAGTGGCCGTTGGCGGATGACGCTGAGGCTGGGGTGCACGTGGCGGCGCGGGAGGTGCCGCCGGTGGAGCACGGCATCATGGGGCCCGGCGAGCCGCTGTCGTTCAACCGCGATGTGCGGCCGATCCTCTCGGAGAACTGCTACGAGTGCCACGGGCCGGACGAGGCGGTCCGGCAGGCGGGACTCCGGCTGGACCGGGCTGAGTCCGCGCATGGCGTGTTGCCGTCGGGGCGGCGCGCGCTGGTGCCGGGTGACCTGGCCCGGAGTCAGTTGTTCCAGCGAATCGCGGCGGTGGATGCGCTCGACCGCATGCCGCCGCCGCACGCGGGCTCGACTCTGACGGAGCGCGAGATCGGGATCCTGGGGCGCTTCGTCCTGCAGGGCGCCGCGTTTGAGGATCATTGGGCTTACCGGGCGCCGGTGCGGCCTGAGCCACCTGCCGTCGCGAAGGACGACTGGGCCCGCGGCGACCTTGATCGGTTCGTCCTGGAGCGGTTGGAGAAGGAGGGGCTGGAGCCTTCCTCGGAGGCGGATCGCCGTACTCTCGTTCGCCGGCTGTCGCTCGATCTCGTGGGTCTGCCGCCGACGCCCGTCGAAGTCGAGGCGTTCCTCGCCGACGACCGGCCCGGCGCCTACGAGCGCCTGGTCGACCGGCTTCTGGCTTCGGAACGCTATGGCGAGCACATGGCGCGCACCTGGCTCGACGCCGCCCGCTACGCCGACACGAACGGCTACCACATCGACAACGAGCGGCACATGTGGCGGTGGCGCGACTGGGTTATCGACGCCTTCAATCGCAACCAGCCGTTCGACGAGTTCACGGTCGAGCAACTGGCCGGGGACCTGCTGCCGGAACCGACGCCGGAGCAGTTGCTGGCCACCGGTTTCCACCGCAACCACATGATCAACTTCGAAGGCGGTGCGGTGCCCGAGGAGTACCGGGTCCAGTACGTTTTCGACCGGACCGACACGACGTCCACCGTATGGATGGGGTTGACGGCCGGCTGCGCCAAGTGCCACGACCACAAGTTCGATCCGATCAGCCAGCGCGAGTACTACGAGCTCGCCGCCTTCTTCAACACGGTCGACGAGGTAGGTCTCGACGGGAGCCAGGGGAACGCGGAACCCAAGGTGCCGGCGCCGGACCCGGGTCAGCGGGCGGTGCTGGAGGAACTCAGGGCGGAACTCGCGCCGCTGGATGCGCTGCTTGACGATGCGAACGGGAAGGCGGAGGCGGCCCAGGCGGCGTGGCAGGAAGCGTGGGACCGCCGGTTGGGCAAGAGGTGGCGGCCTCTGGTGCCGGTTTCCGTGGAGTCGACCGCCGGCGCCCGAATGACGGTCCTCGAGGACGGCACGATCGAGGTGTCGGGCGACAACCCGGCGACCGACGTGTACGTGATCGAGGCAGAGACCGACCTCGACCGGATCGGTGCACTGCGGTTGGAGGCGCTTCGGGATCGATCCGACCCGTCGCTGGGGATCGGCCGCGCCGAGGACGGCAGTTTCGTGCTGACCGAGATCGAGGTCCAGACGACGCCACTCGAGGAAGACGGGCCGCCGGTGGAAGTGGACTTCGTCGACGCCTACGCCGACTATGCGACGTCCTTCCTGCCGGTGGAAATGGCCGTCGACGGCGACCGGGAAACCGGCTGGGGCGCGGGCTACGTGACCAGGCCCACTGCCCGGACGGCCGTCTTTCGGGCCGCTCCGGCCGTGCCAGCCGATACCGGTCGCGTCGCGCCGGCCCACGCGGCCGGCCTCCGGCTGCGCATCGTCCTGCGTCATGAGTCGAGCTACGGCCAGAAGGCGCTGCGACGTTTCCGGCTGACAGTGTCCGACGCGCCGGAGGTCGCCTACCTGTCCCTGGGGCCGAAGGCGCTGCCTCCACCCTACGGCGGCATCGCGGCGGCCTACCGGGAGTTCGAGTACGTTGTCGGGTTGCCCGTGGACCAGCGCACGGAGGAGCAGGCGGACGAAGTGCGGCGCCGCTTCCGTCGCAACGACTGGCCCCCCTGGCAACCGAACGAGGCGCGTTACACGGAGCTTGCGGAGCGGCGTCGGCAAGTCGAGGCGGAAGTGCCGACCACGATGATCATGCGCGAGATGGAGGAACCGCGGCCGACCTTCGTGCTGCGCCGGGGCGAGTACGACCAGCAGGCCGACGAGGTCGAGGCGGCCGTTCCGTCCTTCCTGCCGCCGATTCCGGAAGAGTTACCGAAGAACCGGCTCGGCCTGGCGCGCTGGCTGATCAGCGAGGACCATCCGCTCACCGCGCGAGTGACGGCGAACCGGACGTGGCAGAGGTTCTTCGGGCGCGGCCTGGTAGGGACTTCCGGCGACTTCGGTTCCCAGGGCGAATGGCCGTCCCACCCCGGGCTGCTCGACTGGCTGGCCACTGAACTGGTCCGGTTGGACTGGGACCTGAAGGCCCTTCAGAAGACGATCGTGATGTCCTCGACCTATCGTCAAAACTCGAAGGCGAGCCCGGAACTCATCGAACTGGATCCGGAGAACCGCCTGCTGGCCCGGGCTTCCCGCTTCCGGCTGGACGCCGAAGTGATCCGGGACGGAGCGCTCTCTGCGGCCGGTCTGCTGGTGGAGAAGCTGGGCGGTCCGAGCGTCAAGCCCTATCAGCCGCCGGGGCTGTGGCGAGAAATCGGCTACGAGAGCCGGGGTCGCTTCACCGCCGGAATCTTCGAGCAGGACGAGGGCGACGCGCTCTACCGGCGCAGCCTCTACACTTTCTGGAAGCGGACGGTGCCGCCGCCCAACATGCTCGTGTTCGACGCACCGAACCGGGAGACCTGCACGGTCGAACGGTCGCGCTCGAACACGCCGCTGCAGGCGCTGGTGCTGATGAACGATCCCCAGTTCGTCGAGGCGGCCCGGGTGCTGGCGACGAGCCTGTTCGCCGGACATGACGGTCCGGGCCGCGCCGGCGACGACGACCGAATGACGGAACTCTACGTCCGGGTGCTGGCGCGACTGCCGAGCGAAGTGGAACGTGCGGCGATTCGCGACCTGCTGGCCGACCTGCGACGGAGCTACGAACGGAATCCGCGCGCGGCCGCCTCCCTGCTGCGGGTCGGTGAGCAACCCGTGGACGAGAGCGTTCCGGCCGTGGAACTCGCGGCCTGGAGCGTCGCGGCAAGCGCGGTACTCAACCTGGACGAGGCGGTGACGAGGCTATGAGCAGGCGACCTTTCGAGCCCTTCTGTTCCACCTGCGGCCCGGCGCCCGGAGTCGATCCTCAGGCCGACTACGCACTGGGCGTGAACCGTCGCCAGTTCTTCGGTCTTGCCAGCACCGGCATCGGTGTCGCGGCGCTCTCTTCGTTGCTCGGCCCGGAGCCATCGTGGGCTGCACGGACAGAGGCCTCGAAGGCGCTCGGTGCGCTGGGTAGCGTCCACTTCCCGGCCCGGGCGAAGCGCGTGATCTACCTGTTCCAGTCGGGAGCGCCCTCCCAGATCGATCTCTTCGACTACAAGCCGCGGCTTGCCGAGTGGCACGGTGAGGAACTGCCGGCGTTAGTGCGGGGCGATCAGCGTGTCACCGGCATGACGGCGAATCAGGCCGAGTTCCCGATCACGGCGTCGATGTTCGAGTTCGCACAGCACGGCGAGAGCGGCGCCTGGGTCAGCGAGTTGATGCCCAACACGGCCCGGATTGCGGACAAGCTCTGCTTCCTCAAGGCGGTGAACACGGAGGCGATCAACCACGACCCGGGCATCACGTACCTGCAGACCGGGCATCAGCAGCCGGGACGTCCCAGCTTCGGCGCCTGGCTGAGCTACGGCATCGGCTCGGAGAACCAGGACCTGCCGGCCTTCATCGTCCTGATCTCCCAAGGCAGCGCGAAGCGCGAGTCGCAGGCCCTGTTCCAGCGCCTCTGGGGTTCGGGCTTTCTGCCCTCGGAGCACCAGGGAGTGAACCTCCGGGCAGCGGAGGATCCGGTGCTCTACCTCTCCGATCCGCCGGGAATCGACCGGGGCGTCCGCCGCCGGATGCTGGACGTGGTGGCGCGGCTCAACGAGGAGCACCACGAAGAGTTCGGCGACCCGGAGATTTCGGCCCGCATCGCGCAGTACGAAATGGCCTACCGGATGCAGGCTTCGGTCCCTGAACTCGTCGACACCTCCGGTGAACCCCAGAGCACCTTCGACCTCTACGGGGAGGACGCGCGCACGCCGGGCACCTACGCGGCCAACTGCCTGCTCGCGCGGCGGCTTGCCGAGCGGGACGTGCGCTTCATTCAGCTCTACCACCGGGGCTGGGATCAGCACGGCGACCTGCCGAGCGACATCCGCCTGCAGTGCGGAGACGTGGACCGCGCTTCGGCCGCTCTGGTCACGGACCTGGAACAGCGGGGTCTGCTCGAGGACACGCTCGTTGTCTGGGGCGGCGAGTTCGGCCGCACCGTGTACTGCCAGGGCGCGCTCTCGGAGGACAACTACGGCCGCGACCATCACGGCCGCTGCTACACAGTCTGGATGACCGGGGCGGGCATCGAGCCCGGGAAGACGTACGGCGAAACGGACGACCACTGCTACAACATCGTCTCGGGCGGCGTGCACATCCACGACCTGAACGCGACGATCCTGCACCAGCTCGGGATCGACCACGAGCGGCTGACGTACCGCTACAGTGGTCGTGACTTCCGTCTCACCGACGTCCATGGCCGGGTGGTCGAGGAGATACTGGCCTGACGGTTCGGCTTGGGTGGTTCGGGGACGCCGGGTCGGCGGCGCCCGTTACTTCAGAGGAGGGAAAGCATGAATTGGGGTAAGGCAGTGGTTGCCGGTCTCGCGGCCGGATTCGTCCAGAACATCGTGAACTTCGTACTGCACGGCCTGGTGCTCGGCGGCACCTATGTGGATGAGCCGGCGTTTGTCCAGGAACCCGACAGCATGGCCATGCAGATCGTCTGGTTCCTTGTCATCGCGCTGGTGCTCGGCGTCGTCGCGAGCTTGCTCTTTTCGTGCAGCCGCCAGTCCTGGCAGGCGGGCGCCAAGGGCGGGCTCCACTTCGGAATCCTGCTGGGGGCCGCAATCGGCTTTCAGCAGTTCTACCTGACCCTGGTGATCAGCGACTTCCCGTACCACGTCGCCTGGATGTGGCTGGCGGTCGAGATCATCTCCTTCGGCATCGGCGGCATGGTGCTGGGCGCCATGATCAAGCGCGCCGACTGAGGCTGCATCTGGCTGGATCCGTTGCGGATCCACGCCGCCGCCGGAGGCCCGTACCGGACGCTACAATGTTCACGCTCCGCGTGTGAACGAGATCCGGCCGCGCCGTCCAGGTCCTCGAGAGAGGGGGCGGGCCTCCACCAACAGCCGGAGGGTAGAGATGAAGCCCCAGTTCAAGCCGCCTTCGTCACGACGGATCGTCTCCAGGGTGCTCCTTGCCGGCGTTGTGCTTCTGCTCGTCGCGTCAGCGGCGGGCGCCCAGGTGTCCGGGGAGGCGACCTACATCTTCAATACGTACGCGTTCCTGGTCTGGGGCGCGTTCATCATGTGGATGTGCGCCGGCTTCACGATGCTGGAGGCGGGTTCGGTGCGGACCAAGAACGCCTCCGTCATCTGCCTCAAGAACATCGGTCTCTACTCGATCGCCGGGATCGCCTACTACGCGATCGGCTACAACCTGATGTATGTCGACGTGAGCGGCTGGATCGGTTCGATCACGCCCTTCTTCGAGGCGTCGGCGGACGAGATGGCACTGCTAGGCGGCGACGCGGACAAGACCGCGGCGGTCATAGGAAGCGGCTACTCGGAGATGTCGAGCTGGTTCTTCCAGATGACCTTCGTGGCCACCACGGCGTCCATCGTTTCGGGCGCGCTGGCCGAGCGGGTCAAGCTTTGGTCGTTCCTCATTTTCACCGCCGTGCTCACCGCGGTCATCTACCCGGTCGTCGGCGCCTGGACCTGGGGCGGCGGTTGGCTGGCCGAGCTCGGGTTCCAGGACTTTGCCGGGTCCACGATCGTCCACTCGACCGGTGGATGGGCGGCGCTGGCCGGCATCATCATGGTCGGAGCGCGGCGCAACAAGTTCCGTTCCGACGGCAGCGTCAAGGTCACGCCCCCCTCGAATGTGCCGATCGTCACCCTCGGCGTGTTCATTCTCTGGCTGGGCTGGTTCGGATTCAACGGCGGCTCCCAGCTTGCGCTGGGTGGCGCCGCCGACGCGACGGCGATGGGCAACCTGTTGATCAACACGAACCTGGGCGCCGCCGCGGGCGTCGTGGCGGCCCTCGTCCTGTCGCGGCCGCTGCTGGGCCGTGTCGACCTTCTGGCGGTGCTCAACGGCGCGCTTGGGGGATTGGTCGGCGTGACCGCCGGGCCCGACCTCATCGGCCATCACTGGGCGTTGCTCATCGGCGCCGTCGGCGGGGTGGTCACAGTCGCCGGAATGAGGCTGCTCGAGCGGATGAAGCTGGACGACGTCGTCGGCGCCGTTCCGGTCCACCTGTTCGCCGGCATCTGGGGCACGCTCGCGGTGTGCATCGCGGCCGGCGGCAACTTCGTCAATCAGCTCATCGGGATCGTGGCCGTCGGCGTCTTCGTCTTCGGGATCTCCATGCTCCTGTGGTGGGTGCTCGAGAGGACGATGGGCGTGCGAGTCTCGGCCGAAGTCGAGGAACTCGGCCAGGACATGGCCGAGCTCGGCATCGAGTCATACCCCGAGTTCATCCTCATGCCGGACGAGGACGACATGCAGGCGGCGAAGGCGGCACAGGAGAACGTGACGAGCTGAGTCATTGAAGGTGCCTGTTGCCGCTGTAGCCGTACTGGCCTTCGCCTGGACCGCCGTTCTCGCGGCTGGGGCGGAGGAGCCGGAGGGGAAGGGGCCGTCGTTCCACGACGTCCACTTCCACCTGACGAACTACGTCCAGCGCGGGATCACGCTCAGCGAGTTCCTTGAAACGGCGGGCAACGAAGTCGGTCGCACGGCCGTCTTCGGCATCCCGCTGCAGCAGAAGTGGGACTACTTCGAGTCGGGTGAGCGGGCGCCGGACTACTACCTGCACTCGGATGCGGCGCTCTACTACTACTCGTTCGTCGACGCGATCATCGCCGAGGCGTACCAGGCGCTGCCGCCGGAGGACCAGGCCCGCTTCGACCCGATGATCACGGGGTTCAACCCGACGGACATGTACGCCGCGGATCACATCCGGCGCGTGCTGGAGCACTACCCTGGCGTGTTCTCGGGAATCGGCGAGTTCTCGATTCACAAGGAGTTCGTGACGTCGAAGATCCTCGGCCATACGGCGAGTCTGCGGAACCCGGCAGTCGACCGGGTGTTCGACTTCGCTGCCGAGGTGGGTCTGGCGGTCATCTTCCACAACGACATTGATGTCGTGCTGCCCACGGAGGCGCACGAGCCGGTTCACCTGGAGCCCGTGCGGGAGCTCTTTCGGATCCACTCCGACGTCACGATCATCTGGGCTCACACCGGGCTGGGCCGGTTCGTTGCGCCGGCCGGGAACCACGTGGAGCTGCTTGACGCGTTGCTCTCCGACGAGGCGTTCGCCCATGTGTACTGCGACCTGTCATGGGACGAAGTCGCGAAGTACATCGTCCGGGACGAGGCCGTGCTCGAGGCCTGGGTTGCGCTGCTGGAACGCCACCCTGACCGGTTCCTCTTCGGTACGGATTCCGTAGCACCGGGGGACCGCGACGGGTACTTGAAGACGTGGCGCGACTACGAGCCGCTCCGGGAACGGCTCAGCGAAGCTACGCTGCACGCGTTTACGATCGGTAACTACGAGCGCATCTTCGACGAAGCGAACCGCAAGGTGCGGGAATGGGAAGCAAAGGAGCTGGCGAAATGAGTGCGAATCACGTTGCGACGGCCATGGAGACAGCCACGCCGGCCTATGTGCCTCCCCTGCAACTCACAAAGGGGCAGCCGCCGCCCATTGCCGCGAACGGAGGCCGGTCCTACATGTCGTTCGACCGGGACGGGGATGCGGGAACCGCCGCGGCGACGGAGGCGACCTTCACGCAGGTCGCCGAGGGGCACGAGAAGGTGTTTGCGGACATGCTCGACAATGCCCCTCCCGGACCGATCGAGACCAGGTGGGGCCTCGGGTTTCGCCGCTACGGAGAGTGTCTCGAGTACATCCGGGCGAACAACATCGAAGCTCCTGAAGGCGGCCTGGCGCTGCCGCTGCGTTACTCGGTTCGCGAGGAGCCTTCCTACTCCATCGTCTCGTCCAACGCTCTTTGGCGGGACCCGGCGCGACAGGCCGACGCGGCGGCGTTGCGCCAGTACGAACGGGACATCGCGCGGGGATGCCTGTACTTCCCTCACGTGATGCGCGACGCGCGACGAATCGGGGAGGTCTACCCGGGGCTTGAGCCCGACAGCGCCGAGTGCATGGACAAGCTTGGGCTGTCGCTGGCGCACTGTGAGTCCAGGTGCGAGAACTTCTACGACGCGGCGGAGGTGGAACGCGTGTTCTACCCGGAGATGGAGAAGCTCCTCCTGGAGTTCTTCCCGGATGCGACGGATGCGTTCGTGTACAACCACGACGTGTTCGACAAGGACTACCAGGGGGACCGGACCGAGGACCAGGACAACAAGAATCCCGGTGTGAACGCCAACTACGCGAACCTCGTGCACAACGACCTGAACGACAACAGCGGCCGCGTACGCTGCCGCGAGCTGCTCACCAGGAACCTGCGGAACTTCGGGCGCGAGCAGCACTACACCGAAGAGCAGGCGGACGCGAAGATGTCGAGGCGGTTCATGTCGATCAATCTCGCCAAACCGATGGAGACCGTGCGCCAGAATCCCTTCGTGCTCTGCGCCTGGCCGTCGTTCGCCGACCAGCCGTACATCACGAACTACCGCATCTACGATGACCGCGTCGGTGAAACCACGCGCTTCACCTACCGCCCGCACCACGAGTGGTACTGGTTTCCCCAGCAGACGCCCACCGAGGTCTCGATGCTCAAGTGCTACGACTCGGTTACCGACGGCTCCGTCTCGCGCTGGTCGTTCCACACCGCCTGCATCGACCCGACCGCGCCCGACGATGCTCCCTGCCGGAGGAACGTCGTCGTCCGTTCCTACGTGTTCTTCTAGAAACCTGCGCCGCGTCTACTTCGGCTGCAACTCCGACAACCGCAGTGTCCTGCCCAGCAGGCTCCGGTTCGCGACGGTGCGCAACTCGATCCGGATCGCCGGGTCGGCTTGGGTCCAGTCGATCTCCATGTAGCCGAAGTTCGGCTCCGTGGTCGGACTGCCGACGCGGTGGCGGTTGGGGCCGATGCCGGCGCCGCGGCGGTTGAGCGAACTCGAGGTGATGTCCCAGAGAGGGTACGCAAGTTCCCCGTCCAGGCGGGAGGCCTCGGACCAGGGCGTGTCGCCACTGAGCAGGAGGACGCCGTTCGCGCGGGTGGTCCGGATCAGGTGGATCAGCCGCCTTCGTTCGAGCGGCATGTTGGCCCAGCTCTCCCAGCCGTTGAACTCCATGACGAACGGGATGCTCGTCACGATCAGGCGCAGGTCGGCCGGCTGACGGAGTTGCTCCTCGAGCCATCGCCACTGTTCCTCGCCCAGCATCCGCGCGCGCTCATGGTCGTTCGGCAGGTACGGTCCCATGCCTCGCAGTCTGCGGCTTGCCGCTTCGTCGGGCGACACGTTCCACAGCGGTCCACGACCGTATCGGGTGTCGAGGAGAATGACCTGCAGGCGCCGGCCGGGAGGACCGAAACGCTGCGACGTGTACACGCCGTCCTGCTGCCGTCGCGGCGAGCCCGGCGGTTCGTTCCAGAAGTCCAGGAACACCCGCTGCGACTCGGCGCGTTGCGCAAAATCGGCGCCGCCGTCCTCGCGGCCGAAGTCCAGGTCGTTCCAGGTGGCCAGGAAGCGGCTCTGCCCGCGCAACTCGGCGAAGCCCGGTTTCGCGGCGAGCTTGTCGTACTGGAGACGGAGTTCGTCCATGTCGTCCGTGCCGGCGAGGACGCTGTTGCCGAGCATCAGCATGAGCTGGGGCCGGAGCGCGAGCACCGTGTCCCAGACCGGTTGCGACCGATCCTGATCGGCGCCGGAACCGAAGGCGATGCGGCTGACGACCTCCCGGGTCAGAGTGTCCGCGGCGCGCCGCCGGCGGTGGAGGGACCACACGTAGGCGGTCAGAGCGTCGACGTCGGGTTCGTCGAGCTCCATGCCGCCGAACGGCCACATCTCGTACTTGCCGCGGAAGCGACGGCCCGCGCCGTGCCGGAACCCGCTTTCGATCGCCTGGCGCACGGCCGTCAGCGAGCCGTCGCCGTGGAGCCACTCGTCGTCCGTCAGGTCCGGGCCGCGGCGGTTGCCCTGCCCCTCCCAGTGGTGGCAAACGGGACACGTTCCCTGGCGGTAGATCACGGCGCCGCGTTCGATCGCCAGCGGATCGGCGGCCGCCGCACGCGCGGGGCCGGCGGCCGGCGTCACGAGGCCCAGGAGGATGCAGAGCCAACCAGGTGACCGAAGGCGGGGTAGCGGGCTCGGCATGCGCAAAATGTACCGTACCGGTAGGAACCCGTGTGGCGCGGGACGCGCCACACGCGAACCGGTCCGTGCGCCCGTCCGTCGGGCGCACGGATGACAGACCCCGCGATTCGTTGTATTTTCCGCGCCGATGTGTGATCGGGAGGGCGCGGGTGTGCCGTGGGGGTACGACGCGGACGACGGTCCGGGGCTGTGGGCCGGGCTCGACCCGGCTTACGCGACGTGCGCCCTGGGAACCGAGCAATCTCCGATCGACCTGGCCGGCGGCCAGCGAGCCGATCTGCCGGAGGTCGAGTTCGACTACCGGCAGGGCCGTGCGACGATCGAGAACACGGGGCACGGCATCCAGGTGAACCCGGTCCCCGGCAGCGGCATCGTGCTCGACGGGGTCCGCTACGAACTGCGCCAGTTCCACTTCCACCGCGAAAGCGAGCACACGGTCGAAGGTGCGCGGTTGGCGCTGGAGATGCATCTTGTGCACGAGAGCGCCGACGGCGCGCTCTCGGTCGTCGGTGTTCTGCTCGACGAAGGCGGGGAGAACGACGCCCTGAAGCCGGTCTGGGCTCATCTTCCGACCCGACCCACGCAGCCGCACGCGATGGCGGGTGACCTCGACCTGGCTTCACTGCTGCCCGACGACCGGACCTCGTGGCGGTACCGGGGTTCGCTCACCACGCCGCCCTGCACCGAAGGGGTCGCATGGGTGGTCCTTACCGAGGTGCTGGCGTTCTCGTCCGGCCAGATCGAAGCGTTCGCGGCGATCTATCCGAACAACTACCGGCCCGTTCAGCCTCTCGGGGAGCGCGTGTTGTATCGAGGCTGAGTTTCACGCCCAGCAGAGTGCCCGTGGGCAGGCAACGCACGCGGAATGCCGGCCAGGACCCGGGTGGCGCGATCCGCGCCACCCGTGAACCAGTCCGCGCGCCCGTCAGCGGGCGGGCGGGTGGCAGGCCGGCGCACCCAGTGGCGCTAGTTCGCGTCGCGCACCAGCCGCAGCATCGCGTCGCTGACGGCGAAGGAGAACCGCGGGTCGTTGATGTTCGCGTCGACCTCGGTGATCGGCACTGCCCGCCTCAGATGGTCTCGCAGGGCGGTGAACAGGGCGGCGTCGGCCGCCGGGTCGTGGAACGGGCCGCCCGGAGCTGAGAGCGTGGACACGCCGCCGAGCGGCAGGTAGACCTCGACCGGACCGGTGGAGGCGTTCAGTTTGGAGGCGAGGACCTGACCGAGTTCGGCGCACTCGTGCCGCGAGGTGCGCATCAGGGTCATGTTGTCGCTCTGGCGGTGGAAGGTGCGACCCTCGAACTCTGCCGGGACGGTGTCCCGGGCAAAGAAGCTGACCATGTCCAGGCATCCCGGCACGACGATGGCCGGTGTGCCGCTCCTGGCGGCGGCCTCCAGGCGGGACGGACCTGCGGTACGCACACCCCCGACCAGTTCATCCGCGCACTCCGTGGTCGTCAGGTCCAGGACACCGCGCACGAAACCGGCTTCGATCAGGCTTTCCATCGTGCGGCCGCCGGCGCCGGTGGCCTGGAAGACGAGCACTTCGAGTCCTTCGGTCTCGAGTTGACGCCGGCATGCATCCATGCAGTGGGTGGCGCTGCGGAAGGTGGAGGCAGCGATCAGCGGGCGGTCGTCGTCACCCTCGATCTCGACCTGTGCCATGGCGCAGACGGCGGCCGCGGTCCGGCTCAGAATCTGGCGGCTGATCCGGTTGATGCCGTCGACATCGACGATGGAGGGCACCATGACGATGTCCTTGACGCCCACGTAGCCGGAGGCATCGCCGCCGGCCATCGTGGAGACCATGACCTTCGGTACGCCCAGCGGCAGTGCTCGCATCGCGGTCGTGGCCATCGCCGTGCCGGCACGGCCGCCGAGGCCTACGATCGCATCGAAACTGTCGCTGCGGTAGCTGCGGCGCACCACCTCCTCGGCGCCAGCAGACATCGCGGCGATCGCCCGGGCTCTATCGGCCGCCAGCGTCAACTGCTCGATCGTCTCGCCGCCGGCGCAGGCGACCTCTCGGCGGCTCACTTCGGGCGACCAGTCTCCATCGACCGCCGGCTCGCCGAGAATTCCGAGGTCGATGACGAACGTTCGGCAGCCCCAGTCGCGGACGATCCGGTCCACGAGGTACGAGGCTTCCCTGCCCTTCGTGTCGAGGGCAGCCATGACGGCGATCGTGCAGGGAGCTTGGGGCACCGCGCCACCATCCTACGGAGGAGAAGTGCCCGAAGACAAGATGTTGGGGATAGTAGGATCAGCGACCGATCCGCCATCCCGCAACCCGTTCCGAATTCAACGCGTGGACCCGCGTCCGTGGTTCCAGGGGCGGCGTAGCGCTCAGCCCGGCCCCGAGGACTCTCTTCATGAAGAACGCCGTCTCCCTGACTCTCGGTCTGGCAGTTGGTCTGGGCCTCGCCACGGGGACGAAGGCGCAGGAGGTGATGCCGGATCACGACGCTTCGCGCCGGGAGCGGCTCGACTACGGTGGCGATCGCTTCCGGACGGCGGATGGCTTCCAGGTCGAGTCGGCGGCGGTGCCGGGGCTGTTCGGCTCTGTCGTCAACATGACCTTCGACGCCTCGGGTCGGGCCTTGCTGGCGCTCGAGAACGAGGGTCTGGCGGTGCTCGAGGACGGCGACGGCGACGGTGTCTACGACCGCAGAATCGACATCGCGCCCCAGGTCCGGACGGCGCACGGCCTTTACGTCATGGGCCCGGGCGACCTGCTCGTGCACGCCAACGGCGATGGCCGTCTGGCGGAAGCCGCCGGTGTCGAGGGCGAGACGCGCTCCGGCGGGTCCGTCGACGACACCGGGCTCTACCGGCTGCGCGACACCGATGGCGATGACCGGATCGACCTGGTCGAACGGATCGCCCGGGCAACGGGCCGGATCCAGGAGCACGGCCCACACACGATCGCCCGCGGTCCTGACGGGGCGCTCTACCTGCTGTACGGGAACTTCTCCGGTCCCGACGTGCGGCTGGCGGAGTCGTCGGCGCTGCGGGAGCTGCAGGAGGATCAACTCCTGCCGCGCATCCTCGATCCCCGGGGCCACGCCAACGGCTTGCGTGCGCCCGGCGGCACGCTGTACCGCTTCGATCTGGAGGCGAACACCTGGGAACGGCTCTCCGGCGGCCTTCGCAACCCGTTCGATCTGGCGATCGGGGCGGCCGGTGAGGTCTTCGCCTACGAGGCCGACATGGAGTGGGACCGGGGTCTGCCATGGTTCAGGCCAACCCGGGTCGTTCACCTGATTCCGGCCGGAGACTACGGCTGGCGGACGGGCTCCGGGAAGTTCGCGTTCTACGAGATCGACACGCTGCCCGGGGTCGTCGACATCGGTCGCGGGTCGCCGGTCGGCGTCGCCTTCTACTACCACTCCGTCTACCCCGAGCGGTACCTCGGCGCGTACTTCATGGGCGACTGGTCGCGGGGCCGCATCCGGGTCCTGTTTCCCGAACGATCCGGGGCCTCCTGGACGGGTGAAGCGCACGACTTCGTGCTCGGTGAGCCTCTCAACGTGACCGACATGGATGTCGGACCCGACGGCTGGCTCTACTTCGCAACCGGCGGCCGGGGGACTTCGGGCGGCCTCTACCGCGTCACCTACGAGCAGCCGGGAGCGCCTTCGGAGGCGACCGGCGTGCTCCGCGCCGTGCGGCAGCCCATGCCGCGGTCCGGGTGGGGCAAGGAGGCGATCGTCGCCGTACGGGCGGAGGTCGGGGATGCGTGGGCGCCGGAGCTGTGGCGGATCGTCCGCGACTCGGGCAGCGAGGCACTGGATCGCCAACGCGCGCTCGAACTGCTCCAGGTCCACGGCCCAAGGCCGACCCTCGACGAGACGTCGGCCCTGCTGTCGAGCGACGAGCCGTTGGTGCGCGCCGCGGCGGCGTCGCTTCTCGGCTCCTACACCCTCGCGCAGGTGCAGGAACCGCTTCGTGGAGCGCTCGCGGACCCCGATCCGCTGGTGGCGCGGCGCGCGGCCGAGTCGCTCGCCCGGTCGGGGCTGCATCCACGTGTCCGGGGACTGGAGGTCGCGACCTCCGAGGCCCTCTACGATCTGCTGGATCACGAGGACCGGTTCCTGCGCTATGCGGCGCGTGAGGCGATCCTGCGGATCCCGCACGGCTACTGGTTCGACCAGGCGTTCATGGCTTCACCCGAGCAACGTCCGCGCGGCTTCTTCGAGGCGATGGTGGCCACGATCTACCGCCAGGAGCACAAGCTGGAGTACAACTTCCTGACCGGCAGGCTGTTTCAGGTGGCCCGGACCGACCTGGACGTCGAGGGAGAGCTCGACTATCTGCGCATGCTGGAACTCTTCCTCATCCGTGATGAGGATCCGGACGCGCCCGGTCGCGCCGATGCTCGGGCGCGCCTCGGCCCGCTGCTGCTGGCCCGTTATCCGCACGCCGACGACCGGGTGAACCGGCAGCTCGAGCGGCTGCTGGCCTTCCTGCAGCCGGACGGCGCGCTGGCGAAGATGGTCGATCGTCTGGACGAGGAGCGACCGCCAGAGGAGCAAATCCACACCGCCTACTGCCTGCGCGCGATGGATAGTGGCTGGACGCCGGAACTGCGGAGCCGGGTCGTGGCCTGGTTCGACGACGCCCGGGAGTTCCGGGGCGCGGCCAGCATGGAGGGGTACATCAACGCGATCTGGAACGACGTCCTGGCCCGGTTCCCCGCCGAGGAGCGAGCCGCCGCGGAGGAACGGCTGGAGCTCCAGCGCGCCGAGCGCGCCCGGCGCGCCGCCGAGCTGATCATGGACGTCGAGGGCGATCGGCCGGGCAGGAGCGACCTCGCCCAGATGAGTTTCGAGGAACTCGCCGAGTACCTGGAGTACGACGTGATGGCGTACGAGCGCTACAACCCGGAGCATGGCGAGCGGGTGTTCCACCGCGCCCGCTGCTCGGCGTGCCACGTGTTCGGTGACATCGGCAGTGGCGGCGGCCCGGACCTCTCGACCGTGGTCAAGCGGTTCCGCCGCCGCGAGGTGCTCGAGTCGATCATGTTCCCCTCGCGGGTGATCTCGGACCAGTACCAGGCGGTCGATGTCGAACTGGACGACGGCAGCTTCCACAGCGGCATGGTCGTCGAGGACACGGCGGCGCGCCTGACGTTGATCGACGCGGGCGGCAACCGGCTCGACCTGGACAAGTCACGGATCAGCAGCCAGGAGCCGTCCGCCCTTTCGATCATGCCCGAGGGCCTGCTCGACGCGATGACCCTGAGCGACCTGACGAGCCTGATCCGTTTCCTGGACGAGGGCGCGGACCCGGCGCAGTAGGAGCATCCGGGTATTCAGCGCCCGGATTCGGCGCCAGACGCGAGTTGTCCCTGGCGCGGCTCAGCGAGGCGCGGGCGCGAGAGGCTCTGCGCTGTCGCCGCGGATCGCTTCAAGCTCCGCGGCCAGCCGCTCGACGATGTCGGGCCGTTCGAGGAACAGGTCCGTGGCTTCGGCCGGATCGGCGGTCAGTTCGTAGAGCTGGCCCAAGGCGCCGCCCGGTTCGGGGAGGAACTGGCGCGGCGCCGTGAAGCCGCCGGAGCCGAGACCCTCGATCAGTTTCCACTTGCGGCTGTCGGCCGCGCCGTCAACTTCGTGGAAGCGGAGGGCGAACATGCCGCGCGAGCTGTGGTGAATCAGTGAACTGCGCGGCGCCGGGGCGTCCGGGTCGCCGCGGAGCACCGGCCACAGATCAACGCTGTCCTCCGCGCCGCCGGCCGGGATCGGCTCGTCCAGGATCGAGGCGACAGTACGGAAGATGTCGAGTAACCCCGCGAGTTCGGAGCGCACCGAACCAGCGGGGACGTGGCCCGGCCAGCGGGCGAGGAAGGGGACGCGGTGACCACCTTCATGGATGTCGGCCTTCTGGCCGCGCAGGGAGCCGTTTGCCCGGTGCCCGGTCTCTTCGATGTCGCTGGCCAGCCAGTGGGCGCCGTTGTCGCTGGTGAACAGGACCAGGGTGTCTTCGGCGAGACCCAGATCGTCGAGATCGGCCAGCAGCCGGCCGACACCGGCGTCGACCTGGGCCACGAAGTCGCCGTAGACGCCGGCGCCGCTCGTTCCCTCGAACTCGGGCAGCGGCATCCAGGGGGTATGCGGCGACGGCAGCGGGAGGTAGAGGAAGAAGGGGCGGCCGTCGCCGGCGCTTGTGCGTTGCGCCAGGTAGCTGCTCGCGCGGTCGAAGAGCGTGGGCGTCACCTCCAGGAAGTCGAAGCCGGGCGCGATCTCGCCGGCTCGCCAGTAGCCCCCGCCGCCGCGGCGTCTCATGTCGCTGGCTTCGACGGTCTCCGTAGCGGCCTCGACCACGGCGTCGTCCTCGATGTAGAGATACGGCTCCATGTCGAGCGAAGCCGGGATGCCGAAGTAGTGCTCGAAGCCGACCGTGACCGGACCTGGTCGGAGGGCTGCCGTGTAGTCGGTCCGGCCGGGCTCGCCGTCGTCGGGATCGGGATCGGCGCCGAGCCCGAGATGCCACTTGCCGATGCCGGCTGTCGCGTAGCCGTTGGCGTTCAGGAAAGCGGGCATGGTCAGCCGCCCCGGTTCGATCAGCGCCGACGAGCGCCCGCCGAGGACACCGCTCTTCAGCCGGGATCGCCACGCGTAGCGGCCGGTCAGGAGCGCGTAGCGGGTGGGAGTGCAGACAGACGATGGACTGTGGGCATCGGTGAGCCGGACGCCTTCGCTGGCCAGACGGTCGAGGTTGGGAGTCGGTATTCGGGATTGCGGGTTGTAGGCGCCGAGGTCGCCGTAGCCGAGGTCGTCCGCGAGGATCAGCAGGATGTTCGGCCGCTCGGGCGGTGGTGCGTTGCTCGGCTCCGGCGGCGAGCAGGCGGCAAGCAGGAGCGCGGCTGCCGCGAACCAGGTGGCAACGCCGCGAGGGCTCGGGTGGCGAAGTGACGGTGTATGACGGCAGGATGGTTGGTACAGTTCGGTGCTTCCCTTCGTGTCCGATCGTAGCGCTGACCTCGTTCAATGCCTCCCAAGCCGCGCACGAAGGCCAAGCGTTCGCGCCGCCCCGTTTGCCGCGGAGTCCGCGGGGCGACGACGGTTGAGGGTACGAGCCGGGAGGAGATTCTGGCTGCGACCGCGGAACTCCTGCAGAGGATGGTCCAGGAGAACGGAATCGAGCCGGAGGACGTGGCCAGCGCCATGTTCACGACGACGCCCGACCTGACCGCGGAGTATCCGGCCCTGGCGGCCCGTCTGATGGGCTGGCGCGATGTGGCCCTGCTTTGCGGTCACGAGATGGCGGTCCCGGGCGGCCTGGATCGCTGTGTACGCATCCTGCTGCACTGGAACACGACCCTGCCCGCCTCCGGGATCGAACACGTCTACATTCACGGCGCGGCCAACCTGAGGCCGGATCGCGGCGAACTCGAGGAGTTGCGCCGGCAGGTCGACATCGGGACGGACCGGCGTCCGGGTTGATCAACGGAGCCGGCGCAGAGTCAGCAGGCGGAAGTCCATTGCCTGTTCGCCGGGGATCTCGAGCGCCTGGAGGGTGAGTGTTCCGCTGCCCGCCCTGAGTTCGAAGGTACCGAGGACCATGGGCCGGAAGTCCTTCACGTACGACTCGATGCGCTCGACGCGGTCGTGTTCCATGCCGATCAGGGGCGGGTCGTGGGCTTCGGTGATTCGGCCGGCGACGGTCCGGTCGCCGAGGCGCAGCTCGACGAGCGAGCCGGTATCGGCTTCGGCGCAGGTGGCGTAGAGGACGGCCTCGAAGCGGCCGTCGACCAGGACCTCGACGTTCCACGTGATCGCGTCCTCGGTGCTGGTCCAGTTGCTGAAGTAGGAGTCGTTGCGGTAGCGGCTGGAATGGTGGATACCGCCGCTTGCGATGCCGTCGCGGGCCGGCAGATGGGTGTACTCGTGTTCCGGATGGCCGATCGGAATCGGACGGGTGTCGTGCTCGGGAAGTTCTGGCAGTACGTTGGACAGGAAGGCTTCACGGACGGCCGTGAGCCGGGCCGCCGCGCGGGGCTGCTCCAACGCGATGTCGGTTTGCTGGCCCGGATCGAAGGCCATGTCGAACAGTTGGCCTTCATGGTCGAGCCGGTAGCGCTGGCCACGGATGCTCGTTCGCCCGCGCCAGTGGTTCACGAGATGGCGATCGGGCCAGGCGACGGACTCCGGTTCCGTGACGACCAGCGGCTTCAGGCTGAGGCCGTCAACGGGGTGGGCCGTATCGTGGGCGATCCCGGCCAGGTCGGCGAGGGTGGGCAGCAGGTCGATCGCGCCGGCGATCCGATCGACCGTGGCGCCTGCTCCGATGGACCGGGGCCAGCGAATGAACAGGGGAGACCGGACGCCGCCCTCGTCGGTCGAGCCCTTTCGCCCCTTCAACCCGTCGTTCCAGCGCCAACCGTTGGGACCGTTGTCCGTGAGGTAGACGACGATCGTGTTGTCCGTGAGGTCCAGCGCCGCGAGGCGTGATGTGACCCGTCCGACGTTCCAGTCGATGTTCTCGGTCATCGCAAGGGCGGCCCGGGTGTGAGCGAGGCTTTCCTTCTCGGGATCGCGGTGGCGCTGGGAGATGGGATTGCCCGCGAAACGGTCCCACCAGCGGTCGGGCACCTGCATCGGGCTGTGCGGCGTGTTGTAGGCGACCCAGAGGAAGAAGGGCTCCCCCTGGTGATCCTCGATGAAGCGGATCGCCCGCTCCGTGAAGTCGTCCGTGACGTAGCCGTTCCCCCGCACGACGCGGCCGTTGTGGTCCAGGGGAGGGTCGAAATAGTTGCCCCAGTGGCCCGAAGTGAAGCCGTAGAACTCGTCGAATCCCCGCGCGTTCGGGTGGTAGGGCGGTTGCGACCCGCTGTGCCACTTGCCGAAGGCGGCGGTGGCGTAGCCGGCGTCGCGAAAGATCTCGGCGAGGGTCGTCTCGTCGAGGTCGATCCGTTCACCGCCGGCGGTCGTCGCGTAGACCCCGGAGCGGACGTGGTGGCGGCCGGTGAGCAGCTCGGCGCGCGTTGGCGAGCAGACGGGGCTGACGAAGAAGTGGGTGAAGGCGGCGCCCTCACGGGCCAGAGCGTCGATGTTCGGTGTGTGGGCGTTCGCGTTGCCGTTGACGCTCAGATCGCCCCAGCCCTGGTCGTCGGCGAGGAACAGGACGACGTTCGGGCGGGGCGGCGACTCAGGCGCTACGCATGCTCCGGTCAGCGCGGCGAGGAGCAGGGCCGTGGGTACGCCGCGCATGGCTCGTTTCTATCGTGCGGGGCCTAAACATGACTAGAATGGTCATCTTTTGGTGCATCAACCCGAACCGACAACAGTCGACCCGATATAGACCGGAGGAACCATGACGCTCAGAATCAACGACGAGGCACCGAACTTCACCGCCCAGACCACGGAGGGAGAAATCGACTTCCACGAGTGGATCGGTGACGGCTGGTGCGTTCTGTTCTCCCATCCCAAGGACTTCACACCGGTGTGCACGACGGAGCTGGGCACGGTGGCGGGTCTCAAGGGCGAGTTCGCCCGGCGCGAGTGCAAGGTGATCGGCATCAGCGTCGACGGCGTCTCGGATCACGAGGCCTGGTCGAAGGACATCGAGGCGTCCCAGGGGAACGCCGTGAACTATCCGCTGATCGGCGATCCGACTCTGGACATCGTGAAGCAGTACGACATGCTGCCCGCGGACTCCGGCGACACTTCGGAAGGACGCACGCCGATGGACAACGCGACTGCTCGATCGGTGTTCATCATCGGCCCGGACAAGCGGATCAGGGCGACTCTGACCTACCCGATGAGCACCGGCCGCAACTTTGCGGAGATCCTTCGCGTGGTCGACTCCGTGCAGTTGACCGCCAGGGAGCAGGTGGCGACGCCGGCAAACTGGGAGCAGGGCGACGACGTGATCATCCTGCCGGCCGTTTCGGACGAGGCGGCCAGGGCGAAGTACCCGCAGGGCTGGCAGCAGCCGCTGCCGTACATCCGGGTGATCCCGCAGCCGTAGCGGCGCAGGTCCAGGTCTGGTGTTCCGGGGCTAGTCCGCGGCGTCGACCCGGGAGCCGCCGCGGCAGTCGGGGGAGAGGCTCCGGTTCTCGCCCCGTGCACGCCATTCGGCAGGGGTCAGAGCATCGATCGCCAGGGCGTGGATCGGGCCCGCCAGTTCCTCGGCCAGAGCGCTGTGGACGACGCGGTGCCTGCGCAGGCGTGTTGCGCCCTCGAACCGGCTGCTGACGACGACTACCCGGAAGTGGGTCTCGGCCTTGGGCGGTACGTTGTGCATGCGGCTCTCGTTGAGGACCTCCAGCACCTCAGCGCCGGTTGCCTCCATCAGCTTGGCGCGGATCGCCTGTTCGAGAGCGGTGCCGCGCACCACTGCTTTTCCTGAAGCGTTGTTCGTGGCGAGCGGGCGGCCGATGCCGATCATGGGCGAAGCATAGCGCCGCTGGCGGCTTCCAGTGGCGACCGGGCGGGATCCGCCTGACCATCCGCCGAGCTTCGGCCGCCGTTGCCGCGAACGGAAGAACCAGCACGCCAAACGGAACGATCGGCCCTTCTCACGGTTGGCAGCCGCCCGGAAAGGCGGTTGCATCCGTGATGGCCCGCGCGGGCTGGCCGGGTTCGTTCCGGTAGATCCTCGGTGGGGCGAGGTCCAGGGTGTCGCTGACGGTTATCTCGTAGCCGAGGTCGGTGGTCGAGGCGGCGAACACCCAGTCGTGGCCGTTGATCGGGCAAGCGTCCAGAACCTTGATCAGCATCTCCCAGTTCGCGTCGTCGAAGAACCTGAACAGCCCGGAGTCGTTCGTGCCCTCGCGAACGACGGCGGCGGGGCCGGTCCCATTCTCCGAGGTTCGCCAAGCCACCTCGACGCTGTAGCGCTCGTCCAGCAGACAGAGGACGAAGTCGCCCGGTTCGCAACTTCCGTTCGGTTCGGATGGGCGGACGAGAATCGTGCGGTGCGCCTCCGAGTCGCCAGCCGCGTTGCCTGCCCGCAGCGTCACGCGATAGAAGCCCGGGCGGGACCAGGCGTGCTGGAGGATCGAAGATCGTGACGATTGGCCGTCGCCGGTGTCCCAGATACGCCTGGAGGCGCCGCCGGCGCTCGTGTCCTCGAGGGTCACGGGAACGCCGGTGAACGCGGTGCAGAGGGCGTCGGCGCACTCGGCCCCGGAGACGCTGAAGCTCGCTTTCGGCTGGCCAACCTGTCCGCCGCCGCCGCCGCCACCGCTATTGCCGCCACCGCTATTGCCGCCACCGGCACCGCCACCGCCACCGCCGCCATCGCCATCGCCGCCGCCACCCTCGCCGCCGCCACCCTCGCCGCCCTTCGCGTCGTTGTCGGTGATCGTCAGGCTGTGGATTGTTTGGCTGCCCACGACGTAGCCCGGCCCGTCCGTCAGGGTAAGGATGATCGTCTCGCTGGCCTCGGCGGCCTGGTCGTCGATGAGCGCGACCGCGATGTCGGCACTCGATGCGCCGCCCGAGACCCGGACCGTTCCCGTGTCTCCGGCGGCGCCATCGATCGTGTAGTCCGCGCCGCGGGCGGCCGTTCCCGCCAGCCCGTAGCTCAGCGTGATGCCATTGTCGGGGGCCGGCCGCAGATTCACCGTCACGTTGTGCCGGCCGGCGGCCTCGCCGACGCTCGCCTCGGCGAGCGCGAACGAGACCTTCGGTTTGTCGTCATCCGTCACGTTCACGTCGACGGTTCCCGTCGCGCCGTCGTACCCTCCTCCCGATGCGGCGTGGTTGAGGGCGACGGACTCGTCCTCGAAGTTGGCGTCGTGGCGGGCGGTGACGGTGATGGTCCGGGCGCTGTTCCAGGCGGAAGGGGAGAAGCTCGGGCTTGTCTTGTCGAGGGTGAGGCGGGAGCCTTCGTGGCCGCTGATCGCGACGGTCACGTCGGCGGAGGGCTGCTTCGTGAGCCTGACGGTGTAGGTTGCGCTGTCTCCCTCGGCCATGTCCAGTGTCGTTGGCGAGATCACGAGGCTGGCCTTGTCGTCGTCCGTCACGGTGACGGCTATGGTTCCGCTCGTTCCGTCGTACCCTCCTCCCGATGCGGCGTGGTTGAGGGTGACGGACTCGTTCGCGAGGTCGTCGTCCTGGCTGGCGGTGACGGTGATGGTCCGGGCGCCGCTCCAGGCGGAAGGGGAGAAACTCAGGCCTGTCTTGTCGAGGGTGAGGCTGGAGCCTTCGTGGCCGCTGATCGCGACGGTCATGTCTGCCGAGGGTTGGTTGGAGAGCCTGACGGTGTAGGTTGTGCTGTCTCCCTCGCCCATGTCCAGCGTCGTTGGCGAGATCGCGATGCCGGCCTCGTCGTCGTCCGTCACGGTGACGGCGATGGTTCCGTTCGTTCCGTCGTACCCTCCACCCGATGCGTTGTGGCTGAGGGTGGCGGAGTCGTTCGTGAGGTTGTTGTCCTGGGCTGCCGCGACGACGACCGTCCGCGGCTGGGGCCAGGTTGTAGTGGAGAAGGTGAGCTCCGACGGGGTCACGTTGAGGGAGGCGGCGCCCTGACCGGTGATCGTGACCGTGACGTCGCCCGCAGGCGCCGAAGCGAGCTTCACGGTGTAGGAACCGCTGGCGCCCTCGCTCAGGGCCAGACTGTCGCGCGAGAGCACAAGGGCGGCGGTGCTGTCGGTTACATCGACCTCGACCGCGTCGATCGTCTTGCCGCTGTAGGGACCGGTGGCGGCGGTGGCGGTGTGGGAGATCGAAACGTCCTGCTCCGAGACCGCGTCCGCGTCCATCTCCGCCGTCACCGTCACGGTCTGCGCCGCGCCCCATGTGCCCGTGGCTCCGTGGGTGAAGGTCAGCGTCCCGGGGGAGACGGTCACCGCGCTCGGGTCGCCCGACATCACGGTGACCGTCACGTCAGCCGTCGGGTCGGTGTTCAGCGCCACCGTGTAGGTGGCCGTGGCGCCCTCGGTGACGGTCAGCGACGTTGGGGTGAGCCATGCTCTGTCACTGGTGTCGATCTTGAACACGGGGGAGAGGCCGTAGACCGGATGGGTTTCGTGCCAGGGCCGGAGCGAGAATTCGATGGGCTTGAGATCCGCGAACGTGTCCGGATCCGAGTTCAGTTTGCCGGCCTTGACCGCCCTCGAGTAGCCGTGTTCGCCGTTTCCGAAGAAGGTCGTCGGGTGCTTGACGCCGAAGCTCCTGGATCCCGTCCACACCCAGTACTCGCCGTAAGTCGTGGTCTTGGCGCCGTGTTCGTCGGTTCGAATGTAACTGTCCCAGGATCGGTCGTAGAAGTCGTTGTAGTTGTCGGCGACCTTGTCGCCGTTGAGCCAGTAGATCGGTACGCCCGCGCCGACCGTGCTGACGTTGGTGTTCGTGTTGTCGCGGGCGTCGACCGAGTAGGACGATGCAAGCGCCCTGAACAGGGAGGCGTACCGGCGGACCGCCGCGTGCCCGGCGGCGGCGTCGGCCTGCACGAAGCCGTTCCACCAGGGGATCCGTCCTTCGAGCCCATTGCGTGTCGAGGAGGTGACGAAGATCAGGCGAAAGCCGGAGGTCGCGCTGATGCCCGAGGGCGTCAGCGGCCAGTCGGCTGGCACGGGGTACGATCCGTCCGGATTCGGGGTCTGCGCGGTCGCCGCCGCGGCGAGCGACAGCAGGACGCACGGGGCGAGCTTCGCGCGTCCGCGGACGGACCGCAGCATTCCGCGGCTCGCGAGCCTCACGACCGGAAACCCCAGAAAGACACCGAAAAATCGGGGGGGGGGGGGG
>LXNI01000384.1_pt1 | contig 52709 bp, 45 predicted proteins | sample 809091 | NCBI WGS metagenome assembly LXNI01 (sample SAMN04870527, study PRJNA318959) | sponge metagenome | biome: 01000161; feature: marine sponge reef; material: water | host: Sarcotragus foetidus | place: Greece: Milos, Mediterranean Sea | collected 2013-05-29 | depth 5-7 m
CTCTCCCTCAGAGAGGGAGAGGGAGTCGAGCCGGGTCCCCTCGCCCCCTTCCCAAGGGAGAGGGGTAGGGTGAGAGGGCGCAAAAAGGAGAAACCCCCAATCGGGTCCGGACCCTAACCTGCATAGCCGCCCGTGCCGGCGCTTCGGGATAGGCGCCGCGCCAAAGAGCGGACGTTGATCCCGCCCGAATTTTCAGGTCTTCGCCGACAAGTGGGTCACGTGCCCCATTTTCCGCCCGGGACGCGCTTCCGCCTTGCCGTACATATACAGGTGAGCTTCGGAGTCCGCCTCGTATCCGGGGACCAGGTGCATGTCCTCGCCCAGGATATTGGTCATTTCGGCATCGTGGTGTCGAGCGGGGTCGCCCAAGGGCAAACCGCAAACGGCGCGGACCAACTGTTGGTACTGACTGGTCTCGCACGCATCGATGGTCCAGTGCCCGGAATTGTGGGGACGCGGCGCCATTTCGTTGACCAATACCCGGTCGTTTTCGGTCACGAACATTTCGACCGCCAGGAGCCCGATCAGGTCCAAGGCATCCACGGCCCGGGCGGCGACCCAGATTGCCGCATCGGCGACAGCCGCCGGGACCGCCGCCGGCGCAGTGGTGGTGTATAATATATGGTTGCGGTGAACGTTCCGAACCGGGTCGAAACATTTGACGTCGCCGTCTTGGCCCCGCGCGGCGATCACCGAGATTTCGCATTGAAAATCGACGAAGCGTTCCAAAACCGCGAAGGGCTCATTCCCGCCTTCCGAGGAGCGGCCGCCGATTGCCTCCCAGGCCGCGGCAGCCTGGTCGCTTGAATCGATCCGCGCCTGCCCTTTGCCGTCATACCCAAAACGGGACGTCTTGAGGATCGACGGCATTCCGATCTCCTCGACCGCCGTTTTCAAATCTTCGATCCGATGCACCGGACGCCACGGCGCGGTTTCGGCGCCCACGCCGGCGAAGAATTCTTTTTCCCTGGCCCGATCCTGGCCGATCGAGAGTGCTTCCGCATTGGGCCGGATAGGAACGGCGCCCCCCACTGTTTTCAGCGCCACGACCGGAACATTTTCGAACTCGCAAGTCGCCCCATCGATGGAATTGGCGAACTCCCGCAACGCCGCCAAGTCGTCATAGGCTGCATTGGTATGATGGTCCGCCACCTGGGAAGCGGGACAATTTTTCTCGGGGCAGTAAACATGGGTCCGGTAGCCCATGTCCGTGGCGGCCTGCGCGAACATCCGGCCGAGTTGGCCGCCGCCGAAAATACCGATGATGCCGCCGGGTTCGATGCGGTCGCTCATAGCCGGGAACAGATGCCTTTAATCCGCGGGTCTGTCGGCAACGGCGTCCGTCTGGGCGGCGCGCCAGGTTTCCAGCCGGTCAGCGACCGATTCATCGGACGTCGCCACCACCGAGGCTGCGAGCAAGCCGGCGTTCTTGGCCCCCGCCGTCCCGATGGCCAGCGTTCCAACCGGAACGCCGCCGGGCATTTGGGCAATCGAAAGGAGACTATCCATGCCGCTCAAGGCTGTGCTTTCGACCGGGACACCGAACACCGGCAGGATGGTCATGGCCGCGGTCATGCCCGGGAGATGCGCTGCCCCGCCGGCGCCCGCGATGATGACTTTGAGGCCGCGCCCCCTTGCCTCCTTGGCATAAGCGTAGAGCCGGTCCGGGGTCCGGTGGGCCGAAACAATCCTGGTCTCGAAGGGAATCTCCAGGGCCTCAAGCACGTCGGCCGCATGGCGCATGGTGTCCCAATCGGACCGGGAGCCCATGATGATGCCAATGATCGGGTCTGCCATGTGCGCGAATCCCCGCCCCTGGAAAGGCACCGAATGAACCGTCCGGCGGGCCAAATGTCAATGATTTCAGGTATCTTGAGTTGCGAGCGTCGGGCCGCTGGCCGGAGCCCCCGAAATCCGGCATCGGCGCTCAACCGGGCATCGGTCTCGATTGGATCGGCTCCCCGGCGATTGCGGCCTCAAAGCCGGCGCGGTCGTTTTCAACACGCGGCGCGGAATACCCCCGTTGGGCAATGACGGGCATGGGTCTTTCCCTTCGGGGCCAGTTTGCTCATGATGGGTTCGATCTCCAGTTATATTGAGGTTACAGGCGGATTATGTGGCGTCCTCCGGAGCGCGTTAGATGGGAGCCGGATCCCGGTGAGTGGCCGACCGCGGAGGCGGCCGGGGCCTCCATGCTGTTTAGTCCTATCACCGTCGGCTCGATGGAACTGGAGCAACGGACATGGGTGCCGGCAATGGTGCCGTGGCGCGCGACCTCCGAGGGGTTCGTCACGCCGGAGGTGCTCGATTGGTATGGCCGGTTCGCCGATGGCCGGCCGGGCGCGATTGTGGTCGAGGCGACGGGCGTGCGCGACATTCCGAGCGGCCCGCTGCTCCGCATCGGCGACGACCGGTTTATTCCGGGCCTGGAAGAACTGGTAGGTACGGTCCGGGAACGAAGCCAGGGACACACCCGGATTTTGATCCAGCTGATCGACTTTCTGGCCATTCGAAGGCGACCGGATCCGGACAAGTATTTTGCCCGATTCCTGGAGATCACCGACGACCATCGCGAAAAGCTCGGTGGTGGCCTGAGTGACGGCCGAATTCGGGAAAATCTTGCCGCAATGGAAGATGCGGATTTGGATGCCATCCTCTCGCCGCGTGAGTTGGAGTCCCTCCGGATGGGCTACCGGGAACGGGTTACCGACACCGATCTCCCTCACATCAAGGAATTGCCGGAGGTTCTGCCGGACATATTCGCCGCCGCGGCCGTCCGGGCCAAAAAGGCGGGCTTCGACGGGGTCGAGCTTCACTATGCGCACGCCTACACCATGGCGTCGTTCCTCTCCGCCCTCAACGACCGGGATGACGGATACGGCGGCCCGGTGGAAAATCGGGTCCGGCTGCCCCTCGAAGTCTACGAGGCGGTGCGGGCCGCTGTCGGTGACGGCTACGTCGTCGGCTGCCGCTACCTCTCCGACGATATCGTGGACGGGGGAAACACGGTGGACGATGCCTGTTATATCGGCGCCGCACTCGCCGGGGCGGGCATGGACTTCCTGTCCCTGTCCCGCGGCGGCAAGTTCGAGGATGCCCGGCAACCCGCCGTCGGCGCTGCCGCCTACCCCTATACGGGGCCCAGCGGGTACGAATGCATGCCCCAATTCTATTCCGACGACCAAGGGCCGTTCGGGCGCAACGTCGAGCCCGCCACCCGCATTCGAAAAGCGGTACGTGATGCGGGTCGCCAAACCCCCGTCGTCGTCACCGGCGGCATGCACGGATTCGGGCAGGCCGAAGAGGTTCTATCGGCGGGCAACGGCGACATCGTCGGCTTCGCCCGCCAGGCGCTGGCCGATCCGGACTGGTTTGTCAAAGTGAAGACCGGCCGCGGCGCGGAAGCAATCGTCTGCGAATATACCAATTACTGCGAGGCCCTGGACCAAAAGCACGTTCCCGTGACGTGCAAGCTCTGGGACCGGGTGGAGATGGACGAACCCGGTATCCTCAAAACCCCCGACGGCAAGCGCCGTCTCACCGCGCCCAAGTGGGTGCGTTAGGACTCCAATTCATTTCAAGCCCATGCAGTTGGCGTAGTAGGTCACCGTTGCCGGCCAGTCCGAGAAAATCCCCTCGATGCCCACCTGTCGGGCGAGGACGTCCAGCAACTCGAACATCACACCGTCCGAGTCGGTGACTTCCCTGATCGATTGGTAGTACCAGCCGCCGCCCCGATCCAACGGACCTGAACGCTCCAACGTCCATGTAATCAGTTTCAGGCCCGCCGCCTTGGCGGCCGCGGCATACGGCGACGGCACGATGCCGCCGTCCCGGACGGTCACCAGCATCCACATGGGCGGCGCGATGTAATTGACCCCCATTGCCTTGATCTCGGCCATGGCCGGTCGCCAGGTCTCCGGCTTCAGCGGATCGAATCCGCTCACGCTGTCGCGTCCATCGAGATAGACCGCCTGACGGCCGAAGGCCGGTTCGTTATCGATCCAGTATTTGACGTCGGCGAGATTGAAGCTCTGGGGCCACACATCCCCGGGCGGCACCCCGGCCGCCTTGTACTCGTCAATCAGCTTCTGGGCGTAGTCTTGCCGGGAGAAACCGTCAAAGGGCATGTCCACGGCAGGAGATTTGAGCTCGGGCGCAAACTTCGCGCCAAGGCCGCGGAACAAACGGATGGACTCCGCGTGCGTCATCAGGGTTCCGGCGCCGGCCGCATAGAGATCCGTGCGCCAACGCGCCGTGCCATCCATGTGCGCCCCGACGGTGGCGGCACCGCGGCCGGCTGCATCCATCTTGCCCTTGAGGGTCCGGAATTCCGCCAACGTAAGGTCGCTTGTCCTGCACTCGGCCGACGCCCGCCCGCCACCCCCGGCGGGAGTAAATCCCCGGGTGCATTTCGCCGCCAGCGGGGTCGCCAGGATATCGGTGGTGGTATGGAGGTCGTTCTGGGCGTGGCGGCAAACCAGTTCCTTATCCTTGGTGAACGTCACGTCGCATTCGAGAATGCCGGCGCCCATGCGGGCCGCCGCCCGGTTCGACTCTACCGTGTGTTCGGGAAATTTCAGCGGCGCCCCGCGGTGGCCGATGGAAAATAGTTTTCGCTCCATCGGCCGGTCGGAGCAGGACAACAGCTTGGTCTTGAGGGCGCCGTCGCGCATCTGATCGATGAGGAAATAGGGCCGGGGGCCGAGTTCGATCTCGCCGGCGGTCAGTGGGCCGGCTGTGACATAGACCACCAGTCCGATCAATTGGGAAAGGCGCGAGAGGGCGTGTTTCATTGCTTTTGGTCGGTCCGCGGAGGGAAACAGCCATGCAGGCTAGCAGAGGATGTCGCGGCGGCGCGATGTAGGCGGCGCGGCGGGATCGCGCGGCCGCCTCGGGGGATCGGTCCCCCGGGCGCGCGCCATGCACTAGGCGCATAGCTGTAAGATGTTGAAACAATGGCATTTATACCCAATTTCCAATTCGCGCATTTTCGGCGACATGGACATTCATGGACATTAATGGACATTTGATGACACCCGTTTGGGAGGTACCTCCCATTTTGCCCGTACAAAGCTGCATAGCTCCCCCTCCATACGCAAAACGCCGCCCCGGTAATGGAGCGGCAATCGTCTATTCATTTAGCCCGAACGCGGGTGGCGGCAAGGGGGGATTTGGAGGGCGAGGGGACCCACCGAAACCCCCTCTCCCTCGAAGGGGGAGGTCGAGACGGCCGGCAATCAGCCGGGCGTCGAGGGTGGGGGGAAACGGGTCACCAGCGGACGGGGCCGAGGTCGACGCCGAGCGCCAGCTTGCCGTAGACCGACGCATTGATGTCCCAGTTAAGCACCAATTGAGAGGCCCCGGCGTGAACGTCGCGAAAATGCCGCTGGAGGGCGCCGTCGAGGAACAGCCCCTGGGCGCCCGCGGCATAAAACAGACGGTCGACGGCGCGCCTGGCCAATACCGTACCGAAGGCCATGTCCCGTTTGTTTACGGCCATCAGTTCCCGGCTCAGCTCGGGATTTTCTTCAAGGTAGGCGGCGGACGCGGCAAGATCCTCCCGCATGATGCGTTTCGCCGCATCCAGCTCCGCCGCCGATTCGGCAATGCGCAGCTGAAGACTTTGAAAGGCGCCTATTTTTTCGCCGAACCGCGAGGAGCGCTCCCTCATCCCGCGGCAAAGTTCATCGAGGGCGCCGGTCGCCGCGCCGATGCAGACGGATGCCAGCACGAACCCGTTTGCGGAAAATTGCGGCATTCTATACATCGGATTGCCGTAATGATTTCCCCATTCTTGGACCGGAGCGGTTCTATGTCCCGGAACGAATACATCCTCGACCCGGAGCGACTTGCTGCCGGTTCCCGCCATTCCATAAACCTGCCAATCATCGAGGATCGTCCGATCCTTCCCGGGGATGAGATGAAACCTGGGGTTTGAACCGTCTTTTTGACGTGCCGTCAGCACATGCCAGTCCGCATGATCGCAGCCGCTCGAAAATTGAAACTCCCCGGTGAGCCGGTAACCGCCCTCGACTTCGGTGGATATGGCGGCCGGGCTGTTTCCGGAACAGATGAGAGCAGTGTCCTTTTCTCTCCAAACCTCCTCTTGAGCGGCCATCGGCAGGTTTGCCACGCGCTGGTTGAACTCATTGAAAACCGCGCAGACCCAGGCGGTCGACGCACACCCTTTGGCCAATTCCGCAATTACTTCGCACAACGAATGCCACGCCAACTCGTAGCCGCCGAATTTTTTCGGCTGGGTCATTCTGGTGAGGCCGCAAGCGGCCAGTTCGGCAATCGTTTCCGGCGGAACCCGCCGTTCGGCCTCACACCGGCCGGAACGATCGCGCAGCCCCGGAACCAGGTTTCGGGCGGCCTCGAGCAACTCGGCGTTCATGCCGGTTTACCGGTCCTTCCGCACCGGAAAAAAACGGTCCAGCCACATCTTGATAATCAGGGGCGACTGAGGGTTCTTGCCCGACAAGGGGAAGTGATCCTCTCCGGCCGTCAGGTAGAGTTCCGTCGGCTGTCCCGCCCTCCTGAAAACCTCGTAGGATTCGGACGCCGGCACCACCTGATCCCCGGCCGGGTGGATGAGCAGGAAAGGCCGGGGGGCGATTTCGGCGACGTAGTCCTCGGTCCGCGAATCGTACATGCTCTGGGCCGTTTCGTATGAAAACTCCATCAGCGCGCCGGGACCCAGATGGGTGCGCAGCGCTTCGGGGATGGGAACAATATCGAAGCGGGAAATCTTCTTCGTCTCCCCGGTTTCCCGGTAATGCCGTTTCGCCTCATCCAGCCTGTCGAGAAAGGCGCGAAAGGCGCCGGGCGCCGAATGCATGGCCCGGAAGGTCCGCGCCCCGTCCCCGAAGCCGCCGGACCCGATGACCGCCGCAACCCGTTCATCGGTTCCCGCCCGGAAGGCGACGCAGGCTCCCATGCTGTCGCCATAGAGGCCGATGCGCTCCGCATCCACCGCTTCATGCGCGGCCAGGAAATTCACGGCGGCGATGGCGTCGCGGACTTCCTCCTCGACGATCAACCGGCCGCGTTCGCCCTCGCTCTCGCCGCAGCCGCGGAAATCGATCCTGAGCGCGGCGTACCCCCAGTCACATAGAATTCTGGCTTGCGCCTGGTGTTCCGGACCATCCTTGTAGCCGCCGAAACCATGCATGACGACGAAGGCCGGGCGCTGCCCGCCCGGGGCCGGCCTGTCGGGCAGATGCAGAACGCCCGAGAGCCTTAGTCCGTCGGATGTGAACTCGACGTTCGTTTCGCTGGCCGCCATTTATTTTCTCCCCGGCTGCAACACGGCTTCGGTCCGGCCCCATCGGCCGGCCTCCGGCCAAACGGCCCGAGGCTTTTGCCCGCACCTGTCAGTGATCCATGCTAATTTGGGCGCCGCCATGACAATTCTCCGCAAGATTTCGAAACTCTCCAATGAGGTTGGGTGACCAATTATGCCGATATTTGAAAACGGCCCTGTGACAATTCGTTATGAGGAGGCGGGTTCCGGATTTCCCCTGCTGGTTATTCCCGGCGGCGGGCTGAATGCGTCCATCGCGAAACTCGCGGATCATCCCTTTAATCCGCTGGAAGAGTTCAGCGACGCCTATCGCGTCATCGCGCTCGATTTGCGCAATGCGACCGGCGGCCAATCGGACGGCCCGCTCGACGTCGAACGAACCTGGGATGCCTTCACCGACGACCAAATAAATCTGATGGACCATCTCGGCGTCGACAGGTTCATGGTGATGGGTTTCTGCATTGGCGGACCGATGATCTGGAACCTGCTGAAGCACGCCGGCGACCGGGTTGCCGCCGCCACGCTGGTACACCCGAGCGGCTACAGCTCCGCCCATCCCGATATCTTTTGCGACCGCGCCCTCGAAGTGTGGGCGGACGAATTCATGGAACGGCGGCCCGGGACCACCCTGGAGACGATCAAGGAATTCCTCGACAATATGTTCACCAAGCGCGCCGATTTCGTGTTCACTGTCGACCGCGACTTCGTTCGGAATTGCCCGACGCCGGTTCTGGTCCTGCCGGACGACATCCCGCCGCACCCCTATGCGACGGCGATGGAAAGCGCGCTGCTGGCGCCCCAGGCACAGGTCAGCCTCTATCCCTGGAAAGAGAATGACAGAAAGATCGCGCTCGCACTGCGCCACATCCGCGACTTCATGGCGGCAAGGGTCCCTGTCGTCCAAGAATAATTCCCCTAGGTCTTGAATTCGGGATCGAGCCGCTCCGCCCAGCGGAGATACATCGGCCATTCGTCATGGCCCCATGGATGACCTTCACGCCGGTCCTCGATCTCCGCCGCGGTATGTTCGCAGATTTCAATCGGGATTTTGCGCGGTGTCCCGCCGGTCGCCATGACCCGCGCCTGCAACTCACAGGTAGTGAGCAGCGCCCGCATGGTGACAAACGCTTCGGCAACCGTGCGGCCCACGGTCAGCAGGCCATGGTTCCACATCAAGAGGCCCACATTCTTCTCTCCGAGATCACTGACGATCCGTTCGCCTTCATCGGCCTCCGTTGCCAAGCCTTCGAATTCATGGGTCCCGATCCGGCCATAGAGGACGGTGCCGCCCTGATCCAGATACATCAGGCCCTCCGCCAGCGCGGAGATCGTCGTCCCCGCCAGCGGATGAATATGGAAGACGCAACTCAGGTCCGGCCGCGCCCTGAGAACGGCGCTGTGAAAATTGACCCCGGCCGCCGCGACCGTTTGATCCGTCCCGGTGACGATGTTGCCGTCCAGATCGAGCTTCAACAGGTTCGAGGCGGTAATTTCCTGCCAGCCCAGGCCATAGGCATTCATCAGGAAATGGCCGGGGTCGTCGGGTATCCGGCAGGTGATGTGGTTGCGAATGGTGTCGTTCCACTGCAAGTGATGTCCCAACCGAAAGGCGGCCGCGAGATCGACCCTCGCCTGCCATTCGGCATCGCTCACGCTGTTCCGGAGCGGCTGAAATTCCGTATTGGAGATAATGTTGCCCGTCATATTACTCCCCCTGGCGTTCTTGCTTCCGCCTTTCAAAAAAAAATCACCCCAAAGCCAAACGATGGGCGCCGCCAATGCCTTTGACCAAGTCTCGCAGCCGGCAAACCGCACTGTTTGCGTGCGCGCACGGCGCATCGGAGAGGTATCTCCACAGCTAATTGAACATCAAATTCGGTAGCCACAAGGCAACCGGCGGAAAGAAAATAACGATCGCGACGCGCACGATATCCGCAGCGAAGAAGGGGCCAATCCCCTTGAAAATAGACGATAGCGGAACCTCGGGGAGCATTGATTTCAGGATGAATACGTTCAGGCCGATGGGCGGGGTAATCAGGCTCATTTCGACCACCATCACCAACACGATGCCCCACCAGATCAGCACATCGTGAAATCCGAAATCCAAGGCTGATATGACCGGGACGAATATCGGCACCGTCAGAAAGATCATCGCAATGCCTTCGATGAACATTCCGAGAATGATGTAGAAGCCGATGATGACGAATATGACCTGAATCGGGGTTGCGTTCAGGCTGTCGATGAAGCCGAGGACCGCTTCCGGCAGGCCGGACAAGTTTACGAACTGATTGAGAATCAGGGTGCCGAAGGCAACGGTGAATATAATGGTTGTGGTGCGCGCGCCTTCAACCAACGACTCATACAAGATGCGCCAGGACATTTTCTTGCGAACGATCGCGAAGACCAATGCACCCGCCGCGCCGATTCCGCCCGCCTCGGTTGACGTGAACACGCCGAAAAAGATCCCGCCCATGATCAGGAAAAACAGGAACAGGACGCCCCATACCCTGTAGAGAGAGGAAAGTCGTTCACGCCAACCGGACCTTTCCGCCCGCGGGCCGAGATGCGGCCAGAATGTCGTGATCAGCAGAATTACACCGATATAGGCGCTCACCGTAAGCAGCCCCGGGACGACGCCGGCCATAAACAATTTGGCGATGTCCTCCTCGGTCAGCAGGCCGTAGATAATCAAGGCGCCGGACGGAGGGATGAGTATGCCCATGGTGCCGCCGGCCGCCACGGTTCCGGACGAGACCGAATCGGCGTAGCCGTATTTGCGCATGGACGGGATCGCGACTTTTGCCATTGTTGCGGCGGTGGCGGCGGAAGAACCGGAGACGGCGGCGAACCCGCCGCAGGCCGCAACGGTGGCCATCGCGAGGCCGCCCCGGAAATGGCCGAGCCACCGGAAGGAGGCCTCGTACAGATCATCGGACAGCGCCGCGCGGGAAACGAACACGCCCATCAGTATGAACAGCGGCAAAACGGAAAACGAGAAGTTGAGGCCCAGGTCGATAATCTGCTGCCCGGCGATATTCATGGCAGCGGTAATGCCGTTTGGGTGGACGATGGCTATCCCGAAAAGTCCGACGATCATCAGGGTCATGCCCAGCGGATAGCCCAGGATGAGGAGAACCAAAATTACGACGATGCCGATGAGCGCTATTTCCAAGGGTGTTCCCTCCCGGCACCTGCGTCAGCCGCGGGTTCAGACCAGGCTTTCTTTGTTGGATTCGTCTTCGGGATCGCCGCCGGCCCTGATATAGCGCCAGACCACACCAACAAAAAGCAGGACCGCAATTCCGGTCAGCCCTGCCAGCGCCAGTACGACCGGCGCTTGCGGCACGTCCAGATAGTGCGACAGGTACTGGACCTCGTACATGCCGTAGCCCTGGTCCCACAACAGGAGTCCGACGAGACCGAGAAAAACGATTGTTCCAATCAGCACTGCGAGCCTTTGGACATATCGAACCGGTCCCTTGTAGACATTTTCGAAAATGCCGACGGTGATATGGACCCGATCCTTGGTCACCAGGGGAAAGGCCGTGAATATGGTCAGGCCCAACATGAACGCGATTATCTCGGACGCGCCGTAGATCGGAGAATTGAGGAAATACCGGGCCACCACGTCGGCAAAGGTGAGCGCCATCATGGAGAACAACAGCAAGGCCGAGAGAGCTGTCAGTAACGTGGTCAGGAAATTGCGGCCGCCCGGCGATCGGTTCAAGCCGCCACCCGTTATTCCTCCGCCGTCGCTCATCGCTTGCTCCTAGTCCTCACAGAGCCTCAAAAATAAATCCCCGATATCGCCCACCTCGCAGTGTACGCGATATCGGGGAGGTTGATGCAATTTGTATCGAATGGACGCCGGCTACTTTTTGGCGACGGCCGCAGCCTGCTCCTTGAAATATTTGAGAGCAGCCGCTCCGTCGACACCCCGCTTGTTCGCGCGTTCAACCCATTCATCGGTGATGAATGCCAGCCGCTTTTGCATTTCCGCGACCAACTCGGGGCTTGCCGTGTGGTACTTCGTTCCATTCTTGATGTGATCCTGGCGGGCAAAGTTTTCCTGCTTGTCCTGCAAACCGCCATACCGGAAGGCCGTTTTCTCCGTGGATGCCGCGTCGATGATCCGGCGATGCTCCTCGGACAGGCCGTCATACACTTTCTTGTTCATGATGAACGACCAGGAAATGTTGCCGAGTTTGCCGGGCACCTCGGTCACGTGCTTCACATAACGGCCGGCCCTGAACACGAAGGTCGTTGCGTTCGGATACATGGCGCCGTCGACAATTCCCTTGGACATCATTTCGAAGATTTTGATGCCGGGCGCAACGACAGCCGTCGCCCCCAACGCGTCGAGGGTAAACTTCGGCCGGCCCGGGTCACCCTGCATCTTCATGCCCTTGAAGGAGGAAATGCTTGTCAGCGGCCCCTTCAAGCTATGCAGGACGTGTCCGGCAAGCGCATAGGGCATCAGCAGATGCATGCCGTTGTTGTCGTATTCCTTGGCTTTCGCAAAATACTTGTTGTGGGTTCGGGTCACGGCGACGGAGGACGCCTCCGAGCCGAAGATCACGAACGGCAGTTCGGCAATCGGCGTCAGGTGCAGGATATTCCGCTTGAAAGTGTTCGGCGTGATCGCAATGTCGGCGGAACCCTTGACGACGATATCCCATTGCCGCGGTGCGGGCGCCAAACTTGCCGTCGGCACGAATATCTTGAGAGTGCCGTTGGAAGCCTTCTCGACCTCATCGATCCAGGGCTTCATCAGTCCCGTCCAGTTGGGAGACTTACGCGTCGTGAAATAGTTCGCGGTCAGAGTCTTGGTCTGCGCATATGCCTCGGTAATCAGGGCCTGAGCGCTCAGAACAACCGCAGCGCCCGCCGCGACATACGCGGATTTTCGTAAAATGCTTTCGATTCTCATGATTCCAATCCCAAATTATGAAGCCGGAGTTGTTGTTATATCGGTTATTAAACAGCGTCGGTCATTTAACGTCCAATAATGAAATTAGCTCTCGCCATAATCTCTGATTATGGAAACCGTGCGCCGGCGTTTGCCGCGGCGGTCTCGACTTTCATTCGCCGATCCTGATCGGACGGCTCCCATCCCCTCAAAATACGATCTTGCGGGGACGCATTTTCGGCCGGTCGCCGGGGAACGCCAGGCCGCTCACGGTCACCCCGTAGTCGACCATCATTTTCGCAAGTTCAATGGCACATCCGTAGCCCTCCAAAACGGGGACCTCCCATCCCATTTCATGAAGGCGTTCCTCGACGAACGGTTTGAGCCAGAAGGAACCCGAGCAGCCGAACATGACCACATCGGCGCCATCCTCTTCGATCGCGCTGACGGCCTCCGCAACCGCACGATCGACCCCGTCGGATTGCTCCCCGTTAAACGCCTTGTGCTGTTCGTCGTGGAACGACAGTTCGTCGTTGTAATGGGGCTTGGGATGGTAGTAGCCCAAATTTCGGATGGAGGCGCAACGGTCCGTCATTCGGTGTTGGACGACCAGATTATGGTAGTACATGTTGTGAACGTCGGAGAAGTCGATGACGACGAACTTATTGCCGAGAATTGATGCGAAATGCATCTGGGAATGGGCGCAGGACGTGACGGGTATACCGTAGCGCCGTGTGAGTTCGCGGGCCTCCATGAACCCGGGCTCGCCGCCTCCCTCCAGTATAATCGCGTTATACTTTCCGCTCTCGCATGCCTCGCGGACGATTTCGATCCGGCCGGGTGCAACGGCCAGAAATTCCTGGCGATTTTCCACCGTCCAGTTTCCGTAAGGCGTTTCCGGTCCCGGATGCATATCCCAATCCACATCTTCCAGGAGATGTTTGATGTTTGGATAGTTTTGAAGACGCTCTTCCCTGGGCACGCCTTCATGGCGTTTCGGCCCCGGATAGGGGCTGTCTTCCGGCAAGCAAAATGCGGAAATAAACAAAAACCGATATTTGCCGTCGGTCATTTTATTCACTCCTTGGAAGCCTCACGGTCATTGCGTTCGCTTATTTCGTTCGCCGGCCGCGCCGTGACCGGGTCACCGACCCACCGCCACCCTGTCGCCTGTTCGGGAAGACTCGACGATCGCTTCCAGCACGGCCGCGTTGTGCGCCATCTGCTCCGTCGGGATCGGGTACGGCGCCACGCCTTCGATTGCATCCGCGAAAGCGGAAAAATTAGCGCGGACCGAATCGACGGCGGGGTATTCGACGTGGGACGGCTCGGCGCCGCCAAGCCGGTGCTTCAGATTATCCATGCTCGACAACCTGTATGTCGAATCGTCACTCGGCCCATAAGCCTCCGCCCATCCGTCCGAACCGGTCACCAGCAGTTTTGCGTTCATCGGCGAGGAAAGTGAGCTGTTTATCGTCCCCAATCTGCCGTCGACGAATTTCAGCATGACCAGCATGGTATCGGGAAACGGTGCGTCGAAGGTGCTTCCAGGGCTTTGCGCCATCACCCATTGGATTTCCCCGAACAAATGAATGAAGAGATCGAGATGATGAATGCCGAGGTGCACCATGGGTCCCGCCGGCGCCTCCTCGAGGTTAAGCCGCCACCAGGTTTCCCGATCGGGCTGGTACGTTTCGGATTGGTCCGCGTGTCTGTCGGCCTCGGCCCGTTTCGCGATGAAGTCATGGGAGAGATGAGAGTCAATCGTCTTGGTCGTCCCGAGTTTCCCGGACCGGATCAACTCGTTCATGGCCAAAATCGACGGATAGAATCGCTGGTCGTGGCCGACCGCCAGCACGACGCCGCTTTCATTCGCCGCCTGAATGCATCGCCCGGCATCTTCGCCCGAGAGGGCAAACGGTTTTTCCGTCAGGACGTGTTTGCCGGCCCGTGCGCAACGCGTGATTTGCTCGGTATGGAGGGTGTGAGGCGTTGCGATGGAGACCGCATCGATCCCGGGATCGTTCAAAACGTGGTCGAGGGAGCCGGTTACCGGAAAATCGAATTCGACATCGGCGGGGTCCACACCCTTCGCGACTTTGAAGCGGCCCGACGATGTCGCCGATTCGACATGCCGCCTGCCCCACGTCCCCAGACCAACGACTGCAAGGTTCAGCATTTCCCTACGCCCCGCTTCTCTCGGCCTCGTCAGCGGGATCAATGAGCGGGAAGGCGCTCAACTCACCCGGACGGCCGACCGGCGTTGAGCGGCGCAAGAAACTCGGGGTCAATTGATCCAAAGCCGTAACGCCGAGCAAGCCCATCGCGTTCTTGATTTCCGTTTCCAGAAGTTCGAGAACCCGAATAACACCGGCCTCACCGCCGGCGGCGAGTCCGTAGCAATAGAGCTTGCCGATGCCGACAATGTTTGCGCCGGCGGAAATCGCTTTCACGATATCCGTCCCCCGCATAAATCCGCCGTCAATCCCGATCTCAACCCGGTCGCCGACATGTTCGACAATTTCAGGAAGGAGTTCCATCGTGCCGGGTGCATGGTCCAGCTGGCGTCCTCCGTGATTTGAGATAAAGATCGATTCGACCCCATGATCGACGGCCATCCCGGCATCTTCGAGCGCCGAGATTCCCTTGAGAATCAGCGGAATTCGGCTCTTCCGGCGGATCATCTCCACATGCCGCCAGGAGAGGGCCGCTTGATATTCCCGGCCATATTGAGATTTGTTTTCGGCCGCGGCGTGCGGATCCTCGGTCCGGAGAATTCCGTGCTCAATATTCCGCGACGAGGTTGCCGCATCGACGGTCAGGCAAAGCGCCGCATAGCCCGACGCATTGATCCGATCGACCTGATCCATGAGCCAGGCATCATCTCCCGTAATATAGAGCTGATAGATGAGGGGCATGTTCGTCTTCCGGCTAATCGTCCCCATCTCATGCCGGGCCGACGAGCTGACGATCGTCGTTATTCCAAACTCTTCGCCCGCGCCGACAACAGCCATGACGCCTTCCCGGTCCATTTGGACCAACGGGCCCACCGGCGCCAACAAGACGGGTATTCGCTGCGCCAGACCCAGGTAGCGCGACGACGCATCCACTTTGCGCACGTCTCTCAGGACCCGGGGGATCAGAGCCAGGTCGTCCAGTGCCCGGCGGTTGCGCCGCAACGTGGTCCCGGTTTCAGCGCCGCCGGCGATCAGGGACCAGGTGCCATAGTCCAGCTTGCGGCGCGCCAGCTTCACGATCTCCGTCAACGTCGCAATTTCTCTAATGTCTTGCTCTACCATGATGGTCTTGCGTATGCGCGACGATACCGTCGCGCTGTTTTACGTCCTCTGCCCCGGCCGCCCGCCGAAGTTGTACCGTTCGACCGAAACGCTTTCGTACAGCCCGTTTCGAAAAAAGGGTTCATCCGCCAGGAACGCCATCACGGCGGCCCGGTCCGGGAGCTTGATCAAGTTGGCGCTGCCCTGCCAAGTCTCGCCGGCCTCGTCCAGCATGGCGCCACGAACGATGAAGTCGTTTTCGTCGTAGGGGGCGAAGTAGTCGTTGTGGGCCGGGAGGAGTTCGTTTCGGCGATCGTTCATACCGGGCTTGCCGGTCCCGCGGATATACCAAAACACGTCGCCGTCTTCGCGGACGAAGTCCCGCTGCAATTTGCCCAGGGGGTTCCCCCAGCGGGTGATATTCACCTCTTTGTAGACCCCGTTCAGGTTGTTGGGTTCGTTGTCGATGAAGTGACGAACGGCCTCCCAGTCCGGGAAACCGACGAACAGGACGCTGGACAGGAATTTCTCATTGTCGTCGGACAGGGTCGCGCCACGAGCGACAAAGTGGTCCGCGTGATCATCGAAATACCGCCAATGATCATCCCGGGAGCGCTGACGCCGTTCCGGATACCGATGGTCGTCGATCAGTTGAATATGAAAGTCCATGGCCGTGCTATCCGCCCTTCTCCTCATTGACCGCGGCCCGCAAACTCAATTTGTCGATCTTGGCGAGGGGACCGCTGCGCGGCAATTCCTCGAGAATTCGAACTTCGGCAGGTACTTTGAAATCAGCCAATTTTGACCGGCAGGTCTCGAATACGCGGTCTTCGACCTTCTCGCCTCGGCTGCCGGACTCGGCGCCGGGAACCACAAAAGCGACCGGCAGCTGCCCGTGCAGTTCGTCGCGCCGCCCGACCACGGCCACCTCGGATATCCCGGGCATCGACGCAATCACCCGCTCGATTTCCGAAGCCGCGACGTTCTCGCCGCGCACTTTCAACATATCCTTCAAACGGTCCCGATACCGAATGAATCCGTCTTCGGAGGACTCGACCAGATCACCGGTCAGAAACCGGCCCTGCTCATCGAAACTCTCGTCCGTCGCCTGCGCGTTGTTCAGGTATTCGGCAAATAATGAGAGCCCGGGAATCCCGCCGATACAAAGCTGGCCAACCTCGCCGACCTCCGCGTCCGTTCCGTCTTCACGGGTGATGGCGATATCATACTCGGGCGCCGGACGGCCCATGGACATGGACTGGTTCGGTTTATCGATGTGCCCGACAATCGGGTGCGCGACGGTCTCCGTCATGCCGAACCATCCAAGCGTCTTGATTCCGAAATATGAATCGCTCGGCGGTTCGCAGATCGCCTCTCCCCATAGGCGAAAGGAATGCGCCGGGACGTCCCGTTCCTTCAGCAAATTCACACAGAACGTCATGATCGAACACCAGGTCGCCTTATGCCCGAGGGCGACATCCCAAAATCGGGACAAACTGAACCGCGGCTGGAGCACCACGGTGCAACCGGCCCACAGGCTCGGCAGGATCGAGTAGGCTTGCGCATTGATATGAAACAGCGGCAGGAAGGTCAGGGTGACGTCGTCGGGCACCATCGCCTGCTGCGCCGCATTGACCCGCGCGCCCCAAAGCAGATTGGCGTGCGTCAGGACGACGCCCTTCGGCCTGGCGGTGGTGCCCGAGGTGTAGAAAATCACGCAAGGCGCGTTCGCATCGACAAACCGGTCGGGCAGACTTTCCGGATTTCCGAAGAGGGTGCTAAACGAGCCGGCGGCAGGCGGCGGACCGCCAATTTCCGCATGTGACGGGGCATCGGCGGTGACGATCCAGTCGAGATTCCCGCCCGCCTCTCCCATCGCGTCGGCAAAAACCGGTTGGGTGAGCGCGCCCACGGCCTCGGAATGCTCGACAAAATAGCGGAGTTCGTCCGCCGTCGAACGGCTGTTCGTCACCACCGAGATGGCGCCAAGCCGGCCGCAGGCAAAGATCGCCAACAGCATCTCCACGCAGTTTTCCATGTGGATGACGACTTTGTCGCCGCGTCCGATGCCCCGGGCGCTCAGGCCGGCCGCGACCCGCAGCGCGGCGTCATGAAATCGCCGGTAACTCCAAGTCCGGGCCGGCAACGGGCTGTCATCGTCGAACGGCTCCCAAATGATGAACGGGTGTTGCGGCCTGGCTTGAGCGTGATGTTCCAGCAGGCAAACAACATCGTAGCCCGAAAAGCTATGAACCGACGGAAGTTGACGACGCATTGGAATACCCCCCTGCTATGACAGCCGATACCCCACGGTTTGTGACTAGGACTGGAAAGCGGGCATAACTTCTGCGGAAAACAGCCGCAGCTTTTCCCTGCCCCCGACCGTCGTAATCAGAATGTACTCGAAGCCCATTTCCTCCAGCACCCGAAGACGCCCGATCACTTCGCCGGGCTGACCGATTATGTATGCATCATCCTCGGCGTAATCGGAATCGTCGTAACTCTTGGGCTCGTTTCCCGGCAGCTTGCCGAACTGGTCGATTTTCTTCTGCGCTTCAACCCTCTGCGCCATGGCCGCTTCTGTCTCGGCGGCGGATTCGGTGACGATGACGGTCCGGTTCAAGGCAAGCTGCATGGGATCGAATTTGCGTCCCGCCTTGTCGCAGCCGGACTTGAAATTACCGAGACGTTCGGCGGTTTTGGCTCGGTTCGAAAACTGATCGATCAAGACATGAAAGCCGTTCTCGGCCGCAGCCTGGATGGACTCGGGCCGGCCGGCCCCGACCCATAGCGGCGGATGAGGTTTCTGGACGGGAGCAGGCTCCACGATGATGTCATTGAACTTCCAGTTCTCGGTGTCGACGTTGAAACGCTCCGTCGAAAGCCAGGCCTTCTTGATGATCTCGAGGGATTCTTCGTATCGGGCGTGCGCCTCATCCTTGGCGATGGCAAAGCCGTTGAACTCGATATCCCGGTAGCCTTTGCCGATACCCACGTCCAGGCGGCCACCCGACACCAAATCGACAGTGGACAGCTGCTCGGCCAACATTACGGGGTTATGCCAGGGAAGCACCAGAACACCGGTGCCGAGGCGTATTTGAGACGTCAGGCCGGCGAGATACCCAAGCAAGTTGGTCGAGGCGGAGACCTGGCCGATGCCTGAGAAGTGATGCTCGACGACAAACAGACTGTGATAGCCGAGACGATCCGCCTCTATCACATAATCGATAAACGCGTGGTACCCGACGCTGTCCATGGATTCGCTGCCGCGTTTTGCCACAGCGCCGCCAAATAGTCCGAATTTCAAGAGCCCCTCCCCTTACGGCTTCCCGGCCACCCGATTGCTCCGATAGCCGTATCGGTGTGCGATACGGTCCTCTGAACCGGACACCCCCTGCCGCAACCGGAGGCGGCAGAGCATAGCCGAGTTACTTTACATGTAAAATAAAAATATGTTTAGGTTGGTCTCTTAAATCGAAACTGTTGCGCAGCCGGCCATCGATGTCATCCAAGAAGCCCAAGAATATGTGGAAGCCCAACCGGCACCGGTTTCAGGCATTGCCTGTGCTGTTCCTTCGGGCCCGGGAAGCCTCGGTCCAGAACGTAAGACCCATCTTCCGGGAATATGGATTGACGGAGCAGCGCTGGCGGGTCCTCCGGGCGATCTACGACACGGATACGTTGAGCGCCAGCGAACTGGCCGAGGAAGTCTTTCTGAGCATGACCAGCATTTCCCGGATCACGAAACAACTCGGCGCCGATAAACTGATAGCCCGTTCAAGCGATCAATCCGATCGGCGCTGCATCCGCTTTTCGATCACTCAAAAAGGACGGGATCTATGTTCGATCGTTGGCCCGGCCCTGGAAAAAAGGCATCGGGATACGCTAAAGGAACTCGACAACATCGATATCGATGAGGTCGAAAAAACGCTCAATGCCCTCATCAAGGAACTAGGCGGCCTCGCGATCCCCCGCAGCTAATCCTTTCCGGCGGGGCGTTTCGCGTCGGCCATTTGCGAGCACCTGCAATTCCGAAATGAAATTTTGCGCAACCTGCGACACCTGCCTGCCCTTGATGGTGCGAACACCGGTGTCCTGAAAGATGCTGGAATCGCGAAGCCTGACCGTGTTCAAAATGCCCGCGGCTTTTTCGGGCGCGGCAATTCCGGATGGCATGAGCGAAACGCAATCGCTTGCCGCGACCAACTTTTTCACCGCGATGATCGAATTGGTATCGACGATGTTCTCCGGCATTGCCAGATTGGCATTCCTGAAATGCAGCGTCATCAATGATTTCGACGCATCGCCGCGGTCAGGCATCACCCAGTGGGCATTTTGCAGTTTCTTCAGCGTAACGGATTTGCCCTTGGTGAGCGGGTTGCCGGGCCGGGAGATGATGCAAAAATCATCCTTGAACAACCTGATGTCGGCTATATCCGGTTGTGCCCGGCCGGCACCGACCGAGCCAACGATCAAATCGATTTCCATATTGAATAGCTTCTCAACCAGAATTGTTTCCGTTCCTTCCTCGATACGCATGGATACCGATGGCGATTGCGAAATCAACGTGGCAATTGCCTCGGGGACGATTGAGGAAGCCGCAATCGGGGATACCCCGATGGACAAGGAACCGGTGGCGCCGGCTTTTCGATTTTCAATCTTCTTGACGATGCCGTGCAGGATGCTCTCGAGGACCACGGCCGAATCCGCAAGCATCTCCCCGTACTCGGTCGGTTGGGCGCCGTTCCGGTCGCGCTTCAGCAATTTGACGCCAAGATTCTCCTCCAGAATCCTGATGCTGTTCGAGAGTGCCGGTTGGGAGATATGCAAATGCTTGGCGGCTTCGGTGAACGTCCCGTTCTCAACTATCCTCAGGAAATCACGAATGCGGCGTGGATCGATATCCATGGAATTACTACCCCAATGCTATATTCCGGTGCCGGTCCAGATATCATCAAAATAGACCGATTAAATCGTTGTTATAATGTCAGATTATAGAACGGGAAATATTCATTATTTGACGGCGGGAAATCCGTGTCCATAGTTTGAGAATGTCGTACCGTAAATTTGGGCTGCGTTCGGACCGCCCGGAACGGTAAGCGATCAACTGGGGAGGCATTAAACTTGGAAACCAATCTTCCGGGCGGTTGGCCGAAAGACAAGCCGATGGCCGTCAGCATCAACATCCCTTTTGAATGGTGGGTGGAAGGCGATTCACCCGGCGTGTCGCCCATGGGCAACCCGTTGAAGCCCGGCTTCAAGGACACGGCTGCTCTTCAATGGGCCGAATATGCGCTCAAGCACGGTCTGTACCGCATGCTCGACATTGCGGAAAGGCACGATGTGAAGGTCACCAGCTCAACCAGCGCCATCATCACGGAGTCTCATCCCGAAGCCCTGAAACGGCTGGATGCCGGCGGGCATGAAATTCAGGCGCATGCCTGGGCGCAGGGTGAGCTCGCGGTTTATATGAGCCGCGAGGAAGAGGACGCCAATATCAAGCGCTGCATGGAAGCCTTCGACAAATGCTTGGGGTATGTGCCCAAGGGCTACGGCATTCCCCGGGGCACCATCAGCGAAAACTCCGCCGAACTGCTCTCGGCCAACGGCTTCAAGTATTACAACGACGATATGTCGGCCGAGATGCCCTATGTGGAGGAGACCCCTGCCGGGCCGATCGCCGTGGTTCCTTATGACATGGAGGTCAATGATCTCCCTTTCGCCATGCGCTATGGCAATCCTCTGCCCGAGTTCACCAAACTGGTTGAGGACGTGATCGCCGGCTATCCGGAGATCGGCAGTCCACCCGCCATTCTCGATATTACCTTTCATGCTCAGGTCGCGGGCCGGGTTGTCGGGCTCATTCAGTTCAACCGTATTCTGAAGATGCTGAGAGAAGTGCCGTGGATCTGGCTCACGACACGCGGCGAGATAGCGAAACTGGTTCTGCCCTACTAACCGTCCGGTCAGGAAACTCATGGAAACCGAAATCACCATCCGGTCCGAGGGTATCGACATTTCCGGTGTCCTGCACCGGCCGGATAAACTGCCGGCGAATGGTAAAGTGCCCGCCATCATCACGATACATGGCTTTGGCGGTTCCAAGATCGACCAAGGGATGGTCGATGCCTGCCGGGCATTCCGTGACTGGGGATATGCCGCCCTACGGCTGGACATGCGCGGATGCGGTCAAAGCGGCGGTACGCCCGGACGGATAATTTCATTCGACCAGGTCGCCGACACCCGTAACGCCATAAGTTGGCTGACTGAACAAGACGGTGTCGACGCCGAAAAAATCTGCCTGCTGGGAGACAGTATGGGCGGCGCGGTGGTCGCCTATACCGGGAGTACCGACGATCGTGTCGCCGCAGTCATCTCCGTCGGCGGCTGGGGGCATGGCGCCGAAAAACTGAAGGGCCAGCACCCGGGTCCCGGCGCTTGGGAGAAATTTCTGAAGATGCTCGAAGACGGGCGGAAGCACCGCCAGGAGACCGGCGAGTCTCTCTGGGTCTCGAGGTTCGATATCGTTCCCATCCCCGAACATATGCGGGGCCATTTACCGGAAGATGCGGTAATGGAGTTTCCCGTCGAGACCGCTCAGAGCATTTATGATTTTCGTCCCAATCAGGTGATCGCCCAGTTGGCGCCGCGGCCCCTGCTTTTGCTCCATGCCTCCAAAGACACCGTGACACCGACCGGGTCTTCCATAGATATGTTTCAATGCGCGGGCCGGCCGACCGACCTGATGTTTCTATCCGACGTCGATCATTTCCCGCTGGCCGTCGGGAACAAGCGAATTTACGACATCATGAAGGGCTGGCTGGATATTCGATTGCCGCTATCCTGAGCGGCAGGACGCGGCGGAGGACGCAGTTTTGAATTGGCCGCAGGGGCAGTATTTCATGCGATGGATTTCAACAGGACCGGTTCGCGGATTCCATGGGCGGATTGAATGATGGACGTCCCGGTTCCGACGAAACCGAAGCTCGAGCTGCCTGCCGATAGCTGCGACTCTCATTGCCATCTGTTTGGGCCGAGATCAAAATTACCGCCCGCCCGTGAATCACCCAGCGAGAATCCGGCCGCAACGATCGAGGCTCTGAAACGTGCGCACGGCATTCTCGGTATTGAGCGGGCCGTGCTGGTTCAAACGCCGGCGCATGGCACGGACAACACCATCATTCTTGATGCGATCTCAGCCGGAAACGGCCGCTACCGGGGGGTTGGGAGAGCCGATCAAACCGTCACGGATGCCGAATTGCACGCGTTGCACGATGGCGGAATCCGGGGCCTGCGCTTTGAGTTCCTGAAACACTTTGACGCGCCGCCGGGGCCTGCGGTCATTCAGCGCATCGCCGAGCGCGTCCGGTCCATGGGGTGGCACCTCGTTTTTCTGCTCGACGGGCATCAACTCTTGGAAATGGAACAGCTTTTGCGCTCATTACCGGTACCGATAATTATCGATCATCTGGCTCGGATCGACATCGGCAACGGCATGGAGCACCGGGAGTTCCGGTTACTGGTCGATTTGCTCGAAGAGGGGAAGGCCTGGACGAAAATCACGGCCTTCGGACGTTTGTCGAAAGCGGGCTTTCCATATGGGGACGTAATTCCTTTCGCGGCTCGTGCCGTCGAGAAGGCCCCAAATCGTATTTTGTGGGGCACGGATTGGCCGCACCCCGGACCTGCCGGCGGCCCGCCTCCGGATGATGGGCCGCTCGTGGATCTGCTTCCCGACATCGTGCCGGATCAAGACCGCCTCAAGAAGATATTGGTCGACAATCCGGCCGTTCTCTACGGCTTTGACAACTGAAGCCGTTTGGACGATCACACGGAATGGAGTGATTTATGACAGGAGCGATTTATGACATTTGAGGTTAGACGCGTCGTTACCGGACATGATGAAAACGGCAAGGCCGTCGTTCTGTATGACGGAACGTCTCCACGCGTGGAAAGTCCGAGGGAGGGCTTACAGGGTGCGCTGATTTGGACAACGGATGCCCTGCCGGCTCGTGTCGACGGGGATAAGGACATGGGTGACGTGGACGTTGGAACCACCCTCGACAATGGGTCGGTATTTCGTGTTTCCAAATATGAACCGGGAGTCGGCCCACGCGTCCATCGAACGCAATCCATCGACTACGCCATTGTCATTTCCGGCGAAATCGTTATGGAGCTGGACGACGGCGTCGAAGTCCGCCTCAAGGCCGGTGATGTGGCGGTACAGCGCGCGACCGTCCACAATTGGGTCGTTCCCGGCCCCGAGCCTTGCGTTATCGCGTTCATATTGATTAGCGCGGAGGCGGAAGGTCTCCCGCCATTCGGTTAGCCGGTTGTGGTGACAGGCAAGCCATCAACGGCGGCGGCAATTGCGGAGACGGCTACACGAGCCTTTGGACGGCACCGCGGGAAGTTCCCTTCTCCCAGGGCTGGGCCGGTGCCGGGGGGATCAACGCCCGGTACCGGCATACCGGCTCCAATGATCTGCCGGCTCCACTATTGCTCCATGGCTTAATCGGCCATGCCGGGGCCTTTATCCGCAACCTTGCAGCCCACGAGAACCCGGATCGACCCGAAACCGCGCGGTCACGTCATCCTGGGACCTCACCCTGGGACCTCGGCCGCGGCCAAAAAAATGAGCTTGGACGATTGATATTTTAGCTCTTAAATACCGTAGTATGGCCAGCAGATGGCAGGAAGAGCTCAATGCCTGACAGCAGCATCGCGGCGGACGGTTCGGGGTCCGGTTCAGCAGCGGCCGTAAAGACCATCGAGCCGTCATTCTTCAACGCCCTGCCGCATTATCTCCCGCTGGGCGTTTTTCCGCCGATTTTCTTGGCCTTGCTTTACGGCGGCTGGTGGATCGCGGCGCCGTTCGCTTTTTTCATGCTGACGGGACCGCTGGATATCGTGTTCGGCGACGACGAGCGCACCATGGACCCGGCCAAGACTCCCGAAGAACGGTTATTCTGGCATAACCTGCCGGTCTGGTTATGGGCGCTTCTCTGGCCGGCGGCGCTGGCGTTTGGTTTCTGGCAAATCTTCGTCGCCGGCCGGTTTGAAATCTGGGAGTGCCTGTTGCTGGCCGTGGTGCTCGGCATCGAGATCCAGGCGGTTTTCGTCGTCGGCCATGAACTGATTCACCGGCGCGCGACCTGGGAGCGGCGGCTCGGCGAATTCCTGCTCGCCTCCGGCTCCTATCCCCAATACGCCACCGAGCACGTCTATATTCACCACGCTCTCGTCGGCACGCCATTCGATGTCGGATCGGCGCCCAAAGGCCAGAGCTTCTGGCATTATTTCCCACGCGAAGTCGCGAGCAACCTGACCGGCTCCTGGCGGGTCGTAGGGGAACGCCTCGCGCGCAGACGGCTGCCGATCTGGCACTACAGCAATCCGTTCTGGCGCTACGTCGCCGAAACCGGATTCTGGTACGGATTGATTTACTGGATGGGCGGCATCTGGGCGGTTCTGACCTATGCCGTCCTGTGCTCCGGCGCCGTCTTCTCGATGAAGATCAGCAACTACATGCAGCACTACGGTCTGCGCCGTATCCGTCTCACCGGCGGCCGGTTCGAGAAGGTCCGGCCCCGGCATTCCTGGAACGCCAACTACAAGCTCAGCAACTGGATGTTTTACAATATGCAGCGGCATCCGGATCACCATTCCGTGGCGAGCCGGCCCTATCCGCTGCTGCAAAATTGCGGCGCCGGCGAGTCGCCGCAACTCCCCGGCACCTATGCCAAGATGTTCAATCTGGTTCTTCGTCCGAAGCGCTGGTTCGAGACGATGGACCCGCTGGTCGATCAATGGCGGGCGCAATTCTATCCCGATATCGAGGATTGGAGCGCCTACGACAGTCCGGTCTCGGCGGCGCGGCCGGAAGCGTTCGACGAGATCGCCGAGATCTTCGCCGCCGCGCCGCGGCTCGCCGGATGGATCGAGCGCAACCCCGAACTGCTCGATACCCTGCAGGACAGGGAATTCACCGACCTGGATCTGCCCAAGGGCTTCGGACCGGATGCGGATTTCGAAGCGCTCGCCCGCCGGGGCCTGACCCGCGTCTACTGGACGCTCGAGTTCGGCGCCGCCGAAATGAGCGAAAGCCTCGCCGAAATCCCGGTCAAGGACGTCCGGGACACGGTGGACACCGTGCGCAACTGGTCGAACGACAAGGCGTTCCAGATCGGCATGCACACCCTGCGCAGCAACCTGTCGCCGATTGAGGCCGGGACGGCGTTGTCCAACCTCGCCGAAGCATCGGTTTCGGCCGTGCTGGCGGCGGTTGCGGACCAGTTCGCCGACCGGCTACGGCCGGACCGCGATGGCGGCGTCGCGGCGGCGCTTCTGGGCGATCCGGCGAGCGGAGAGGCCGCGCCCGGCACCGAGCTTGATATCCTCTTCGTCTACGAATTCGGGCCGGGCACCGACCATGACGCGCTGTGCCGGCGCTTCCGGGACGCGCTCGGCGACCTGTCGCGCGACAGCCTGATTTTCTCGCCGCTTAGCGGCGGCGGAAAAGGACGCGCCGTGCGATCCCTGACCGGTTTCGAGGAACACTACCGATCGGCCGCGGCGGAGGAGGAACTGCTGGACCTGACCAGGGCGCGATGCGTCTTCGAACGCGGCGCGGACGGGATCGGCGCGCGGTTCGAGGATGCGCTGCGCCGGGTCCCGGCCGGAAGTGCATCCCGCGACGCGCTGATCGCCAAGCTGCACGAGGCGGGCGGCGACGCCGTCGAAACCGGCCTTGCGGCCTATGCGGGCAGGCGTGGCGGCCTCCGCGAGGTTGAGCGGGCCGCCCGGCGGCTGCAAGTCGTTCATGCCGTCGAGGTCCCGGATGATCCGGCGCCCGCCGCGGTTTCGGTTTTCCGGGCCGCCGCCGAACAGGACCAGATAGCCGGCGGCATTGCCGACACCCTGGCGGAAGCCGCGGCCTTCTGGCGGAACCTGCAGGGCGCTCTCGGGCTTGTCGCGGACGACGGCGTATCGGCCGAAACATTGGGCACAAGAGCCAGAGACGCGCTCGCCCGGTCTTGCGGTCTGGACGATTTCGAGGCGCTGACCGCTGCCATCGACGATATGGCGGAGCGCGCGGCGGCCGCAATCGCCGATCTGGACGGTACGGCCGAAAACGCGCCGGCGATGGCGGCGGCCGACCCCGCCGCGGACGATCCGACGACGTGACTCCGCACCATCGGCAAACAGGCGGCCCGGGTATCCAGCGCATAAGGCCGCGCCACCGCCGGTATTCCAAGGAACCACCGTATGTCTGACCGACCCGGGCCGGACGGAAGCCGCCCCCCCGCCGCGCCGCCGCGAGGGATTCTGGCAAGGGTATCGGCGGAAGACCGGGGCCTTATCGAGCGGCCGGTTCTCGCCCCGCATCTCGATTTTTATCCGGTTGATGAAGATCAGACACTGCTGGTTTCCGAAACTTTCAATACCTTGCTGCGTGGACCGATCTACGGCGATCTTCTGCCGCTGCTTGACGGCCGCCCGGCGGACGACCTTGCCGCCGCCCTCGCCGACGCCCACGTCTCCGCCGATGTTCGCACGGCTCTCGCCGCCCTGGCCTCCCGGGGCTACGCGGTTTCCGGCGATCATTCGATGGACCGGGGCCGTGCGGCCTACTGGTCCTCGCTCGGCGCCTCTCCCCGATTTGCGGAACAGCGGCTGGCGGAGGCCCGGGTGGCGGTCGACGGCGACGACGGCCGGTTCTCCCGCCGGCTCAAAGCCATGGGCATTGCAGTGGATAACGACGGGCCCACCCTGTCGGTCGTCGTTTGCACCGACTATCTGGACGAGGGTCTCGATACCGTCAACCGGCGCCATATCGGTTCCGGCGCGCCCTGGATGCCGGTCCGGCCAAAGGGCCTGGAACCGCTGTTCGGCCCGGTATTCCGCCCCGCGGAACAGGGGCCATGCTGGGCCTGCCTCGCCTACCGCCTGCACAGCCACCGGGAAGTCCACAACTTCCTGCGCAACCTCGCCGGCGACGAGGCCGCTTTCCGGCCCAACGCCGCCGAACCGGCGGTCCTGGGCGCGATATACGGGCTGGTCGCGGCCGAGATTGCGAAATGGCTGGTCCTGGAGGAAGCGGCGGTCCTGCACGGCCGGGCGATTTCGCTGGATACCGGCAGCCTGCGGAGCACACATCATCCGGTCATGCGCCGGCCGCAATGCGTTGTCTGCGGAGACGCGGCCCTCCATCGCATCGACCGGCCTCCGATTCCGGTGCGTTTGCGGCCGAGTCCGGCGCGGATCAGCAACAGCGGCGGCGTGCGCTCGGTCGCCCCGGAAGAAACCCTGGCGCGTTACCGCCACCTCATCGGCCCGGTCGGCGGTGTCGTCACCTGGGTCGCGCGGAGGACCGAGGAAGACGATTCCTGGCTCCACGTCTACTGGGCCGGGTCCAACCTCGGGCTGCGCGGCCGCAAACTGAGTTCGCTCAGGCGCAGCTTGCGCAGCAAAAGCGCCGGCAAGGGCAGCACGCGGGCGCAGTCCGAGGCAAGCGCGCTGTGCGAAGCGATCGAACGGTATTCCGGCGCATTTCACGGCGACGAAATTCGCTGCCGGAAACGGTTCGCCGACTTTGCCGCGGCCGGCGACGCGGCGGCGATTCATCCGAACGGCGTCCAGTTGTTCAGCGAACGCCAGCTGGACGACGCGGCGGCGATCAACGCCAGGGGCCATCCCTACAACATCGTGCCGCCCCGCCTCGACCCCGAGGCGGAAATCGACTGGTCGCCGGTGTGGTCGCTGACGCAAGAGCGCCACCGCTATCTTCCGACGTCGATGCTCTACGGCGCGCCGGCCGAACTGAGAGGCCATGCCGACTTCATCGCCGATTCGAACGGCTGTGCGGCGGGCAACACCCTGGAAGAAGCGATCCTGCAGGGCTTTTTCGAACTGGCCGAGCGCGATGCGTTCGCCATCTGGTGGTACAACCGGCTGGCCGTGCCCGGTGTGGAGCTGGAAAGCTTCGGCGACGATTATCTCGCCCAGGCGCCGGATTATTACGGCCGGCGCGGACGCGAGATGTGGGTGCTCGACGTCACCGCCGATCTCGGCATTCCCGTTTTCGCGGCCGTATCGCGGCGGACCGGCGGCGATACCGAGGATATCATTTACAGCGCCGGCGCGCACACCGATCCGCGCATCGCCGCCCTGCGCGCCGTCTGCGAATTGAACCAATGCCTGGCCTGGCTGCCCGGGGGCGGTTCCGGCCCGGCGATCGACGATCCGTTGGCGCTCGGGTGGTGGAAGACGGCGACGCTGGCCGACCATCCCTATCTGGCACCGGCGGATGGGGCGCCGGCGCGCGGCAGGGCCGACTATCCGGTTCCCGATACGACGGACGTGCGCGACGAGGTCGATCGGTGCCGCTCGCTGGTCGAGGCCCGCGGCATGGAATTTCTGGTGCTCGACCAGACGAGACCGGACATCGGCATGCCGGTGGCACGGGTTATCGTGCCGGGCCTGCGCCATTTCTGGGAGCGCTTCGCGCCGGGACGCCTGTACGATGTGCCGGTCGCAATGGGCCGGCGCGACCGCGCGCTCGCCGAAGAAGAGCTCAATCCCGTGCCGGTCATCGCGTGAGGGGCGGCCGTAAAATCCGGGAAAACCGGACGGGGAGACAACAGCCCGGGCCTTGGGGCATCCGGGCATAACCGGTAAGAGAGACCGCGCTCCTCCGATTCCGGCTCGTTTCGCCGTTGACCGACCGGTCCAACAGTTCGTTTGTTTCGTCGACTTTGCAGCGAGCGGCGTAGCAGTCGACTTCGCTTCGCCGGCTCTCGCCTCAGCAGCAACCCGGCAGCAGGGCGTTTCAGGCGCGCGGTACCAACTCTACATAATCCAGGTGCCATCAGCCACTTGTGGCGCCGGTCGGCGTCAAAGCTGCGCGCCGCCCAACCCTTGGCGGAACGGAGCCGGTCTCCGACAAGCCCCAGCCCGCCAGCGCGAGGACCAAGCCCGCGGCCACGGCGCGAACCGCGTTCCAGTCCTGCCACGGCCCGGAATAGGTCCGCCACGCTTCGCCGGCTTCCGCAGGACTGAGCGGCGTCTCGATCAGCGCCAGCACTTCGTTCAACGGCACATTGGCAGTCATCGTCGGAACCATCGCGCCCAGAACATAGAGGAGGCCGGCCATGGCGAAACCGATTGCGATCCGCCGCTCCCGGGCTCTCATGGCAGCCAGCGCCGTGAACATCAACAGCACCGGCGTGCCGAAGAAGGCCGGCGCGAAGACCCAGTTGCGCACACTCGCATTCATGGCCTGCATGGCGGCGATGGCGACATTCGGGTCCGCCGCGTCCAACCCCCACATCGTCGAGCAGACCCAGGCGAAGAAGAAGCCGAACATCGCTCCGGAAAACAGGAGCGACAGGAGGGCCAGCGGCTTGACCGGGTCGACCGCGCCGCTGCTGTCTCGCCGAGCGGCTATCGACATTACGCGCCGCTCCCGCGGGCCGAGCCCATCTGTCGAATCGCCAGATAGACCGCCCGACCCAAGATGACCGCAATAGCGACCTGGGCCACGATCACCGCCGGCCAGATCTTGGGAAACGCAGGATCGACATACTTCTGTGGCCCATAGGACACCAGTGCCGTCAGCGCGAACAGAAGCGCAATCGCCATGGTGAACCGCATGCCGCGGACCGCGAGGCCGTAGGCCGCCGCCCCTATCGCCAGCGATGCGGCAAGGAAGGGTCCGAGCGCGAAGGGCTCGACCTCCAGCGGCGGATGAGGCTCGGTACGGGTGAACATGGCCAGCAGCATGGCGCCCGTAAGCGCCAGAAGGGCAGCGACTGCTGCCGCGGTATAGCCGTCTCCGGCCCGGTTCCTGTTTGTCTGCTCGTGCATCTTGCGCCTCACGGTAATTTCCGAACCCACTGGTACGGATTGACAAGACCGTACCAATAGGTTCGGATATGTCAACCATGAAGTTGCGGATGTTCGAACGTGAAGGAGTCAGACCGCGCGCAGCGACGTGACGTCATTCTCGATGCCGCCACGTCCATCCTGCGCGAAAAGGGCTACCGCGACACCACGATGCTGGACGTCGCCCGACGGGTCTCGGCATCCAAGGAAACGCTGTATGCGTGGTTCGGAAACAAATCCGGGCTCTTCCAGGCTGTCATTCGCCGAAACGCGAATACGGTGCGCACCGTGCTTGAAGCGCATCTGGACGGCAACGCACCGGTAGAAGAGGCTCTTGCCGATGTCGGCCGGGCGCTCGCCGGCCTCCTTCTGGGCGACAGTGCGGTCGCAATCAACCGCGCCGCAATTTCCGAGGCGCCCACGGAGCCGGTTCTTGCCCGCATATTGGTGGAAACGGGTCGCGAGGCGACCCTGCCGTTCTTCGTCCGGTATCTCGAACGATGCCGCGAACGCGGCCTTCTGGATTTTGATGACCCTTGGGAAGCGGCAGAGACGTTCTTGGGACTCCTGCTGGGAGACACGCAGATCCGACGCCTGCTTGGGGTCGTCGATACCCCGAACGCAGGGGAAATCGAGGCACGGGCAAGACAGGCTGCCGCCAAGTTCCTGAGGCTCTACGGGTGAGGCGCGGCGCGCCGATCAGGGTTGCGCCGTATCGGCCTCGAATCTATGTTGTCGCGGAGAGTGAATTCCCGCTCCGGACCCAACGGCTTCGGAACGCGCGGGGCAAGCGGGGCCGTGACCAGCAACGGCCTCCCGGTTGCGAAACGGTAATTTGTGCGTTTGGGCATAGGGTTTCGGTGGTAATGAAGCTTGGCGCGTCGCTTGCCCCACGGGCGCTCACAACCAGCGGCACTGTTTTTTGGACGCGCGCGGCATAGCGGGCGAGCGGTTCGCAAGTCGATTTGCCGAACGGGTGTTGGCGGCCCGTTGGCCCGTCATCCTGGCCACACTGGTTTCGATTGCGGCCGCGTCAAGCGGCCTGTTCCTGGCCGAATTCTCCGCCAGCTACCGCATCTTTTTCGACGACGACAATCCGCAGATTCTGGCGCTGGAATCGCTGGAAAACACCTACGGAAAAAACGAGAACATCGTCTTTCTGATCGTCCCGGACGACGGAGACGCCACGTCGCAAAAGGCACTCTCGGCCGCGGTCTGGCTCACCAAGAACGCTTGGAAAACGCCGTATTCGAGGCGCGTCGACTCCCTCGCCAATTTTCAGCACACGACCGCCGATGGCGACGAATTGTATGTGCAGAATCTCGTCGATCCTGAAGAGCTGTCCCGGGACGAAGCGCGGTCTCGAATCCGTGCCGTCGCTCTCGCCGACCCGCGTATCGCAAGCAGTATTCTGGCCCGGAACGGCGATGTCAGCGTTGTCAACGTCACCGTTGAACTGCCGGAAGATAACCTGCTGAAGGCCGCCGCCGAAATCGCCGAATTCGCAAGATCGCTCGCGGCGGAGGCGGAAGAACGGTTTCCCGGCATAGACCTTCGCATCGTCGGCACGGTGATGATCAACCGGACCTTCGTGGAAGCGTCGATCAGCAGCCAGATGATCTTTCTGCCTGCAAGCCTTCTGCTCATGGCCCTGATCCTCGGCGTTCTTACCCGGGGCTGGCCGGGGGTGGCGGCGACCGGGGCGATCATCATATTTTCCGTTTTGGCCTCGTTGGGCCTGGGCGCCTGGGTCGGCTTGCCCTTTTCTCCGCCCCTGTCGCCGGCGCCGACCATCGTGCTGATGATCGTCGTGGCGAATTGCGTGCACATTCTGGTGACATTGCAGCAGCGCCTGCGCGCCGGGGATTCGAAGCACGACGCCATCGTCGAGACCGTCCGGCTCAATCTGCACCCGGTATTTCTGGCAAGCCTCACGACGGCGCTCGGCTTCCTGAGCATGAACTTTTCCGAGGTGCCGCCCTACCGTCATCTCGGCAACGTCGTTGCCTTCGGTATCGGCGTCTCCTTTCTTCTCTCCGTCACCTTTCTGCCGGCCCTGCTTTCGTTACTCCCCGTTCGCGCCCCAAAGGACCGGCGGATTCCCGGACCCACGATGGAGTCCCTCGCGGCTTTCGTGTTGAACCACAGGAGGGCGCTGATTTTGGTATGGCTGGTGATCGTGCCCGCGATGATGCTGGCCATTCCGCGCAACGAACTGAACGATGTCCTGGTTCATTTCTTCGACAAGAGCGTCGAGTTCCGACAGGACACGGATTTCATGGACGAGCGTTTAAGCGGCAATACGCTGCTCGAATACTCGCTGCGGGCCTCGTCCGAGGGTGGTGTCACCGATCCGCGTTTCCTCGCGGAGATTTCGAAATTCGCCGACTGGTACCGTGAACAGCCCCGCGTACGCCATGTGTCCGTCATCACCGATACCTTCCGGCAGCTCAACAAGAGTATGCATGGCGACGACCCGGCCGAGTACCGAATACCGGAAAGCAAGGAGCTGGCGGCGCAATACCTGCTGCTCTACGAGTTATCGCTTCCGCGAGGCCTGGACCTGAACAATCAGATCGACAGCTCCAGATCGGCCACCCGCTTGTCGATCTCGGCGGAAACCCTGAATTCGCAGGAAGTTCTCGAACTGAACGCACGCGCCGGCGCCTGGCTGAAGGAAAACGCGCCGCATGTGGCGGGTATCAACAGTACCGGCCCCGCCGTGCTGTTCGCCTATATCGGTCAGCGCAATATCCGCGCCATGCTGATCGGGACGATCGTCGTGCTCCTCGCCATTTCCGCCATCCTCCTCTTGGCCCTGCGATCGCTGCGGCTGGGCCTGATAAGTCTCGTTCCCAATCTGGTTCCCGCCGTGCTGGGCTTCGGCGTCTGGGGTTTGACGGTTGGACAGGTGGGGCTCTCGCTCTCTGTCGTCGTGGCCATGACCATCGGCATCGTCGTGGACGATACGGTACATTTTCTCAGCAAGTACCAACGGGCGCGGCGTGAATACGGCCTGGAGTCCGAAGAGGCGGTGCGTCACGTCTTCGACACGACCGGCCGGGCCCTGTTCACGACGACGGTCGTGCTTGTGGCCGGTTTTCTGATTTTGGTGTTTTCGCCGTTCGTTCCCACCGCGCAGGTCGGCATCCTGACTGCGATGATCATCGGCTTTGCGCTCATTGCCGACCTGACACTCCTGCCGGCGCTGTTGACGTCGACGGAGAAGAAAAAATCCGGCCGGCAGGCGGCGTAAAACCAGGCCGGTCTCACTCGGCGTCACTCGAAGAAGAAGCGTTCCTCGCCGAAGGCCGGCTCAAGCTGGTCGAGCCACGTCGCCTGAGGGTCGAACTTCGCGAAGAAGGGCCGGGCCACCCAGTCGGGATCGCGGCCCTGAAGGAAGCGGAGTATGAAGACCTTCTCGCCGCCCACTTCCTGTACGCCGGTCACCTCGACCTTGCCCGGGGTGGCGCTCATGGACGGCCCCCGGACGGTGCGGCACAGCCCCGACACCTGCCGGATCGCGTCGCGGAATATCTCCCAGCAGCGCACCAGCGGCACCTCGAAGTAATGCCGCGGGCCGGTATCGCGCTCCACGAACATGTAGTAGGGAATGATACCGAGGCGAACCTGCTCACGCCACATCTGCGCCCAGACGTTCGGGTCGTCGTTGATGTTGGCGAGTACCGGCGCCTGGCTGCGGATGACCGCGCCGGTGTCCCGGATCCTGCGGATTGCGTCCTTTACGATGTCCGTGCGCAACTCTTGCCCGTGGTTGAAGTGGGCCATGATCGCGACGTGGCGGCCGGATTCCACCAACCTCTCCATCAGCCGCAGCATGTCGTCGGCATCTTCATCGTTAACGAATCGGTGCGGCCAGAAGGTGAGAGACTTGGTGCCTATCCTGATATTTTGCACATGGTCCAATGCCGGATCGTCGATTATACGGCTGAGATACCGTTCCCATACCCGGGTTTTCATTATCATCGGGTCGCCGCCCGTCACCAGGATGTCCGATACTTTTGGATGGGCGGCCAAATAGCGATGAAGGCGCTCGTCATCCTTCGCCGATATCTTCAACTCTTCGTCTTGCACGAATTGCGCCCAGCGGAAGCAAAAGGTGCAATAGGCGTGGCAGGTCTGTCCCTGGCTCGGAAAGAATAGAGCCGTTTCGTTGTACTTGTGCTGAATTCCCTCGAAAATTTCGCCGTCCTCGCGGGGGATATTGAGTTCTTGCTGCCCCGCCGGGTGAGGATTGAGCCGCGCGCGGATTTCGGCGACCGCGCTGTCCAACTCCTGCCTCGGGCTCTCCCGCACCAGAATATCTGCGATTCGGTCGAAGTCCGTCGCCTGCAACATACCCCGCTGCGGGAAGACCAGTTTGTAGACCGGGTCTTCCGGCACATTGTCCCAATCGATCAGGTTGTCGACCACATAGTGGTTGGTGCGGAACGGCAGCACGGAACTGACAACGCGTATGGCGAACCGATCATCGTCCGATAGGCGCTGAATCTGCGGAATCGTGTCGAAATTTCTGGCGGTTATGGCCTGAAATTTAACCGGCTCCGACTGTTTTGATATAGGATCCGGAATGAACTGTTTCGAAGCGCTGGTGGTCAAAGACATTTCAAGTACCGTCCCTCGTTAATTGATTGCTTGCCGGAACGGTCGGGCGTTCGGAAAGCACGGCCCGCCTCCTGAAACGATCTCCTGATCGTCATTGCCTCTGAATTAAACACCCGATGAGCGGGTTTGTGAACAGCTTTTCATTCCCGGATAGGTCCGGCGCCGGGCCCGCTCCGGCGGGGATGCGCCTAAGGCACGCGGGGCGTCGGTAGATATCGAACGGGAAATTCCGGGCGTTGATCTTCCCGCGGGGACCGTCACCAAATCTTCAAAAGAGATTCCCCTGAGGGGTACCCTGCCGGAAGTTGAAAATTTAGTGTGAATTGTAGCAATATACATATGAAAAAAATTTCGAAAATCTGACATGGAATAACTACTGACCAAAGGAAGGGGTTGCATGAATATCAAATCATTCACGAGAATGGCGGCCGTTGCGGGCATCCTCGCGGTCGCCGGAATGGCTATCCCGGCGCATGCGGCGACGCTTGACGACGTAAAATCGGCCGGCGTTCTCAAATGCGGCATCAACACCGGTCTGCCGGGCTTCGCGTTCACCGGTGACGACGGCAAATGGACCGGGTTCGACGTCGCCTACTGCCGGGCGCTGGCCGCGGCCGTACTCGGCGATCCGGACAAGGTCAAATACGTGAACCTGACCGGCGCAAACCGCTTCCCGGCGCTCCAGTCGGGCGAGATTGACGTGCTTTCGCGGAATACGACCTGGACGTTCTCGCGCGATGTGGACCTCGGCTTCACCTTCGTCGGTGTCAACTACTATGACGGCCAGGGCTTCATCGGCCGCAAGTCGCTCGGCGTGAGCAGCGCGAAGGAGCTCGACGGCGCATCGGTCTGCATCCAGACCGGCACGACCACCGAGAAGAACCTCGCGGACTTCTTCCGTGTCAACAACATCTCCTACGAAGCGGTGCCGATCGAAACCAACTCGGAAGCCCGCACGGCATACGAAGCCGAGCGTTGCGACGTCTACACGACGGACGCGTCCGGTCTCGCCGCCACGAAGTCGACCTTCGACGACGCCGAGAAGCACATGGTGTTCCCGGAAATCGTGTCGAAGGAACCGCTCGGTCCGCTCGTCCGCCAAGGTGACGACCAATGGGCCGATATCGCGCGGTGGGTTCTGAACGCGCTGGTCTCCGCCGAGGAGCTGGGCGTGACGCAGGCCAAGGTCGAGGAACTCGGCAAGGGCACCAAAAATCCCGAGATCAACCGGATGCTCGGCAGCGAAGGTTCGTTCGCGAAAATGCTCGGCCTCGAGAAGAACTGGGCCGTGAACGCGATCAAGGCGGAAGGCAACTACGCCGAGATCTTCGACAGGTATGTCGGCCCGGACACACCGCTTGGTCTAAAGCGCGGTCTGAACGCGCTCTATAAGGATGGCGGCATCCTATACTCTCCGCCCTTCCGTTAGGCCGTAACCCGTCCTGTCGGCCCGCCGGGTCACACTTCGGCGGGCCGACAGGTTCTTTTACGGCCTCGTTTTCCGAAAGCGACACGAAGCTGTGGCCTCAACAAACTCGCCAGCCGGACCCGCCGCCGCTTTCAATATTTCGCGGCTGTGGACGGATGAACGCTATCGCGAAATTCTGTCGCAGGCGATCATTGTCATTCTCGTGGCGCTGGCGCTCGTCTGGGTCGCCGACAACACCCGCACCAACCTCGACAATCGAGGTCTCGACATCGGGTTCGACTTCCTGGCGGACCCGGCCGGGATCGGCATCGGCGTTTCACTGATCGAATACAGTTCCACCGATACGTGGCTGCGGGCGATGATTGTGGGCCTGCTTAACACGGTCCTGGTGTCGGCCCTCGGAATTGTCGCGGCGACGGCGATCGGCTTCGCGGCGGGGATCATGCGTCTGTTGCCCAACTGGTTGATCCGCACGATCGTCGCCACCTGGGTCGAATTCACCCGCAACGTTCCGCTGCTCCTCCAGATCATCTTCTGGTGGACGTTGCTGCTCAGCCTGCCGACCGTGCGCGAGACGCTGCGGATCGGCGATTCCATATTCCTCAACAATTCCGGGATCACGGGCCCCTCCCCGGTCTTCGAACCGGGCGCCTCGGCCGTGCTGATCGCGCTGGCGGTCGGTATCGCGGCGGCCTGGGCGGTCCTGAACTGGGCCGGAAAGCGCCAAGCGGCGACCGGCGAACGGCTTCCGGCCGGCTGGATCGCGCTGGGCCTGATCGTGCTCCTGCCGCTGACGGTCTATTTCGCGAGCGGCCAGCCGATCAGTTGGGACATGCCGGTCGCGAACCGCTTCGGGCGCTTGCGCGGCGGCTTAACGGTAACGCCGGAACTCGTCGCGCTCTGGTTCGCGCTCGCGACATATACGGGCGCGTTCATCTCCGAGATCGTGCGCGCCGGCATCATTTCCGTGTCCAAGGGGCAGTCCGAAGCGGCGGGCTCGCTGGGCCTCAAGGGCTGGCAGACCACCCGGCTCATCATCATGCCGCAGGCGCTGCGGGTGATTATCCCGCCGCTGACGAGCCAGTTCCTGAACCTGACGAAAAACTCCTCGCTCGCGCTCGCCGTGGGCTTCCAGGATTTCGTCGGCATCGGTTCCCAGGCCCAGAACCAGACCGGCCAGGCGATCGAGATCGTGTTCAGTTGGATGGTCGTCTATGTCTCGCTCAGCTTGCTCACGTCGGCGTTCATGAACTGGTACAACGCGCGCATCGCTCTGGTCGAACGGTGAGGCGCGAACCTTGAGCATTCAGCCCTTCCATCGCGCACAAAAGGATATGCTCGCCGAGCGTCCGCCGCCGGTTTCCACCACGGGTATCCTGGGCTGGCTGCGCGAGAACCTGTTCTCGAACTGGTTCAACACCGTTCTCACGCTGCTGGCGTTGTACCTGCTGTGGACCGTCATCCCGCCGTTCATCGACTGGGCGTTCATCCACGCCGACGCGAGCGGCAGCACCGGCCGCGAATGCACGACCGAAGGCGCGTGCTGGGCCTGGCTGGACCAACGCATCGACCAGTTCCTGTACGGTTTCTACACAGCGGGCGAATACTGGCGCGTCAACCTGACGGTCATCCTGCTGATCCCGGCGCTCCTGCCGCTGCTGTTCGACAGCATCCCCTACGCACGCCGGCTGCGCTACTTCTCGCTCGCCTACCCGGTCATCGCCGGCTTTCTGCTGGTCGGCGGCATCGGTCTGGAAGCGGTGCCGACGTCCAGCTTCGGCGGCTTCATGCTGAACCTTACGATCGGACTGTCGGGTATCGTCCTGTCGCTGCCGATCGGGGTCCTGCTTGCGTTGGGACGGCGCTCGAACCTTCCGGCGCTGCGCATGCTCTGCGTCTTGTTCATCGAGCTCGTACGCGGCGTTCCGCTGATCACGCTGCTGTTCACCGCGGCGATCCTGCTGCCGATGTTCCTGCCCGAAAACTGGAGCATCGACCTGGTCATCCGGGTGATCGTCGTCGTAACGGCGTTCTCCTCGGCCTACATGGCGGAGGTCATTCGCGGCGGCCTGCAGGCCATCCCGAAGGGCCAGTACGAAGCCGCCCAGGCGATGGGCCTCGGCTACTGGCAGTTGATGCGGCTGATCATCCTGCCCCAAGCGCTGAAGATCTCGATCCCGGGCATCGTCAACACCTTTATCGGCCTGTTCAAGGATACCACGCTCGTCTTCCTGATCGGCCTGTTCGACATTCTCGGAATCGCCCGGTCGCTGCAGCAGAACCAGGACTGGATCGGCAATGTCGACGCCGAAGGTTTCCTGTTCACGTCCCTCTTCTTCTTCATCGTCTGCTTCTCCATGTCGCGCTATTCGCTGAACCTGGAAAAGCGCCTCGACACCACCAAACGCTGAGCGGAGGACCTAATGTCCGTCCAAGAAACCAAACACATCCGCGGCGACGGCGAACCGACCATCCGGATCGACCAACTGAACAAGTGGTTCGGCGCGTTCCACGTCCTGCGCGACATCGACCTGCAGGTCGCCCCGCAGGAACGGATCGTGATCTGCGGACCGTCCGGCAGCGGCAAGTCGACGCTGATCCGCTGCATCAACCGCCTGGAGGATCACCAAGAGGGCTCGATCGTGGTCGACGGCGTCCCGCTGACGAACGACCTGAAGCAGATCGACGCGGTGCGGCACGAAGTCGGTATGGTGTTCCAGTCGTTCAACCTGTTCCCGCACCTCACGGTGCTCGACAACTGTACGCTCGCCCCGATTTGGGTGCGCAAGATGCCGAAGGCGGAAGCGGAGCGGACAGCTATGCAGTATCTGGAACGGGTCAAGATTCCCGAACAGGCCAACAAGTTCCCCGGCCAACTGTCGGGCGGGCAGCAGCAGCGCGTGGCGATAGCCCGTTCGCTATGCATGAGCCCCAAGATCATGCTGTTCGACGAGCCCACTTCGGCGCTCGATCCCGAGATGATCAAGGAAGTGCTGGACGTGATGGTCAACCTCGCCGAAAGCGGCATGACCATGCTCGTCGTGACCCACGAGATGGGCTTCGCCCAGCAGGTTGCCGACCGGGTAATTTTCATGGACGAAGGTCAGATCGTCGAGCAGAACACGCCGGACGATTTCTTCAACAACCCACAGTCGGATCGCACGAAACTCTTCCTGAGTCAGATCCTCAGCCATTGAGGAAAACGCCCATTTTGGACATTTCACGTTGCTCTTCCGGGTAAGCAATGCCGCAGGAAGCCAGCCGGTCTTCGCCTGACCATCATTGCCATCGACGTAAACCCAATAAACAAGAGTCGCAACGTCCCCCTCTGTCCAGCGGCGTAGATACTAGCGGCTCGGCCACGGTTGCGATCAAGAGTGTTGCTAACCGTATTTGCTCACCGATGCGCAGCAAAGCCCATTCTGGCTAAATCTCCTCAACCGGCAACAAATCAAGACCGACTCCAGATCGGAGTGTATTGTGAATATGTTGCACTGCCGCTTCGTTCCGCCCGAGCAGTATCTCCGATTGAAGCCCACGCTCGGCATTCAACTGAATTTTCGCAATCGTTTCGTAGTCCTCGTTTACGATGACGTCCCTGAATTGGGAAACTCTTTCTTCATACGAATACCCGATTTCCTTGAGGTGTGGCTCGACCTTTGGGCTTACGTACCAGGTGTGAACCGTTCGCGAATTCGAAGGCGAGCCTTCTAGCGGAAAGATTCGCACTAGGTCCACGCCAAATGTGTCCACGACCAGGATGACGTTTGGGCAAATGTAATACAGGGTGGAAGCAATCTGCGGGTAAGGCCATCGTTCCGTGTCCACCGATAGAAATCGCATAAGGTCCAACTTTTGGTTGGGGTAAACAAAGCGAGCATTTTTCTTGAAAATGTCGCACGTTTGCAGGTTCGCCTTCATCTCCTTGCCGACGGTTTCCGCGTGAAGAACGTTGACATGATAGTTTTCAGCGAAAGTATCGATCGCCATTTTCCAGTTAGCCCGCGCATCAATGACCTGCGTGTGCGCATACGGAAAGTCAGCCAATTGCCAGTGCGCCATGTCATCTTCAAGTCCACCCAAACACTCGGCTTCGTCGACGGGATCGCCCTGAGACGGCCGTACCCACAGCATCCCATGCATTTCCGCCGAAGGCAGTTCGAAGAGCGATAGCTCCTTTTTGCAGACGTTACCGAAATGACTCTTCTTATTGATCTCCAATAGTCTCCCATCGTTGCCGTATGTCCATGCGTGGTAAGGACACGTAAAGCGCACCTTCGATCCACGTCCTTCCGGTGCGATTTGACTCCCTCGATGTCGACAGACGTTGGCGTACGCTCGAAATCGGCCTTCTTCATCTCGAACCATGAGAATCGGGATGCCTGTTTGATTGTCCGACCAAAATGTCTTGGGTTTCGGTAGGGCGCTGGAAAGGCCCATGCACAAAGGCGTGTTCTTAAAGAAAGCATCCCGCTCCTGCGCCAAGAGCTCTGGAGATGTGAAATCCGACATCGGTACACGCATGATGCCGCCTGCATCTGTAGTTGTCTTGTTCGCGATGTGCTCCTTTATTTCACCCAGAACTCGAAGTCGTTCAGCCTTGTCCATGATTTGGGATCCCATGTTGCGACCAGCAAGGTAGCGCACTCCTAAAGCAATTGATCGGCGACTTCAATGAGGCGACGGCGCAGCGTGAGTTGTTCTAGCGTGACGCGGTCGGCATGGCCGTTCATCTGATCGACGTTCTCGCTTCCCTTGCCGAAAATGTACGGTACCAATGCCGACGCTCTGAGTTCAGCGCGGGCCAGAGAGGCTCGCTGGAATGTCGCCTGCCGGACTGCCCGGGGGTTGAATTTCTCCGTCGGCACGATGGATTCAAGTGACGGCTGGGTACGAATTCCGCTGCAAGCGCACTGCATTTTTTTGACCGCTTTTACCGGCATCAAACTGGTCGTATGCGGGAGTCGGTTTCGAAAAGCCACGGCCTTCCTGATAATTTCCGCAACGGTTTCCCCCTGACGCCGACGTCAAGATCACACATGAAACCTCACCAGCCTCGCAAGGGGCGGATGGGGGTTCGGTTCAAGCTATCTGTGAATGCAGTTGGTTCTGCTTCCTGTCCGGGATTCGCCGGCTGCCGGGTCTATCAGCAGCAGCAGAGGCTGGCGGAGATCGCTTTGGGTTGTTCCCTCGAAAATGTTCGGATCCGGGGGCAATGCGAGATGCACGGCCTGCATATCGCTCTCATGAACCGGGATGGCCATCGATTCGGGCATCTTAATGCCCAATTCGTCACAAATCGTAGGCTTCGGGATTGACAGAAGCTGCTGCCCGAAGTCCGAGTCCGAGGCGGCCTTCTCAACAATATGCTGCATTATTTCATCGCCACTTCTCACGGAATCCCCTTTGTTATCTTAAAGGCGTAAGTGAGGCGTTGTGAGTCATTGGAAAATCCGTGCGATGTGGCTTGTTCTCCGAGCGAGTACTATCGAAAATGTAATTGGTGACATAAGAAATTCGCTTGTGCTATAGGTCGTTACGAGTGATATTATTGAAATGAGACTTCCCATTGGTACGAAAGGAGTTGGCTATGCGAAGTGGCGACGAAATGTTGGAACAACTCGTTCAAAAGTCGGCCCAGGACGCGGACTTCAGGCAGGCGCTTCTTGCGGATCCGAAGGCGACCATCACTGAGGAATTGGGTATCACAATTCCCGATTCGATGACCATCAAGGTCCATGAGAGCGATATGCAGACCGTGCATCTCGCGTTGCCGCCCGACCCGAACATTTCCGAGGAGCAACTTGAGGCGATCTCCGCCGGTCTCTGTTGCTGCTGGTAAGCTGGAAACACCAGTTGGAATGCGGAATCTCGTGTCCGCATAACCTAAAGATTCAAGAATCCCCCGCTTACTCCGAGCGGGGGATTATTTTCGGGCGTTCCCCAAGAGCCCAATCAAAAACCAAGTTGAATGACTTCGGTCCTTTATGAGTCTTCCGGGTCGCCGACCTGGAGGAAGCCGTGCCTTGGACCGAAATCACCCGCCCCGGCCATGACCGGAGCCGCCGCCGATTGGCAAAGGGCCGGGAAATACAACCTCATCAGCGGAGGCGTGGACGCTCATCGCCGCCACCCGAAATTCCGCGCGCCTTGTTGCAGGAAGAACCGCTCAGGAGGTCTGAGTCAGACGGTCAGGGGTTTCTTGGGGGGAAAGTGCCCCGGAAAGCACCATGTAGACGTAAGCCTTGACCTTCTCCAACCGATTTTCCGATATGACCAGCTTGATGTGGTGAATACCGCGCAAAAGCACAAACCGCCCGGTCTTGGCGAACAGCATTGTCGGTTTCGAAGTCCAATCCGCCAACGCCGCAAGTTTCTCCCGGACGATAAGCTCCTCATGACTCAGGGCCTGCAAAAACGGATCCCAATCGTTCAGGCCGTCGATCCAGTAACGGGAATCATTTGTATATCTCCACTTGACGACGGGCGTAAGGCCGAGCGTCGAACCGATACCGTCGGCCCGCACGTCGATATTCGCCCCGGTTCTCACAATGTTCGCACGCTTCCCTAAGCGCGAAATAACAGCGTCGACGGCCGAGACCTGCCCCTGCCAGCCTACGGTTTCGAGAAAAGAGCAGATTTCCCGCCGCGATTTGAAACCCATGACCGCCAAGCGAATCGAGCGTTCGCGAGACGGGAACACGCCGAACGAATCCAGGCGCGTATCGCCGGGCTGCGCGAGGTAGACCCGTTCGGCGTGTTTTCGTTCTTCGGCAACCGGTTCCCCGCCGAGGCAGGAAACGAGCGCATCGACCACAAGGCCGACATCGTTTTGACGGCCGGCGCCGCCGACAAGCGTGCGTTCGTTGGGCCGCAGAAACATTCCCGGCCGTGAAGCCTTGCTCCCGGGCGCCGAACCTATGTCGTATTCGAGCATCAGCTTGCGCCCGACAATCTCCCGCAGCGGTGAGTTGCGGGCTTCCAATTTCCCGAACAGCCGGCTGACTGCTTTCGCGGTTTCGTCCATTTCGTCGCGGCGCGCCCGCTCTTCGAAAATAGCGCCCGAGCGATTTCCGCTCGCAAGCGAAACACCAAAGTCCGCCACCGGCCGGCTGTCGTGCAAGGGGAGTTCAAAGCCGAATGGCTGAGCGCCCATCGTTATGGGAAGCGTGTTCGCACAGTCCAGTACGCGCTCCCATTCCCGCTCTCCGATAAGAGCCGGAGACATCCTGTTTCTGAAGTATCCGAGCAATTCGCCCATGCTGTCGCCCTCTTGGGCGAGACGGTCCTGGGTAAGCGCGATTGCCTCGTCAATTTCCATATCGTTTCCTTACCCGGCCATCGGTGCGGGATTCGAACGGCGATGGCGCCGGCGGCGGCCCTGCCGACAGGCACATCCTACACGCTTCCCGACGCGGAGCTTATCGAAAATCGCGGCCGGCAATTCAGGCCTTCAGCACTTCGATGACACGCTCCACGGCCTCGATACAAAACGCACCGGTCACGGCTTCCGAGCCATGCCCGATCTGCCCGAACGTGCCCCATTTCAATTCCTGGTCGCCGAATGCGAGAAGTTCCGGCCAGCTGCCATCCTCGCGTTGCGAGCTCAGTATCCTTTCCAAAAGGTCCTTCGCGTCGGTCTCTTCGAGCCCGCCGGCGTTGTGGAGCGCCGACACCGCCTGGGCGGTCTGAAGGACATTGCCGAAACTCTCCTTATCGTCGCGCAGGTCCAGGATGCGGTCCGCAAGGATCGGGCGCAGCCGATCGAGCGCAGGCTGCGCGCCTATCGTGGCACGGGCGATCGCATAGTAGATCGCGATCGTGTCGGGGTACCATTTTGAAGTTCCAGCGAGCCCGCCTTCGACAACCAGGGCTTCCAACCATCGCTGGGCATCCCTGGTTTCGGGGCAGTCGCCGAGATAGGCGATGATATTCGCATTGACCACGGGGTCGGCCTCGATACGAAACTTCGACACGACGTCGGGCTCGTCCTTTGCCAGTATCCAAGTCAGAAAACGGCCTTCTTCGTCGCGATTAGCCAGAATATGCGGGACGTTCCTTCCCAGAAGGATCCAGGGATGGGTCCCGATGACAAGAGAACAGAGTGCGGTGCTGTCGAGATCCTGGGGCAGATGCCGGTAATAGCGCCACAATCCGGGAAATTCGACGGTCTCGGCGAGATATGCCTTCGCGGCGGCGCACATGGCTTTCGCTTGCGCTTCCTCGCAATATTCCAGGGCAAGAATGCAGAGAGCCGAAACGAAGGCAGGTCTTTCGAAATGCCGTGGAATGTCCGGGTCGGCCGTATTGAACCGGATGCAGTGCCAAGCGCCGTTTTCGTCGATCGTGGATTCCAGGAAAGTGAGGCCGCGGCGGATGCTTTCTCTCCCTGCTTCGGCAAGTGCCGCGGGGGCGGCTGCGCCCATCCGGGCATCCGTCCGTTCGGCCTCCGGGGAACGAGGAGGCGGTGCAGGATCGTGCATCGTCTCGCGGAGGAATTCGAGCGAAGCCCGGCCGGTTTTCGCCGCCTCCCGTTCGGCCGCGCTGAATCTGCTGCGCGGCGGAAGCACCAGATGCGTCACACTATCGGTTTCTTCGTGCACGTGAATTTTATGGCCCTCGGCCAGCGCGACGCCCAGTTCCTCTTCGATGGTATCCTTGGGATTGGCGAGCAGGCGTTCGCGAAAATCGCTGTCTTCATCCGCCTTCGATACGAGCAAATCAACTCTATCGACGGGTTTTATTGCGGATTTTTCCACTACCGCAGCCTCCGGCCGGTTTGCAAATCCAAATCAGGCGAGCTGTCTCTTGACCAGTTCCCCGAACACGCCGTCGATCTCCATAAGTTCGCTGAAAGAGCCGCTTTCGACGATTTTTCCGGCCTGCAGCACATAAATGCGATCGGCCTGTTCGAGTGTGGACAGACGGTGGGCGATGACGAGCCGGGTCGATGTCAAGGCGGTGAGGTTCTTCATCACCTTGGCCTGGTTCTCGTTATCCAGCCAATTGGTTGCCTCGTCGAGCAGCATAATGCGCGGGCTGCCGATCACCGAACGGGCGATCGTGATGCGCTGACTCTCGCCGCCCGACAGCACGGATCCGGTACCGACCATCGTCATCATGCCCATGGGCATGCTCTTGATCTGGTCATCGACTTCGGCGATCCCGGCCGCCGCCCAGATTTCCTCGCTCTCCACATCAGTGCGGTAACCGACAAGGTTGTCCCAGAGGTCCTGGGGATGAAGGTCGACCGATTGCGGCACCGCGCCGATTTTCCGGCGTACCTGCTTCAGGTTCAGGTGTCTCAGATCACGCCCATCATAATACACCGCACCGACGGTGGGCCGGTCGATTCCGAGCGCGAGCCGGAACAGCGTGCTCTTGCCGGCGCCGGACTCTCCGGTGATCGCGATGAATTCGCCGGGACGGGCGCGAATTGTGACATCGTCGAGAATCAGCGGACCGTCGGGGTCGAAGCGAAAGGAAACGCGGTCGAACAGAATGTCGCCGCCCAGATGCTCTACCGGTTCCCCCTCGACCTCGGTTTCCGGAACTGCGGCGAACAACGGGCGCATCTGATCGAACGCCGGCAGCATGCCGGCTAGGGTACCGAAGGACTCGCCGAACCGGGCGACGGCGGACTGAAAAACGATGAAAACGATGTAAACAACGAGAAAATCGCCGACCGGGACCTGCCGGTCTCCCACCGCAGCCACTGCGAACAGCAGGACCCCACCGGCGAGAAACGGGAGTGCGGCGCTGAATGCCCGCGAGTGCCCCTCAAACGCGCCCAACTCGATCTCTGCGCGTTTCTGCTCGCGATAATCCCGCGCCCAGATGGCGTAAGCCGACCCCTCCGCATTTTCCACGCGCAGCTTGGCGATACCGCCGACGATCTGGAACAGCCGGCCGGCGACGAGGCGTGTCGCGCCGATCATCCGCCCGTAAGGCGATATCTGGCGCAGCCCGAGGAGCACCACGATCAGCAGCGAAGCGAAACTGAAGAACAGGGTGACGACCCCGAGAGTGGCATCGTATAGGAAAATCACGCCGAAAACCGGAAGCAGAAAAACGATCGACAGCAGGCCGTCGGCGACGACCCTCTGCAAACCGTCGCGAAGGTTCCGGAACGTCATTGCCGACATGGCCAGATCGCCGGTCGGATGGCGGTTCAGAACGCTCCGCGGAAGGCGTATGAGGCGGTCCCAGAAAGCGGCTTCGACCCGTGTCGCCGCGCGCCCCTCGAACCGCATCATCGCCGTGCTTTGAAGCAGGTGCAGCAGGGCGCCGAGCAGGCCGAATCCCGCCAGCGCCACAACCACCGCATAGAGCGCTTCGCCGTTTCCCCCCGCCGCTAAATGATTCGCAACGAAACCGAGCGCAAGCGCCGGCAGCAGTTTGATCAGGCCGCCCGGCAGCCCGGCGGACACCAATCGGGCCAGATCCCCGGCCGATCCGCGCAGGGCAATTCTCAGCATATCTGCCGGCTCCACGTTCCGCTCCGGCAAGGGCCGGTAGAACATCCAAGCTTCGTCCCCCAGCGCTTCGGCGCGAGCCGCCGTTACCCGGACGCTTCGCTTGTCGACCGGGTCAATTGCCCGGTAGCGCCCGAACATGCCCGGCAACAGCGCCACAGGCCGGCCGTCTCCGGCGCGAAATACCAGCATCGCGTTGCTGTCGCTGCGCCACCAATCGCCCTCATATTTGAAGCTGACGCGCCGGGCGCGTACGCCCGACGCATCAAGGATGTCGACGAGGCCGACCGGATTCTCGGAAGGCCCCGTGCGCACGGGAATCCTGAAATCGATGCCTTCGTGACGTCCGATGATGTGCAAGGCGTCAGCCAGTGCCGTGTCCTCACCCCCGGCCTCCCCGTCAATCGGCAGGTCGTAGATGTTCAAAAGCCGCTGCCGCGCGGCTTTTTCGGCCGTGCGGCGGCTTATTGTCCGCGCGTGTTCGAGATTCGCATCGTCGACCACGGCCAATCGACGATTAATGCGCTCCAGGGTGAAAGCCGTTGCGTGGAACGAGGCAAGCGCCGACATCAGCATGCCTTGCTGCGCCAGGGTTTCCGTCGACCTGCCCGAAAGGACCGTCTCATCGAACAAGGTGAGCCAGCTCGTCCGGGTCAGCGGTATAACCGCTTCGGGCGGGCTGCTCACCTCGGCACTTTCCGCCTGATCGACGATATCCATGTACAGGCTGGTGCCGGGTGGCGGTTCGGACACCCATACCACACCGCGCCGTACGGATAAGGTACACGGGCCCAGGGTCCGCGTCATGCCGGGTTCGGCCAGCGCGGTCGGTCGCGGAATACGGCTGACGAACCGTGAAAGCGTGTCCGTAATTTCGGTCAGCCAGGTATCGGTCTGTACAGCCAGTTCCGCCGGGTCGACTTCGGACAACGAGGATGCCGGCAACCGCTTCAGAAGGGTGTCCGACAATCCCTTGGCTATCAGGTAGAGTGTGGTGGTTTCGCCGGTGTCTTGTTCGTCCGGTGCGACACCCGGCAGCAACGAGCCCGCTTCGCGGCGCAGCAGATGGTACGGCGGCGCCTGCTCCACCCCGTCGCTGGATTCGATCAGGAACAGGTTGACGGCGCCCCGCTCGATAAACCAGACGCCATCCGTGTCGTCGAGCTTGACCGGCAGGTTGCCGGCGCAGTGCACGGTTGTGCCGGAGCGGGCGGCGAGCTCGGCCAACGATATGTATTCCGGCCGCGCGTCCTGCATCAGCTCGACCTGACCAGCTTGTAATAGGTGCCGCTCTCGTCGGCGATCAGTTCGTCGTGCGTGCCGCGCTGCACGACGACGCCGTTTTCGAGCACGATGATTTCGTCGCAATCCCTTACGGTGCTTAGCCGGTGCGCGACGATGAGGCAAGTCACGCCGCGCCGCCGCAAGGCATCGTCGACCCCTTCCTCCGTCCTGGCATCGAGCGCGCTGGTCGCCTCGTCCAGAAGCAGCACCGTCGGATTGCCCACCAGCGCCCGGGCGATTTCCAGCCGTTGCCTCTGGCCGCCGCTGAAATTCACCCCGCCCTCATCGACTTGGGTCGAATACCCGCGCGGCCTGAGCAGGATATCGTGGTGGATACCGGCATCGCGCGTCGCGGCGAAAATGGCTTCATCCGGGACGGCCGGGTTCCACAAGGTCAGGTTGTCGCGCAGGGACGCCGAAAAGAGTACGGCTTCCTGATCCACCATGGAAACGGACTGCCGCAATACTTCCTCGGGAATCTCATCCCGCGGATGGTCGTCGAACAGGATTTCGCCCGACCAAGGCCGATAGACGCCCGAAATCAGACGCGCCAGGGTCGACTTGCCGGAACCACTCGAACCGACCACGGCAACCCGCTGTCCCGGTTTGATCGTGAGGTTGAAATCTTCGATCAAGGGCGGCCGGCTCTTGTTGAAACCGAAGGTGACGTTTCGCAGTTCGAGCCGGCCTGTGAGCTGGAGCCGGCCGTTGAAAGTGGAAACCGAGTCCGCTTCCGGATTTCGGCGGCTGAAAATAGGATCTTCGCTGGCCTGTGAGATATCCTCGAGGCGTTGCAAATCGGTTTCGAGCGCCTGGCGTTTGTCGGCGAACTCCAAAAAGCGCCCGACAGGCGCCAGAAACATCTCTGCCAGGATATAGAATCCGACCAAGGCCCCCAGAGTCATTTCTCCGGAGATGACCAGACCTCCGCCGACGCCCAGGATCGCCGCACAGTGCAGCGCGGCGATCAAGCCGGGAAGCGCGGTATTGACCGAGTTCACCTCGGAATAGAGCTGGCGCTCATGCAGTTCGCGCGCCTGTTGGCCGCACCAGCGCGAAAAAAACCGATCGTCCGATCCCGTAATGCGCAGGTTGTCCGCATGATACAGCATCTGCATGCCGACGCCGATCAGCAATCCCAGTTCGCGCATCGCCGTCTGGCTTCGAACGGCCCGGAGCCCGTTGAGAAAGTGGGCCAGCGTTCCGTGCAGAACGGCCAGCAACAGCACGATCAGCGTGAGCACGACATCGTAGGCCAGCATCGCGATGAGCAATACCGCGCTCATCGCAATATCGATCAGGAGCACAAGAAACTGGTCCGTCAGACTCCTTGCGATTCTGTCGAACGACGAAACCCGGTCGGTCAGATCGCCGACCAGCCTGTGATAGAAAAACTCCACCGGCAACCGCAGCAGGCGCGACATGCTTCGACTGTAGCCGGTCACCGAAACCCGGACCGCCAGCCGCCTCAGGAAGCGGTTCTTGAGCAGGGAGAGGACGTATACCAGGACACCGCCGCCAAGCAGGGCCGCCACCAGTCCGCTCCAAGACCCGTGATTTTCCAGAACGTCGTCAACAAATATGCCGAGAGAAATTGGAACGATAAGGTTCAGCAACGTCAACATGAAGCCGCAGGCAATCACCCCCGCAAGCACGTTCCACGATCCGACGGGCAAGGCGCTCAACAGCCTGAACAGGCCGCGCCGCTCGCCGCCGGGGCTGAAATCGGGACCGCGCTCGAAACGCAGCGCAATCCCGCTGTAGCCCCTGTTGAATTCTTCGGCGGAAAGCGTGCGACGCCCCGTGGACGGGTCATTGAGGTGGAAATTGCCGCTATCGTATCCTTCGAGGATAACGAAATGGCTGAATTGCCAGAACAAAATCAGCGGTAACGGCAGGTTTTTCAGTTGCGCGGCGGGCATGCTGAGGCCCCGGCATTCGAGACCATAGTATCTGGAGGCGCGCACGATGCTTGCGGCACTGCTGCCGTCCCGGCTCACCTCGCATTTCTCGCGCAATTCGGTAAGCTGCACCCAGCGCCCGAAGTAACCCAGTATGCTGCCGAGGCAGGCGGCGCCGCATTCCGACGCATGCATCTGCAACAGAACAGGCGTCTTTATCCGTTCCCTGGAGGCGCCCGATGCAGCCTTGCCGCCAGCCCCTTTGGAGGCGGGCGGCATCCTACGGCTGCCTCATTCGCAAAAGCGTAATCGGAGATTGCCTGCCGAGTTCGATGACAATCCGGCAATTCCTGCCCGCAAGGGAAGCAGGATCGCGGTTTCCGTCGAGCGCGATAACGAGGCGACGAACGGATACCGGCACTGCGGCCTCAACCGCCTTCAGCTCTTCAGGCGAGGATACAGCGAAAATTCTCGCGATCTTGCCGCCGAGCGTGCCGGTTTCTCCATCCGCCCCGCCCAGCTCTACCGCCGCCGGCATACCGGCCTCGACAGGCGCCTTGGCATCAGCCTCGACCCAGACGAGCACGTGCACGGATCGCTTGCCCTCGATCCGGTTTTCGCCGGACTGGACCAAGATGCCATCCATCGCAACGGTTCGGGTTACGTTGCCGAGGAAGAGCCAGGCCGCGAGAACAACAAGCAACAGGGCGATGGCGGCAAGGAGAAGACGCTCCCGCGGGGTGGAAATCGTCAGCAGCCGGTTGAGCTGTTCGCGTTCTTCTTTCGCCTCGGCAACAGTATTCTGAAAGGAGTCGAAGGGATTATTGAACATAACCCGACACCTTGAAGAACAGAGGATTCGTGCCGCCCGAAACTGATTTGTTGTTCTTTTGGCGGTTGTCGGGGCGCTTCTTCGGGCGCCCCCGTTTCAGTGCCTCATACCGTTCATCAAGATCGAAGAAACCATGCTGATCGCACATTCCATCCTCCCTCGTCATCGAAGCGACTGATTCACGATCAAAACGCCAAGGCGAGAGGCTCTTCAGGGCGTCCGATCAGGCAAAGCCTCCTCACAGATGTCAGGCAAGTTCAAGAAAATTCTGAGTTGGTGAGGAGGATTAAATCAACCGGTTGTATGCAGGCTTGATCGGGCGAGGTCAAGTCCGCGGAACGCCGGCCCCCCGGTTCGTCGCGGCAGTGGCCGGGTGATTCCGTCCGGCGGCGTTGAAATCGGCGGACAACGGCAAGAGCCTGTTCGTTTTCGATCGGCCGCGGGAAATGCGGATCAACAGCCAAGACCCTGGGACATCTGTATAAAACTGCCCAGAGAAAACCCGTACGCCTGATTATGGTCCGACTTGTCAACTTCCGATTGTTTCAGCAAGTAAAGCATCTCGTCGAACATTTGCAACGCATCACAGTCAACGATCTCGGGGGCGGCTGCATCACGGTGTTGCGGCCAAGCATAGTCGCGGGCATGTCTCCAGAAGGCACTCTCGAATTTCGAACCGCGGTGATAATGCCAACCGACGAACAAGCCGTAGTAGAGCATGTTTTTGACGAGAAATTGATTAACAGTCGGCGTGTCATGCTCAATGCGCTCCACCGGGCGGTGAAGACGTGTCTGCAAAATCATCCCAATCTGCAACTGGGCGGCGGCGATGGTCGTTGCTTGCAGAGGTTCCACGAAGGCTGCCGCATTGCCGATGCGGCATACCGTGCCATCGTAGATCTGACGGTGAATGAAATTTGGAAATTGAATGACCGCGCTCGGCTCAAATTCCGCTACGCCATCGGATTCAAGGAGCGCGTCGAAATCGGCTTCGACTTCAGCTGGGCTGGTTATATCGCGGTCAAATATGTAGCCATAAGCTGTGTGCGTTGTGAGCGGAATGACAGCCACCCAGCCGTGGGGACGTGCAATTGAACGGGTATAGGTATGTTGCAGGACGGGCCCATCCCCCTCTTCTTCAACGATCGCCGGGCAGCGGCGAATAATGGCCGTATTGGTGGGGATGAAAGGAATATTAATGTGCCGGTCAGGATCAAGCTCCCTGGGGAACCCGCGGGCATCGAAGACCAGGTCGTAGCGTTCCGGCGGCATGCCCTCGCATTCCACCAGCGCGCCCCCATCCACCCTGGTAATGTCGAGGACCTTGGCATCGATATGGCGGGCATTGGCGCTCTTGCGCAGCAGTTCTCCCATCAGGTCGGCGCATAGGTGGTATCCATAGGACACGTTTTCCGGAATGAACGAATGAATGAAGTCCCGATTGCGAACACCCCACCCTTCAAATGCAAGACCGTATTTGCGGGTTCCATTGACGGATTGCTGGATGGTTTCGTCTGATAAATTTGTCAGTTGCTCCAGATACGGAAGCAGGCTCGGCCAAGTGCCTTCGCCCACACCGAGGGTCGGGATGCGGGAGTCGTAGATGTGGTGCAACTCATGATCCGGGTCCGGGTGCAAACGAGCCACCGCAGCGGCGGCCAAGGATCCCGCGGTTCCCCGACCGATGACCGCGACCCTTCGTAATGATTTACTGCCCAGCTCCATCGTCCCTCTCGGCTTCCGCAGGCGTCGGTCGACCTCCCGTCGCCGCATGCCCGGA